>CAJIAY010000296.1_pt1 | contig 23804 bp, 22 predicted proteins | sample 9199221 | NCBI WGS metagenome assembly CAJIAY01 (sample SAMEA7708283, study PRJEB35096) | sediment metagenome | biome: marine neritic benthic zone biome [ENVO:01000025]; feature: sediment [ENVO:00002007]; material: shallow marine sediment [ENVO:03000034] sea grass bed [ENVO_01000059] ...
CAGCCGCGGGTGGACGCCATGACTTGCACCGCGTGGCTCGACAGCGCCACTTCTTCATGCAGCTCCCTGTACAATGCCTCACGCGGGGATTCGCCGGCGCTTATGCCGCCCTGCGGGAACTGCCAGGCATCGTGACCCCCGACCCGGCGGGCCCACAACAGCTGGCCACGATCATTCGCCAGCATGATGCCCACATTTGGCCGAAAACCATCTGAATCAATCACTTGAAAACATCACCTGTTATTAGATCGGGTCATTGTTCCACACTTTATGGGCCCTGAGAAATTTACTATAGACGGCTCCGAGGCTATGCTGGCCCACTTTTTCCCGAGGCAGCCGCTGTGACACTGGCGATTTTCGACCTGGACAACACCCTGATCGGTGGCGACAGCGACCACCTGTGGGGCCAGTTTGTCTGCGAGCAACAGATCGTGCCAGGCGACGAATTCGGGAAACGCGCGGACCAGTTCTACGCGGACTACGAGTCGGGCAACCTCGACATCGATGCCTACGTACGTTTCGCGCTCAGTCCGCTGGTGGGCCGCCCACGGGAAGAGATCGACTCCTGGCACCGGGCGTTCATGAAGAGCAAGATCAACCCGATCATGCTGCCCCGGGCCGCGCGCCTGATCACCGACCACCGGCAACAGGGCCACGAGTTGCTGATCGTCACCGCGACAAACCGCTATATCACCGGCCCCATCGCCATGTCACTGGGCGTGGACGAACTGATCGCCTGCGAAGGCGAAATCGTGGACGGCATGTACACCGGTGAACCCAGCGGCGTGCCCTCGTTCCAGGACGGCAAGGTCACCCGTCTGAGGCAGTGGATGGAGGGACGCGACGCCACGCTCGACGGCGCCTATTTCTACAGCGATTCCCACAACGACCTCGCGCTGCTCGAGCTGGTGGACAACCCGGTGGCGGTCGACCCCGACGATACCCTGCGGGCCCATGCCGAGGAACGCGGCTGGCCGATTATCTCGCTGCGCTGACGGACTGCAGCGTCAGGGCATCAGCTACACTACCTTCCATGCCCGCTTTCGACTTGAAGCAGACTCCCCTGTCGCCACGATCATCCTGCCAATTTTTCTTCTGGAGGGCGCTAGATGCACACGCACCAACTCGATAATTGGACGCATGATCACGTGTTCAACCAGGACAAGAAACGCCCCGGAGAAAGCCGGACAGTTCTGGTAGTTGTCGTCACAGCGGTGATGATGGTGGTCGAGATTGCGGCGGGGCTTGTTTACGGCTCCATGGCGCTGCTGGCGGACGGACTCCATATGGGCTCGCACGCGACTGCGCTGGGTATCGCCGTCTTTGCCTATGTCGTGTCCAGAAGACTGGCCGCCGACCGTCGTTTCTCCTTCGGCGTCGGGAAAATCAATAGTCTGGCAGGGTTTACCAGCGCCGTTCTACTGCTTGGTTTTGCGTTGCTGATGATCGGGGAAAGTATCGACAGGTTCATAAACCCTACTGCGATTGCATTTGATCAAGCCCTGATCGTTGCGGTGATCGGACTCGTCGTAAACGGCGCGAGCGCATGGGTACTGATAGCCACTCCACATGACCATCATCACGGCCATGATCACCACGGGCACGATCATAATTTGCGGGCAGCATATCTGCACGTGCTAGCCGATGCGCTAACCTCGTTACTGGCGATAGGCGCTCTGCTGGCCGGGAAATATGCCGGCGCTAATTGGCTTGATCCGCTAATGGGCATCGTGGGAGGGATCCTGGTAGCCCGGTGGTCTTACGGTTTAATCCGGGACAGCTCTGGAGTCTTGCTTGATGCACAGCCTAAGGAAAGCCGGATGTCCCTACTGAAACAATCGGTTGAACAGGGCACTTCCGATCGCGTGTTTGACCTGCATATGTGGAGCATCGGACATGGCATCTATGCGGCCGAACTGGCAATAATCAGCGATGAACCCCGATCGCCTGATTACTATAAATCGCTGATCCCGAAAGAACTCTCGATTGTCCACTCGGCGGTTGAAATTCACAGGTGTCCTGAGCACTAGGCAGACTCGGTCCTGCGTACGAACATCATCTTCGGCACGAGGCTGACCAGTTGGGGACTGCATAGGAGACTCGTATGACAAGAATAATGCTGCTGTTAAGCCTCATCGCTATACCGGCATGGAGCGAAGAGGTAACAGGGGATGAATTAGTACGACTGTTCCAGCTGGGCGCCTGTTCGGGGATAGACCAACTGGCAGGCGAGTACGACAGTAAGTGGCTGTATGCTGCGCTGGATATCGCGGAATTCTACAACGATGCGGCGGCGCAGCGTTCTGCGGTTCTCGAGTACGGCAGGGGCACCGGGTGGATGGAAGGCTACGCAACCGCGTCCCGGCAGCTCGGGGTATCCCGCGAGGATTTGCTCGCTGCCCTGAGGAAGGATGTACCCTGCGAAGACCTGTTGTGACGGAGCAGTCCGTTGAGGTGCTGCACCTAGCTCTTGCGAACGAAAAGCGTTTTCAGGTACTCGGTCTCCGGAATCGCGGGATGGATGGGATGGTCAGCCCCCTGGCCGCCCTGGCCAATGACACGCACCTCGCAGCCGACGCGCACCGCGGCGCGCTGCACTGCGATAACGAGATCGGCGCGCGGCAGGTGCATTGAGCAGGAGGCGGACACGAGCAAACCGCCGGGTTCCAGCAGGCGCAGCGCCAGCTCGTTGATGCGGCGGTAGGCGGCAATACCTTTCTTCAGGTCCTTCCTCCGCTGGATAAACGCCGGTGGATCGAGGACGACCACGTCGAAGCGCTCTCCGCCCGATTGCAGCTCCGCCATGCGTTCCGGTGCGCTGCCGCGCAGGGTGCTCACGCGACCTGCAGCATCGTTCAATTCCGCATTCACCACGACGCCTTCCAGCGCCGTCCCCGAGCTGTCGAGACAACATACGGAGTCTGCACCGAAGGCCGCGGCCTGCACGCCCCAGCCGCCGATGTAGCTGTAGACGTCCAACACGCGCTTGCCGTCGACCCACCCGGCGAGACGCGCACGCGACTCCCGGTGGTCGTAAAACCAGCCCGTCTTCTGTCCCGCGTAAACGGGCGCCAGGAACTGCACGCCGTTTTCCGTGAGCGGCACCTGTTCGGGCACTTCCCCGGCAATGACCTCGGTCTCCGCGGACATCCCCTGTTCACGCCGGCCGCGGCTGTCCGCACGCAGGAGGATTCCCGCGGGATCGAGCACCGCGACCAGCGCTTCCTTCAGATGTTCGCGGTACCGGTCGAGGCCGCTGTTCTGGAACTGCGCGACCAGCACGTCGTTGAAACGGTCGATAACGAGGCCGGGCATGTCGTCACTGTCGCCGTACGCGAGCCGGTAACAGGGGTCATCGAAGACAGACTGACGCAGCGCCAACGCAGAACCGAGCCGCTCCTGAAAAAAGGTTGCGTCCAAAGGCCGCTGCTCACCCCGCGCGTAAATCCGCGCGCAGATCAGCGACTGCGGTTCCATGTACGCACTGCCCACCAGGGCGCCGTCGGTAGCGCGCACCGTAACGAGGTCACCGGCGGCGAACGTGCCGAGCGGCGAGCGCTGGCTGTCGACCTCGTTGGAATACACCCACAGGTGGCCACCGCGCAGGCGGCGGTCGGCGCCCTTGCGCAGGAACAGGTCAGTCACGGCGTATGATGGGAGTGAAGAGGGTTGTTATTCCTCTGCACATTGCAACTGGTAGTCTTCCGCCGACAGCAGCGCATCCAGTTCGCTCGTATCGGAGGGCTGCAACGTGTAGAACCACCCGTCGTTGTAAGGGTCCGAGTTCACCATCTCGGGCTCTTCTTCCAACTGTGAGTTGACCGCGATGACCTCGCCGGCCACCGGCGCATAGATATCCGAGGCCGCCTTCACGGATTCGACAACACCCGCCTCGTCGGACGCCGCCAGCTGCACGCCTACCTCCGGCAACTCGACAAATACGACATCGCCCAGTGCCTCCTGCGCGTGATCGGTAATACCCACCGTGACCGTGCCGTCCTCCTCGAGGCGCGCCCACTCGTGCGTGGCGGCATATTTGAGTTCACTAGGCGTCTGGCTCATAGAAATTCCTCTGCTGGTCGCCGCGCGTCGTGGCGGGGGCCCAAAGCGGCCCATTCTAACCACACGCCGTCGAAAAACAATCTCCCCGAGGCGCTCAGCCGAGGCCCATGGCGTGACGCATCAGCCGCTGCTTGAGCGGCAGCATCCGGTCCACCGCGCGCATCCCCGTGTTGCGCAGCAAGCGCAGCGGCAGCGAGTCCTGCTCGAAGAGGCGCTTGAAGCCGTCCATGGCGGACATCATCATCAGGTTCTCGCCCTTGCGCTGCCGCTGGTAGCGGCGCAGCAGCTGCAGCTGGCCCGGCGATACGCCCTGACGATGTCCGTCAATGATCTCCCGGGAGAGGACGGCGACATCCGAGAGGCCGAGGTTGATGCCCTGGCCGGCCAGGGGGTGAATGGTGTGAGCGGCGTCCGCCACCAGTGCGACACCCGGCTGCACGTAGTCGACGGCGTGACGCTGCCGCAGGGGAAACGCGAAGCGGCGGGAAGTGCCGACCACATCGCCCAGCCGCCGCTCGGACGCACGCCCGAGTTCGGCACAAAACTCCGCGTCGTCCAGCGCCATCACGTCGTCGACCAGTTCGTCGCGCATGGACCAGACGATTGAACAGAAATGCTCCTCCTCGGTACCGGGCAGCGGCAGCAATGCCAATGGACCGGTGGGCATAAAACGCTGCCAGGCGGTCGCCTCGTGCGACCGTTCCACCGCGACGGTGGCAACCACCGCACGGTGGCCGTAATCCCATTCCCGTGTCTGGAAATCCATCATCGTGCGCACGCGCGACTGGGCGCCGTCGGCGGCAACCACGAGCGCCGCCTCCAGGGTGGCGCCTCCTTCCAACTCGAGGGACATGCGTCCCGACGACTGCCTTGTGCAGGACTCGAGTGTCGCCGGGCTGAACAGGCTGATGTCTCCCGCCAACTTTATTCGCTCAAGCAGGCCACTGGTGATCGCGCGGTTCTCCACGATGTGGCCCAGTTCCGGCGCATCCACCTCGGACTGGTCGAACTCGATCTGGCCGGTGCCCTCCGCGTCCCAAACCGTCATGTGGCGGTAAGCGCAGTAGCGGTACGCCGCAATCGCCTCCCACGCGCCGAGCTGCTCGAGGAGACCGCGTGAACGGGGTGTCAGGGCGGAGACGCGCGGATCGAAGGACTGCAGGTTCAGTTCGTCTGGTAACCCGGGTGGGTCCAGCGGCTGTGCCTCCACGAGGGCAACCGACAGGTCCTCGCCGCTCAACGCGACGGCCAGCGCGCCGCCGGCAATTCCTGCGCCGACGATGACGACGTCGAAATCGCGCACATCAGCCACCGGTTTGTTCTCCCCCTGCCACACCCGCGGCGTAACGCACGAACTCCCGCTTCAGCCCGGGCAGGATATCCAGGCCCGCCAGCGCAAGGTCGCGGCCCATGCCCAGCACGGGGTCCCTGTTCATGAACAGCGAGGGCACCCGGTCGCTGAACTGGATCGTCCGGTCCTGGTCGGCCCGCTGCCGGCGGTGATAGCGCTGCAACATGGCGAGCTCGCCCGGCGGCAAGCCAAGTTCGGCGCCCCGCGCGAGGACGCGGCCCAACTCCGCCACGTCCCTTAGCGCGAGGTTGAAGCCCTGTCCGGCGACGGGGTGCAGCGCGTGCGCGGCGTTGCCCATGACGACGACGCCCTGGCGCACCTGTTCCTCGGAGCGCACGAGGGAAAGCGGGTATTCATGGCGTACGCCTACCTGCAAAGGGCGCCCGAGCCGGTAACCGAAGCGCTCCCGCAGTTCGCGCAGGAAGTGCTGCTCGGCGCACTCGCACAATGCTGCCGCCCGGGCCGGCGGAAGGGTCCACACCAGCGCACTACGATGCTCGGCGTCATCCGCGGACAACAGCGGCAAAAGCGCCAGGGGGCCCTCCTCGGTAAAACGCTCGAAAGCGCAGCCCTCGTGCGGCTGGGCGAAGGCGACATTCGCCACCAGGGCATTCTGGCCGTAGGGCTTTTCGCTGACGGACACGCCCAACTGCTCCCGCAATGCAGAACCCGCCCCGTCAGCCACCAGCAGCAGGCCGGCATTCAGCTCCCGCCCTGTGTCCTCCAGGCCAAGGCGGCAGCCGGTTTCCGTTACCGCCACCGTTGCGATACGGGCGGGGCTGATCAGCTGTAGCCGCTCCCTGCGGTGGAGCGCCTGGACGAGCGCATTGCCCAGCCACGCGTTTTCCACCACGTAACCGAGCGCCGGCCAGTCGTAATCCCGCGCGCGCATCAACGTACTGCCGAAGCGCCCGCGACTGGATACGTGGATGCTTTCAATCGCACACAACCAGCGGCTGAGTTCGTCCCATACCCCCATCTCTTCATAGATGAGGTGTGAGCTGTAACTCAACGCGGTGGAGCGGGCATCGAAGGACGGGTGGTAGTCGGGTATGCCATCCGCGGCGGGGGCTGGAACGGGGATGCCCTCCACCAGCAGGATGGACGTGTCCCGCGGCAAAACGGCGTCCAGCTGTAGTGCCAGGCTGAGGCCGACCATGCCGCCGCCGGCGATGACAATATCGAATTGGTCTGGCATAGCTCAGGCGGCCATCAGTGCCTCGATCTCGTCCACGGTTTTCGGCGCCCAGGAGGAAATCACCTCGCAGCCCTTGTCTGTCACGATCACGTCGTCCTCGATGCGAATGCCGATGCCGCGCCACTTTTTCGCGACCCTGGTATTGTCTGCCGGAATGTACAGACCCGGCTCTACGGTCATGACCATGCCGGGCTCCAGCACACGCCACTGGTCACCCACCCGGTAATCGCCGACGTCGTGCACGTCCAGCCCCAGCCAGTGGCCTACCCTGTGCATGTAGAAGGCGCGGTGCGAATTGCGCTTGATCAGGTTCGCGACCCTGCCGCGCAGCAGGCCGAGTTCGACCAGGCCCTCGGTCAGCACCTTGACGCTCGCATCGTGCGGCTGGTTCCAGTGATTGCCGGGCTTGATCTCATCGATCGCCGCCTGCTGCACACGCAGTACCAGTTCGTAAACTGCGCGCTGCTCTTTCGTGAAGCGGCCGTTCACGGGGAACGTGCGCGTCACATCCGAGGCGTAATACTCGAGCTCGCAACCGGCATCGATCAGCACCAGGTCACCGTCCCGCAGCTTGTCGCTATTGTCAGTGTAGTGCATGACACAGGCGTTGGTGCCGCCGCCGACGATGCTTGCGTATGCCGGGTAGCGTGCGCCGCCCCTCGCGAATTCGTACTGCAGTTCGGCCTCCAGCTGGTACTCGTACATGCCCGACCTGCACGCCTGCATCGCGCGGCGGTGGGCGCGCGCGGTAATCTCCGCCGCCTTGCGCATCAGGCGCAGTTCGGCCGCGCTCTTGAACAGGCGCAACTCGTGCAGCATGTGGTCGAGGTCGGTGAACTCACCCGGCGGCACCGCCCCCGAGGCTTCCTGGCTGCGAATGCGGTTGACCCAGCCCATGATCTGGCGATCGAAATCCGTGCTGCGCCCCATCGAGTAATACACCCTGTCCCGGCCCTCGAGCAGGCCGGGAAGAATCTCATCGATATCGGCGATGGGAAAGGCGTCATCGGCCTTGTGCAGTTCGCACATGCCCTCCGGCCCGGCGCGATGGCCGTGCCACAGTTCCTGCCCGCTGTCGCGTTCCCGGCAGAAGACGACGAACTGGCCGTGGCGGCGGCCAGGCAGCAACACCAGCACGGCGTCCGGTTCGGTAATACCTGAGAGGTAATAAAAGTCGCTGTCCTGCCGGAAGTGATACAGGGTGTCCCTGCTGCGCACCTGCTCCCTGGCGGAGGGGATGATGGCAATACTGTTAGGCTCCATCAGTGCCATAAGGTGCTTTCGCCGGCGGCCGTATTCGGCCTTGCTGATACTCATGTGCTAACTCGTTGTTCCCCTTCGACCCCGTGCGCTAGTGCAGGAGCTGCCCGCCCGCGGATGAATCCCCCGCCTGCGGATCCCGGTTCCTGTTGTCCATGAAAATATTGATCACCGCGACGCGAAGGTACTCTACCAGTTCGGCGTAGTCGCCCTCGGCATCCTCGCCGTCTTCGTCCTTGTCCACCTCTACCTGCGCAAAGGCAGCGATATCCCTGAGCGCCTCGTTACTCGGTTGCGACAGCGCCGTCCCGGGGTTGTCATCGCCGGCAGCCTCGTAGGCAAACCCGGCGAGGAAGCCGTTGCACCAGTCGGCCAGCGCATCGGCCCGCTGTTTGATGTCGACCTCGTCGTCGGGCAGCAGGGGTAAGAACGTGAACTCTTCATCCTGCAGCGCGGCGCCGGACACCGTGTAAAGCTGCATGACGCTGTTGGCCAGCTCCCCATGTGCGACGAGGTCGAGCACGTCGGCCAGCGCATCGAGCCCGCGCTCCGGCTGCAGCGTGGCACCGGCGCTCAAGAGTCCGCACAGGCAGCCGTGCACACGGGAGGGCGAAACCAGCGCGCCCTGCTCGAGCAGGTGGTCCGCAATTTCGTCGAAGTCCAGGACGGGAACTTCATCAAGCCATTCATCGTGCATCGGGTATTCTCCATCGGGTGACAGGCGCTTTAAATGACAGGGGCGACTGTAGTTTTTCCTGTGAATTACTTGGCAGGCTATTGATATCTATGAACTTTGTTTCGTTGACCTCGGTGCGATCGGCCACTATAGTAGGGCATCGAAAATAACTATCCAAGTTAATTCCAATGGCCGCCAACCAACTGAAGGACCTGGAAAAAAAGATCGACGACCTGATCTCGCTCTGCAAGGAGCTCAACATCGAGAACGGTGCGTTGAAAGCGGAGATAGCCGGCTGGCAGGATGAGCGAAAGGACCTCATCGACAAGAACGAGCTGGCCCGCTCGAAGGTTGAAGCCATGATCGATCGTCTGCGCACCATGGAGTGAGCCGCGTGAGCGCACCCAATACCGTTACCGTCAAGATCCTCGATAAAGATTACCAGGTCGCCTGCCCCGAAGAGCAGGAGGCGCAGCTGCAGGCGTCGGCGAAATACCTGGACAAACAGATGCGGGGCATCCGCGCCTCGGGCAAGGTCATCGGCCTGGAACGAATCGCCGTCATGGCCGCACTGAATATCGGCTACGAACTCCTGCAGGCCTCCGACAATGCCGACGGCGGACAGCCGGGCGCCGATTCCGTCAAGCGTATCAACCGCAAACTCGATGAGGCACTGCACGACCTGCGCCAACTCGAAATCGGCTGACCTCTCCATCACATCGTTGCACAGTTTTCAAGCGAACCCCGTCCCGGGAAATTGGGCTATAATTAGGCCGGGTCCCTGGCGTATGCGCCAGACTTACAGCTCCTGAGCCGATATTTTGTACCCGGGGGCTTCTCGTTTCTGTTGGTGTGCAAGTCCGGAATCGACCGGAAAGCCTGATACAGTTCAGAGGCCACCACCTTGAGCCATCGGGTTCAAGGGCAGTTTTGTCAGCGGTACGCCGGGAACCCCTTATCTCACCATGGTCGATGCACCCCACACCAAGGCCGAACTGCGCAACGCGCTCCGGCAGCGCAGGCATTCCCTCAGTCCGTCGCAACAGGCGGCGGCGTCTGCAGCGCTGGTGCAGAGCGTCACACAATTGCCTGCCTGGACCGATGCGCGACACATCGCCCTCTACCTCCCACAGGACGGGGAGATTGCAACAGGCCCGTTGAACGCGGCCGCAAGGGGGCAGGGCATGCTGGTGTACCTGCCCGTCGTCACTGACGCCGACACCCTGCAGTTCGCGCGCTGGGACAGCGGCACCGGGCTGGTCGAGAACCGGTACGGCATTCCGGAACCCCCGGCGGAAGCGGCACGCCTGACACCCGGGGAACTGGATATCGTCCTCATCCCGCTGGTGGGCTGGGATAACTACGGCAACCGCCTCGGAATGGGTGGTGGTTACTACGACCGGACCCTGTCAGGTCAGCGGGACGCGCTGCTGGTCGGGCTGGCGCACGAATGCCAGTGCGTCGAAAAGCTTCCCCGGGAGAGTTGGGACGTGCCCATGGACTACATCGCGACCGATGCAGCCCTGTACCGCGACAGGGGAAACGGGGAAAAGATGGAAGTGCTATTCGGGGAAAATAACCCCGGCCTGTAACTCGGAGGCCGGGTTGGCGACCGAGTGATTCGCCGCCAGTGGCAGAAGCATGGTCAGCAACAGGCCGACCGCAAAGGTCGCCGCCACGAGGAGCACAACATCAGGTTTACGATTCACTGCTTTGTCCCACTTTCAAAGGGGTCCCGGTTGAGGAGCCGGATACCCGCGCTTACGTCCTGTATAGCCTTTATTTTTGTACGCTAGTGCGTTCTTTTGCTGATTTTTCTTGGTTTTGTGAATCTTATCTCACTATTTGTAAAAATAGAACCCCCAACAGCCTGAAAACCTTGGGTTTTGTTCCCGGGGCATGCTACCCGCCCAGGTATAGCTGATATGCACGGTTGTCTGTTTCGTCCGCGTAGGGGAAATTGATGCCGTCCAGCACCCGCTCGAGCTGCCGGCGCTCGGATTTCGGGACCTGGATACCGACAAAAATCCGCCCGTAGGCTGCCCCGTGGTTGCGGTAGTGGAACATGGAGATATTCCAGCGCTGGCCCAGCGCCGAAAGGAAGCGCAACAGCGCGCCGGGGCGCTCCGGGAACTCGACCCGGTAGACCCGCTCGTCCTCGAGCTCGTCGGGCTTATGGCCGCCGACCATATGGCGGACATGCAGCTTGGCGACCTCGTTGTCGGTCATGTCCACCGTTTCATAACCCTTCTTCCGCAGGTCCGCGAGCAGGCCCGCGAGGTCATCTCCTCCCGGCGTAATGGACAGGCCAACGAATACCTGTGCGGAACTGACACCGGCGTAGCGGTAGTTGAATTCGGTAATGTTGCGTTTACCCAGCGTGCTGCAGAATTTCCTGAAGCTGCCGGGTCGTTCCGGGATGGTGACGCTGATAACCGCCTCGCGGTGTTCGCCGATTTCGGAGCGTTCCGAAATATAGCGAAGGCGGTCGAAGTTCGTGTTGGCGCCACTGACGATGGCGAGCAGGTCCTCGCCCCGCCTGTCACCCTGCTCGACATATTTCTTCAGGCCGGCCAGGGCGAGGGCGCCGGCGGGCTCCGCAATACTACGCGTGTCCTCGAAGATATCCTTGATGGCGGCGCACATTTCGTCCGTCGTCACGGTGATTACCCCGGACACGGTCTCCCGGATGATGCGGAATGGTTCCTTGCCGATCTGGGCCACGGCGCAACCGTCCGCGAACAGGCCGACCTCCGGCAGCGTATCGCGCCGGCCTCGGCGCAAGGCCAGTTGCAGGCAGGCGGCGTCTTCCGGTTCGACACCGATCACCCGCGTTTCAGGCCAGACATAGGTCACATAGGCCGCGACGCCGGCGAGCAGACCGCCACCGCCTACCGGCACGAACAGTGCGTCCAGCGGCGCCTGGTGTTGACGCACGATCTCCATACCCACGGTGCCCTGTCCCGCGATGACGTCGGGATCGTCGAAGGGATGCACATAGGTCTGCCCCTTCGCCTCGGCCTCCTCCCTGGCATGCAGTGCCGCCTCGTCGTAGGAGTCTCCGTGCAGCACGACCCGGGCACCCAGGTTTCGCACCGCGTCCACTTTAATGGAAGGGGTCGTGCGCGGCATGACGATGGTAGCCTTCGCGCGCAGCTTGCTCGCGGCCACCGCCACCCCCTGGGCGTGGTTGCCCGCCGAGGCCGCCATGACACCGCACTCGAGTTGCTCGGGGCTCATGCGGCTCATCTTGCAGAACGCGCCTCGCAGTTTGAACGAGAACACCGATTGCAGGTCTTCCCGCTTCAGCCAGACACGGTTTTCCAGCCGGTGCGACAGCAGGGCCGCTTCGTGAATGGGGGTCTCACGCGCGACATCGTAGACCCGGGCATCGAGAATGCTCTTTATGTAGGACTGTGGCATCGATCGCGCCTCCGGCGTCTGCTCCGACCTCCATCTTAATGGAGCACTCGCTGTTTTACAGCCGGGCGCTGCCCTATACTGTGTTGCCTCCGTCGGCGGCACATCCACCACGGGTCACCGGGCTCGACTCGAACCAGGGGCACCGCACATGACACAGGACGAATTGAAACAGGCGGTGGCCGAGGCGGCCCTCGCCTACGTGCAACCCAAACTGGAGAACGACACCGTGCTGGGCATCGGTACCGGCTCCACCGCCAACCTGTTCATCGATGCGCTGGCGGGCATCAAGGGCCAGCTCAATGCCACGGTCGCCAGTTCCGAGGCATCCGCGGCAAGGCTGAGAAGCCACGGCATCCCCGTCTACGAACTGAACACGGTCGACGCGGTGGACTTCTACGTGGACGGGGCGGATGAGAGCAACCGCGCCCTGCAGTTGATCAAGGGCGGTGGCGCGGCCCTGACGCGGGAAAAGATAGTCACTGCAGTGGCAGGGGAATTCATCTGCATCGCCGATGAGAGCAAGCTGGTCCACACACTGGGCAGCTTCCCGCTACCGGTCGAGGTGATTCCCATGGCGCGCAGTTACGTGGCGCGTGAACTGGTCAAGCTGGGGGGCGATCCGGTGTACCGGGAGGGCGTCGTCACCGACAACGGCAATGTGATCCTCGACGTCTTCAACTTCCCGATACCGCAGCCGCTGGCGACCGAGCAGAAAATCAACAATATCACCGGCGTCGTCACCAACGGCCTGTTCGCCCACAAACCTGCCGACGTCCTGCTGCTCGGCACCTCCGAAGGCGTGAAAACGCTTTACGCCGAGTAAGCTGATTCAGGCACCTATCACTGAATTTCCGCAGCGCAAGAGCGTGCTTACCTTTTCGGACACGCTACAAGCACATCCATGTGGGCTCGACGGCGGCCGTCCATGGCCGCCGACGGTCCTCAAAGGCAAGCACGCTCTTGCGCTGCTGGCTTCAGTGCCACAGCAAACTATCGACACTCGTTAATATTGATCGGAAAGCCTCGATTCGAATTACGGAAAGAAGCGGCGGGCGCGGGGTGGGGCTAATCAGGGCCGTCCGAGGCCATGGATGGCCCGGTCCGCGTTCGGGAGGTCGAGCTGCCATGGACGGCGCTTTTGCGTGCCCTGAGTAGCCCCACCCCGTGGCCGCCGCGAATCTCAGAGCATCACACCTGGAAGATCTTGCCCGGATTCATGATGCCATGGGGATCGAACGCGCGTTTGATCTGCCGCATGATGTCGATCTCGAGCGCCGAACGACTGTAATGGAGGTCGTCTTTCTTGAGTAACCCGACCCCGTGCTCGGCTGAAATGCTGCCGCCGTACTGCCTGACGATCTCGTAAACCCAACGGCTGACCTCCTCGCAGCGCTCACGGAACGCCTCCGGGGGGAGTCCTTCGGGCTTCAGGATATTGAGGTGAACGTTGCCGTCGCCGATATGGCCGAACCAGATAATCTCGAAGTCGGGGTAGCGCTCGCTGACCAGCGCATCGACCTCCGAGAGAAAGTCGGGGATGCTGGATACGAGCGTGGCGACATCGTTCTTGTAGGGCGTCCACTGCGCTATCGTCTCGGTGATGTCCTCCCGCAGGCGCCAGAGCGACTGCGCCTGCGCCACGCTCTGGCTGACCACGCCATCCAGCACCCAGCCACGCGAGGCACAGTCCTCGAACAGGGCCAGGGCCGTATCCCGCGTGTCGCAATCGCCCGTTTCGAATTCGACAAGCGCATAGTACGCCGCGGGGATATCCAGGGGCCGCTGCACGCCCCGGTGTGCAACCACCTTCCCTAACGCAGGCTCAGAGAAAAACTCGAATGCGGTAAGCGGCAGCGCGTCCCGGCAGGCGCGCAGCACCTGCATGATCGATGGCATATCCGGCGCACCCAGCAGCATCACTGCTGACTCTCCCCGGGGCGGCGCCAGGCGCATGGTCGCCTGGACCACCACCCCGAGCGTACCCTCGGCGCCGATCACGAGGTGCCGCAAGTCGTAACCCGCGTTGTTTTTCACCAGCCCCCGGTTGAGGTCGAGCAGTTCGCCGCGGCCGTCGACCAGCTTTAGCCCCGCGACCCAGTCGCGGGTCATGCCGTGGCGAATGACCCGGATGCCGCCGGCATTCGTGGCGATATTGCCGCCCAGCTGGCTGGAGCCGCTGGAGGCGAAGTCGACGGGGTAAAACAGCCCTCGCTCCGCGGCAAAGGCCTGCAACTGCGCCGTGAGCACGCCCGCACCGCAGCGCACCGTTCGGTCGACCGGACTGAAGTCCTCGATGGAATCGAGCCTCTCCAGCGCCAGCACCAGCTCACCATCACGGGCGACCGCGCCGCCGCTCAGGCCGGTGCGGCCGCCCGAGGGCACGATCGCGAGCCGTTTCGCGGCCGCAAGCTTCACGATCTGCTGGACTTCCGAGGTACTGCCCGGCAGCAGGACGGCGGACGGGCTGGGCGTGTAATGAGTCGTCCAGTCCCGGCCGTGGCGCTGCAGGGAACCCGGGTCGGTGAGCACCTGCCTGGGTCCGACGATACCCGCCAGTGAAGCCAGCACTGCCGTGTCGATATCGGTCAAGAACAGGACCTCCCTCGTACCCTTTGCCAGAAACGCGACGGGCGGCGTAGTCTAGCACGCGCCGTTTACGGATTGAGCAAGCGGTATTTTTGCACCTTCTGTCCCATTTCCGCCCCCATTCGCGGATGTTAGATTACGGAAGAGAACACATTGAAGATGGTGGGCCCTCGCGTTGGTTGGACTATAGGGACACCAGGCGCTGACTGGTAATTAAAGAGGGCAAGAAAAAGGCCCGGGATGCGCGCTTCGTATAGCAGCAAAATTAGCAGTGACTCAGGGGCGAACATGCAAAACAAAACCGCGTTCAAGATCAGTACCTTGTCAGCCGCCGTCGCATCGGCATTGGTCACCGGGCCTGTCTCCGCACAGGAAGCCATGCTGGAAGAAGTGATCGTAACGGCCACGCGCCGGGCCGAGTCCATCCAGGATATCCCCATCAATATCACCGCCCTCAGCGGCGACCTGATAGAACGGCAGCGGCTGACGAACCTGTCGGATATCGCCCGCGTTGTGCCGGGCCTGACCCTGGTGGACCAGGGGCCGCGCAGCGGCAATACCCTGACCATCCGCGGTCTCAGCGCAGGCTCGATCAATGCCACCGACCAGGACAACAGCGGCGGCGGGCTGGTGGCTACCTATATCGGTGACGTCCCGTTCTACGTGGACCTGAAGCTCAACGACCTTGAACGCGTGGAAGTGCTGAGAGGCCCCCAGGGCACCCTGTACGGTGCCGGCACGCTGGGCGGCGCCTTGCGTTACATCCCGAACAAGCCCCAGGCTGATGCCCTGTCCTTTGAAATCCGGGGTGACGTCTACGACCTCGACGAGGCCGACGATCCCGGTTACGAGGGCGGCGGCACCGTCAACGTGCCGCTGATTGACGACACGCTCGCATTCAGGGCCTCCGTGGACTACCTGGATGATCCGGGCTTCATCGACTACAACAGCCTGGTGCAGCAGGCGGGCGTCTCCTACCCCGACCCGCTCGAGGACTTCCCCGAGTCCCTCGACCGCGGCGCGAACATCAGGAGCAAGGATGACGTCAACGACGAGGAAACCTGGTCAGGACGCGTGGCCCTGCGCTACACCGGTGACCGGCTCGACGGCACCCTGAGCTACTACTACCAGGACCAGGAGATCGGCGGCCGCCAGATCAACCACGAGGAGGGCTTCGGCACCGGCAAATACGAATCGGCGCACCGCTTCGAGGAACCCAACGAGCGTACCAACAAGCTGCTCGCGCTGGAACTGGTGGCGGATCTGGGCTTCGCGGAACTGACCTCCGCCACCGGCTACTCCGAGTACTCCGAAAACGGCCAGCGGGACCAGACCGACCTGCTGCTGGAACTGGAAACCTACTACGAGTTCTTCCCGACCTTCTCAGCCTTTACCCGCGAGGACGGCAACGAGGACACCTTTACCCAGGAACTGCGGCTGGTCTCCACCTCCGACGGCCCGCTGAGCTGGATCGTCGGCGCCTTCTACTCTGACTTCGAGCTCGATACCTTCAGCCAGGAGTTCACACCCGGCTGGGAGGAATTCGCGATCGACTTTTTCGGAACGGGAACCATGCCGGCCGACAACGATATCGAGTACGAGGAAACGCGCCATCAGGAAACAGAGGAAATCGCCGTGTTCGGCGAGGTCGGCTACCGGATCACCGACGAGTGGCAGGTAACCCTCGGCGCGCGCTTTTTCTGGTTCGACGATGAGACAGAGAGCCGCACCTACCTGCCCATCGTCGATCGCCTGTTCGGGCTCCCGGCGTTCGAAGGGGCCAACGATACGGACGACGACGACTCGATCTTCAAGTTCAACACGTCCTACGACTTTACCGACGACGTCATGGGCTTCCTCACGGTCAGCGAGGGTTACCGGCTGGGCGAAGTCAACGCCGTGGGACCCTGTCCGGACCCGCTGCCAGACACCCAGATTGTCTGCGCCCTGCCCGACGAGGAGGCGGTAAAATCGGACAAGAGCACCAACTATGAGCTGGGTGTACACTCCCAGATCGGCGAAAGCCTGTTGTTCAACGGCTCGATTTTCTACATCGAGTGGGACGATATCCGGCTGCCGACCATCACCGAGAATGGCGGGATACAAATCTTCACCAACGGCGACTCCGCCGAGAGCAGCGGCGTCGAACTGGAGGCCACCTGGTTCATTACTCCCGACTGGTACCTGCAGGGCTCCTACGCCTACATCGACGCAGAACTGTCCGACGACGCGCCGGGCATCGTTGACGGCGCGGACGGCAGGGACGGCGACCGCCTGCCGGGCACGCCCGAGCACCAGGGCTTCCTGGCCACCAACTACACCTTCTCACTCAACGACGGCTCCACCATAGACCTTAACTACTCTGTCACCGGGCAGAGCAACGTCTACACCAAGGTCGGCAACCGCAACTTCGGTGAGAGCCTGGGCAGTTTCTTCCTGCATTACGCCGCCGCCACATGGAACAGGGATGACTGGCGCGTTTCGCTGTACGCGGAGAACCTGTTCGACGAGTACGCCGACACCGGCGTGCGCCGGGATACCAGCACCTTCAGGCAGGTGGGCCTGTTCGACCTGAGCCGGCGCCACTTCCACAACATGGTGCGCCCGCGGCAGGTCGGCCTGCGCGTCATCTACAACTTCGAAGAGTAACCGTCTCTCTGCTAACTCAGGGCGCTTCGGCGCCCTTTTTTGTATATCCCCGAAACGCGGCATAGAATATCGCTGGCATGGCGAATAACCCACCAGACGTTATCGACCTACACCGGTCCGCCCAAAGGGCGATGCAGCTCGGCCACCTTCGCGAGGTGCACAAACTCTGCCTGGATATCCTCAGGCAGGACCCCGCGTTCGCCGATGCCTGGTTCCTCTGTGGCGTGATAGCGGCCCGTAACGGCCAGCAGGCAAAGGCCGTGGAGGTACTCGAAAAAGCGACGGAGTGCGCGCCGGGCAATCCCGAGTACCGTGCCGAACTGGGCAAACAGTTACTGGTCGTCCACCAACCGGAGCGGGCACTTGCAGAGGCGGAAACCGCCCTGTCCTGTTCGCCCGGCGGGCTCACGACACTCAATACGCTGGGAACCCTGTTCAGCCACGCGGGCGAGCACGAGAAAGCGCTCGGCTGCTACGGGCGGGCTATCCAGCGCCTGCGGGGACGCACCGGGCTGTCCACGCAATGGCAGGCCGATCTCTATTTCAACTACGGCGCGTCGCTGCAGTTTGCCGGACGTTTCGAGGAATCAGAGGCGGCCTACGAACAGGCCATCACCCTCAATCCAGAGTATTTCAAGGCTCACTCGGCGCTCTCCACACTGCGCCGGCAGACAGAGGAAGACAATCACCTCGAACGCCTCGAAGCGCTGCGCGACCGCGTGTCCAGCCCGCGCGACCAGTTGCACATTGGCCACGCCATCGCCAAGGAGCAGGAAGACCTCGGTCGCTATCGGGACGCGTTTGCCAGCCTGGCCTGGGCAAAGCAGGCACAATTCGAGGCACACCCCTACGACGCGGAACAGGACACCCGGCTGTTCGCCGGAATCCGACGCATATTCTCGCGCGAGCTGTTCGAATCACAGCCGCCGGGATGCGACAGCGGGGAGCCCATCTTCATCGTGGGCATGCCGCGCACCGGAACGACCCTCGTGGAGCAGATTCTCTCCAGCCACTCGCAGGTATTCGCGGCAGGCGAGTTACAGAATTTCCCGTTGCAGGTGAAACGGCTGACAGGCTCCACCACGAGAGGTCTACTGGACCTGGAAACGCTGGAGAAATCACCGCAAGTGGATATGGCGTTACTGGGTAGCGGCTATATCGAAAGTACGCGTCCGCGCACCGGTCACACCCCCCATTTCATCGACAAGCTGCCGCTGAACTACATGTTCCTCGGACTTATCGGGCTTGCGCTTCCCAAGGCAAGGGTCGTCTGCCTGCGGCGCGACCCGATGGACACCTGTCTCAGCAACTACCGGCAGGTATTCGCGGGCAACTTTCGTCATTACCAGTACAACCTCGACCTGCTGGACTGCGGCCGCTACTACATCGAGTTCGATCGCACCATGCGCCACTGGCACGGGTTGATGCCGGGGAGAATCTTTGAGGTGCAGTACGAGTCGCTGGTGGCGGAACCCGAGTCGGTTGTCCGGGAGATGCTCGAATACTGCGGGCTGCCCTGGGAGGATCACTGCCTGGCCTTCCATCGCCGCAAGACCAGCGTGGCCACGCCCAGTGCCGTGCAGGTGCGACAGGGGATTTACGGCAGTTCGGTGAAACGCTGGGAACGCTACGGCAAGGACATGGAACCCCTGTCCGAGTTACTGCGCTCAGCCGGCCTCTATTCCTGACGTATCGCGCAGCTCGATACCCTGCCGGGCGAGCCAGGCCGCCGCGTGACCGAGGTATTCGCCGCGACAGGCTTCCGTCTCGTTAGCCAGTTGATGCCCGGCACCGGACAGGTACTCCACGCGGCTGTCGGGAAACAGCGTGCGCACGACATCCACGTTGTAGCGCCAGTCCACCGTCCCGTCCTCGTCGCCCTGGATAATCAGCGCGGGGCCCACACCGAGATCGCGCTGCTCCAGCCGGCCCAGCCAGCGGCGCAGGGCGCCGATCCAGCGCAGCGATATGCGGTGGCTCTGCAGTGGGTCGGTCTGTATGAAATCCAGGAACTCGAGATCGGATGTGTTCTCGGCAAACGTGCGCGGTACGCTGTCGATAATGCGGTGCAGGAAGGCATGTGCCACCAGTATGCCCGGCCAGCCCAGGGGTCGTATCAGCGGCGCCAGCAGCACATTCGCCGCGAACGGCCAGTCATAGCTGCCCGCGTAATCCATCAGCGCCGCGGCGCCCGTGCTCTGGGCCATTACCCAGAGGGGCAATTCCGGCAGAGAGACCGTGTCCAGCACGTCCGCGATCGCCCCGCTGTAGTCCGCGAAATCATCGATCGCCGCCGGCTCACCGTCCGAGAGGCCGTGCCCGGGCAGGTCGAATGCCAGTACATTGCACCCCTGGCGGAGTCCCCACTCCATGAGCTTGCCGAACAGGCCGGTATGATCGAGGTAGCCGTGCAGGACCAGCATGTTGCTGGCGGCATCCGGCTGCGTCCAGCGATGGACTGCCAGACGGAATCCGCCCGAGCCCACGGTCCCGGTCGTGTGCTCGAGCGAGGGGTTGTGCGCTCCAAAGTCAATGCCGTAGAAGCGGCAGAAGTCGTCGAGCATCGGCGGCGGTGAGGCGCCGGCACCGAACGCCGGTAGTTTCCTGCGCAGGTCCTCCAGCTGCCCGGGTGTCACCGGGGCGGCCTAGCGGACAGTCGGCACAAGCTCCCCGGCATCGTACGCGGCCTGGATGTCGGCCAGTGAGCGCACCTTGATCTTGTCGGCGTTGCCCGCGGTGCCGAAGGACTCGTAGCGCGCCATGCAGATCTCTTTCATCGCGGTAATCGTCTGCCCGAGGTACTTGCGCGGGTCGAACTCGGCCGGGTTCTGGGCCATGAAGCGGCGGATCGCACCCGTGGACGCGAGGCGCAGGTCCGTGTCGATATTCACCTTGCGCACGCCGTGGCGAATACCCTCCTGCACCTGTTCCACCGGCACGCCGTAGGTTTCGGGTATCTCGCCGCCGTACTCGTTGATGATCGCCAGCCAGTCCTGGGGGACGGCGGAGGAGCCGTGCATCACCAGGTGGGTGCCGGGAATCCGCTCGTTGATCTCCTTGATGCGATCGATGGCGAGAATGTCGCCGGTCGGCGGACGGGTGAACTTGTAGGCGCCGTGGCTCGTACCGCAGGCGATCGCCAGCGCATCCACCTGGGTATCCTTGACGAACTGCGCGGCCTCTTCCGGGTCGGTAAGCAACTGGTCGTGGGTGAGCTTGCCCTCGGCGCCGATGCCGTCCTCTTCTCCCGCCTCGCCTGTTTCCAGCGAGCCGAGGCAGCCGAGTTCGCCTTCCACCGAGACGCCGCAGGCGTGGGCCATTTTCACCGCCGACCGCGTGACCTCCACGTTGTAGTCGTAATCCATGGGCGTCTTGCCGTCCTCGCCCAGGGAGCCGTCCATCATGACCGAGCTGAAGCCCAGCTGGATGGAGCGCTGGCACACCGCGGGCGACGTGCCGTGATCCTGGTGCACAACCACCGGAATATGCGGGAACTCGTTCATCGCCGCCTCCATCATGGCGCGCAGGAACGGCGCGCCGGCGTATTTGCGCGCACCGGCACTGGCCTGCATGATCACGGGTGAGTTGGTGGCGTCCGCCGCCTCCATGATGGCGCGGGTCTGTTCGAGGTTATTGACGTTGAAGGCCGGTACGCCGTAGTCGTTTTCGGCGGCGTGGTCCAGCAACTGACGCATACTGATCAAAGGCATTGGGTTGTTCCTCTCACATCTACAAATTGTTCGGTGTCTTTCCTCAGGACGGCCCTTTTCCGGCTCGCGCTTCCAGCATCGCTACCGCGGGAAGGGTCTTGCCCTCGACGTACTCGAGGAACGCACCGCCACCGGTCGATATATAGGAGACCTTATCGGCAATATCAAATTCGTCGATCGCCGCCAGCGTGTCGCCGCCCCCGGCCAGGGAAAAGGCCTCGCTGTCGGCGATCGCAAGCGACACGGTCCTGGTGCCCGCGGCAAACTGCTCGAACTCGAACACGCCCACCGGCCCGTTCCACAGTATCGTGCCTGCACTCTCAAGGATGCGCGCGATCCGGCCGGCCGACTCCGGGCCAATATCGAGGATCATATCATCCTCCGCCACGTCGGCGGCCGGTTTGCAGGTCGCCTCCGCGTCCTCCGCGAACGCCTTTCCCGTCACCACATCGACGGGCAGCGGGATACTGGTCTTGTCCATCAAGGCCTTCGCGGTGTCCAGCAGGTCGTGTTCGCACAGCGACTTGCCCACCGGGCTGCCGCTGGCAGCCAGGAAGGTGTTCGCGATGCCGCCGCCAACCACCAGCTGGTCCACCTTGCCCGAGAGCACCTCCAGGACCTCCAGCTTAGTCGAAACCTTGGAGCCGCCCACGATCGCGACCATGGGACGCGCCGGGTCTGACAGCGCCTGTTCCAGGGCCAGCAATTCGGCTTCGAGCAGGGGACCCGCGCAGGCCACCGGCGCGAAGCGCGCCACACCGTGGGTCGACGCCTGCGCGCGGTGCGCGGTGCCGAAGGCGTCCATCACGAAGATATCGCACAGGCGGGCGTACGCCCTCGCCAGAGCCTCGTCGTCTTTCTTTTCGCCCGGATTGAAACGCACGTTCTCGAGCAGCGCGATTTCACCCTCTGCGACCTCGACGCCATCCCGCCAGTCGGCGATAAGCGTTACCGGCCTGCCGAGGAGTCCGGACAGGTGTTCCGCCACGGGCGCCAGGGAAAACTGCTCATCGAACTCGCCTTCCACGGGTCGGCCAAGATGCGACATCAGTATGACGTGTGCGCCACCGGACAGAGCCGCCTCGATCGTGGGCAAAGCCGCGCGCAGGCGTGCGTCGCTGCTCACTGCCCCGTTCTTTATGGGGACATTCAGGTCTTCACGGATCAGCACCCGCTTGCCTTGCAGATCCTGTTCCCGCATCAGGTCAACACTCAGAGCCATACCGCTAACCTCTACTCTCCTTGAACGGGCTGCGCCCGCTACCCTACCCCAGACCGCCCCAGAACTCCGCCACGTCCAGCATGCGGTTGGCGTAACCCCACTCGTTGTCAAACCAGGTCAAGACCTTCACAAGGCGACTACCGCTGACCCGGGTCTGGCTGGCATCGACGATACTCGACCTCGGGTCGTGATTGAAATCACAGGATGCCAGAAGTTCCTCGGTGTAGCCTAGCACGCGGTCGAAACCGGATTGTGACGCATCGCGCAAAATACGATTGATCCCGGCGACATCCGTATCCTCCCGGGTGACGACCGTCAGGTCCAGCGCCGACACGTTGAGCGTGGGCACGCGCAACGCCTGCGCGGTAAAGCGGCCCTCCATGTCCGGCAGCAGGCGCGTGATGCCCCTCGCCAGCTCGGTGTCTATTGGAATAACGGAGTGCGAGGCCGCGCGCGTCTTGCGCAGGTCCGTGTGGTGATAGGCGTCCAGCACCGGCTGGTCATTCATCGCTGAGTGTATGGTCGTAATGGTGCCGTGCTCGATGCCGAGCGCGTCGTCGATGGCCTTGATCACGGGCACTATCGCGTTGGTGGTGCAGGACGCGTTCGAAACGATGCGGTCCTGCGGGCGCAGGGTCGCGTGATTGACGCCGTAGACCACCGTGTTGTCCACGTCCGGCTCCGCCGGCTGGGAGAACAGGACCTTGCCGGCGCCACGCTCGAGATGTCGGGCGGCAGTGGCCCGGTCGGAAAACGCGCCCGTGCATTCCATGACGATGTCGATACCCAGCGCCTGCCAGGGCAGTTCGTCGATGTGTTCGTGCCGCAGCAGCGTGATCTCATCGCCATCCACGCGTAGAAACTGCCCGTCACCCTCCAGCGGCAACGGGAAGCGCCCCTGGGTCGAGTCGTAGCGGGTGAGGTGCAGGACGGTGCCGGCATCCGCCAGCTCGTTGATGGCGACAATGCCGAGATCGTCCCGGTGTTTGCTCTCGTAGAGCGCGCGCAGGATATTTCGGCCGATTCTGCCGTAACCATTAATCGCCAGCCGCAACATGGTGTAATGACCTAAAGAAGATCTTCAACGACTGCCACCACGTTCTCCGGCGTGAAACCAAAGTGGCGCATCAGCTCTCCGCCCGGGGCGGATTCGCCGAAGGTGGTCATGCCGACCACGCGCCCGTCGAGGCCGACGTACTTGTACCAGTAGTCCGCATGCAGCGCCTCGACCGCGACCCTGGCAAGCACGTCGCTGGGCAGTACGGATTCGCGATAGGCCGCATCCTGCTGCTCGAACACCGCGGTGCACGGCATGGAGACAACCCGCAGCTGCTTGCCTTTGGCGGCCAGCTGCTCCGCTGCCTCCATCGCAATGTGCACCTCCGAGCCGGTGGCAATAAGAATGGCATCCGGCGCGCCCTCGCAATCGCGCAGGATGTAGCCGCCACGCTCAATGGCCGCTACCTGTTCATCGCTGCGCGCCTGGTGCGGCAGGCCCTGGCGAGAAAGTACCAGCGATGTCGGCCCGTCCCGCCGCTCGATCGCCGACTTCCAGGCGACCGCCGTCTCGACCGTATCGCAGGGACGCCAGGTCTGCATGTTGGGCGTGCCGCGCAGGCTGGCCAGCTGTTCTACCGGCTGGTGCGTGGGGCCGTCCTCGCCGACCC
>CAJIAY010000359.1_pt1 | contig 23297 bp, 18 predicted proteins | sample 9199221 | NCBI WGS metagenome assembly CAJIAY01 (sample SAMEA7708283, study PRJEB35096) | sediment metagenome | biome: marine neritic benthic zone biome [ENVO:01000025]; feature: sediment [ENVO:00002007]; material: shallow marine sediment [ENVO:03000034] sea grass bed [ENVO_01000059] ...
GCGGTCGCAGCCGCGACCGCCAAGTTCTTCCCGCCAGGTGACCGTGCCCCACCGGCCCTCATTGAGCGTAGCCTCCCAGTCCCGGTGTTGCTGGAAACCCTCTTCCGTATCGAAGCTCTGCAGCGGCTCCGCCGGCACATGGGCCGCCAGCCAACTGTGGACTTCTTCCCGGAAGTTGTTTTGTTGCTCTGTAAAACTCAAATTCATTCGCGTCACACGCTCTTCAATTTTGTGCTCGGTTCGGTCTCGGTCGGCGTTGAAGCTGCTCTCCAGACACGCTGTGAACCCGTCCCTGGGCGCTCGGCAGCGCCGTCCATGGCGCTGACGGTCTATCGAGCAGCTTTAACGCCACCCGAGAAGATCGTGCCAAAATGATGAGTGGCACAATGGTAGTGGGCGATGCTGTAAGTGCTTTTCCGGGACCGTCGGCGGCCATGGACGGCCGCCGCCGAGCGTACACGGATGTATTCACAGCGTGTCCCGGAAAAGCACTTACAGTAGCGCCCACGGATTCCAAGGTGCTACTCATCAAAATCGGCATCGCGTTTCTCGACGAAGGCATCCCGCGACTCCTGGGAATCACCGTGTGTATAGGCCTCGTAGGTAAAGCCCTGCTCCCAGCGGTACTTGTCCTCCAGGTTGCCGTCCTCGATCCCGGTCAGGGACTCCTTGGCGATCTTCACCATCACCGGGGATTTCTCGGCAATCTTCGCGGCGATCTCCCGGGCGGCACCGAGCAGCTCATCGCGGGGCACAACCTTCTCGATGGCGCCGAGGCGGTAGGCTTCTTCCGCATCGATAAATTCACCTGTGAAATACATGTAGCGCACCTTCTGCACCGGGAACAGGCGCTGCAAATGGGCACCACCACCCATGGCGCCGCGGTCGATTTCCGGTACCCCGAAGCGGGCGCAGTCGGAGCAGACCACGATGTCCGCAGCCCCGGCCATGCCGATGCCACCGCCGAGCACAAAACCGTGCAGGGCCACGATCACCGGCCTGGGATTGCGGTGGATGGCGCGAAAGGTTTCGTAGTTGCCCTTATTCACATCGAGAATCTTGCTGGCATCCGCCGCCAGCTCCTTGATATCGACACCGGCGCAAAAGCCCTTGCCCTCGCCGCCGATCACAATTACCCGCACCTCGTCGTTCTCCCCAAGGGCATCGATCTCATTGGCAATGGCAAACCAGCCGGCGCTGTCGAAGGCATTCACCGGCGGATGATCGAGGATCATCTCGGCGATGCCGTCACTGATGGTGGTCTTGAAGACGTCAGACATGGGCTTGCTCCTTGGCCGCCCGGGCGGCAAGTTCGGTGAGGCATTGTTCTGCCTCACTCACAATACTGTTTATCAGGGTTTCGCAGCTGAGCAGTTCGTCGATCACTCCCGCCACCTGGCCCGAGGGTAAAACCCCGTGACCCGGATCGCCGTCGACCATGGCTTTCTGGATGATCATCGGTGCATTGGCGGACATGATGGCCTGGGCCGCGGTGAGTCCGTCCTCCCGCTGCATGGCTATAGCAGACTTCAAAAGGCCGACCAGGCTGGCGCCGGTGTGCTTGCGAAACGCGAGGCCGTTCTTCACCGCCAGCAACAGTTTCTTCAGGGGTCCCGCTTTCTCCAGCTCGGTCAGAATCTCGTTCATGATCATGCGCTGGGGCAACCCGTCCATGGCCTTGGAAACTATGATCTCGCCGGGGTTCTTGCAGTCGATGTAACGCTGCAGGGTCTGCCGCGGTACGGGGCTTTCCTCGGTCATGAGGAAGCGCGTGCCCATCGCGATGCCGTCCGCGCCGAAGGACAGCGCCGCCATCAGGCCGCGGCCATCCTTGAAGCCGCCGGCCGCCACCACCGGCACCTTGTCGCCCACCGCATCCACGATCTGCGGAATCAGGAGCGACGTCGGAATGGCGCCGGTATGGCCGCCACCCTCGCCGCCCTGCACGGTGACCGCATCCGCCCCAAGTTCGACGGCCTTGATGGCGTGCTTGGGCAGGCCGATGGTCGGCATGCAGACGACACCGGCCTCCTTCAGCTTGCTGATCATCTCTGGGCCCGGCGAACGCGAATAACTCACCGCTTTCACCCCGTGCCGGATCACCATGTCGACGATGTCCGCGGCATTGGGCTGGTACATGTGGAAGTTCACGCCGAAGGGTCTCTTCGTGAGCTCCTTGATCCGCAGGATGTCACGCTCTATCTCGTCCGCCGGAATCGTCGCCCCGGCAAGAAAGCCAAAGCCGCCCGCGTTGCAACTGCCCGCCACCAGCGTGGGGTCGGCGACCCAGCCCATGGCGGTCTGCACGATGGGGTATTGGCAACCCAGCAGTTCTGTCAGGCGTGTTTCAAGCATTGCGTTCGACCTCTCCTCAGGACCGGTCCCCGGGCGGGTTGTCCTTGATCTGCGCGGCGCGCTGGTTGTGCGGGTCCATGGCCACGATCATGTCCAGCTGCTGTTGGGTCGGCGCCTCTGTCGTGGGCACATCGTCCGGGATATGCACCGGGTAGCCCGTGTTTTCCTGCACCTGGTCGGCCGTGATGCCGGGGTGCAGCGACACCAGGCGGACCTGGTGGCCGGGTCCGCCGAAGTCCATCACGCACAGGTCGGTGATCACCAGCCGGATATCGATATCGTCGAGGCTGTGCCCCTTCGGCAGCCGGCCCGGGTTATAGCCGATAGAGGAGACGAAATCACACTCCCCCTCCATGAACACGCGGGTATTGTGTGACGGCACGAAGAAGCTGTTCGGGTGGGAGATGGAGTTGCCCGGGAATCCCCGCGCACCCAGCATCATCACCTTGGGCTTGTCGTAGGTGCCGCCCAGCGCGGAGGTGTTCGACTGGCCGAAGCGGTCGATCTGCGTCGGCCCGAGCATGGCGTGGCGCTTGCCGCTCCAGACATTGTCGAAGATACGCGAAAAGCCCATCCAGCTTTCCGTGGCGGGCACGAAGTCATCGGGACGCTTGCCCAGTGGATTGGGCTCGCTCAGCATCCACGCCTCCGAGTCCGTCATCATCAGGTCCGGGTTGCTGGTCTTCATGGCCAGGCTGGCGGCGAGCCGGGGAATCACCCCGATGCCGGTGGCCAGCACCTCGCCGTCGTTTGCGAACGCCTGGCTCGCTGCGACGATGCAGAGTTCGGCCAGGGTGTAATCGGTTGCTGCTGTCATGGTCGTTATCTCCCCGGTCGCTTAATAGGTAGGCAGTTCGATGGCGCGGATGGCGTCGAGACCACCGACATTCTGCTGGTACTCGTCCTCCGAGGCGCCGAGGTACAGGTCGAGGTAGGCCTGGATGCCGCCCTCCTCTTTCGCCGACGCGGCATAGGCCTTGAAGTGCGGCACATCGAAGCCGTACATCGGGGTGCACGAGGTCGGGTGCGCGCCGCCGGCGATAGGCACGACGCCGGTGGTGGCGGCGCGTTCCCAGTGCACCAGCCGCGCCTGGGCGGGATCGTGGAAGTAATCGGTGTCGACCAGTTCGTCGCAGGAGACGAACGTCTTGGCGGCCGCACGGGCGAACCAGTCATCCATGTAATGATCGGGGCCGGCGATCTGGCAGACGCCGCGGACATCCGCCCTGTCGGCATGAATCAGCGAAACATCGAGGTTGAGCGCGGGCATGGCGACCCATTCCTTGTCGTCGTAGGGGCTGTCGATGACCTTGATGTCCGGGTTCTTCGTGATGATGTCGGTGCCCAGGCCCACCTCGGTCGGGAAGAAGGGCAGGCCCCAGCTGGCGGCGCGCAGCCCCAGCAGCATCATGCCCTCGTCGATCTCCATGACCTCGATGGCGCCCGACTGGCGCGCCTGTCGAAAGTAGGGCTCGAGTGGTATGAAGTCGAGGGACACGAAGGCGAAGACCACCTTCTTCACCTTGCCGGCGGCACACAGCATGCCGACGTCGGCGCCACCGTAGGACACCAGCGTGAGGTCCTTGAGGTCCGACCGCAGGATCTCCCGCACCAGCGCCATCGGCTTGCGCCGTGGACCCCAGCCGCCGATGCCGATGGTCATACCGTCCTCGATCTGTGCAACGACCTCCGCCGCCGTCATTTCTTTGTTCATTGCTGTTTCCTTCTGCTAACCGGCTGTTTCCAGCTGTCTCTTAATCGACTATCAACTGACGATCCGCGCCATGCGGTAATCGTGTTTGATGAAATTGACACCCAGGGTGCTCTGCGTGCCGCGCACACCCTCGATCACGCCGATACGCGTGTGCACGAACTCGGCCAGGTGCTCCGCATTGCGCACCATGGTGATAGCGAGAATGTCGGCACGTCCCAGCATGACCCCCACGAAACCCAGCTCGCGGATGTCGGCGAGCTTGCGGGCCACCTCCCGTGTCTGCCCGCTGCGCTCTACCTCGATCCAGATATAGGCCAGGGCCGCATCCTTGAAGCGGTCGATGTTGGTTACCGCCGTGATGCGAATCAGTTTCTCGTCCTGCATGCGCTTGACCCGCGCGCGCACCGTACCCTCGGTCACCCCGAGCTGCTCGGCGATCTCACGGTTACTGACCCGCGCATCCACCGAGAGGCGCTCCACGATTGCCCGGTCGGACTGGTCGAGATTACGTCTCATAAATAGTTACGACGCATGGAAGGGCACCCAGTCCGGCTGGTTTTTCAGGACGTCGAGAGCAAGCGCCGGCGTGAGGTGGCGCACGCCCGGCACGGCGCCGAGCTTGTCGGTATCAGCTCATTGAGCCGGGCCTGGTCCTTTGCCGCCACCAGAATCTCGATATCCTGCGCGCCCACCACGACGTTGACCGAGAACACCTCGGGAATGGCCGCTATTTCCCGCGCCACCGCCTCCGGCGCATGGCCCTCCACCTGTACGCCGATGGCCAGCAGCATGCCGTAACCCGCCGCCTCGATATCGGTAACCGCCACCAGGCGCAGGGTATCGGACTCCTCCATGCGCCGGACCCTGCCGCGCACCGTGTTCTCCGCAATGTCCAGTTCCCGGGCGATCGCGCGGTAGGGCATACGACCGTCCTCGCGCAATAACGCGATGATCGCCTGGTCGGTTTCGTCCAGCACGATATGGCGGGGTGAGGCCAGATCATTCATCGGCCGGCCTCCGCACGGCTGGCAAGCGCCTGCTTGTCGACCTTACCGCCGGCATTCATTGGCAGTTCATCGAGGAACACGACAGCCCGGGGTACCTTGTAGTTGGCCATGTTGTCCCGCGACCATGCGATCACGGACGCCTCGTCCATCGCGGCGCCGGCATCGGCGACCAGGTAGGCGCGGGCGACCTCGCCCATGCGCTCGTCGGGCACGCCTATCACCGCCGCCCGGGCCACGCCGGGCATACCGCAAAGCGTGTTCTCGATCTCCGCGGGATAGCAGTTGAAGCCGCCGACGATGAACATCTCCTTGATGCGTCCGGTGATTCGGATATACCCGTCTTCATCCATCACGCCCACATCGCCCGTGCTGAGCCAGCCGTCGCTCGAGATGGCCTCGGCAGTGGCTTCTTCATTGTTGAAGTAACGCTGCATCACGTTGAAACCGCGCACCTGGATCTCGCCGTCGGTGCCCACGGGCACAGGCTCGCCCTCGCGGTCGATGCAACGCACTTCGGTGTCCTCCATCGCCCGTCCGGAGCTGTGTGAAATGCGCTCGGCACTGTCTTCAGGCCGGCAGATCGACACCACGCCGCAGCTTTCCGTCAGGCCATAAGCGGTGACCACCACCTCGAAACCCAGTTCATCGCGCATCTGCTCCACCAGCACCACCGGCACCGGTGCCGCACCGGTCACCGCGAGGCGCAGGCTGGAGAGGTCGTATTCATCGCGCTTCGGGTGCGCGAGCAGGGATTGGTAGATGGTGGGCGGGCCCGGGATCATGGAGATCCTCTCGCGCTCGATCTGGGCGAGCACCTCGTCGAGGTCGAAACTCAGCACGGGGAGGATGCGCGCACCCCGGATGATGGCCGCGAGCCAGCCGGCCTTGTAGCCGAAGGAGTGAAAGAAGGGGTTGATGATCAGGTAGTTGTCGTCGCTGCGCAGGCCGACAGTGGCGCTCCAGTTCTCGAAGGTACGGATGTTCTGGCCGTGACAGGTGACGACGCCCTTCGGGTCGCCGGTCGTCCCGGAGGTAAAGAGGATATCGAGAGTATCCTCGGGGGTCAGTTGTGCAGCACGGCGCTCGACCTCCTCGACCGCTACCGCATCGCCGCCGGACAGGAAAGCCTCCCAGGTATCACAATCATTCGCCTCGCCGCTGAGCAGCACCCTGCGCTCCAGTCCCGGCAAGGACTGTTCGGCCAGCATGTCCGGGTAACGGGCACCGAGGAAATCGGCGACCATGAACACCATCCTGGCACCGCTGGAGCGGATGACATACGCCGCCTCGGGACCCTTGTAGCGCGTATTCAGGGGCACCAGCACGCCGCCGATGCTCTGCGCGCCGATAGCGGCGAGAATCCACTGGTGAACATTGGGCGCCCAGATGGCGACGCGATCCCCCTGCTCGAGGCCCGCGGCGACAAATGCCCGCGCGACGCGCAGCCTGGCGGCATCGAGTTCGGCGTAGGTCAACTCCACATCGCCGTCCGTAATGGCCACCCGGTCACCCCAGGCGGCGGCAGCATCCTGCACGACCTGCGGCAATGTCCGGGCTGTATAGGGCTGGGCTGGCATCGTGGGGCCGATCGGGCGATTCCTGTCCGCGGGGGTGCCTATAATAATCAGAAATGAGGCAGCTTCAAACAATATTTCGTATTTATTTTATATTTTTTCTACGAATATGATCATTTTCTCGCGACGAGGCTGGACCCGTTAGACGGGGCCGCGAGCCGCCTTGAGGCCGCTAACCGCTGGCTGGCGACGGCTCCAGGGCCGACAGGAAGCGGTCCACGCTGAAGGTGCCCTCTTTTCCGCCCCGCTCGAGCAGGCGGCGGACAGCCACGATGCCGACGAGGGAAACGATCATCGTCAATTCGAGAACCGCGAGCAGGCTCGACCCGACCCACACGTTGCCCAGCCCGATTGCCACGGCCGCGAGCAACAGCGCCGCGATGGTCTTCCTGCCGGGTTTGGGCAGCATGGACAGGGCCCTCACCCGGGCGTGTTCCCGCTTCGTCAGCTCAGCCGCGTCGGGATGGAAGGCTTTCATCGCCGCCGAGAAGCGCCGAACGTCCCTGGCGAGCAGCCCGTTCAGGTCGGTCTCGGCGTTTACGTCACCCGCATCCATACCCGCTTCGGCGAGGGCCTTCTTCAGTTCCGGCAGCCGCGTCCGGCAGCGGTGCCGGCGCTCCAGTATCCCGACGTTGTCCGGCAGCTGGTGGATGCGCAGTTCCGTCTTACTGTCGAACCGCAGGTTGAAGCTCTCGGCAAACCAGCGCCGGTAATTGGCGAACCGGCCGTGGACGGCGTGGTGACTGGGATAGGCGTTGCTGCGTATGCAGGTCTTGCAGATATCCGCCCGGTACCGGTTCTCCAGGGCCTTCTCCTTGATCTCGGTGAACGGCTCGCCGTTCCAGATACCGGCGCCCTCGTTACCGCGCAAAAAGCCGAGCGCCTCCGCATCGCTGGTCTTGAAGCAACAGGGAAAGACCTTGCCGTCGAAACTGGCATAAAAGGTCTTGAATGGCTCGAAGCACGGCGCCCCCCTGGTCGGCATGTAGTGCTCCCTGCGTTTTCTCACCGCCTCCACCGACTTCTGCTGCTGCGCCTCGCTCGCGACCACCTGCTCCTTCTGCCTGGCAAGTTCCTTGAAGGAGGACACCGCGATCACGTCCTTGGATACCGGAGCCCCGCCCTTGTGGCGCCGCTCCAGCGCACCCCAGAGGTCTTCGTCCTCTATGCCCTGCCTCTCGTAGGTCGAACTCTCGATCTTCAGGCCGTATTGCTGGCCCGCCTGCCGCGCCCTGTCGAGGATCTTCCCTTCAATGTTCTTGCGCATGATGGAGGTGTGCGCATGCAGTTCCGGCATGCTGTCGTAGGTGGACAGCGGCTTGATATTGACCTGCTCGATGCCCCGGCTGCCCATGATATGCACGAAATCGACCAGCTTCTCGATGTGGTGGTTGAACGCGATGCTGTTGACGTGAATCTGGGGAAACGACGAACCCGCCTTCCGCTTCGCGGTGTTCAGCCGCTCCAGGCCGTCGAGCACCTGCTGGAATTTTCCGCCGATGTAGATATTTTCGTAGTCTTCCGCGGTGGAGCCGGAAAAGCTGATGGTGACCCGGCTGATCTTCCGGTCGACCAGGAACTCGCACATCTCCTGGCTCAGGTGCTTGCCATGGGAGAAGAAATCAATCATCACCTCGTAGCGGCTGAGGTAATCGACGAATTCCCGGAAGTCGGGATGTATGGTCGGTTCGCCGTAGCCGAACGCATGCACGATCAGCGCGTGCTTGAGCAACTCTTCGAGCGGCTCCGAGGCCTCCGACACCTCGAGGATGCCCCTGTCCACTTTCTTCAGGTTGGAAAACCGCTTCGGGTTGATGGCGGAAAACGTGGGGCACATGGCACATTTGAAATCGCAGATATTGCTGATTTCCAGGAAGATCTCCAGCGGCCATTTCGGCAACTCGCCGCCGTAGCTGAAGTCGACGAAGGAATTCAGGGTCTCCCGCTTTTCCCGGTAGAACTGCGGCAGCGGGCGCTCGGAAATGCACAGCGCCTCCCCCTGGGCCCCGTTGCGCACACACCTGAAGACGGGCTTGCCCTGTATGTGCGGACTCCTCTCGCCCTCCAGCAACTCGAGCAAAAAGTCACCCCCGAGCGGCCCGAGAATTTCCTCGGGGGGTTTCAGGTTGTGCGTGGTCCAGAGGTCCGGGGACAGTTCGACCGTTTTGTTCACGGGGAGCCCCAACGCCACGTTTCTGAAGGCGGGGTTTTCGTCAATGTACCTCGCGAGGCGGTCGAGTGCGCTGCGCTGTTGCTCCGGCAAGGCAGGCTCTATGGCATTCACTGCCCCGGACCCCGCTCGGGATTGAGTGCGTTGGTCACTTCCAGCGACAGGAAACCGAGGGCGATGGCGCCGATGGCGGCAACAAACCATGTCTGGGGATTCACGTCGAAGACACCGGTCAGGAACAAGATGGCCAGTATAAACAGCAGCATCCCGCAGCCCAACAGTCCATGGGCCGCGCCCTTGACGCGCCTGGCGGCGCCGGTCTCCCACGATCGGTAAATCAGGTAACGCTTGCGCAGGATGGATGACAGGCGGTACGCGCTATACAGCAGCAGCACCAGGAACTTGCCAAGGTTCACGAGACCCGCGTCGTCGCCCGAAAGCATGAGCCACACGCACCAGGCCGCGCCGGCGCAGGAGACGGCCAGCAGGAGTGACAGGCACAGGATGTAAATCAGTCTCAGCATATTTTAACGGCGGCTCATCCACGAACCCGCCCCGTGACGGCCCGACAGGGGGTGCGTCGGCACCCATTGGGGCCGCCGTCGGCATTCTACCACGCGCACACCGGAAGACGTCATCGCGTACCAGCCACTTTCCCGCCCCATAAGGAGCCTGCCGGGCCGGCCGCTGAGCCGATTGGAGTTTTTCTCCGTAATATATGGCAAACACCGGGCACACTAACTTAAAGTGCTGTTTAACGCCCGTAACGCGTTCCGGGCAGAGGCCCGAGGTAACCACGTTCCATGTCGACAACGCCCCTTGCGAGGATTCTCACGGCCGCGTTCCTGGCGCTGGCCCTGCTCGGCGCCCATGCCTCGGCCCAGACGGCGCAATGGGTCACCGCCCGGGGGACCGTATCAGCCGACACCACCCCGGTCTGCGCCCTGGTGCTGATCAACGGGCAGAGCACGTTTTCCTGTGGAGCGAACCTGGGGACCTTCGATCTGGAGGCCCCGCCGGACGCGAACGGACAACTGACGGTGCAGGTCTTCGCGGACGGATTCGCCCCCGTCAGGCAGGACGTGCCCGCAAGCCAGGCGGGGGCGATCCCCGTCCAGATGTCCCGGGTTTCCGGCGGCCGCCAGTTCCAGGTGTCATCCACGATCTCACCCTCCAGCAGGGAAGGCTGGGCCGCGATAACCGGCTCGGTCAGTGCCGATAATTCTCCGGTCTGCGCCCTGGTCCTGGCCAATGGCCAACAGATGTTTTCCTGCGACACCAGCCTGGGGTTTTTCACGCTGGAAGTCCCCCTGGATGAACGCGGCGAGGTCAAGCTGCAGATTTTCGCGGCCGGCTTCGCGCCCTGGGTCGGAGTGCTCGAGCTCAATGCCGAGGTATCACTGGCCGGGGATGTTCTCGCGCCGGTCGTCATGGATACCGACTCCGATACCAATGATATCAACGCGCCTTACGCACCCAACGACAGCTGCAGCCAGGCACGGGAGATCGGCAACCCGGTCACGCTCGGGGGCTATATCAACGAGCCGGGCACCGGGTCGCCGGGCCGGTCGCGCATTCGGGGCGATGTAGACGACTTCTACCGGGTCGAACTGCTGGCCGGCCAGTTCGTCACGATGGTGGTATCCGATTTCATATCCGGCGACGCCGACCTGTACCTGCTCGACAGCGACTGCAGGATGGTCGACGCCTCCCTGGAATTCGGCGAGGTGGAGACCCTGACCGTGCCGTCCTCCGGCGACTACTATCTCGTGGTCAATGCCTTCTCGGGCGCCACCAACTACGTGCTGATCGTCGGCGGCGCCAACACGTCCGGGGTCGCGGGACGCATGCGGCTGTCCAGCACGTTCGAGCACGAGCGGGCCGTGCTGCGCTACAGGGACCAGTCTGTTGCTCCCCGGCAGCTATCCGCACACTCGGTCAGCACCCGATCCGACGTCCGTGTTATCGCGGGCAGGAACGACCGGGAAATGCTGCTCGGCCTGGATACGGCGCGCAATCCACGGGTCAGTGCCGCGGAAAGCAATATGGCCGCCTCGTTCGGCAGCGCCGGCGTCCTCGGCAAGTGGCGCACCCTGATGGCGATCAAGACCTTGCGCGACGATCCGGACGTCGCCGATGCGCACCCCAACTACGTCTACAAGTCGCTCGGCATCCCCAACGACCAGTACTACGGCCTGCAGTGGCACTACCCGCTGATCAACCTGCCGGCCGCCTGGGACCTGGAGGAAGGATCCCCCGATGTGATCGTCGCCGTCGTCGACTCGGGCGTGCTGCTCGACCATCCTGACCTGCAGGGGCAGTTTGTCGACGGCTACGACTTTATCAGCGACCCGTCGTCGGCCAATGACGGGGACGGTATCGACGATGACCCCAGCGACCCGGGCAACGGCAACCTGTTCGCGCCCAGCGATTTTCACGGCACCCACGTCTCCGGCACCGTGGCCGCGCGAACCAACAACAACTTCGGCGTGGCGGGCGTCGCGCCCGGCATCCGCATCATGCCTTTGCGGGTGATCGGCTCGTCCGGGACCATCTACGATGTCTTGCAGGCGGTGCGCTTCGCCGCAGGCCTGCCGAATGACTCCGACACGGTCCCGCCCGAGCGCGCGGACGTCATCAACCTCAGCCTCGGCTGCGAGCCTTCACCGTGCCCCTGCATCAGCCAGGAGCAGGCGGTTTACGACCAGGTCCGCGATGCCGGCGTCATGGTTGTCGCAGCGGCGGGCAACGAGTCGTCACCCCTGCCCTCGTCACCGGCCTGGTGTGACGGGGTGATCTCGGTCAGCGCCGTCGATCTCGAGCGCAAGCTCACACGCTACTCCAATACGGGCCCCACGATCGACATCGCGGCACCCGGCGGAGACATCGGCGCCGACCTCGACGGCGTCAACGGGGTGGACGGCGTATGGAGCACGCTCGGCAGCGATGCGAGCGGACAAATAGCCTTCGTATACAGCGCCTACAACGGCACCTCGATGGCGGCACCCCATGTCGCGGGCGTGCTCGCCCTGATGAAGTCTGCGAACCCCGAACTCACGCCAGCCGTCATCGACCAGCAACTCGCCGCGGGCAATCTCACCGACGACCTCGGCACGCCGGGGCGCGATAACGACTACGGTCACGGGCTGGTCAATGCCCGCAAGGCGGTGACCACCGCGCTCAACCTCAGTGGCGAACCCCCGACAGCCGATCCACTGTTGGAGGTGACACCGGGGTCACTCAACTTCGACAGGTTGACCTCGACGCTGGAGATCGTCACCCGGAACGCCAGTGCGGGCGACCTGCAGCTGACGCAGGTTTCTTCCGACCAACCCTGGATGTCGGTTGCGCCGCTGTCCGTCGATGACAACGATCTCGGCAGGTACGAGGTATCGGTCAACCGGGATTCACTGTCTGATGGGCTCTTCTCCGGCGAAATTACGGTGGAGTCGAGTGCGAATGACGTGAGCATCCCGGTCATCATGACCGTCGACAGCAGCGGGGCTGCGGGCGGCAATGCAGGCTACATCTACGTACTGCTGATCGACACGGTCACCGGTGCGGTGTTCGAGGCCTCGCCGCCGCTCGAGGCGGGGGAGTACGAGTACACCTTCCAGGACGTCCCGGCCGGCACCTACGAAATCGCGGCGGGAACCGACTCCGACAACGACTTCTTCATCTGTGATGCCGGCGAGGCCTGCGGCCTATACACGACAATCGAACAGCCGCGCCTGATCGATGCAAACAGTGACAGGGAAGACCTCGACTTTACTATCAGTTTTATCACCGCGCTGCCGGCCACGAATGCCAGCGGAGACATTAAGGCACCGCGAGAGGGCTATTCCAGGCGCACAGCGTCGGAACAGGCGCCTAGCCTGAGGGAAAGGCGTAGTCCTTGAAGGTTTCCCGGAGCTTGACCTTCTGAACCTTGCCGGTAGCCGTGTGGGGCAGTTCGTCGACGAACTCCACGGCTTCCGGTATCCACCACTTTGCCAGCTTGCCCTCGAACCAGGCGAGCATTTCCTCCGCCGAGAGTTCCTGTCCGTTGTCGCCACGCACGACGATCAGCAGGGGCCGCTCGCTCCACTTGGGATGGTAATGCCCGATCACCGCGGCCTCGGCAACCTGCGGGTGATCGGTTGCGACATTTTCCACCTCGATTGACGATATCCACTCTCCCCCGGACTTGATCACATCCTTGGTGCGGTCGGTAATCGCCATGTATCCCTGTGCGTCGATCGTTGCCACGTCGCCCGTCTCGAACCAGCCCGCCTGTTTTTCGTGGGCGTCCGAGCCCTCGAGTTTGTAGTAACTGGAACAGATCCAGGGACCGCGCACCAGCAACGAGCCGAAGGCCTCGCCGTCCCAGGGCAGGTCATTCCCCTCGTCGTCCACGATCTTCATCTCCACACCGAAGATGGGACGGCCCGCCTTCAGGCGCAGCTTCGCGAACTCGTCATCGCTGTAGCTCTCCCGGTCAGCCGTGCATGCGTTGGTCGTACCGAGCGGACTCATCTCCGTCATGCCCCAGCCGACACGCGTCTCCACGCCGTACTGGTCGAAGTCCTCCATGATAGAGAGCGGGCAGGCTGCGCCGCCCACCACGATGCGCTGCAGCGAATCCACGCGTTCGCCCGTGGACTTGAGGTGGGCAAGCAAGCCGAGCCAGACCGTGGGCACACCCGCGGAAAGCGTGACCTTCTCCTCGTTGATCAGTGCCGCCAACGCCGCGCCATCGCCCATCTTGTTGCCGGGAAAGACCAGCTTGGCCCCTGCTATCGGGCAGGAGTAGGGATTGCCCCAGGCATTGACATGGAACAGGGGTACGATCGGCAGCACCACGTCGCGGCGCGAAATACCCAGCGCGTCCGGCATCATGGTGCCGTAGGCATGCAGTATGGTGGAGCGGTGGGAATACAATACGCCCTTGGGGTTACCGGTCGTGCCGGAGGTATAGCACAGCGCGCACGCGGCGTTCTCATCCAGCACGGGCCACTGGAAAGCCTCACTCCCCTCATCGATAAGCGTTTCATAACACAGCGCATTGGGCAACGAGGTGTCGGGCATGCGCTCGGCGCTGGCCAGCACCACCCAGCCCTGCACCGTGGGGCACTGGTCGGCCAGTTGCTCCGCCAGCGGCACGAAGTCGGGGTCGATAAAAATATACCTGTCCTCGGCGTGGTTGATGATGAAGACCAGTTGCTCAGGGAACAACCTCGGGTTGATCGTATGGCACACGAACCCGCTGCAGGCCGCACCGTAATAGGTTTCGAAGTGCCGGTAGTCGTTCCAGGCGAGGGTCGCGATCCGGTCTCCCTGTTCGAGGCCCCAACTCGACAGCCTGTCACCCAGCCTGCGCGCCCGTGCGAACGCGTCTTTATAGGTGTAGCGGTGTCGCGGGTTGTCCGCGGTGATGGAGACGATCTCCGCATCCGGGTTGACCCTCTCGGCGTGCTCCACGATCGCGGATATCGACAGGGGCATGTCCATCATCAGTCCGTTCATAAACGGTTCTCCGTTATTCTCTGGCTGCCAGTTTGTTCAGTGCGGGAACGCCCGGGGGAATCCCCGTCAGGATTCCAGCAGTTCCCACGTATCGTCGGCACCGTGCCGGGTGACCCGGTTATCCCGTTCGAGCTTGATCAGGTGCGCGCTGAGGGAAAGTATGGCCATCTTGTGCAGGCTGGTGTCGACATCGTCGTAAACCACCTTGACCAGTTGCTCCGGCGACACACGCCCGGTCTCCTGCAGACCTTCGACAACTTTGCGTTCGCGCATGAGGCGGTGTTCGACCAGCCATTCCACCTCGGCAGCAGGTTCCTTGATCAGGTCGCCGTGCCCGGGCGCGATCGACTGCAGGGGATAATCGAGCAGCAGCTGCAGCGATTCGATATACGCCGTCATGTCGCCGCTGGGGGGAATGATCACCACGGTTGACCCGTTCATGATGTGGTCGCCGGCAAACATCATGCCCTCTTCCTCGAGAAAGAAGCAGTAGTGATTGCCCACGTGGCCGGGCGTATGCACAGCGCGCAGTGTGAATTCCCCGGTCGACAGCACGTGGTCGTGCTGCAGTTCGAGCGTTGGCTCGAACGTTTTGTCCTGGTGGATGTCGTCAGGCGGCGAGGCGCCGATGACCTCCGCGCCCGTCGCGCTGGCTACGGCCTGTGCCGCCGGAGAGTGATCCGGGTGCGTGTGCGTGCACACGATCCAGCGAATGCGGTCGCCCGCCGTATCCAGTATGGCGTCGATATGCGCCTGCAGGGCAGGACCCGGATCCAGCACCGCCACCTCTTCGGTGCCCAACAGGTAGGTATTGGTGCCGGGGCCGGTCATCACCCCGGGGTTGGGCGCCACCAGCCGCCGCACGCGGCTGTTGAGGGCAAAAGGAACGCCGTGGTCCAGCAAGGGTTCAGACCAGTTCGTCGATGTCGACCACGGGATTCACGTCCGCCTCGTAGTCCACGCCGTCCACTTCGAAGCCGAATAGTTGCAGGAACTCCCGCTTGTAGCCGTCAAAGTCCGATTGTTCGCGCAGTGTCCCGGTGTTTATTCCGTCCCACAGCGCCGCGACCGCGTCCTGCACCGCCGGGTCGAGTTCCTTACGGTCGGCGCGCAGCCGACCCTCCTCATCGAGGAAGGGCTCCGCACCGTACAGCGAATCACGGAACAGGCCGTCGACCTGCTCGATACAACCCTCGTGGGAACCCTGTTCCTTCATCACCTTGAACAGCAATGCGAGATAGATCGGCATGGCGGGAATGGCGGCACTGGATTGCGTCACCACTGCCTTGAGCACCGACACGCGCGCGTCGCCGCCGCCCTTCGCAAGCCGCTCGCGAATGCCGACGACGCGCTTGTCGAGGTCCTGCTTGGCGGCACCGATGGTGCCGTGCCAGTAGATGTCCCAGGTCAGGCGCTCGCCGATATAGGTATACGCGGTCGTCTTCGCGCCGTCGGCGAGGACACCCGCCGCGGCCAGCGCCTCGATCCACATCTGCCAGTCCTCGCCGCCCATGACCGCGACCGTGTCATCGATCTCCTGCTGGCTGGCGGCTTCGAGGTGAAACTCCTGCACCTCCTCCGTATCCGTGTTGACGCCCATCTGCACCGCATCGCCACCGATGGGCTTCAGGGTGGAGCTGTGCAATGTACCCGTCACCGGGTGCTGCCGCCGCGGTGACGCGAGGCTGTAGACCACCAGGTCGACCTGCCCGAGGTCCGCCTTGATCGCGTCGATGGCCTTCTGCTTGATTTCGTCGCTGAAAGCATCGCCGTTGATGCTCTTCGCGTAGAGCCCTTCCTCGCGCGCGTACTTGTGAAACGCGGCGGAGTTGTACCAGCCCGCGGTGGCGGTCTTCTTTTCCCTGCCGGGCTTCTCGAAGAACACGCCCAGCGTGGAGGCGCCGCAGCCGAAGGCAGCGGTAATGCGTGACGCGAGTCCGTAACCGGTGGACGCACCCACCACCAGCACGCGCTTCGGACCGTTCTCTATCTGCCCGCGTCCCTTCACGTAGTCGATCTGGCGCCTGACGTTGGCGTCACAGCCGACGGGGTGGGTCGTGGTGCAGAGAAATCCGCGGACACGGGGCTTGATGATCATGGGCGAGGTATTCCTGCTTTCCTGGTGGAAGCCGGGCGGCGCCCGGGCGATTGCGAGTGTAGCATAGGGGCGAGGTGACTCCACAACCTGTGGTTGAGTGAGGCAATCCATCATGCGGTGGCTGGCCTGCCGAGGAGCGTGAAGTGGGCAACCCGCTTACCAGGAAGGCAACGGGCGGGACCGGTAGGCATCGCCGGGACACGCCAAAGAGCGCACGTCCATGTGCAGGCTCGGCTGGCGACGTCCATGTCGCCAGACGGTCCCGTCGACGCCTACCGGTCCCGCCCGTTTACCCTCGACCAACCGCAGGTATTACCGCTTGAGAAAACTGCCCGGTTAACGTCAAATAGCTATCCCGCTACTCTAAGTAAACTACCCGGCATGCCCGACTCTCCACTCCGATACGCCACCCCCGACGCGTGGACCAATGCCGTCATGGCGGACTTCGACAGCTTCCTGCTGGATCACGCCACCGCAGAAAAGAAAGCGTCCGGCATGGCGATCTCCATGCTGTCGCACTACCCGGACCGCACCGAACTGGTGGCCGCCATGGCCGACCTCGCGGTGGAGGAGATGACCCACTACCGGGAAGTCATCAAGTGGATACACCGGCGCGGCCTGATCACCGCGGCGGACAGCAAGGACCCCTACGTCCTCGAGTTTCGCGAGTCGATTCGCCAGGGCCGCGAGATGTACCTGATGGACCGGTTGCTGACGGCCAGCATCATCGAGGCGCGCGGGGCCGAGCGCTTCGCACTGGTTGCGCACGCGCTCGAGGATAGCGCCCTGAAAAAGTTCTACGTCTCCATCGCCCGCTCGGAAGAGCGCCACTACGAGTTGTTCCTGGACCTGGCAAGGACCTACCTCGACCGCGACGAGATCGCGCAGCGCTGGCACGAGTTGCTCGACATCGAGGCGGCAATCGTCGCCGCCCTGCCGATCAGGCCGGCGCTGCACTGAAAACCGACCCGCCAATGGATGACAGCGTCGCGCTGCAGCGGTATCGACAGCGTCACATGGAAGCGGACCTGCCCCAACTCATCGACGATGGCTCGCGATGGCGGCAGGTGCTGGTGATACCCGCCTACCGGGAACCCGCGTCCCTGCTCGAAGACCTGCGACACCTGCCCGCGGGTGCCGGCAGGTCGCTGGTCATTCTTGTGCTCAACCGGCCGTGCCGGGACCCGGATAAACGCGCGAACAGCGAACTGCGCGCCGCCGTTGCAAACCGGCCCAATGGCGCCGGGACGTCGCCTGCACTGATGCCGCTCAACCCGCACACGGATCTATTCCCGTTCGACCTCGAGCGGCTGCGCGGACCTACACCCACGTCACAGGGTGTGGGCCTGGCGCGCAAGGCGGGCTGCGACCTGGCGCTGGAGTGGATGGCACAGGGCGCCATCACGGGTCATTGGATCTGCTGCACCGACGCCGATGCGATCCTCCCGGATGACTACTACGACCAGTTGGACGGCTCGACCGGTGACACCGTGGCGGCGGTATTCCCGTTCCGGCATGTCCCGGAGGGCGACGACGCGGGCGACCGGGCCACCGCCCTCTATGAGTTGCGCCTGCACCACCATGTGCTGGGCCTCGAGTATGCCGGTTCACCCTACGCGTACCATTCCCTCGGCAGCAGCCTGGCGGTGAAGGCCGAGGCGTACGCGCAGGTACGCGGGTTCCCGAGGCGCGCCGGCGCGGAGGACTTCTACCTGCTTAACAAGCTCGCCAAGCTGGGGCAGGTTGCCCGGCCAACGGGTGCATCGATCAGGATTCGGTCGCGGCTGTCATCCCGGGTACCCTTCGGCACCGGGCCGGCCGTTCAGGCCATCGCCGCTGCAAAGCGCCCGGAGGGCGAACGGATCTTCTATCACCCGGTGTGCTACGCCGCATTGCGCACGCTGCTACAGGGGCTGGAGGAATTGGCCGCCGACCCCGGGAAAGAAATCGCCACGCTGATCAACCCGGGGAGATTGCCACCGGCGGCGGCGGAATCCGCGCGGGAGGCTCTGGAGGGCATGGGTCTGGCGGCTGCGCTGGACCACTGCCGCCGCCAGGGTAAATCGCCGGCCGCGTTCCGGCGTCATTTTCACCAGTGGTTCGACGGGTTCCTCACGTTAAAATTTATCCACGCCCTGCGCGACAACGGCTGGCCGATGCGGTCACTGGAGGAACTGGAAACACTCGAGCCCCGTCTGTGGCCGCCATCCCGACAGGGCGTCGAACACCTGCGCGGCAGTATTGCCCGACACTGGGGGTGGCGCTAAATCTTCAAATGACTCGCCGCGGCAGGTTTACTCACCCCGTCGATAGCGCTGCCACATCTCGCGCATGGCCTCTGAAAAATCCGCGGCGAACTGACGCGCATTGAAGAAATCCGAGGCAAGCACGCGCTCGCGCAAACCCGCCCGCAGCTCCGCCAATGGGGAAGGATCTTTCGCCAGGGCAATCGCCCTGGCGACATAGTCTTCCCTGTCGGTTGCGATCCAGTCCGCCATGTCGGAAAAGTGCAGTACGCTCTCTCCCTGTCCCGACAGCGGCAAACCCGTACCACGCTTCGTCAGCACGGGGACGCCCATCCACAACGCCTCCGCCGAGGTCGTACCGCCGGGAAATGGAAACGGGTCCAATGCAACGTCCACACGGTGATAGGCCTCGAAATACTCACGTCGCGGCGACGGCCCCTCGAGCATCAGTCTCTCACTCGCGACGCCGTGATCGGCGAACTGTTGTATAAGCTGTTCCTGCACCGAGGCACTGGCGAGGGCCTTGGCCTTGATGAACAACCTGGCATCCGGCACGCCCCGCAAGATCTCCGCCCAGGTCTCTATCACCGGGGCCCCCAGCTTGCCGAAGGTATTGAAACAACCGAAGGTGACGTGGCCGTTGGTGAGTGCCGGCGACGGGCCGACGGCGATGTCTTCCGCGGGCGGGGTGAAACACAGCACCGCACGGGGCAGGCGCCACAGGGTTTCCGTGAACCGCTCCTCCGCCCCGGGCGGCGTCACGAAGCGATCGCCGAGTTTGTAATCGATCTGTTTCACACCGGTGGTGGACCAGTAGCCCAGCCACGTGACCTGGACAGGCGCGGCCTTGCGGGCAAACACGCCCAGCCGGCCCGCGCGCGTGTGACCGGTCAGGTCGACCAGGATGTGCGGCGCATCCGCGTGCACCTGGCGGGCCGCGTCCTCGTCGCTGCGGTCGGCGATGACGCGCCAGCGATCGAACAGGCCCTCGAGACGCGCCGTGGTGTCATCGGCTTCCGTGGCGTTCGAGTAGGCCGTCAACTCGAAACTGTCCCGGTCCATGTGCGACAACATCCCCTCGATGAAATAGCCGACCGGGTGATTGCGGAAGTCCGCCGACACGAAACCGACCGACAGTTTGCCGGCATCCGGGTCACAGCCCCATTGCGCGAAGGGCTCACCGGCGTGTGCGGCGACGAGATCTCCGTAGGACCTCGCCAGCCTGAGCTGCAACCCGGCGTCCGCCGTGTCCATTTCACTCAGGCAGACGAGACGATTGCTGAGCGCGTCGGTGTTATCCGGGTTGATCGCGATGGCGCTGTCATAGGCGGAGACCGCCGACTCGAGATCGCCGAGCATCATCAGGGCTCCGGCGAGGTTGTAGTGCGCCATGTAGTGACCCGGCGCGACCCTGATCGCGTTGCGGAAACTTGCGATCGCGTCGTGCGGCCTGCCGGCCTGGCGCAACGCATTACCGAGATTGTAGTGGCCGTCGCCATCGCCGGGTGCGGACCTGATAGCATTGGCGAATGCCGCGATCGCCTCCTCGTGGCGGCCGAGTTTGCTGAGAGCGGAGCCCAGGTTGCTATGGGCTTCCGCGTAGTCGGGTTTCAACCTGACCGCTTCCTGCAAGCTGTGAACCGCCCGTTCCCACTGCCTCAGGCTGACGCAGGCAGTCCCCACCAGGTTGTGCAGGAGAGGATCGCCCGGGTACTGTGGCAACAATGCCCGCCCATGCTCAATCACGCCCTGCATGCTCCCGGCGTTAAACAGGCGCAGCATTTTTTCCGCGTGTTCACGGGGCGCGAACGATCCTGGCCCCGCCGCTGGAGCGGGCCGCTGCCCGAGGGCGGCGAGACCCTTGGCGGCTTCCTTGTTTTGTGGGTACTCCTCGAGAATCGCGGAGTAGAGTCTGGCCGCCGCGTCCGACTCTCCCTTCCTGGCGAGGCCCCTGGCCTTCAACAGCGCTTTCTTGACATTCAGCGGCACGGCAGGAGCGTTGCGGCTAGAGGCTGAGCTGGCGGATATCGCTCAGCAGGGTCACCAGCCGGGTGAGAAAACGACCGCCGTCGCCGCCGTTCACGACCCGGTGATCGTAGGACAGCGCCAGCGGCAGCATACTGCGCGGCTCGAAGTCCGCGCCGTTCCAGACGGGCCTGGTTACCGCCTTCGACACACCGAGGATGCCCACCTCGGGCGTGTTGACGATGGGGGTGAAACCGGTGCCGCCTATGGCTCCCAGGCTGGACAGCGTGAAGCAACCCCCCTGCATGTCTGCCGGGGTCAGCTTGCGCTCCCTGGCCCGAACGGCGAGTTCGGCCACCTCCGCCGCCAGTTCCCAGATGGTCTTCCTGTCGACATCCCGGATGACCGGCACCACCAGCCCCGCCGGGGTATCGACGGCATGCCGACATGCACGTACTTCTTGTACACCAGTTCCTCGCCACCGCGCGCCAGCGAACTGTTGAGTTTCGGATTGTCGCGCAGTGCGACCGCACAGGCCTTGAGCAGGAAGGGCACCGGCGTCAGCCGCGTCCCGCGTTGCTCTGCCTCGTCCTTCAGTCCGGCCCGGAATGCCTCGAGGTCGGTGATGTCCGCCTCGTCGAACTGTGTGACATGAGGGACATTCAGCCAGCTGCGGTGCATGTTGGCGGCGGTCAGCTTGTCGAGCTTGCTGCGCGCGGTCACCTCCACCTCGCCGAACTTGCCGAAGTCCACCTCGGGCACCGGCGGGACACCGGCGCCGACGCCCCCTTCGCCGGCGGGTGCGGACAGGGAGCGGCGCACATACTGCTGCAGGTCCTCCTTGAGAATGCGCCCCTGCGGCCCGCTGCCGGAGACCCGGTCCAGTTCCACACCGAGTTCACGCGCCAGCTTGCGCACCGCGGGCCCGGCATACACCGTGTCGCTGGTCGAACCAGTCTCGGGCGCCGTGTCCACAACGGGCGGCGGTGCGTCAGGGGCCCGCGCTGCCTCCGCCGCGGCGGCGGGCGGTTCCGGCGCCGCCGGCTCTGCCGCGACAGTCTCCGCCTCTGCCACCGCGGGAGTACTGTCGGGAGGCGCAACCGCCACCGCGACATCGATCTTCGCCACCGCGGCGCCCTCGGAAAGCTCGTCTCCCACCTTCACCAGAAGCTCGACCACGGTGCCGGCCACGGTTGCAGGAATCTCCATCGACGCCTTGTCCGACTCGAGCACGATAAGCCCCTGGTCGACCGCGACCTCGTCGCCGGCCGCGACGAGCAGTTCGATAACTTCCGCACCCTCGGCGCCACCGATATCCGGCACTGTCACTTGTTCTACTGGCACGTCGGCTTCCTTTTTTTCAGACCGTAACGGGGTTGGGTTTCTCGGGATCGATGCCCAGCGCATCGATCGCCCTCGACACCTGCTCGCGCTCGATCGTGCCCTCATCGGCAAGGGCCTTCAGCGCGGCGACGACGACATATTCCCTGCTGACCTCGAAGAACTCGCGCAGCTTGCCGCGCGTATCGGAGCGTCCGAAGCCGTCGGTGCCGAGTACCGTGTACGGCGCGGGCACGAACTCGCGGATCTGGTCGGCGTACAGCTTGAGGTAGTCCGTGGCCGCGACGACCGGCCCCTGGGTATCCGCCAGCACTCGGGTGACGTAGGGCACTTTCGGCTCCTCAGCGGGGTGCAGCAGGTTCCAGCGCTGTACCGCCCTGCCCTCGCGCTGCAGTTCATTGACGCTGGTCAGGCTCCACACATCGGCCGCAACCCCGTAATCGGTTTCGAGCATCTCCGCCGCCGCTTCCACTTCACGCAGTATCGCGCCGCCGCCCAGCAACTGCACCCGGGGCGCGTGGCCTGCATCCGACTCGCGCAGCCGATACATGCCCTGGATAATGCCTGCCTCCGCGCCCTCGGGCATGCCCGGCTGGCGGTAGTTCTCGTTCATCGTGGTGATGTAATAGAAGCAGTTCTCTCCCTCGACGTACATGCGGCGCAGCCCGTCCTGGATAATCACCGCCAGTTCATAGGCATAGGCCGGGTCGTAAGCCACGCAGTTGGGAATGGTGCCCGCCAGGAGATGGCTGTGGCCGTCCTGGTGCTGCAGGCCTTCGCCGTTGAGCGTCGTCCGTCCCGCCGTTGCGCCGATAAGGAAGCCGCGCGCCTGGCTGTCACCCGCCGCCCAGGCGAGATCGCCGATGCGCTGGAAACCGAACATCGAGTAGAACATGAAGAACGGGATGGTGTTGATCCCGTGCGATGAATAGGCGGTCCCGGCGGCGGTGAACGACGCCAGCGAACCGGCCTCGGTGATGCCCTCCTCGAGGATCTGGCCGTCCTTGGCCTCGCGGTAGTACAGCAGCAGGTGCGAGTCGACCGGCTCGTACAGCTGGCCCTGGTGGGCGTAGATACCGTACTTGCGGAACAGGGCGTCCATCCCGAAGGTCCGGGCCTCGTCGGGCACGATCGGGACGATGAGCTTGCCAACGCCCTTGTCGTCCATGAGCCGCGCCAGCATGCGGACGAAGGCCATGGTCGTCGAGGCCGAGCGCTCGCCGGTGCCGGCCATGAACTCGTCGAACAGGTTGGGGTCGACGCGCTCGCCGGGATCCTGGAGCGTCTTTCTCGAGGGCACGAAGCCGCCGAGGGCGTGACGC
>CAJIAY010000237.1_pt1 | contig 23180 bp, 22 predicted proteins | sample 9199221 | NCBI WGS metagenome assembly CAJIAY01 (sample SAMEA7708283, study PRJEB35096) | sediment metagenome | biome: marine neritic benthic zone biome [ENVO:01000025]; feature: sediment [ENVO:00002007]; material: shallow marine sediment [ENVO:03000034] sea grass bed [ENVO_01000059] ...
CCGTCGTCGAGCGGGGTGCCGGCCGGGTCCAGGGGGAAGGCCACGTGGCCGTCCAGCAGGTGCGTGGGTTGGGCCACGTGTTCCGGTGATGGGGGCTCTGCCGGCTCTGCCGCGGCAGTGTCCTTTACCCGGAGCAGCGGCAGGGCCTTGATGAAGCTCAGCGCCTCCGAGCGCTGCGTCAGCTTGTCCTGGTGCAGTCGCAGTGCATCGAGGGCGTCGCTGCCCTTCAGCACGTGCAGGCTCGCGAAAGCCCCGGACAGGCCGGGCAGCAGCGCGGCGAGTGAATCCGCGATGACTGCGTCCCCGGCCCGCGGCTCGCCCATCGCCTCGCGCGCGCTGTCGAACAGGCGTTGCCCGGCTGCCTCCAGTTGCTGCGCGCTGATGCGGGCCTGGTAGCCGTTGACGTCGAGGTTGGTCACGCCGCCGCCGTGCAATGCCCGCAGCGTGTTGGGCAGTGCATCGTACAGCTGTTGTTCCGTAGCGGCCTTGCGCCGGGGATCGAAGCGGGTCTGGCGCACGAACTCGGCCGCCACGATCTCGACCAGACGCTCCTGTAACTGCAGCAGGCCGCAGCCGGGCAGGGGTGTCGCATGGTGCAGTTCGACCATACCCTCGCTTACGGAGAGCTCGGAAACCAGCGCCTGGTGCAGCTGTATCTCCAGGTGGAAGAGGCGCCCCGCGGGATCGAACAGGCTGCCCAGCGCGACGCTGCGGTTCACCAGCCCGACCGCCTCGAAAGGGCACTGTTGCACGATGCCGAGCAGCAGTGCCAACTGGTCCCGCTGCATGCTGCCGGGTACCGCCAGTAATACCTCGGCAGGTTTGCCCGCCTCCTCGTGCAGGCTGACGAGGTGCGCGTGCACGAGGTCGCCGGTGTGGCGCGCTGGTCCGAGCGCGGGTTGCAGTGCCTCGGTGCTCAGGCGCCACCAGTAACGCGTGTTGATGTCCCGTGGCCGGAGGCGCGCCGCGGCGCGGGCGCTCGTCCCGAACAGGTAGCTGTCGCCGTTGAGCAGTGCGTACCCGGGACTCTGCACATGGGCGTCACCGTGCCACAGCTGCAGGTTGCTGTCGTTCAGGTCGAGTAAGCCGATGCTCATCGGTAAGCCGTTACCCGTCAATGCGCGACGAGGAAGCGCAGCAGGCGCCGGTCCGCGTAGCGCTGGCTGTCCAGCACCAGCCGCTCCTGGGACAGCTGCAACTGGTGCAGGGCGAACATGATGATGATGCTCAGCACCAGCGCCACGAAGGTGCTGTTGAACGCGACGCCCAGGCTTGCCGTGACGCCCGATATGTCGCCCTCTACCGCCTTGTAGGCCTGCCCGAGGGCGTCACCGATACCGCGCACGGTACCGATGAAGCCGATCGAGGGAATGGCCCAGGCGATGTACCGCACCATCGACATCTCCGAGTCCAGTCGTTCCGATTCGATCTCGCAGCTTTCCTTGATCGTATCCGAGACCGCCTGGATGCTGCCGGTGGTGGCGAAGCGCTGCAGCGCCGAGAGCAGGGTGCGGGGCAGCAGATAATCCTGCTCGCGTTCGGGCAGCGCCTCGAGCGCGCGGCTGTATTCGCGAGCATCCTCCGGCAGCACGCTGGTGCCCTCGGGAATGTCCAGCAACCGCCTGTCCAGCATGTCCCGCTCGTGCATGCCGCGGCGCGCCTTGTACCCCATGATGGCCAGCGCCCAGATCAGGAGGATAAAACAGGCCTCCTGCTCGAAGTCGCCGATGACCACGACGAGCGTGCGGGTAGTGGTTTCCAGCTCACCGGCCGCCTGCAGCGCCGCCTCCCGCTCCAGGTGATCGCGCGCGCTGGGCCGGATGACACCGACGTACAGGGCGTGTACCACGATGATGGCGATCAGCAACGCGAACAGCTGGTAGATGAATTCCGAAGACATTCTGTTCTTCATTGAGGTGTCCTATATATCGACGGGGAACGACACGGGCAGGTCCTCGGAGATTTCTTCCGAGGGGCGGTATTCGAACGGCGACTCGTTGCGCGCGGGCGTGCTTTCCTGCTTCTCATTGCCCTCTCTTTCCTCATCCGCCTGTCCGTTTTCAGCGGCCGGATCGGCTGATCCGGAGGCGGCCTCGCCACGCGCGGGCGCCTCCTGCTGGGCGAGGGGCGCCGTCGCGGCAAGTGCCAGCGGGAGTGCCAGCGGTAGCAGTAGTCGCAGGGGTATCATGCCTTAATCCGCGTAGCGTGCAATCCGGAATCCTACGTCATCCCGCCCGGCTTGCCCATAATCGCGGTAGGAGAGGCGCAGCTCCGACAGCTTTGACTGGGTCCAGCTCGCACCACGGATCACGTAATTGTCACCGCTCTGGCTGCCCAGCGGGTCCTGCCGCGTCGCTCCGTTTGCGCGGGGAATGCTGTAGACGTCGTGCACCCACTCGGAGACATTGCCCCCCATGTCGTAGAGACGGTGCTGGTTCGGCTTGAAGGAGGCGACGGTCGCGGTGACCACGTGGCCGTCCTTGTAATTGTTCAGGATGCGCCCGGTCACGTAGGCGGAGGTGTTGTCCGCGTAATTTTCCACGGGCTGGGTCGGGGGAAAAGTTTCGCCCCACGGGAACGACAGCAGGTCTGCGCCCTTGGCCCTGGCGGCCCAGGCCCACTCCGCCTCGGAGGGCAGCCGGTAACCGGTGGCATCGGGATTGAATCCTGTCACGATACCGTTCTTCTCGCGGTAGAAAAGCGGCAGCCCTTCCTTCGCGCTGAGCCAGTTGCAGAACGCGGCGGCCTGTTGCCAGCTCACCTGCACGACCGGCTGATGATCCCGATTGAGGCTGTTGCCCGAAACCTGTCCGGAATTATGCCCGGGTTGGAACTGGCGGAACTGCGCGTTGGTCACCTCGGTGGTCTGCAGGTAGAACATGCGCTGCAGCGACACCGGGTGCAGGACTTCATTGGCCCGGCGGCCCGGCTCGCGGCGCGAGGCACCCATCGTGAAATTCGGGAGGCGCGAGTCCGCCGGGTTGAACAGCAGCAGGGACTGTCCCAGGGGCGTGGTCACCTCGGGTCGGATGCGCGCGATCTTTGCCTCCTGCTGCGTCTGTAGCGTGACCTCCACCAGCTGCGCCAGGCCCGGCCGCGGTGTGACCTTGCGGCGCACCGTGGCGTAGCCGTCGAGACTGATCGTTAGCGCATGCTCCACCGCGGGCAGCGACAGCGTCATGTCGCCCTTGCCCCTGGGCCTGCCGTTGACGGACACGGTGGCGGTGGCCGGCCGCACCCGGAAGCGCACTTCCCCGAGACGCGCCTTGAGCTGGATGACGCGTTCGTCGCTGCCGCCCGCAGGCAGCGTTACGGTGCCGTTGTAGCGCGCATATCCCGGCTTGAATACCGCGAGGCGGTGCTCCTCGTCGGGTGTGAATTCGAGGGTGAGCGGTGTCTGTCCCTGGAACTCTCCGTCGAGCGTGACGTTGGCGCCCTCCGGTTTGCTGGAGAGCGCCAGCGAGCCGAGGGCCGGCTGCAATTCGATGCGGCCCAGGTCCCGGTCCTCCCCGGCGGTTATCTCCAGCGCTTCCTGCCAGTCGGCAAAGGTGGCTTTCCTGAGCATCAGCTGGCGTTCACCCTGCAGCACTTCCAGCGTCAGCGGAGTCTCTCCCACCGCCTCGCCGTCCACGAGGATGGTGGCGCCCGGCGGATCGCTGTCAATGCTGACTTGCGCCCACGCCGGTTCCAGTTGCAGTTGGAGCTGCTGCTGGATATCCCTGCCCTCGACCAACAGCGTCTGTTCCAGCGGCAGGTGGCGCGGCTCCTCCAGCAGCAGGTGGTGCTCGCCTGCTTCGACGGGGAAGTCGCCGAGCGGTGTTTCCCCGACCGACTCGCCGTCGATGCTCACGCGGGCCCCGGGCGGAGAGGTGCTGATGGTCAGCCGGCCCGGCAGCGCCTGCAGTATCAGCTCCACGCTCGGGTCCGCTTCCTCCCCGACAGTGACCGTCGCGCTCAGGGGGTGATAGCCGGGCGCCGTCGCACTGACTTCGTACGCGCCGGGCCTGACCAGGTAGTGCTCCCCCAGCGGCAGCGCCAGCCCCGACACCGATACCTCCGCCGGTGCTTCTGCGACTACCATCACGTGCAGTGAGCGGGCCGTGAGCAGGAACGCCATCGCGAGGGCGGCCAGCGCCAGGCAGCCGAGCAGTAACAGCCGCCCGCCCCGGCGCGGCTCCGGTGTGCGGGGCGTATGCCGGTCGAGCGGTGTGAACCCGCTGGGTGTAATGACCTCCGGCTCTTGCGGGTTGCCTGCCATGGTCAGATGGGCTCCGTGCAGGCGATGGATAACGGTGCGGGTGCGCTGTCGTAGGCGATGGTGAATTGCCGTCGCACATCGCGGTAGCCGTCACGCGTGCCCACGACCGTGTAGGTGCCGGGCCGCAGTGTCAGTTCACGCTGCTCGAAGCGGCCCAGCCGGGCGACCTTGTAGACGATGACCTCGGTTTCGCTGTCGGAGCGCAGCGTTACCGTGACAGGCGTATTGTACTGGCGCAGCAGTTCCTCGAGTTGACTGACCTGTGCCTGCAGCCGCGGACCGGAGGGTGCCGCCTGCGCCGCTCTTGCGAGAAGTTCCTCGGCTGCGGAAGCCACCGACGTGTCGGACAGGCGCTGCGGTTCGTCGATCAGCTTCTGTAACTGGCTGTCGAGTTCCGCCCGGCCCTTGCTGCGCGCGAGGCCGTCGCTGGCAAAAAGAACGCTGCTGTCCAGCTTGCGCGCCCGCTCGTAGGTGGCGACCGCTTTCTGCCATTGCTCCTGTCTCTCGTGGGTGCGGCCCTGGCGTTCCAGGGCGCCGAGCCTGCCTGCCGTCTCGGCGGCGGTCACTTCCGCAAGCGCGCTGGCCGCCTCGCTGGATCCCTCCTGCAGGGATGCCGCCTTGCGGAACGCCTTGCGGGCAGTGTCGAAGCGGCCCTCGTCCAGCGCGGCGTAGCCTTCACTCATGGCGGCATTGAAGTCGCGCTCGCGCGCCGCGGTCGTGACGCGTGCCAGTTCGCTCTTGGCGCGCAGGTGCCCGGGGTCCAGTGCGGCCGCCTGTTCCAGGAACTGCCGCGCGGCCGACAGGTCGCCGGCTGCTTCTGCCGCGGCCGCCTGTTCCAGCAGCGGCAGCAGTTCGGCCAGTTTGTCTGCCCGGGAGCGGAGTGCGGCGATATCGGCGTCATCCGGCGCCATCAGCGATGCGATTGCCAGCGAGGATTCGGCGGCCTCCGCGTCGCCAGCCTCGATGGCGTCGCCGGCCTGTGTGAGCAGGCGCGCCAGTTCATCGGGCAGCGATTGCTCGATCGCCTGCATGGTGGCGAGGCTCTCCCGGTACTGCGCCTCGGCCGCCTTGTACTCTGCTTCCCGGTAGAGGGTATCCCCCTGTGCCGCCCGGCTTTTCGCGTCGGCGAAGGGCTCGGGTGCCCACTGCTCCACGCCCCGTTCCTCCAGGCTGTACTGCAGGTCCAGCAACTCGGCCGCCGTTTCCTGCGCGGACCGGCGCTGCCGTGCCGCCTGGGCGTCCGACCAGGGTGCGGCATCGCTGCGCGTGGGTTCGGGTGCAGCCGGCGCGACAGCGGACGGCTCCGGAGCGGACGTCGCGCCGGATTCGGGGGCAACGGGTTCGGCAGGCGCGCCCGGCGGTTCTTCCAGGCTCGCGGGTAACCAGAGAACGACCGCCAGCGCCAGCAGGACGAGCACACCGAGCGCGGGGAGCACCCAGCGTGGGGTGCCGCGGTGATCGGCCGGGCCTGCCGTACGCGTCTCGGGTGTCGCGGTGGGCGCGGGCTGCGCCACCTCGAATGGGATAGGTTTAACGGGGTCGTCTTTGGACATGCCTTCGCGGTGGCCTTGGGCAGAGGGACCTGACTAGAGTGTATCAGCCGTACCGACGGCATCAGGGGGCAGTTCCAGGCTGCCCACCTCGATGCGATAGATTTCCATGAGCACCAGGCGCCACTGGGCATACTGCTCCTCGACGTTGCCGCTGAGGGTCACGGTCTGGTCTTCCAGCTCAATCACCTGTGGGGTCACCTCTGCCTCGAGCGAGGCGCCCAGTTCCTCGAGTTCGGCAACGTGGAACTGCGCCTCGTTGCGCTTCTCCAGTCCGCTCTTCAGCAGGTAGCCGCCACCGAGGACGCCGATCTGCCCCGCGGCGCGCGTGGTGGAGCTGTCCCCGGCCGTGGCCGCGGCCAGCCCCGCGAGCACGGCGACACCGCCTGCGATCAGGCGCCGCGTGCTCTCCGCCTTCAGCTCCTGCGCCGCCAGCGCCGCGTAATAACTGTTGCGACGCCATTCCTGGTAGGGGTTCTGCATCTGTGCGTCGAAGTTCGTGTAGTAACCCTGCAGGGTATCGACATACATGTGGTCCCGCTCGCGAATCTCCCTGACGCGCTCCAGCATGGGATCGCCTTCAGCGGGCAAGCGTTTAACCTCGTACTCGTCGCCATCCTCCTCCAGATAGCCATCGAAGGCATCGGGAGAGAAACCGCGCGCGAAACGCAGTTCGGTCACCGTGCGAACTTTTTTCCGCTCTCCGGGCTCAAGTCCGCCAAGCCGTCGCAGCAGGTCATTCGCTATCGTGTGATAGACCGCCTGGAACGGGTCGTAGGGGTTGCGGGTCGCGGGCTGGTAGGCGTATTTGCTGGCGTTGCCGGTGTACTTGTTGTCCAGCCATACGCGGCCGCGCGAGTCGGTAGCGGTGATCGCCAGCTTCAGTTCCTCGCCGTCGGAGTGGAGGATCTTGCCGCGCACCGTCAGGTCGGTGATCTGCGCGTCGCTGGGTACCACGCGCACGGCGCCCCACGCGCCGCTGTCCTGCATGGCTTCCGCCACTTGCAGCGGCATAAATCGGGACTCTGCCTTGCGCACCTCGGGGAACACCTGCTCGTCTTCGTCGTACTCATCCAGTCCGGGATCGAAGACCGTGACGGCGACATCCAGCAGCAGCGACTCGGCCACGGACGATGACGGCGTTTCGATGGCGGGTACGGAGGTGCTCTTGATCGACTGGTTGACGCAGCCGGTCAGCACCAGCGCCAGCAGGCTTGTCAGTAATCCGGTCAGGAGGCGGGGCGCGTTCACTGTTCGATTCCCTTGTACTTGCGGTATTCATCCCAGAGCTTCTCCCGCACCGCGGGATCGGGCTCGCGCATCGCGGCCTCGCGCAGCTGCCTGGCGACCACGTCGTCATCGTCGCCGCTGGGTATATCCGGGGGTGGCGGGTATTTTGCGGTGTTTTGCGGCACCCCTCCGCCGCGGGCGGCGCCGCCCAGGCCACCGCCGGTGCTGTAGTCACCGCCGCTCGCCATATCCTCGCCGTAGGGGCTGTCCGCCGCGCCGTCGTAACCCCCGGGGCCACTGCCCCCGGCGCCACTCCCGCTGCCGGGAGGTGGTTGGTTCGCTGCCTGCTCCCGTGCAGCCTCCCGCTGCTCCGCTTCGGACTGCAGGATAATTTCGTCGAACTCGCCCGCACCTTCTTCCAACTGTGCGTCCAGTATGGCCACCTCCTCCGCGGGCGTCAGCGGGCCGCCGGACCCCGCGCCGCCGGGCAGGCCACCCGGGTAACCGTAGGCGCCGCTGCCCCCGGTGCCGCCTTCATGTCCCGGCCGGCCCATGTCCTGGCCGCCGGTGGCGCCGGGTTCACCTTCGCCGGTGCCGCCGGGCATGCCGGCAACGCCCGGGGGAGAATCCTCGAGGGTGGGTTCGTCCCTGAGATCCGGCAGGCTGTCGCTGCCGGGAGACTCGCCGAATACCGACCCCGGGTCACCGGCGGACGCGCCCTCGCCGGGCGCGCCGTCGGCAAGATCCGGGCTGCCGGCGGTACCGCGCTCGCCGGGAGCCCCCGCGGTTTCACCGCCGCTGTTGCCTGCGGTAGATTCCCGGGCGGATCCAGCATTGCCGGTGCTGCCATCCTGGTTCCCCGCATCGTTACCGGAACTGGACTGGCTCTGTGAGCCGGCGCTGCTGGGGGCAGAGCCGGAACCGGGCTGGCCCGCGCTGCCGCTGGAGGTTCCCGCCGTGCTGCCTGAACTGCTGGGCATCGGCGGACTGCTGCTCGGAACGGGCGGCGTCTGGCTCTGGGTCGGGTTGCTGGCGCTGGGACAGCCTGAGAGGAAAAGGCAGAGGCCCAGCGCGCAGCCCGCGACGGCGAGTCGTTCGAGGTCGAGTTCAATTGACATCGAAGGCCCTGACAACTTGTTCCGTCTCCACCGGCTGCCCCGCCTCGAATCTCGGTCTGAAGGGTGTCTTGCGTAACGTCCGCATCAGGCGCGAGGCCTGCCGGCCCGCCAGTTCACGGTCATCCATGCGCTCGAGGTCATACACGCGCCCACGTTCGCTCACGCCAAACGCCAGCAGTATGTCGCCCTGCCCGGGCGCCACGGCGGGCGGCAGGGTGCTCAGGTTGTCAAAATCCGGCAGTGCCACAGGCTCTCCAAACAGGTCTTCAGCATGTATTTGGGCATCATCCGCGTCGGCAAGTTCCGTCTCCGCCGACCGGTAGGCCTCCCAGGCATCCTCGGTCCTGCCGTTCCACAGCCGCCAGTCGCCGAGCATGACCATCGTCCGGGCCATCGTGCCGGGGCCGCTGTCCGGTTGCCCTTCCTCGATATCGGCAATGGCGGCGATGATCGCGTTGCCCTGCTGGTAACTGCGGGCCCTGTAGCTCTTGAAACGCAGCAGGGCATCATTGGGCCGCCCGTCCTCGTCGAATACCGGGGTCGACTCGCTGACCTCGTATCCCGAGATGAGATACTGCGCCTGCAGCATGCCCTGCAGGGGCGCGATGAGCCCGGGCGAGGTCTCTCCCTCGCGGTCGATGACATCCTGCATGGCCATGCGGTACAGCTCCGACATGTGCATGAGCCGGGTGTATTCCTCCGGTCCGCCCAGGCCCAGCTGGAACGCCTCCAACTGCCACTGTGCCTGGGCCATCAGCGCTGCGGCCAGTTGGTCGGAGCTTTGCAGGCTCTCGACCTGCACGCGGTACAGGTAGTTCTGCCGCTCATCCGCCAGCGGGAAATTGCCGCGGGCCATGTGGCTGGTGATTTCTCCCTGCAGCAAGGGTATTTGCCGGGTGGTGTAGAGCCCCTCGTTGATACGGATCAGGTGCACGCCTCGCCGGTATACCCGGATTGCCTCCTCGTGTCGGCCCTGCGACTGCAGTGTCCTGGCGAGGCCCAGCAGGGATTCGGACAGCCCGCTGGCGTAAGCGCCCCCCCGGGACTCGAGCTGCATGATGGCCTGGTGCCAGGCCTGCTCATCCCCGGCGGTGGGTAACGGGGGTGTGCCGCCGCCCGCTTCCGCAGCCCGGGCAGCGTGCGTGGCCAGAAGCAGGATAGCGGCCAGCAGGCCGGTCGAGATGGAAAAACTCTTCAAGTCAGTTCCCCCCTGCGGTGGGACGGGACAGCAGGCCACCGCGATGCCTGACAGGGTAAAGCGGGACTATACAATACCGGGGAGGGCGGACAAAATACCCGCCTGCCCCGGCCTTGACCAGAAAAGGAAGTGAAATGAACCAGTTTGAGAGGGACACCGCGGTGGAGCGCGTGGCCGAGAACCACTATCGCGGGGAGTTGGTGGAAGGATGGCGGGTCGGGGCCGTGCCCAATGGCGGCTATGTCATGGCGGTTGCCGGTCGGGCGCTACGGGAGGCCCTGCCGCACAAGGATCCGCTGTCCGTCAGTGCCTTCTACCTCGCCCCCACCTTACTGGGCCCGATCGACTGCCAGGTGGAAGTGCTGGGTGGCGGGCGCAGTACCAGTTTCGCCGAGGTGAAAATGTTCCAGGAGGGCCAGCTCAGGGTCAAGGTCACCGCTGCCTACACCGATCTCGACCGCCTGAAGGGAGAGAACTGGTCGGCGGAGGAGCGTCCGGAGTACCCGGCCTGGGACGACTGCCCGGCATCCGGGGACAAGGGTGTGGAGTTCCGTCAGCGGGCGGAACTGCGCCTCGTCTCGGGCCAGGAGGTGTTCAGCGAGAAGAAGGGCAACGGCAGCGGGGCGTTCCACGGCTGGGTCAGCCTGCGAGACGTCGATGAACCCGACGTGATCTCCCTGCTGATGTTCGCCGACGCCAGTCCGCCGCCGGTACTCACCGTGTTCGGCCCGGTGGGCTGGGTGCCCACCGTGGAGCTGACGGTGCAGGTGCGGGCGCACCCCTCGCCTGGCCCCATCCAGTTTCGCACGGCCTGCCGCCATCTCACCAACGGCGTGGTGGAGGCGGACGGGGAGTACTGGGACAGCAGCGGCAAACTGGTGGCGGTCAGCCGCCAGGCCGCCAAGTTCCGGCTGGACGCGAAAAAGATCTCGAAAAGCTGACTACGGATCTTGACCTGCGCCGACTCGTCCGCCCCGTGTAAGCGGGGGGTGCGGCAGTCACTCGACGCGGGTCGGGATCGCAGGCGTCACCGCCCTCGTCGCGACGGCAATCAGTAGCCCGCTACAAAACCTCCCGGCCGTCGGGTATCCGATGCCCCGAACAGCCAGCCGTTTTCCAGCATGATCGAGTTGGTCCTGCCGGTAGTACGCGCGGAAACACTGACTGCCTGGCCCATGTCCTCCAGCAGGCGCAGGGTGTCCGGGCTCACGCCCTGTTCGGCGCGCAGCTTGTCGGGCATCCACTGGTGGTGAATGCGCGGTTCGGCCGCCGCCGCGGCGATGTTCATGTCAAATTCCATCGCGTTGAGCACGGTCTGCAGGACGGTCGTGATAATCACGCTGCCACCCGGGCTCCCCGTGGCCAGCCAGGCCTCCCCCTCGCGGAAGACGATGGTCGGCGTCATCGAGGACAGCGGGCGCTTACCCGGCTCTATGCTGTTGGCTTCCCCCTGCACCAGGCCGAAGGCGTTGGGGGTGCCCGGCTTTGTCGCGAAGTCCGCCATCTCATTATTGAGCAGCATACCCGTGCCCGGTACGGCGATATGCGAGCCAAAGCTGAAGTTCAGGGTATAGGTATTGCTGACGACGTTGCCGAAGCGGTCCGCCACGCTGTAGTGGGTCGTGTCCGTGCTCTCCGGCGGCAACAGGCGGCCCGGTGCGATGTCGGTGGACGCTGTGGCGCGCTCCGGGTCGATGCGTCCGCGCTGGCGTTCGGCGTAGCCCTTGTCGATGAGTTGCGCGACGGGCACATCGGTGTAATCGGGGTCGCCGAGGTAGAGGCTGCGATCGGCATAGGCCAGTTTCATGCTTTCCGTGAGATGGTGCAGGTAGGCGGCGGAGTTGTGTCCCATGGATTCCAGGTCGAAGCCCTCGAGGATGCTGAGCATCTGCAACAGGTGCACGCCGCCGGAGGAGGGCGGCGGCGCGGCGACGACTTCGAAATCTTTATAGGTGCCGCGCACGGGCACGCGTGCAACCGCCTCGTAGTCCGCGAGGTCGGCCCGGGTGATCAGCCCGCCCCCCGCGTCCATTTCCGCCGCGATGCGTTCGGCCACTTCCCCGCCGTAAAACCCTGCCTTGCCGTCGCGGCTGATCTGCTCCAGCGTCCACGCGAGGTCCGGTTGTCGCCATACCTCACCGATGCCGTACAGGCTGCCGTCATCGCGAAAGAAAATGTCCCGCGCGGCAGGATTTTTTCGCAGGCGCTCGGCGGAAGCACTGACCTCGAAAAACAGGCCGAAGGACACGGGAATGCCCTCCCGGGCCAGTGCGATCGCCGGAGCCAGCACCTCTGCGCGACTCATGCTGCCGTAGGTTTCCAGTGCGTAGAGCATCCCCGCCACGGTGCCCGGCACCCCGGCGGACTGGTGGCTGAAGAATTCCCGCTGCCGGTCCAGCTCACCCTGCTCGTCGAGGTACATGTCGCGGCCTGCGGCCGCCGGCGCACGCTCGCGGTAGTCGACCAGGGTCTGTCGGTTGTCGTCTGCGAGGTGGATGAGCATGAATCCGCCCCCGGCGAGGTTGCCCGCCCTCGGATAAGTCACCGCCAGCGCGAAACCGGTGGCGACCGCCGCATCCACCGCATTGCCGCCCTGCTTGAGAATCTGCAGACCGACCTCGCTGGCCAGTTGTTCCGGCCCCACCACCATGCCGTTGCGCGCGATCGCCGGGAGGAAACGCTCTCCGTAATCGATGATGGGGGCTGCCTGTGGCACGCTGCCGGCCGAGGCGGCCGCAGCCGCCTCGGCCTGCGGCGAATGCTGCGCCGGTCCCGAGCAGGCGGCAAGGATGAGGGTGACAAGGCCCGGGATCAGGCGCGATCGGTGGAGTTTCATTGGGTGTCGGGGCTTCCCTGTTGCTGGAGGAATGGCCAGGGCAGACTTTAACTGTTTTGCATTGCCGCGCATACTCGTGCCGTCGGGGCGCGGGAGAGCATCAGTGCACGTATTGGAAACCGAGCTGGAGCAACGCTGGCGGTCGATGTTCCTCGCCCTCGCGGCGGGAGACGATGTGCCGCCCACTGCGCGCCTGCGCACCGAGGGCGTGATGGAGGCGGTGGCATTGCAGGGCATCACGTCCCGCGAGGAGCTGCTCCGCGCGATGGACCGCTGTTACCGGGAGGCGTTCGGGCAGGGGGTGGCAGACGATTTCGGCGAGGACTGGGAGGCTTTCTTCCCGTTTCCGCAAATTCCCGCGATGGCCAGGCGGGCGCCGGTATACCCCAGCACGAAGGACTGAGCGTCAGCGCGACTCGCGCCACATGAACCAGGCGACCGGTCCGTGTTGCCCGACACGCTCGCTGGCCCTGACCTCGAAGCCATTCCGCTCGTACAGCGACACGTTGCGAAAATTGGAGCACTCGAGGTAGGCGGGCATGCCTTGCTCGTCGCAAATACGCAGCCCTTCCTTCAGCAGTGCCGAACCGATGCCTTGTCCCTGGTCGCTGTGGCGGCAGCCGATGAACTGCAGGTAGTAGTGAGGCTCGGTGGGATAGTACTTGTTGAATACCGACCCCTGCCGGTGCAGCCGCAAGACCGTGCGCAGGCCATTTTCCCTGAGCAGCCTCAGGCCGAACCGGAGCAGGCCCAGCCGCGGCGCAATTTCGTAGCGTTCCTCCGGCGGCAGCCACAGCGCGGCGGCGCGCCCCTCCTGCTCGATATGGACGATGCCCCGCGGCAGGTAGACGTCCTTGATCAGGAGGTAAAAGAAGTGCGGGTACAGCTCCGTCTTGGGGAATACCCAGTTAAACATGGGATCCTCGGCAAAACTGTCACTGAGGCTCTCGACCATGATGCCGAGATCGCCGTCGTCAGCGTTGCGAATTATGGGTGGCGTATCCATACGACCGGGCTTTGCCTCTGAAACGTGCCGAAGCTAATATTATCTGTTTACAGCGTAACAGGCATTGATATTGCGATACGAAAAATTCCGGCGGGAATACACCGCGGGAGGGCTGACGCGAGACATGCTCGACGCCTGTCCCCTGAAACAGTTTGAGGCCTGGCTGGAACAGGCTGTGAAGGCGGGCGTGGAGGATCCCACGGCGATGGTGCTGGCGACCGTCGAGGACGGCGGCGCCCCCTGGCAGCGCATCGTGCTGCTCAAGGGCCTGTCCGAGGGCGGTTTCGTCTTCTACACCAACCTCGACAGCAACAAGGCGCGCGCCATCGAGCGGCAACCGGTGGTGTCACTGCTCTTTCCATGGAACGAACTGGACCGTCAGGTCATTGTCGGCGGAACCGCCCGGCGCATGAGCAGCATGGAGTCCGCGCGCTACTTCCTCACGCGTCCCCGCGAAAGCCGGATCGCCGCCTGGGCATCGCGCCAGAGCCGGCCCCTCTCCAGCCGTTCCTTGCTGGAGCAGCAGGCGCTGAAAATCCGCAAGCGTTTCGCCGACGGTGAAATCCCCATGCCTGATTTCTGGGGAGGTTACCGGGTGACGCCGGCGCGTATCGAGTTCTGGCAGGGTGGGGAGCACCGGCTGCACGACCGTTTCGAGTACCGGCGCGGTGCCGGCGACGATTGGGACATCCAGCAGCTTCAGCCCTGAGCCTGCCGCGCGTCGCGCTGGCTGAAGTAAACCGGCTCCGCGTCGATACCCAGTAGCATGCGCCGCAGCATGTCGAGCCCGGCGGCCGCGATCATGGTCTGGAACAGGGTGCGTTCCACGGGCCAGCACAGGTTGCGGGTGCGCAGGGTGTCCCGGTTGCCCCAGGCCAGCCAGACGGTGCCGACGGGTTTCTCCGCGGTGCCGCCGTCAGGTCCCGCGATGCCGGACACCGCAAGCGCATAATCGGCGCCGGATCGCTCCATCGCGCCCAGCGCCATCTCCCTCACCACCGGTTCGCTGACCGCGCCGTGCTGTTCGAGTGTATTTGCCGCCACGCCCAGCACCGACGACTTGATGTCGTTGGAATAGGTGACAAAGCCCGCGTGGAAGCCTTCGGAGGAACCCGGAATGCGGGTCAGCATCGAAGCGATCAGTCCGCCCGTGCAGGATTCGGCGGTGCTCAGCGTGGCGCCGCGCTCGCGCAGCAGCTGCAGTACGCGTTCGGCGAGCAGCGTGTCTCCGTCGCCGATGATGTGGTCGCCGATCAGGGACTCCAGTCGCTGTCGGCAGCGTTGCTGGGCCGACAGGTCAGCCGCGCTTTGCACGCTGAGCTTGATCTCCATTTGCGGCGCCCCGGCGCGGAAGCCCAGCTCCACCTCGTCGGGCCAGTCCTCGACCGCGTCGCTGATGATCTGCTGGGCGGTGGACTCCCCGAGTCCGAAGGTTTGCAGTCGCAGTATGTTGCGCCCCGGCGGTTCCGCAAAGCCGCTGGCCAGGTCCGCGATGATGTTGTCGAGCATCGCCGCGAGTTCGCCGGGTACACCGGGGGTGCAGATGATGCGGCAATTGCCCAGCGTCATTTCGAAGCCCACTGCGCTGCCGATGGGGTTATCGACGACGGCCGCGCCCCTGGGCAGCATCGCCTGTTTCAGGTTGGCCGCGTTCAGTTGCAGGTTGCGTCGTGCGCACCAGCCCCGCAGGTGTTCCACGGCCGCGGGGTGCTCCTCGAGTGGAACGCCGGCCACGGAGGCGAGAATCTCCGCCGTCAGGTCGTCGATGGTGGGACCCAGCCCGCCATTGACGATCACGAGGTCCGATGCCGCCGTCATCGCGGCGAGTTCCTGCCGCAGCAGTGCCAGGTCGTCGCCCACGGTTACCTTGCGGTAGACGCCGATGGCCAGTTCGCCCAGCCGCTGGGCGATGAGCGCGGAGTTGGAATCCACCGTGTCGCCGCTCATGATCTCGTTCCCGGTGAGCAACAGCTGGACCCTGGGTTGGCGGTCGGTCATGGACATCCCTTTCTGCAGGTGTGGGCGGCCAGCATAGCGCCAATGCTTTTGCCAAGGCAAAGTGCTATCTTTTTCGAGCGTCACCAGGAGCATGCGCTTGCCCGACCTTCAATTCTGTCCCGACTGCGGGGGTCCGCTGCTGCGTCATAGCGTTGGCGGAGAGACGCGGGGCTACTACTTCTGCCACCGCTGCCAGCAGCCCTGCCAGGACTTTCCCCGGGTCGTCGTCACCGCGTTCGTGGCCTGCGGCAGGCGGCTGCTCTGGGTGCAGCGAGGCCTGCAGCCGCAGCTCGGCAAGTGGGCGATTCCCGGTGGTTTCCTGGAGCAGGGCGAAACCCTCGCCGAGGGTGCCGCAAGGGAATTGCACGAGGAGGCGGGTATCGTTTTGCCGGCCGACGCGATGCAGCTGTACATGGCAGGCAGCATCACCTTTATCAACCAGGTATACGTGGGGTTCCGGGCGCGGGTGCCCTCGACGGCCTGCCAGCCAGGTGAGGAGTCGATGGACTGCGCCTTCTACTCCCGCGACGAATGCCCCTGGGACGAGGTGGCCTACCCCCAGGTCAACGATTCAATTCGCCAGGCCTACGACGACCTCGACAGTGGCCGCTTCAATGTCTGGCAGGCGGAAATGACGGACAGCCTCTACGAATTGCGTCCGGTAGGCACCCTTTGGGGTCAGGGTCGTATTCCTGAATGAAGGGGAATTGTCACTCTCAGTTCGACCTTTGCCGCGCCTAGAACCCGGCGTGCGTCTCCATGTAGGCCAGTTCCTCCGGGCTTGAGTTGCGCCCCAGCAGTGCGTTGCGATGTGGGAAGCGCCCGAACTGAGCGATAACCTCCCGGTGGGCGACCGCGTAGCGGGTAAACCCTGCGAATTGCGGATCATCCATGCTGACTTCCAGCGCGCGGAACAGGGCGACGCACCGGTCCTGGGTCTCGAGGTCCTCACAGTGTTCCAGCGGCAGGTACAGGAACACCCGGTGAATGGCGGGGAGGTGCAGGTGGTCTGCGCTGTCGATGGCGTCCCGCGCCAGTGCAAGTGCCCGGCTATCGCCGGCGAATGCTTGGGCGGTGCCGCGGTAGATGTTGCGGGAAAACTGGTCGAGCAGTACCACCAGTGCGACGAGTCCGCGGTCGCTGTCGGCCCAGTAATCGAGTTGTCCTTTCAATGCGCGTTCCAGGTGTTCGCCGAACTGGCCGCGGCAGAACGCGTCCGTTTCCTCGTCGGCGCCGAACCAGCGCTTGTTGCGGTCGCTGGTGCAGAGTCCCTCGGCGTCCAGTTCCCCGAACCAGAACGCGTGAATCGCCTCGATCGTGTCCATCATGTCGTTCATCCCGATATGGTAAGGTGCCGGTCTGTCCAGCCAGCCTAGCGGATGTGAATCATGACACAGCACGGGGCCGCCACTATCAACCTGCCTCGAATCCTGCGCGTCGGCGCGGGTGCCAGCGGTGAACTCGTGCAGACCCTCGGTGAGCTCGGACTCGCGAAGCCCCTGCTGGTGACCGATCCCTTTATCCGCGAATGCGGTTACTGCGAGCGCCTGCAGAGGCCGCTGGAACAGGCCGGCATCGCTTACGGCCTCTACAGTGACTGTGTGCCGGACCCGACGACCGACAGCGTTTACGACGTGCTCGACCTGCTGCAACTGGGCGACTATGACTGCGTGGTCGCGCTGGGCGGCGGCAGTTCGCTGGATACTGCGAAGGCGGTGGCGGTGCTGGCCAGGCACGGCGGCATCATGCGCGATTACAAGGTGCCGCACCTGGTGGAGTCTGGCTTGCCTGTTATCGCCATTCCCACCACGGCGGGCACCGGTTCGGAAGCGACGCGCGTGGCGGTGATTACGGATACCGAGACCAAGGAAAACATGCTGTGCATGGGCCTGGGGCTGATGCCGGTGGCAGCGCTGGTCGACTTCGAGCTCACCCTCACCATGCCTTACCGGCTGACTGCGGACACGGGCATCGACAGCCTGTGCCACGCGCTTGAGGCCTATGTCAGCCGCAAGTCCAATCCGTTTACGGACAGCGTCGCCCTCACCGCCATGCGGACGATCTACAGGCATATCCGCACGGCCTGTGCCGAGCCGGACAATCGCGAAGCGAGGGAGGCGATGATGCTGGCCGCCACCCAGGGGGGCATCGCGTTCGCCAATGCCTCTGTCACGCTGATCCACGGGATGAGCCGGCCGATCGGCGCGTTGTATCACGTGCCCCACGGCCTCAGCAATGCCATGCTGCTGCCGGAGGTCACCGCCTGGTCGGTGGACCACGCGCCAGTGCGTTACGCCCACTGCGCCCGCTACATGGGTATCGCCGCGGCGTCCGACAGCGACCAGATCGCCTGCGGCAAGCTGGTGGATGGCCTCAGGCAACTGACCGCGGACCTCGAGGTGCCTGGCCCCCGGACCTACGGCATCGCGGAGAGTGACTGGTTCGGGTCGCTGGAGTTGATGGCGGGGCAGGCCCTCGACTCGGGGTCTCCCGCCAACAACCCGAGGGTGCCGGAGGCCGCTGAGATCGTGAGCCTGTACGAGCGTATCTGGTGAGGCTGATAAAAGCCGGCTTCATTGATTTGCGTCGCTTACAATGGCGCCCGCCTTTGTTTACACTAAGTCTCCTTCGATCGCTTCACCCGGACAAGTTGCTATGAAACGCGTCGTGTTCAACCAAAAAGGCGGGGTCGGCAAGACCAGTATCGCCTGCAACCTGGCCGCCATCGGGGCGGCGATGGGGTATCGCACGCTGGTGGTTGACCTCGATGTACAGGGCAACAGCACGCAGTACCTGGTGGGAGAGGTCGATGCCGAACTGTTTCCCGCCGAGGCGCAGGGCGTCGCCGGCCTCTACCAGCAGACCGTTCGCACCCGCAAGATGCGCCAGAACCCGGATTCGTTTGTCTGGGAAACGCCTTATGAAAACCTGTTTCTCCTGCCCTCGAGCCCCGTGCTGTCGACGCTGGAAAAGGAGCTCGAGTCGCGTTACAAAATCTACAAGCTGCGCGACGCGCTGAACAAGCTTGAGGGCGAGTACGACCGGGTGTATATCGATACGCCGCCCAGTTTCAACTTCTACTCCAGGTCGGCCCTCATCGCGGCGGACACCGTCCTGGTCCCCTTCGACTGCGACAGCTTCGCCCGCCATAGCCTCTACTCACTGCTGGATAATATCGGTGAGCTGCAGGAGGATCACAATCCGGAGCTGTCCGTGGAGGGGATCATCATCAACCAGTTCAACGCCCAGGCGCGCCTGCCCGGCGAGCTGGTTGCCGAACTGGAGCAGGAAGGCCTGCCGGTCTTCCCCACCTACCTGTCCTCCTCGGTCAAGATGAAGGAGTCTCACCGCGACCGCCGGCCGCTGGTCGACCTGGCGCCCGGCCACAAACTGACGCAGCAGCTGATCGAGCTGCACGCCGAGCTGGAACGAACAGCGGCGCGCGCAGCGGCCTGAACCCCGCCCCCAAGTGGTTGATGCCGGGTGAAAAACGGGCATATCCATATACTTTGTGGTTATTTGTAACTCCCTTTTTGATTCTATAAAGTTCGTGCACTGACACCGGGAATCGGGGTGTAAACCCACCGTGGATCTGGACTTCGACAGCCTCAATGCGAACCTGCGCGATGCCTCGGCCGAGGACATCATCGCGTGGGCGCTCGGCCTGGGGCGCAAGACCATTGCGACGACGAGCATGGGACGCAATGCCGCGGTCATGCTGCATCTCGTCAGCCAGATCGACAAATCCCTGCCCACGATCTGGGTCGATACGGGTTACAACCTGCGCGACACCTACGTGGTGGCGGAGCGGCTCGTCCGGGACCTGGAAGTGAATATGCACGTGTATTCGCCCACGATGACGTCAGAGCGCCGCAACGCGCTGATGGGGGGTATCCCGACGGTGGATGAGGAGGAGCGCCACCAGGAGTTTACCCGTCAGGTGAAGCTGGAGCCCTTCGAGCGGGCGCTCGCGGAGTTTCGGCCGGAGATCTGGCTGACGGGGATACGCCGGGAGGAGACGGAGCACCGCAAGACCCTGGACATCGTGTCCGAGGACGGCCGCGGCATCGTCAAGGTGGCACCGCTTTTCTACTGGTCAGAGGAGCAGCTGGAAGACTATATGGCGCGTTACGAGCTGGCGACCTGCAAGCACTACTTTGATCCCACCAAGGTTCACGACGGCCGCGAATGCGGCTTGCATACCGCGGCCTGAACGGCGTTTTCGCGATCAGCCCAGGACGACGCCGATGATGACGGCCATGGCTGCGGACGCGGCGATGAAGCAGCCGGTAACGGCGGCGAGACGGCGCATGGTGCGTTGGTCTTCGAGCGTATCTTCCTGTATCAGGTGCTGGGTCATGATCGGACTCCCTTCTCGTTCCTCGCTATCGGCGTCCAGCATCCTCCAATGACACCCGCCCCGCATTGACGCAGGTCAAGCCCGCGGCCGGTGTCCTGCCCGGTGCGGTATACTCGGGCGAAGGAGGCGATATGGTGTCTTCCCGCCGATCGGCAGAGGTAACCCGGATCGTGCCGCCCGTGACGGGCGTGCGCGCGTGCGCGTCATTGTTGCTGGTCGTTCTCGCCTTGCTCTCCGCCTGTGCCTCGACGGACGGCGCCGCCGTTCGCCATGTCCGCGATCTCGCTCCCCTCGAGCAGGCCGACGGCACACTGGAGGTCGCTGACGTGCCCGCGCGCGTCGCGACGCCTGACCTGCTGGCGCTGGACCAGCCGATGGTCGATTTCGTCGAGCGGTATGTCCGGGACGTGCGCGGGAAGCGTGCGCGCTTGATGACGCTGCACCGTGCCGTCAAGGGTGCCGCAACGCTGGGGATGCGTTACGACCCTGAGGCCGACGGGACGGCACGGGACGCCTTCCGCCGCGGCACCGCCAATTGCCTGTCGTATGCCTCCCTGTTCGTCGCGCTGGCGCGGGAGGCCGGCCTCGACGCCGGGTACCAGTGGCTGGACGTCAGTCCGCGCTGGACGCGCGACGGTGAGCGTGTGATGGTGAGACTGCACGTCAACGTCCTGGTGAAGCTCGGCGGGGGCGAGCAGTTCATGGTGGATATCGACCCGCTCGAATCGCGGGATATCGCCGGTTCGAGGCAGATCAGCGATACCGATGCCCTGGCGTTATACCACAGCAATATCGCCATGCACGCGCTGGCGGCCGGGCGCACCGTGGAGGCCTGGCTGCAGGCGGTCCGGGCGTTGCAGCTCAGCCCTGCCACGGCCCACCTGTGGGTCAACCTGGGCGCTGTCTATCGCTTCAACGGCCAGCACGGTGAGGCCGAGCAGGCTTACCTGTACGCCCTGCAACTGGATCCCGAGGAATACTCCGCAATGAACAACCTGGCCGTGCTCTTCGAACTGGAGGGCCGCGGCGAAGAACAGCGTTACTGGGAGCGCCAGCTGTCCAGCTACCGGGATGCCAACCCCTATTACCATGCCTGGCTCGGGGATGAGGCGGCCGAAACCGGCGAGTGGGTGGCGGCGGTGCAGAGCTACGAACGGGCGCTGATGCTGGCGCCGGATGACAGCCGCCTGCTATCCGCCCTCGGTCGCGGCTACGCGCAGCTCGGCCAGCCGCTGGTCGCCACGGGTTATGTACAGCGCGCTATCGATGCGGCTCCCACCTATAGCGACAGCGCAAGCTACCAGCTGCAGCTGGAGGCGTTGCGCGGCGCGCCGGACTAGGGCTCGATCCTGATATAGGCCCGGCGCCCCATCTTCCCGGTAAGCCGGGAGAAAAAGTCCGCCAGGTGCATCTGCCAGCCGTACTTGCGCCTGAGGGCGGCCAGTGCGGTCTGCTCATCTGCGGGGGCGTCCAGTACGCAGGCCGTGACATCGAACCATTCGCCGGTCAGCGTGCCGTTCACCGTGCAGGTAGCGATGCGGGCTTCGCTGAAGTTGCGCAGCCGCTTCACCTTGCCTGCCTCCCCGGCCGAGAAAACGTAGTAGCTGCCCTCGTGGGGCGCGAACCACACGGGCGTATTGACCCAGTCTCCGGAGCGCTTGCGCGTGGCGAAGCTGATGTAGTTGCTGCGTTCGAGAACCTCGGTTTCGTCGGCGTTCATGCTGGACTCCCTGGAACTGGTGTATTGACCTGTGGCCGCAGGGGACATTAAATCCACAACTGTTAGCGATCACAATAGCCTTCTTCGGCACGGGCGGGGAGAGAGCAGCATGAAACAGTTCGACGGTACGGCCACCACGGACCAGGTTATCGAGGGTATCTCCCTCGAGGGCAAGACCGCCGTCGTCACGGGCGCCTCATCGGGCCTCGGCGTGGAGACCTGCCGGGTGCTGGCGGGCGCCGGCGCGACCGTCATTATGGTCGCCCGCGACGAGCAGAAACTGCAGGAGGTGAGGGAGGAGTTGCTCGGGCTGTTGCCCGACGCGGAGCTGCTTGTCCAGCGCATGGACCTCGCCGATCTCGAGAGCGTGCGCAGCGCCGCGACCGAGATCCTGCTTTACCACGCGCAGATTCAGCTGCTGATCAATAACGCCGGAGTCATGGCCTGCCCGCTGATGCGAACCGCGCAGGGCTTCGAAATGCAGTTTGGCACCAACCACCTCGGGCACTTCCTGTTCACCGGGCTGCTGGGACCCGCGCTGATGGAGGGCGCGCCGGGGAGGGTGGTGAATCTCAGCTCCGGGGGGCACAAATTCGCCGCCTTCAATTTCACCGATCCCAATTACAACGAGCGCGACTACGACAAGTGGCAGTCCTACGGCGAGTCCAAGACCGCGAACATCCTGTTCACCGTGGGGCTGGACGAGCGCACCCGGGAGCGCGGCCTGCGGGCATTTGCCGTGCACCCCGGCGTCATTGCGACCAACCTCAGCCGCCACATGGAAGAGGCGGACTACGAGGCGCTGATGGCCCGGGCGCCGTCGGGACAGGAATTGACTTTCAAGTCGCTGGAGCAGGGCGCGGCCACCACGGTGTGGGCGGCGACCTCACCGGGACTCTCGGGCCGCGGCGGCATCTATCTGGAGGACTGCCAGATTGCCCGGGCTTCCGCGGGCGAGGGGGGGTCCGGGGTCGAATCCTACGCGGTGAATCCGGTTGCCGCGGAAAAACTCTGGCAGCTCTCCGAAGAACTGGTAGGCCAGCCGGTCGCGTTCGACTGAGCCCGTCCCCTTCGCCTAACCACACAGCAAGAGCCCGATCATGTCAGAACTCCACACCGTCGCAGCGCTTATCTCCCGACAGGTCGCCCTCGGCTCGCGTGTTACCGTGCGCGGCTGGCTGCGCAGCAAGCGCGACTCGAAGGCGGGTATCTCCTTCCTGGCCGTGCACGACGGCTCGTCCTTCGACCCTGTCCAGGCGGTTGTGCCCGATACGCTGGAGAACTACCCGTCGGAGGCGTTGCCTTTAACGACAGGCTCCCCCGCGGTGGTCAGCGGCGAACTGTTTGCCTCCGAGGGCAAGGGCCAGAGCGTGGAGATCCAGGCGACGGCCGTCGAGGTGGTGGGGCTGGTGGACGACCCCGAGACTTACCCGATTGCCAAGAAGCGCCACACCTTCGAGTACCTGCGCACCCAGGCCCACCTGCGTCCGCGCACCAATACCTTCGGCGCGATTACCCGCGTGCGAACCACGCTGGCCAATGCCATCCACAATTTCTTCTACAGCGAGGGCTTCCACTGGATCAACACCCCGATCATCACCGGCAGCGACTGCGAAGGCGCGGGCGAACTGTTCCGGGTCAGTACGCTCGACCTGGTAAACCTGCCGCGGGATGCCAACGGTGGGGTCGACTACTCCCGGGATTTCTTCTCCGGGGAGTCGTTTCTCACCGTATCGGGCCAGTTGGAGCTGGAAGCCTATTGCCTCGCGATGAGCAAGGTGTATTCCTTCGGCCCGACATTCCGTGCCGAAAACTCCCACACGAGCCGGCACCTCGCCGAGTTCTGGATGATCGAGCCGGAGGTCGCCTTCGCCGACCTGGAAGACAACGCGCTGCTGGCGGAGAG
>CAJIAY010000101.1_pt1 | contig 23025 bp, 22 predicted proteins | sample 9199221 | NCBI WGS metagenome assembly CAJIAY01 (sample SAMEA7708283, study PRJEB35096) | sediment metagenome | biome: marine neritic benthic zone biome [ENVO:01000025]; feature: sediment [ENVO:00002007]; material: shallow marine sediment [ENVO:03000034] sea grass bed [ENVO_01000059] ...
CCAGCAGTTCACCAAGATCGTCTCCCCCGGGGCGGGCCGGGCGTACCTGTCCGTGCAATACAGCGAGGAAGCCACCCTGGTGGACGACACCATCCAGTACGACAAGGGCGTCTACGAGTCACAGAACGCTCTCGACGACCTGCTCTACACGCTGAAGGTGAACTTCTCGACGACGGACGTCCGCGTCTTCGGGCACAGCAAGGGTTCGGACTCCGTCTCCCGCGTGTCCACCTTCCCCGAGCACGACGAGATCGAGTTCTACGCCTTCGGCCAGGCGGGCCGGACGCCGGACAGCGTGCGCGGCGACGCCGGTTACATCAAGAAGATGGACGATAACCTCGTGACCCTCACCTGGCAGAACGACGAGGTCAAGTTCTACGAGGGCGGGCAGGACGGCTTCCAGACCCCGGAGATCTGGGGCTTTCCCGGGTACGTGAACCAGGCGGGCGGCGGCCTGTCGGCGTACCCGTCGCGGCTGGATCACCACAACACCTACGGCGGCGACTATACCAAGGAGGATCTCGCCTACTGCGCCGCGGGGAACAAGTCGGCCTACGTGATCGACAGCGAGTGCAAGAAGCAACCGGGCGTGCGCTACCTGCCCTACTTCTGGGGTAACGAGGAGTGCAGCAACCAGGCGTTCGACCTGATGGAGAACGGGGCCATCGGGGAGCGCTACTACGTCGGGTACTCCGGCCCCCGGGCCGCCGGCTGCAAGGACACGATCTCCAATATCTCTGCAAGCTACGAGCTGACCTACCTGATCGCCCCGGCCGACCAGGACGATTGCAGATACAACATGAGCGTGGCTTTCAAGGGGCTGGATTTCGGTACGAACCGGTCTGACGGCGGCAGCATTTCAGTCTCCACGACCCGGGACACCGGCTGGGTGACGAAAAGAGGTACCGTCAGTGTCCCGCCGCACATGCGACTCGAGCTGGACGCTTCGATGGATGACGTGTCGGGATTGTTCTCGAAATGCGATGTCCCCATCCTCAATTCGAAGAGCGAGGGGTACATCCACAAGCTCGCCGTTACTTTCACCCACCCGGAAACCGGCCAGACCGTGACCCGCACCCTGATCGGCAACGGCGAGGGTATCGAGTACCTCCCCGGGACGATCCAGGGCAAGAACAATGTCGCCTGGCGCAAGAGCGGGGGCGAGTGGGACCTGCACTACGGTATTCCCCCGCTGAACGCCTCCCGCGGCGGCATCATGGTCAAGGGAGACACCGAGGGGAATATCGACGGCGAGTTCTATAAGTGGGTGCACCTGCTCGACTGACAGGCCGCGTTGCCTAGGGGCTCACTCCGGAGGAATCGATGAGCCCCTCCCGCAACGCGAGACTGATCAGTTCGGCGACCGAATGGACATCCAGCTTGCTCATCAGCCGCGTGCGGTGTTTGTCGACGGTCTTGGGGCTGATGGACAGCAGCTCGGCGATTTCCCTGTTGGACTTGCCCGCGACGATCATGTTCAGGGTCTGCCGCTCACGGTCGGTCAGCTGCGCCATTCCCTGGCTCGCTTCCATCAGTTCCATGAACGGCTCCGCGACGTACCGCCCGCCGCGCAGAATGAGCGGCAGCTTGCCGTAAAGCTCGTCCAGAGGTTTCCCCTTGGAGAACATGCCCTCGACCCCCGACTCCAGCAGGCCGGCGAACAGGCCCGGGGCGTTGATCCCCGTCAGCACCACGATGGCCGTGCCCGGTGACCAGCGGCGCACGTCGACCAGCACCTCGGTACCACCGGCCAGCGGCATCGAAATATCCAGCAGCAGGAGATCGGGCTGGTGCAGCTTGACCCGGGAAATGGCTTCGACGCCGTTCTCCGCCTCGCCGACCACGTCCACGCCGCGCGGCTCCACCGTACCGGGCGTTTCCAACGCGGCGCGCAGTCCTTCCCGGACAATCTGGTGGTCGTCCGCGATGACGGCGGTGAACCGCTCGGTAACTGACTTACTGGGCATCAGGTGGAACGTGCAATAATGAATGTTCCGCGAGACTAACATAGCCCATGGCCACACCGTCATACCGACAGCCGACCACGGACTCCACCCGGGAGCGTCTCTTGTCGTGCGCTCCGCTAGGGGCCCTGGTCGTCCTGCTGCTCTTCGCCTGCCCCGACTACACGCAGGCCGCGGTCGGGGTGCAAGGCCGGTACCTCGAGAATGCGGATCACACCCTGGCGAAAGACGCTGCGCTGAAAGACCTGATCGGCGGCGGGGGTATCGCGCTGCACGGGCTGCGCTTCAACCTCGGCAACCGCGACTCGCGTTTCTGGATTTACTACTCGCTACATAACGATACGGGAGAGACGTTGACGCGCCTGCTGGATACGGGCGTCCCCTTCCGCGCGGGCCTCACGGTCTACAAGGTCGGCGGTGAGGAGAGCGTCCTCCTGCAAACGAACGAGGCGGCTACATTCACCGAACGCGGCACGAACGACCTCATGTTGCGCACCGTAGCTTTCACCCTCGCACCCGGCGAGCGCACCACTCTACTGCTCGATTACACGACCCGCGGTACCACCTATATGCCCATGGCACTACGCACACCCGAGGCGTTCGCCGCGCGCATGCAGCAGGGCGACCTCTGGTCCGCCATATTCTATGCCGCCTCGCTGGTCCTGCTCATCGTCTTCCTGCTGCTGGGCCTCGGCCTGCGCGACCGCTTCGTGCTGATGTATGCGGGCCTGTTCGCACTGGGTCTGCTGTTTGTTGCCGCATCCGAGGGTTACGCCTTCAAGTACCTCTGGCCCAACGCGCCGGGCTGGAACCAGTACGCTCCCCTGTTCCTGCTGCTGTTTGCGACGGGCATGAGTTTTTTCGTGGCGCTGGCGGCCATGACCCCGGGCACACTGCCCGGCTGGGGACGACGGCTCGTCGCCGGACTCGGCGCACTGTCCCTCCTCCTGTCAGCACTGTGCACGCTGCTGCCGTTCTCGCCGCTGATCGATGCGGCGAGCCTGCTGATGCTGCTGGCCTACCTGACCCAGGTCATTACCGTCATCAGCTGGCTCAGGGAAGCCGTGGCGCGCAACCTGGTGACGCTCGTCTCGACCCTCGTCGCGGTACCGATCACCATCGTATTGCTGCTGTTGGGAATCATGGATTTCGACCTGCCCGATGTCGCGTTCTCCCACGGCCTGCGCATTGCGTACTTCTTCACGGTAACCATGACGCTCGCCTCGCTGGTGACACATATCACGGCGCTGCGCCTGGACCACGAAAAAGCCATGACCCGGGCACTGCGCGCCGCACAGCGGGATGCCGAACTCAGCCGCGCCGTGATCGAAAGCGAGCACCGGTACAACAAGGCAAAAGAGCTGGCCGCCACGCGGCAGCGTCAGCTCGCGAGCACATCACACGACATCCGCCAGCCGCTGACCTCGCTGCGGGCGGTGGTCGACCAGCTCCCGCAGGACCTTGGCGAGCGCGAGAGAAGTATCCTGCAGCGCTCGCTGGACTACATCGAGGAGATCAGCCACTCCCACAGGGCAGAGCCCCGGGAGAGTAAGGAGGAATTCTCCGCCGAGGCCGAGTCCTACCGGGCCGACCTGCTGCTGCACACGGTGAAGCGGATGTTCCAGGCCGAGGCCGAGTCGCGCGGCACCGAACTCCGTGTGGCACCCTGCAGCGCCGAAATCCAGCACCCGCCGCTGGTGTTGATGCGCATACTGAGCAATCTCGCCTCCAACGCCGTCAAGCACTGTGAAGGCGGTGACGTACTGCTGGGCTGCCGGCGGGTACCCGGGGGCCTGCGCTACGACGTGATCGATACGGGGCGCGGTATGGAAGAGGAGGAACTCGCCCGGGTCATCCTGCCCCATGAGAAAGGTGAGAGTTCATCCGGGGAGGGGCTGGGGCTCGCGATCTGCCGGCAGCTCGCGGCCGAGCACGGTTTCACCATGCAGGCCGCTTCCCGTCCCGGAAAAGGCACCCGGTTCTCGCTGCGCGTGCCGACGGGCGTCCAGCCCATCGCCGCCGCAATCTAGCGCCGCGTCCCGTCGGCACTACGACGGGCGAGCCAGCCGGGGATTAAAGTGGCTGGATCGACGCCCCGGACTCGTAGATGATCGTGTGGGCTTGCAGGCACCCTTCGATTTCAGGCTCACCGAACGCATTGGCAAACTGGCCCGACATCAACGCATTGACATCGCGCTGCTCGAAGAGCACGTTGCCCGCTTCGTCCTGGCTCGTCTCGAATACCTCGGTGCCGGCCGCGCTGAAACTCACGCAGCGGTCGCCATCGTCGGTCATCAGGATCAGGGACTCCCCCGGCTCCATGTCGCCGATCACACCGGTCAGCTGTGTCTGTCGATCCTCGATCTCTTCGTCCTTCAGCATGAGGAGTACCGCCTTCAGCTCCTCGGGGTCGACTCCGGTATCGAGATAGCCATCGACCTGGTTCACCGTACCTTCCGAGATCGCGGAATCCGGCAGCGGATTGCCCTCTGCGTCGTAAATCCGGGCGCCGGGCTGCAGGATCGTGGGCCGTGACTCCCCGTCATCGCACTGTGCGTCCTCCACCTGCTCCCGGTTGTCGTACCAGCTGCCGCGCTCGGCATCCTCGGTAACACCGGAGCAGGCGATGTTGTCTGACTGCCCGATGTCGTCGCCGCGCCAGATTACTTCCGCAACCAGCACCAGCATCCTGTCTTCAGGGCGTTCACCGGACTCCGACTCCCGCTCTTCCTCCTCGAACGAGAAGCGTCCGACCACGGTCACGGTATCGCCGACCTCCAGGTCCTCGAGATCGATGGGCTCCGCGAAGTCGTCGAATATCGAGGCGGGTGCGGAAGTCGTGTCCACGATCACGCAATCCGGCAGGTCGTCCTCGTCTGACGGAACCGGCTGGATCTCCGCGTCGATCAGGCACAGCCTGAAGGTCCCTTCCGCGAGGTCGATCTCGTTGATCGTGCCACGCTGCCTGATCAGCTTGGTATCGAATTCTCCCTCGGCGATGTCGACAAATACCACCGGCCTGAAGTTGTAACGATCGGCATTTCCCGTCTGCACCACGTGTATGGATTTTTTCGCGTCGAAATCGAGCTGGATCACCAGGGGTTTATCGGCGTCCACGTCGAAGGTCCCGCGCGGGTTCAGATCCAGCTTCCCGTTGCCGGGCAGCTTCGGATAGGCCGGGTCCCGGTCATCCTTGAAGACCAGTTCGATCTCCGTCAGCGTCAGGCGAATCTTGCTGTAGCTGCCCTCAGGCGCGTCGCTGACGGAGAACACCTCGGTGACCTCGGTGAGCTCGAGCAGGTCGAAGACCTTCTCCCCGTCGAATACCGTGACGCGTCCGCTGTCCGAGAACAGTTCCGCCTTGACGATGGTCAGGTTGATCTCGGCGAATTCATCCGTGGGGGCATCGGTCGCCAGCAGGGCCACGGTGCCGACACCGGGTTCCGACGTCGTGTTACTCACCCCGCCACCACCGCCGCCACCCCCGCCGCCGCAAGACGCGAGCATCAGCGTGAAACAAACCAGAACGGCACCCAGAAGAGAATTGACTGAACGACCCATTGCCCCGACCCCGTGAACCACGAAAACACCCTTCATTTTTCCGGAAGGGCCGGTCCGCTGCACGGGGAAATGTCCAAAAAGTCGGGAAACGTGATGGGAGTCTTGCAAAAACGGTTATTTATGGCGCTCTTTATATGCGCGATTGTTATATACGACAGCTAGTGGCTTGCGCCGCCCCGCGCGACGATCATCGGCAGGTCCAGCAAGGTCTGTATACCCGGTTCGGCATCGCACACGCAGGGCACGGCATTGACCGCGTGAACCGCCGTTGACAGCAGGACGTCGGAATTCCAGCCGGCGCCGAAATCGACAGTCAGGTTCGGGGCGCCGTCGATGCGGATCGAGTGGTTGCCCCGCGGCCAGCCGTCCCCCACCGAGTCATGGGTGCGCCAGACCGTCTCGTGGATAATCCGCTTTTCGCCGGCCGCGACCCCGGCCCACTCCCAGTGCTGGGCCGCAACGGTGCCGCCCGGTATCGTGCCCGCCGCCACGGTGAGCTCTGCCCCGGTGACCTCGAGTTCGCAGTGCTCGGCAATGGTGTCCAGTTTGAGCGCCAGGCCGTCCGCCACCATCTGTATGCTTTCCCGGAACAGGCCCGTGAGCCAGTGCGTGTAGCGCGCAACGTGCTGCTGGAAGGCGTCCTCGGTGCGGCCGAAGCCCATCATGTCGAAAATGATCTGGGGTGACGGGTAGAACTCGAAGTTGGTGATCTCCAGGATATGGATGCGGTCCAGGCGCTGACACAGGCCGGACATCACCAGGGGCAGCACGTCGCCAAGCCAGCCCGGGTTCACACCCGTGCTGTGGAAGCTGCTGTTCCCCTCCCTGCAGGCTGACTCGATCCTGTCGACGAGTTCCGCGCCATGCACTTTCGGGTACATGTAACCGACGGTCGTGACCACGTTCTTCCCGGAGGCCAGCAGTGCGCAGATGGTGTCCACGTCTTCCCCGGGCTGCTCGCCGTACACCAGGGAGGGCAGCGGTGTGTGAACGACACAGTCAGCCTCCATCGCCAGCACCGCGTCACGGTCCGCCGTGGCGGGTATCCCCAGCGCGCCGACCCCCGCGATCTCGCCCGCGTCCACGCCCGCCTTGTCCGCGCTGTAGACGTAGAGGCCCGCCAACTCCATGCCCTCACGCGCGCTGACGGTCGCGATCGAGTGTCGCCCCACGTTGCCACTGGACCACTGGATAACCCGGTACGTCATCTGGCCTGCTCCTTTATCACGTTGCCGCGTGAATCATCGAAACCCGAGCGGCACCCCTGCCGCGGTGTCAGCCTGCGAGGCTGAGTATGACCGCCTCGGAAGGGGGCACCTCGCCCTGCACGATGCGGCGATAGGCCTCCTGCGCGGCTTCGGGTGTTTCGGAGCGGACAACGCGAATCCACCCCTCGTCGACGGCGGCATCGACGAATTGCGCCAGGGCCGCATCGGACTTCCTGTCCATCTCCTCGCGCCCCCACCGTGACAGCAGCTCGTTGATCACGGTAGGTGCGAAAAACATCTCGAGCCGGGGGCTGAGCCGCCGGGAGGCCCAGTTCTTGAGCCCCTGCGGCCCGACCATGTCGATGACCATTTTCAGGAAGCCGCCGGGACCGAACGCGGTAAACACGGAAGCCTCTGCGTCACCGTGCGTGCCACCCACCGCGAAGGCCTTGACGAACTGCGCCTTGCCCCGCTTGTACACCGCGGCGTCACCGGCAACATCAACCAGCAGGTGCCGGAGCGCGCTGTCCGGCGGCAGGGCCTCGTCATACCCGATCACCTCGTCGTACAGGCCCGTGGCCGCTACGAAATCCGCATTGCCGCCCGCCGTGTAGCCGATCACCCGCTGCACCGCACCCCCGGCGCGCGCGTCGCGCAACAAGAGGGCGGTAGCCAGGGACAGCTTGGAAGACGCGGACGTCAGGACAATACTGTTTGCGCCGTAGAAATCATGCATCTTCAGCAGTTCGTACAGAATGAAGCCGCTGGACGCGCCGGGCGCGGAAGTCATCGCGAGGTCCGGTTTTTCACCACTGCCGCGGATTGGCGATGTGCCCTCGGGGTCAACGGCGAGAAAACCATTGTATGCCTGGTTGATCTTGTCGCGGCCCCCGCCGTACGCCTGGAAGCCTTCCGGGGTGCGCCTGGCCTTCATCTGCACGGCATTGGTCATATGCAGGAAACCACGGAACTGCTCTCCCGGCGAGAAATCCGGATTATTGCTCTCGATAACGGTCGCCACGCCCCATGCGGGGACGTTGGCGAGGTCCTTGTGCTCCTCGCCCAGGGGGTACACGGCGAAGAACTTCAGGAAAGGCGCCTCGCCCATCTGCGCGTAGAACAGGTTGTTGGCGCTGAGGCCGACCTTGTCGACACGCAGCCGTATCTCCCCCGCTTGCAGGGGCGCGAGTTCGTCGCGCAATACGACCGTTGCCTTCAGGTCATCACGACGCGTGGCTACCATGACCCGGGACGCGCCGTTACTCACTCCCGATCACCCCGCTTCACGGCGCGCGAAAAAAGAAACCGGCCATGAAATTTAAGCGGGCTTGTCGACATGCACGTCCATTTGCGGGTAGGGAATGCTGATACCCGCCTCGTCGAACTTCAGCTTGACGGCCTCGGTCGTGTCCCAGAGCACGGCCCAGTAATCCGCGGTCCTCGCCCACGGGCGGACAATGAAGTTGACGCTGGAATCCGCCAGTTCGCTCAGCGCGATGACCGGCTCCGGATCCTTCAGCACCCGCTCATCCGCACCGATGATCTCTTCGAGCAGCTGCTTGGCACTGCGGATATCGTCGTCGTAGGAAATGCCGAAGACCATGTCCACGCGCCGCGTATCCCGGGCGGAGTAATTGGTGATGTTGTTGCTCAATATCGAGCCATTGGGAACGATGACCTCCTTGTTGTCCGGGGTCGTCATCGTGGTGGTGAAGATGCTGATGCTCTCCACGACGCCGGTGGCGCCCCCCGCCTCGACGAAGTCACCCTTGGTAAACGGGCGGAAGATGATCAGCATCACGCCGGACGCGAAATTGGACAACGAACTCTGCAGCGACAGGCCGATCGCGAGACCTGCGGCACCCAGCAGGGCAACCAGCGATGTCGTGTCGACGCCCAGTTGGCTCAGCGCAGCGACAATGACGAACAGCAGGAGCACCCAGCGGATGATGCTGGTCAGGAAGCTGACGAGGATCTCGTCCATACCGCGCGCCAGCAGCAGTTTTTTGATGGAGTTGACGACGACGCCGACCACCATGCGCCCGATATAGAAAATGACGAGGGCGAGCAGTATCTGGAGGCCCCAGGGGATTACGTAGTCGTTGATCAGGGCGGCGATATCAAGGTTTTCCATGCAATGCATCCTTTTCTTTCTGCACAAACGTGCTTTCAATATAATCGACGTCGTCGGGTTTACAATACCGCGCACTCGGCGGACGGCCTCACCTACGAGGTCACCGGGCCGTTTTCTACTACAACCGGTTGATGACGACCGGCGAAGCCGGCCTGATAGACTAGTGACCTGCAGCCCCGGCTGTCAAAGAACGCGGTCGCAAAGCAATTCACCTGGTATAGCGAGTTGAAACGTACGGTCTACAAGCCACTGGGACTCCTTTTCCTGGCCCTCGGGGCGGCGGGGCTGGTACTCCCCATCCTGCCGACCACCCCGTTTGTGCTGCTGGCCGCCTGGTTTTTCGCCAACTCCTCGGAAACGTGGCACCGCAGGCTGGTGGAAAGCGAGCTGTTCGGCCCCATGATCCGCAACTGGGAGGCCAGCCGCTGTATTTCGCTGCGAACGAAGATCGTGGGACTTACGGCTATGCTGCTCGCCGGCAGCGCCTCGATTACCTTTGCGATCGACTCGACGGCACTGAAAATTGTCACCGCGTTACTCATGGGGACAGGAGCTGCTACCCTGTTGCTCATCAAGACCTGCCCTGACCCCGTTCGGGAGGAAGGCAACGGCCAGTCCTGGACAGAGGGAGAGCAGCCATCAAACGAATCCTGATTACCGGCGCGAACAAGGGTATCGGCTACGCGACCGCCCGGGCACTGCTGGAACAACACGACGACGTATGCGTACTACTCGGAGCCAGGGACGCCGCGCGCGGCGAGGCCGCCATCCAGTCACTCTGCGATCTGGACCCCGGTTATGCCGACCGGCTCGAACTGGTGATCGTTGATGTCGCGGACCCGCAATCGATCGAGGGCGCGCGCGACAAGGTCGCCCGGCTTTGCGGGGCGGAAGCCGCGCCGCTGTACGGCATTGTCAACAATGCCGGTGTAGGGCTGGCCTCGGATGATATGCGCGGCGTACTGGAGGTGAACCTGCTGGGCGTGAAACGTGTGTGCGACGCTTTCCTGCCACTGCTTGACGCCTCCGGCCGCATCGTCAACGTGTCGTCCGCATCGGGCCCGAAGTTCGTCAGCCAGTGCGCTCCCCAGCGGAAGCCTTTCTTCAAGGACGCGGCCGTCACGTGGAGCGACATACAGCGTCTCGTCGACGATGTCCTGGAGCACGAGGGGGATGCCGGCTACTTCAGGTCCCTCGGCCTCGGCGAGCCCGACGCATACGGCCTGAGCAAGGCCTGCGTCAGCCTCTACACGCTGGGGCTCGCGCGCGACAATCCTCAGCTGTGCATTAACGCCTGCACACCGGGCTACATCGAGACCGATCTCACACGGCCGCAGGCCAGGCGGCAGGGCGTCCCTCCCGGGGACCTGGGCATGAAGGCGCCGCAGTTCGGCACGATCGCGATCCTGTTCCTGTTGTTCGGCGATACGGGGGGCAGCGGCCACTACTTCGGCAGCGACGCCAGGCGCAGTCCGCTGGACCGTTACCGGGCGCCGGGCACTCCCGAGTACACGGGCGACTGAGCACGGGACCGCTAGCCGTTGGAATGCTCCCGCGGCCGCTTGAAGCGGCACAGCAGACGACGCAGCCAACCTGCCTTCTTTGGCTCCGTCGAATCCCGGCGCCTGAACTCCGGCGGCATGCCGCGCTCGCGGTACCAATGCTCCCACTCCCAGGGGGTCAGAGTTTTGGGAATCTCTTCCGATTGCGCCCTGCGCAGGGCGTTCCCCTGCAAAGAATTATCGGGGCCCTCTTCGGGACGAGAGCCGCTTCCTGGTTCCCCCGTGTCGACCCGGGGCGCGTTGCCTGCCGCCACAGCGCCGCCCGGAGTCACGGGGTCATCCGCCTAGCCGACGTCGGCGGTCTTGCCGCCGCTGTCCTTAACCTCCTCGATGTCATGCGCCTCGGCAATCAGCGCGAGCGCCTTCTCCATCAGCCACCGCGCCTGGCCGGAATACGCATACACGCATGCGTGCATGGACGCATCCCGCCAGCTTTCAACCGAACAACCGGCGGAGTATTCCTCGAAGTCCGCCAGGGCGCGCACGAGACTAACGATGTGCCTGGGACACTCGCAGTCGACGGCATTCGGCACCTTGGCAAGCAGCGACAACGATTTTTCGTCGAACAGGCGCGGCCGCGCCTCCGCCAGCTGGCCGATGCTCTCCATGCCCTGGCTCACTTCCTTCAGGGCGACGCTCACCTTCAGGTAACTGGCGAGAAACTGCGGCTCGGGCGGATAGGAGGCGGCGGCATAACCGCGCTCCTCCAGCTCCCTCAACCACCGCTGGCTGCCGAACCGGTACAACGCCAGGATGCTGTCTGTGCCCAGTTTTTCACCGAGGCGCGCCAGCTGCTGTGAGCTGGTCTCTCCCAACCCGCCGACTTCCGCGACGATGCCGTTCATCACTCCCATCTCCTCCAGCATGTCGCCGGGGAGCTGTTCGAGGGGCGCGGGAAGCAGGAACGCGTTGACGGCGGACAGTATGCCCTGGTGCTCCTCGAGCCAGTCGCACAGTGCGTTACCGACGAACAACACCCGGGGTTTGGGCTCGGGGATGCCGTTCCTGGTCTGGCTGTCCCTGGACATCAGCAGGGCCTCCAGCGTGCGCCGCTCGGAGCGCGCGATATCCCCGATCCGGATTCCCCCAGCGACCAGGGCGGATACCAACTGCAGGTGCTCCAGGTCGGATTGGGTGAACAGCCTGCGGCCGGACTGGGATTTGTGGCTGGCGCCCAGGGCATAGCGGCGCTCCCAGACTCGCAGGGTATCCGCCTTGACGCCGGTCAGGCGCGACACCGTGCCGATACTGTACAAGGGCCTGCGCTGCAAACTTAAATCGGTCATTTTTCTTTCCCCGAGGGCTTCTTCAATACATTGTTACGGCCAGACCCGCAAATCGGATGAAACTGTCCAGGCATTGACCGGATTGCAACGCGACAACGGCTGCCGAATTTGGTCAGGGAGCGCGAACCACTGCGTATATTCATTCCATACCCAGGATGCAGAGACATGTCCATACGAGAGAGCGAGCGGGACGAAAACGGCATTGGATGGCTGTATGCGCAGGCACACCGGTACCCCTTGTTGTCTGCCGACGAGGAACAGGCAACCGACCGGGAGAAGTGGCAGGCAGCCCACGACCTGCAGACAGTGATGGTGCTCGACGCCACCGGCAGGTCATTCATCGGTCACTGGGCCGCCAACCTGCTCGAGCATCCCCCCAGCCTGACGGACTTTGGCATCAGGGAACATTACAACCTCCTGAAACGCGAGCAGGGCGAGTTGCTGGAGAAGGGCCCGAACCGGGCCGCGCTCATTGCACTCCGCGAACGACTGCAACGCCCGGCGGACGATAACAAGGACCGGGAAGCCGTGCAGGCGCTCGAGCTCACCGGCCCGCTGGCAGTCGGGCTGGCGGAGGTACTGCTCGGCGAGCCCGAACCCTCGCCCGTGGCCGCCGCGCTAAATTACTGGCGCCGCTTCTGGCCGGCGGAGCAGCGCCGCCCCTACTTCATCAAGCAAGCGGAGACCTGCGCCGCACTTCGCGACGCGCTCGCGACCTACTATGGCGCCAGGGCGGCACTGGTCAATCACAACCTTCGACTCGTCTACGCCATCGCCGCCAAGGTCTCTGCCAAGGGACTCTCCTACGAGGACATGGTGCAGGGCGGCATGCCCGGACTGATCCGTGCGGCGGAGAAGTACCAGCATGCACGGGGCTACCGCTTCAGCACGTACGCATACAACTGGATCAAGCAGTCAATGCAGCAGCAGGTCGAGGACTCCCAGGGCGTACTGCGCTATCCCGCCGGAGTCCACGAGCAGCTCTCGCGGCTGTACCGGGAACGTATCGACTACGAAAAACGTACCGGCCGTGAACCCGGCACACGCTGGCTGTCGGACCAGCTCGGCCTCGACCGGACGACCCTCGAGAAATTGCGCCAGGTCAACAACCTCGCCGTGCCGCTGGATGCCGGCAGCTCCGACCGCGAGGACGGGCTGCCCCTCTCCGAAACCCTGCCGGGCAAGACCTTTGCCGCTACGGCCAGCGACGCGGAGAATGCGTCGCTGAATCGCCGGCTGATGAGCACGATGGATTGTCTCAAGCCCGTCGAGCGCGAGGTCCTGCTACTGCGCTGGGGCCTGGGCGACCTTACCCCCCTGTCGAGAGGAGAGGTCGCCGACAGGATGAAGGTTTCCACGGAGTGGGTCAGGCAGCTTGAGAAGTCGGCGCTGGACAAACTGCGGCGCGACCGCCTTCTGGAGGAAGCCTACGGCGACTATCTCTCCTCCGCGTAACGTGACGCGTCACTCCGGCGCGGGCACCAGCAATGCAAATGCCCAGCCCCGCTTCGCGAAGTCAAACATCCCTTGCACGAGCGCCGTGAATACGCTGTTGAGCTCCCATTCGTCGACGTTGTTGAACCCTGGCGAGATCACGATCGCCTCGGATTTACGGCGCTCGCCGCCGACATAAAAACGTGTCTTCGGCTTTGCACCGAGGTTCTTGACCCAGAATGACCGCTCGCCCCGTGCGGTGGCGACCAGGCGATACCGGCCGAGCCGCAGGCTCCACAGCGGCGTGCGCCGTGTCTTGCCGGAGCGAAAACCGGTCGTCTCGAGGACGATCAGGCTTGCCGGCAGGCGTGCTCCAGAGCCAACGCCGGAACGCACAAGCGGTTCTACCACGCCGTTCAGCCTGCGGAAGAAACGCTGTTCCAGCGCGGTGATCGACTTACCTTGTGCTACCGATTGCGTCGTTGTCATGATCTCTAGCCTTTTAGCCAACAAAGTTCAGTTACCAGGGAATGCTTTTGCCCTGCCAGTCAAAGAAGCGCCCGGAATCGTCCGGTGCCAGGCCGGCCAACACCGCGAGCAGGGACGCAGCGCACTCGGCGGGTTCGAGCACGCGGTTGCGATAGTTGTCCGAAATGAACGGGGCCGACAGGCGGGTCCTGACCGTGCCCGGGTGCAGCGCGACGACGATCGCGTTGCGGTGGGATACCTTCCACTCGCGCGCGATAGTTCGCAGCAACATATTGTGAGCGGCCTTGGACGCCCGGTAGCTGTACCAGCCGCCCAGCTGGTTGTCCTCGATGCTTCCCACCCGCGCGGAAACGGAGGCGAGCAGCGCAGGATCGCCGTGCCGCAGCAGCGGGCCGAAGGCGCTCGCGACGGCGGCCAGGAACATGGCGTTCACCTGGAAGGCATCCATGGCGTCGGCCAGTTGCAGGTCGCGCAGCCGCTTCTCAGGCCGCAGGCTCTCACCGTGCAGCACCCCGACCGTGTTGATCAGGAGATGCACTTCCCCCATCTGCCGGCGCACCTCGTCCGCCGCAGCGTCGAGCGTCCCGGGCTGCCTTGCATCGACATGGCACTGCAGGACGCGCGTATCCGACGGGAGGTCAACCTCGCTGCGCCCCAGCAGTGCGATCGAGCCGACGTTGCCTCGCTCATGCAGTGCACGGCAGAGCGCACTCCCGATACCGCCATTGCCGACGATCACGGCGTTTATTGCCTCGAGTGACAGAGGATTGAATTCGCCTGCCTTTAATGCCGCTGACCGGCTCATGGATTCGCCGCCTCGAGCAGGTCCGGGCGCAGGATGACAAGCTGGATGCTGCCCACGCGCACACCGAACTTGCTCATTTCGGATTCGTTGATCAACACACCGGGCGCGACGAGGTACATCCGGTCGTCCACGCGGACATCCACGGTGCCGTCGTCCAGCGCTATCCGGAGCACGTAGTCGATGAAGACGCTGTTACCGGAGACCTCAAGCTTGCCCTCCCCCACCACGTCTGCGGCGGTGCCGGTGAACGTGTCGTCACCCGACGGGACGAGCCTCCAGTCGCGGCGCTGCCGCTCGCCGTCATCGAAGACGAACTTTTCCTCCAGCAGTCCCTCCCCGTTCTCCCAGGAGGCGTCTATCGTGGCATTAAAGGTGCGGATCACCCGACCTGAGCGGTTCTTGACCACGCCGTGGGCGGTCAGGTCACCGACGAAGAACTCCTGCATCGACAGGCGTGGGCTGAAGTCCTCGTAATCCGCAACCTGCACGGATGAGCAGCCCAGCACCAGCAGGGGCAAAAGTCCAAGAATTAGCGATCTCGCAAGGGTCACGATGTGTCGTTCCAATCCTGCGCCGTGTATGTGCAGAACTTGTACGTTTCCCGGACAGAATCGGTTTAATCCCTCGACGCAGGAGGGGACAAGGCCGCCGGGAATTGGCTAGACTAGGCACAGTATATGAACCCATACGGCAGGCCATGACCCAGCACGAGTACGTTTTCGTCGCCATCTCGATTATCCTGGGCCTCGCCATCACGCGCCTGCTGCATACCGTGGGGCTCCTGATACGCGCCCACCGCTCGGTGCAATTCCACTGGTCGACCGCCCTGTGGGGCTTCTGCGTCATGACCTACAGCCTGCAACTGTGGTGGGTGGGCTGGGGACTGCGCGACCTGGAAACCTGGTCCTTCAGCAGCTTCGCGATTCTCACCGCCGGTTCGATTTTCGTTTACGGGGCCGCCGAAATGGCGCTGCCGGTACCTGACAGCCATGACAAACCCGATTTCCTCGCGCACAGCCAGGGGCTCGGGCGCCTGTCCGCCCTCTCGATGCTGCTGTACTTCGCGGTCGGGCCCTACGTCAACATCGCGCTGTTCGGCAACGACTTCATCCCCTCGTTAGCGCTGCCGTTAGTAGGTATCCTGCAGATGGCACTGATCATCGCGTTCCCGAAAGCCTTCAAGCCGCTGGCGGTGCTGTTTGCGATGTACACGGCGCTGATCCTCTACCTCACCGCGTAGACGGTTGTCCTGCAAGAGCAGTCCTGCAGCCAACGGCCTCAGGCCAGCGCGCGCTGATCCGGCGGCGTACCCTCGGGCAGCGTCACGCCGTCCACCCGCTCCCGCCAGGCCACGAGCGCGGCGAAGCCCGACATCGCGGCCTTCGCCTCCTGCGCCCGCTCCAGCACGGTCAACATGCTGGCGACGGCGATGTCCGCGACAGAGAGCGCATCGCCCACCAGCCAGGAGGAATCCGACAGCAGGGCATCGATGGCACGAAAGTGCGCGGTGACCTCCTCGCAGACCGCAGCTTGCTCCTTGCGGCCGGTGCCCTGCCCGTGGGCCTGCCGCGCGATGATCGCGGGCGCCACCCTGTGCATGAGCTTCCGCATCAGGCCCCTGTCCTCGATCACGAGGTCGTCCGCCAGCAGCGACGCGTTGTTCGGCCAGCTGCGCATGGTGAGGTCATAGAAGTAGAGGCTCTCGTCGGCCCAGTCCTCCAGCACATGCGCCATGGCCGATGCGGTGATATCCGCCGGGATCACGGGCCTGTCCGGGTACGTCTTATCGAGGTAGCGGATAATGTCGGTACTGTCGGGAATGAATTGTCCCGCGTGCTCCAGTACCGGCGCCTTGGAACGCGGGTTCAGTTTCTTTATCTTGCGCACGCCGGTCAGGCCGTAGTTGACCGCCTGGAACTCAACGCCCTTGTAGTAGAGGCAACGCCGCACCTTGGCGGCGAAGGGGGAGACCTGGTACTGGTGCAGCACCGGTATATCGCTCGCGCTCATGTCACAACCGTTCTTTGATGAGGTCTTCAGACACAGCCCACAAACGGGCGGCGAGCTCGGCGTCGTACATCCTGGGGTTGGCCTGCGCCGGGTTGCAGTCGACGAAGTACTGACCGGAAATTTTTTCCGGGATCGGGTTGGCGGCCACGTAACACTGCGTCGCCGCGCCCTGCTCGATCGACTTGTCGAAGGCATCGCTGTTGGCCGCGGCGGGTCGCTTCAGGTGGCGGCCCAGCTTCGTATTGATGACCCCGGGATGCACCGAGTTCGCGGTGACCGGGGTATCGGCCAGTCGCCGCGCGAGTTCGGCGGCGTGCAGGCCGTTGGCGAGTTTCGAGCGGCCGTAGGCGGTCCACCCCCTGTAACCCTTCGAGCCGTCGAGGTTATCGAAGTCGATGCCCTCCGGCGGGGCCATGTTGTGCGCGCAGCTGCTCAGGATCACGATGCGTCCCCGGGGCGACTTGCGAACCTGGTCCAGCAGCCGGTTGGTCAGCAGGAAGTGACCGAGGTGGTTGACGACGAACTGCAGCTCCAGGCCCTGGGACAATGTGAGGTCCGGCAGCGCCATGATACCGGCGTTGCACACCAGCATGTCGATGGGAGTATCCATGCCGCGTACCGTTTCCGCGCAGGCGGCCACGGACGCAAAATCACTCAGCTCGATGACCACCGGGGTGGTGTTCCCTGCCACCGAGCCACAGGCGGCCTCCGCTTTCTCGAGCGTCCTCGCCGCGCCGATGACACGCGCGCCGCGCAGGGCGAGGACGCGCATGGTCTCCAGCCCGAGCCCCGAGTTGCAGCCGGTGACCAGCGCGGTCATGCCCTTGAGGTCGAGGCCGGCAGTGACCTGCTCGGCGGTCGAGGCCGCATCGAACTCGCTGTAACTGAACTTACCCTCGGGCCGCGGCTGCGGGCCGCGGCAGGGGTTGTTCGCCGCCCAGGATAAACCGGGTAGCGACGCGGCGACCATGGCCTGCAGCAGCGTTCGCCTCCTCAGGCCCGACGCTACGGCACGCCTGTACTCTGGCTGGGTATCCAAGAAAACCTCCCTATCCGCGGCCGTTCATTTGCCGACAAGTTAAGCCTCTCGGGGGCTGAATTGCCAGTCGCGCCGCCGTGGCGATAGCCCGCCGCCCGGCGACGCATCGAACCGGGTGGATGAATTCAGCCGCACCCGGGGCTTGAACTATCCGATTATTTCGATATTATTAGAAATATGGAATTTGATAACCTGGCACTCCAGGCGGACCGGATGGCCGCCCTGGGCAACGAGGCCCGCCTCAGCATCATCAAGCTGCTGCTGGCCGAGCTGCCCGGTGAACTGGCCGCGGGCGAGATCGGGCGCCGGACCGACATTCCCAACTCGACCCTGTCCCACCACCTGGATCGCCTGCGCAAGGAGGGGCTGGTCCGCTCGCGCAAGGAAAAGCAGTGGGTCTGGTACAGCGCCGACGTGGAGACGCTGACCGACCTCGTCAACTTCCTGTACCACGACTGCTGCGGCGGCCGCGACCGGGCCTCGGGCAGCGGCATCTAGCACTTTTTTTTGGACTTTAAATTCGACTTTTATCGAAATACAGGAGAGCAACCATGAGCAGAATCCACCTTGCACTGAACACCGATCGCCTGGAGGAGTCCATCGACTTCTACCGCGTACTGTTCGATACCGAGCCGGCCAGGGTAAAACCCGACTGGGCGAAGTTCGACCTGCAGGAGCCGGCACTCAACCTCACACTGAACCGCGTCGGCGACGCGCCGACTGGCAGCGACATCAGCCATCTCGGTGTCGAGCTACGCGATTCCGAATCGGTTGCGGCGGTCGATCAACGATTGCGCGACCAGGGCCTGGAAACGCTGGTGGAAGACGATGTAACCTGCTGTTACGCGCGGCAGGACAAGACCTGGGTGAAAGATCCGAACGGGCACGGCTGGGAGTTCTTCTTCGTCAAGGAGGGATGAGCTTGTACTGTCGGCGCGGCTTGCTTACATTATCCGGGGGCTCCGCAGTGTCTGACGGATGCCGAAGGGGAGAAACCCGGGCATGGAACTCTTCAAGGAGATAATCAGCCTCAGGGCAGGCCGGCACACGACCGGCCGACTCACCTGGAACGCAGGATCAATGAAGCGTCAGCCGAACGATACGCGGGGCCGGATTGTCCGATAGCATTACAGTCGACTACTTTACCGACGTGCTCTGTGTCTGGGCCTGGATTTCCCAGCCGCGCCTGCAGGAGCTCGACGAGCAATGGGAAGGCCGGGTCACGGTGCGGCACCGCTACATGGATATCTTCGGCGACGCCCATCGCAAGATTCGCGAACGCTGGGGCCAGGAAGACGGGTTCGGCAATTTCAGCGCCCACGTGCACGAGTCCGCCGCGGCCTACCCGGAGGCGGCGGTGCACCGCGACATCTGGCAGCACACACGCCCCACCGGCTCACAGCCGGCTCACCTCTACATCAAGGCGGTGGAACTCACCAGCGGCGCGGCGGTCGCGCGCGAGTACGCGCTGGAGATACGCCGCGCGTTCTTTGTAGAGGCCAGGGACATCAGCCACGCCGACGTCCTCTCGCAGTTGGCCCGCGACTTCAATATCCCACACGGAGAACTGCAGCGGCCGCTGGACGACGGCACCGCGCTGGCCGCCCTGTCACACGACCTGCAGGACGCGCGGGAGCAGCACCTGCGCGGCAGTCCCACCTGGGTACTCAACGAGGGGCGCCAGGTCCTGTTCGGCAACGTGGGCTATCGCATACTCCACGCCAATATCGAGGAATTGCTGCGCACCGACACTGACGGCGCCAGCTGGTGCTGAGCCCGCGGCGTCAGGCGGCCTCGCTACTCCCGTCGACCTTGGGACCGGGCGCGACTTCTACCAGTGTCGGCGGGTTCTCTTGTTTCGCCTTGCTGTCAGGCGAGCTGTGCTTGGCGTAAAGGAACTCGAGAACCTGCTGGCGCAGGTGCACGAACTCCGGGTCCTCCGCGAGTGCCAGCCTGTCCCGGGGACGAGGCAGTTCTACCCGCAGGATCTCGCCGATCGTCGCCGCCGGGCCGTTGGTCATCATGACGATGCGGTCGGAGAGCAGCACGGCTTCATCCACGTCATGGGTAATCATTATCACGGTGTTCCCCAGCTCCGACTGGATTTCCATCAGTGAATCCTGCAGCTGGGCGCGCGTCAGGGCATCCAGCGCCCCAAAGGGTTCATCCATAAGCAGCAACTTGGGCTGCATGGCGAGACAGCGGGCGATACCGACCCTCTGTTTCATACCACCGGAGATCTCACCCGGCAGCCTGGCCAAGGCGTGGTCCATGTTCACGAGGCGCAGGTTGTGTTCGATCCACTCACGCCGCTCGGCGCGGCTCTTGGTCTTGCGAAAAACCTGGTTGACCGCCAGCTCGACGTTCTCATAGACCGTCAGCCAGGGCATGAGAGAGTGGTTCTGGAATACCACAGCGCGGTCCGGTCCCGGCTCGACCACCTCCTTGCCGTCGAGGATCACGCCGCCCTCGGTCGCCTGGTAAAGACCCGCCACGATATTGAGCACGGTCGACTTGCCGCAGCCGGAGTGGCCGATCAGTGACACGAACTCACCCTTGCACATTTGCAGGTTGACCTTCTGCAGCGCACGGAACTTTTCCCCGTTCGTGTCGAATTCGATACCAACCCCGGTAATGTCAAGATACGCAGACATGCGTTGATTCTCCTCAGTAGTCCCCTAGCGCAATATCGCCTGTTTATCCCAGCTGACCTGCTTCTGGATGGTCAGCATGAGCTTGTCCAGCAGGAAGCCGATCAGCCCGATGGTCAATACGGCAACCATGATCCGGCCCAGTGAATTCGAGCTGCCGTTCTGGAACTCGTCCCACACGAACTTGCCGAGACCGGGGTTCTGCGACAGCATCTCCGCGGCAATCAGGACCATCCAGCCGGTGGCCAGTGACAGGCGCAGGCCGGTAAATATCATGGGTATCGACGCCGGTATCACGATCTTGCGCACGTGGACCAGCGGCGACAGCGCCATCACGCGACTCACATTGACCAGGTCCCGGTCAATGCCCGCCACGCCGACCGTGGTATTGATCAGCGTCGGCCACAGGCAGCAAAGGGCCACCGTTATCGCCGAGTTGATAAAGGACTTCTCGAATGTCGGGTCGCTGACCGTGTAGGTGGCGCTGACCACCATGGTGACCAGCGGCAGCCAGGCCAGCGGCGACACGGGCTTGAACACCTGGATGATCGGATTGAACGCCTTGTACACCCCCGCACTCAGGCCACAGATAATGCCCAGTGGAATCGCCACGATGTTGGCGAGCAGGAAACCCGTGGCCACCGTAAACAGGCTGGTCACGATCTGGTCGAGGTAGGTGTCCTTCCCGGTGTACGTGCGCACCTTGATCGTCGCGTCCGGGTCTTTGGCAAGCTTCCTGGCATTGCGCTCCTCCTGCCGCACGTAGAAGGCCGCTTCCTTGTCCCGTTCACGCTGGTGCTCCGCGCCCAGGTTCTGTACCTGTTCCCAGACCTGCACCGGTCCGGGAAACTGTCCCAGCGAGGTTTCGATGCGGCTGGCGGCTCCGTGCCACAGCAACAGGAACAGCGCGATCCCGATCAAGGGCAACAAGAAACTCTCGACGAAGCGGCGCGAGTTAAGCGCCCCCATCATCTGGTCGAAGCGGTCTGCCGGCGGTGAAGCCTCTACCTGTGACATCCGAATATTCCTTCTGGCATGGGGCCAACCTGCCTAGATCTTGTCATCGCCTTTCAGGCCGATGGGAAACTGCTCGAGGTAGACATTGGGTTTGGTTCCGTCGAACACCTTCTCGTCGATGAACTCGGTCTGGGGCGCGCGAAAACCTGATTCCGAGGCGAAGTCGGGGAAGTCGGACGCCTTCATCTCGCCTTCCGCGATCAGGGCCTCGGCTGCCTGCCGGTAGATGTCGGGTCGGTAAACGCTCTTTGCCACCTCGAAGTACCAGTCGTCGGGCTGCGCCTCGGCGATCTGTCCCCAGCGCCGCATCTGCGTCAGGTACCAGACCGCGTCCGAGTAGTAGGGATAGGTCGCGTAGTAGCGGAAGAAGACGTTGAAGTCCGGTACCTCGCGCTTGTCACCCTTTTCGTATTCGAAGGTTCCTGTCATGGAGTTGGCGATGACGTCGTAATCCGCGCCCACGTACTCCGAGCGTGACAGGATCTCAACCGCCTCGGGCCGGTTGGCGTTGTCGTTCTCGTCCAGCCACTTCGCGGCGCGCAGCAACGCCTTGACGATACGCACCGTGGTGTTGGGATACTTTTCAGTGAACTCCCTGGTCAGGCCGAAGACTTTCTCCGGGTTGTTCTTCCAGATTTCGTAGTCGGTAATCACCGGCACGCCGATGCCCTTGAAAACCGCCTGCTGGTTCCAGGGCTCGCCCACGCAGTAGCCGTAAATCGTGCCGGCTTCCAGCGTCGCCGGCATCTGCGGCGGCGGGGTCACCGACAGCAGGGCATCGGCATCGATCTGCCCGGAGATGTCGCCCTTGTGCGGGGCGTAATAGCCAGGGTGTATGCCGCCGGCCGCGAGCCAGTAACGCAGCTCGTAGTTGTGGGTGGACACGGGAAACACCATCCCCATGTTGAAGGGCTTGCCCTGCTCGATGTACTTGTCCACCACGGGCTTGAGGTAGTCCGCCTTGATGGGGTGAACCGGCTTGCCGTTCTCGTGGGGCACGTTCTTCTTCATCTCCTTCCAGATGGCGTTGGAGACGGTGATGCCGTTGCCGTTCAGGTCCATGGAGAACGGCGTGACGATATGCGCCCTGGTGCCGAAACCGATGGTCGCCGCCAGCGGCTGTCCCGCCAGCATGTGCGCGCCGTCCAGCTGGCCGTCGATCACACCGTCCAGCAGTACCTTCCAGTTGGCCTGTGCTTCCAGCGTGACGTACAGGTCCTCGTCCTCGAAGTAACCGTTCTCATAGGCGACCGCCAGCGGCGCCATATCCGTGAGCTTGATAAATCCGAACTTGAGTTCGTCCTTCTCCGGGTCGCCGATCGCTGCCTGCGCGGCAATGGACGTTGCCGCACTAAAAGCGGAGCCAAAGACAAGCGCGGCGATGGTGCGCCGAGTCAACGACAGGAATTTTCTGGTGTTCATACATCTCCCCTGGGGACTGCCGGTGTGCGGTGAACCGCGACTCCCGCTGGCTCATCCGTGCACCAGGATTTCTGGTTACGATCGTGGTCTGCAATGAGTGTGTTCAATTGCCGTGCCACAAATCACGTTTGCGTTTTAGATCAATGGCTTAAGTAGAGCCTGGTCAGTCTGTGACCAGGTCTGCGTTACTCCGCCAACCCACCCGTGCACAATCTTCGCGCAACAGTGCCCCAGCCCAAGGCAATGGGGCGGGTGGGTCAGCCAGCGGTGGGTCAGAGCTTTAACTGCACCGTCATCCACGCCTTGGTGGTATCGCGGAAGCCGCGGTCACGGGCGTCGTTGTCGGCGTCGAAGTCAGCGAACTTCGCCTGCAGGGTCAGGTACTCATTGACCGGCCAGGTGGCCACCAGGTCGAGTTCCGTGCCGAAGTCGGTGCCGGAATC
>CAJIAY010000227.1_pt1 | contig 22810 bp, 16 predicted proteins | sample 9199221 | NCBI WGS metagenome assembly CAJIAY01 (sample SAMEA7708283, study PRJEB35096) | sediment metagenome | biome: marine neritic benthic zone biome [ENVO:01000025]; feature: sediment [ENVO:00002007]; material: shallow marine sediment [ENVO:03000034] sea grass bed [ENVO_01000059] ...
CCCCGCCCCGTGCTGGACAGGCCACAGTCCCGTGAACGCGGAAGCGACCGAGGGTACGGTCCACGGCGCCGGCGCCGCGGCACGGGTAAAGACGAGAGCGTCCTTTTCCCAGTCGCTCAGGCGGTCCGGGCTGAGTTCGCCGAGTTTGAAGAAGGTATCGGCCCTGACGGTATCGATACAGATCAGCAGCAGGTTCCTGACAGGCTCCAGTTTTGATGGTGCTGCGACCGGGTCTTCTGCCTGTTTCGAGCAGGCGCTAACGGTAACTGCCAACAGCAACAGCAACACGCCTGATTTTATTCTGTACATCGATACCTCATTTGACTGGCTCACCCAGTCGGGCTGTCTAATATGCCCAAAATCCGACGGGTGATCAAACCGGGAGTGTATCGCCTCATCGCAAGCAAGTCACTGAAATCAAAAGCTTAATTGAGAGAGTGTGAGCGGTTTCTCGGTCTCCAGGCGGACTTGCCGCGCCCCGCAGCCCGCCGGACTCCGCGCAGCCGCCTGATTGTCAGCCAGCACGCTTTTCGATTAGTGTGGCTTCCTCGCAGATGGGGAGAAACCTATGAGTAACGAAGATCGGCCCGCCGACGAATTCGAGCGGCTGGACGCCACCGCCCAGGCCGCGCTGGTGCGCGAGGGCGAGGTGACTCCGCTGGAGCTGGTGGACGCCGCCATTGCCCGGATAGAGCGGGGCAACGACGCCCTGAACGCGGTCATCCACGAGCGCTTCGAGCGGGCGCGGGACGAGGCGCGCGGCAGCCTCCCTGACGGGCCGTTCCGCGGTGTGCCCTTCCTGTTGAAAGACCTGGACGGGTTTTCAGCGGGGGATCCCTACCACGGCGGCAACCGCGCGCTGGCGGAAGCCGGTTACGTGGCCGGGTCGGACTCCCACCTGACGACGAAATTCCGCGAGGCGGGACTCGTTATCCTCGGCCGCACCAACACACCCGAACTCGGCCTGATGCCCAGCACCGAACCGCTCGCCAAGGGGCCGACACGCAATCCCTGGAATCACGCGCATACCCCCGGCGGATCCAGCGGCGGTTCCGCGGCCTCGGTGGCGGCCGGTTTCGTGCCGATGGCGCACGCCAGCGACGGCGGCGGGTCCATCCGCATTCCGGCGTCCTGCTGCGGGCTGGTCGGGTTGAAACCCAGCCGCGGCCGGATTTCGATGGGTCCTGAACTCGGCGAGGCCTGGGGCGGCCTCGTCAGCAGGATGGCCGTGACGCGCACGGTGCGTGATTGCGCGGCGCTGCTGCAGGCGGTGCAGGGCGCGATGCCCGGCGATCCCTACACGGCCCCACCACCCGTGACGCCTTACCCGGAACTATTGGATGCTGACATGCGGCCCCTGCGCATCGGATACGCCACGCGCTGCGGCGACCCCGGCATCGAGACCAGCCCGGACTGTGTCGAGGCCGTGTCGCGGGCGGCCGGCCTGCTGGAATCCCTCGGGCACCGGGTGGAGGAAGCGCCGGCGACGGCCTGGAATTCCGAGGAGTTCTACGTGTCCAGCATGGCCCACTTCATGGTGGCTTACGGCGCCTGGACCGCCGCGGAACTCGACCGGATCGGCGCCATGATCGGCCGCCCGGTGACGGAGGCCGATGTGGAGCCCGGTACCTGGCTGATCGCGGAACCGGGCCGCTCCGCGACCGCGGGCGATTACCTCGCGGCTATCGAGTTTTTCCACCAGGGGGGCCGGGAGATTGCGAGGTTCTGGTCCGACGACGGTTTCGACCTGCTGCTGACGCCCACCATACCGGAGCCGCCGCCGGCGCTGGGCGGCTTCCACGACCCGGACGATCCGCTCGTCGGTCTCGCGCGGTCGTCGCAGATCGTTCCCTTCGCGGCCCCCTTCAATATCACCGGGCAGCCGGCCATGTCCCTGCCGCTGCACCGGAGTGAATCGGGCCTGCCGATCGGCGTACAGCTGGTCGCGGATTTGTACCGCGAGGATGTGTTGCTGCGCGTGGCGGCACAGCTGGAGGCAGCCGCGGGAGATACCTGGGGAACTGGCTCTGGACCTTAAAGCTTGGCTATCATGCGGGTATGTCCGAACAGGAAGACAGGCTGAGTATCCAGCAGAAAGCGCTGGCCATTAATCTCGACGACGCGATCTTCGGCACCATCGTCGAGATAGGCGCGGGGCAGGAGGTGGCTCGCCAGTTTTTCTCGGCGGGCGGCGCCGCGGGTACCATCGCCAAGACCATGTCCGCCTACGACATGAAGGTCAGTGACGAGATCTACGGCGAGGTGCACCGCTACGTCAGCCGGGAGCGCCTCGAACAGATGCTGCACCGGGAGTACGACCTGCTCGTCAAGCGGCTGGTCGGCGTACGCGCCGCCAACACCACGTTTTTCGCCTACGCCGCCACCGTGGCCGCCAAATCCTACGCGCACAGCAGCGAGTGTCACGGCTGGATTGGTTTGCGCCTGCAGCTGAGGCCCAAAGAGGCGCCCAGCGAGATGGTGCTGCATGTGCGTATGCTCGACGACGACAGCCAGATGCAGTCGGAGATGCTGGGCATGCTCGGGGTCAACCTGATGTACGGCGCCTACCACCACGCGAGCCATCCCGAGAAGATCATCGAGCAGTTGCTCGACAATATCGGGCAGGATCACCTGGAGGTGGACCTGATCAATTTCTCGGGTCCGGCCTTCGAGTATGTCGAGAACCGGCTGATGAACCTGCGCCTGATTCGCAGCTGGCTGACCCGTGCGGTAATGTTCGACCGGAATGGCGAGTCGGTCGCGCCGATCGACATGCTGTACAAGCGCCCCGTCCAGGTCATGCGCGGCAGCTTCAAGCCGCCGAGCAAGGTGCACGTGGACATGTTGCGCGCCGTGCACGCGCAGTTCCTCGAGACCAGCGGCGTGGACGAGCAGGCCGTGTTCCAGATGGCGGAAATCACCATCTCGGAACTGGTGACCGGCGGGCAGGTGGATGACAGTGACTTTCTCGCGCGGGTCGACCTGCTGAATGCCCTGGGCTTGACCGTCCTGATATCCGACTACGTGCGCTTCTTCCGCCTGCGCTCCTGGCTGCGACACTTCACCGACAGCCCCATCTGCGTCGGCATCAGCGTGCTGGATTTCGACGCCATGTTCGACGAGAAATATTACGAGGGACTGGAGGGTGGGATACTCGAGGCCATCGGCAAGCTGTTCCCCGACAACACCCACGTGTTCGTCTACCCGACGCGCAAGCAGGGCGAGTTGATTACGCTAGAGGATGCATCGGTCCCCGAACGCCAGCGGTTCCTGCTGCAGTACCTGCTCGCCAATCAGAAACTTATACCCGTGCACGACTACGTCGATGAGAACCTGCACATCTCCGCGCGCGATTTGGCCGCGATGATTCCCGCCGGGCGCGGTGACTGGGAGGAGGGGGTGCCGGAAGAAGTCGCGCAGCAGATTCGCCAACGCAGGCTCTTCGGCTATCCCGGGGATTGAGCGGTGAATGGGATAGCCGCATCGATGCCGGCCCTGCCAGGTGAGAGGCGTCAGTTCACCCGGCGATGAGTAGTTCGATAGCCGCGGCAGACTGGGTAATCATCGTGCTGTATTGCGCGGGTCTGCTGGCCATGGCCTGGTGGCTGTCGCGCCGCCAGTTCGACCGCGAGGACTACTACGTCGGTGGTCGCGAGGTGGGCCCCTGGCCGGTCGGCCTGTCGATTATGGCCACCCAGTGTTCGACAAACAGTATCCTGGGTGCGCCGGCGTTTGTTGCCTTCGCCGCGGGCGGGGGCCTGGTCTGGTTGCAGTACGAACTGGCGGTGCCGCTCGCAATGGTCGTGCTGATGCTCTTTATGATGCCGGTCTTTCGGCATTTCCAGCTCGTCTCGGTCTACGCCTACCTGGAGCGCCGATTCGATCTTGCGACACGGTTGACGCTGAGCGGGCTGTTCCTGTTTGTTCGCGCCTTCGCGACAGCGGTAACGGTGTACAGTGTCGCGCTGGTCATCGACCTGATTACCGGGTTGGGTTTTCTCGGCGCCGTCTTGATACTCGGTGTGTTTACCGTCGTCTATGACGTGCTGGGTGGCATCCGCGGCGTGATCTACAGCGACGTTATCCAGCTGCTGATTCTCGCGGTCATGCTGGGCGTGGTCCTGTTCTCGCTGATGGGGGCGGCCGGCGGGTTCGATGCCCTGTGGAGCGGGTTCTCTGCTGAGCGGAAGACCACGCTGGATTTCACGAGCCACGGTCTCGGCGATGGAGAGACTTTCGCCTTCTGGCCCATGCTGTTCGGCGGTTTCTTCCTGTACGTTTCTTACTACGGTTGCGACCAGAGCCAGGTGCAGCGCCAACTGAGTTCACGCAATATCGACGGCACCAACTCGGCGCTGTTCATCAATGGCCTGTTCCGTTTCCCGCTGGTGCTCTTGTACTGCCTGGTCGGCGTGGGTATCGCGGTGTATGCCGACAACAATCCCGAATTTATCGCCGCGCTGCCCGCCAGGGGCGATTCGCGCGAGTTTAATCTCGCCGTGCCGCTTTACATGATTAATGCCCTGCCGGTCGGGCTGGTGGGCCTGAGCCTGGTCGCGCTGTTCGCTGCCGCCATGTCCTCGCTGGATTCCGTGCTGAATTCCCTCAGCGCCACCACCATGGAGGACTTTGTCCGCCGTTTCTACAAAGGCCACTGGAGTCCGCGGCGGGAACTGATTACCTCCCGAGCGCTCACCGCTGTCTGGGGCGGTATTACCCTGTTGATGGCCTTCTATGTCGGCGATATCGCGCCCACCGTGCTCGAGGCCATCAACAAGATCGGTTCCCTCGCCAACGGACCCATCCTGGGGGTATTCGCGCTCGGTTTGCTGACCCGTCGCGTGCGCGGCGTGCATGCCATTACCGGGCTGCTCGCAGGCGTTCTTGTCAACGGTCTTTGCTGGCGTTACCTGCCGGACGTCTCCTGGCTGTGGTGGAACGTCTTTGGCTTCGTGGTCACCTGCGCTTCAGCCGGCCTCTGCAGCCTGTTCCGCCCCGCGGACCGGCCTGCCGCGACGGCAGCGAGTCCGGGCGACCTGCAGGGGGAGGGTGCCCGGCGGGTGCTCGCGGAGGAAGCCCGGGTGAACTGGTATCGCCGGAGCGGGTGGCTGTTGCTGTGGTTCGCGGTGTTGCTGCTGTTCCTGGCGTTGCTCGGCTGAAAGCCGGGTTCACTCACTATTCCGGGGGGAAGTTCACATCCCGCGTAACATCTTCCCACTCATCCAGCAGCGTCTGCCAGTCCTCCAGCTTTGCGCGAAACGCGTTGAGCACGTCCTCTCCCAGCAGCAGGTGCAGGGGAGGGTTCTCTTGGTCCGCCAGCATCAGCACCGCGTCGGCGATGCGTTTTGGGTCCCCCGGCAGCAGGCTGCCCGCCAGCTTGATCAGTTCCTTGCGAGCGCCCACGGTGTCCGCGTAGGCCTCGATCGGTTTGGCGCTCTCCTTCATGGAGCGGGTTGCCCAGTCCGTGCGGAAGGCGCCGGGCTCGATCGCGGACACGCGGATACCGAAGGGCTCCACTTCCCTGGCGAGGCCCTCGGTCAACGCTTCCAACGCGTGCTTGGTGCAGCTGTAGTAGATATTGGGTGGGTTGGTCACCAGCCCGGTCATCGATGACATGTTGATGATGTAACCGCTTTGCCTTGCGCGCATGCCGGGCAGCACGGCCTTGATCAGGTTCACCACACCGAAGAAATTGGTGTCGAAGAGCGTACGCACCTCGGCGTCCTCGCCCTCTTCCAGCGCCGCCATGTAGCCGTAGCCGGCGTTGTTCACCAGTATATCGATCGACCCGAAGGCCTTTTCCGCCGCCGCCACGCCCCGCGTCACCTGCTCCGGGACGGTGACATCCAGTGCCAGCGCGACCGCCCGGTCGGGGTAGTCGGCGACGAGGTCCGCCACCGCTTCCTCGCGCCTGGCGGTCACCACTGCTCGCTCTCCCCGCGCCAGCACGGCGCTGGCGATTTCCCGGCCGATACCGGTGGAGCAACCGGTGATCAACCAGCTGCGTGGTTGCTCAGCGCTCATGCGTCGAGCTCCGGCAGGCGGCGCTTGTAGGCGGCGGCCCGATCCGACTGTTGCCGGGCGCGGCTCTCGGCGTCGACGCGGACGGCGCCTTCGGGCAGGTGTTTGTCGAGGTCATCCAGCTTGATGACCTCGCCCCTTGCGGAAAGATCGTCGCGCGGACGCTGCCCGGGGAATTCCGCCATGCGCAGGGTCAGCATGCCCTCGCGGAAGCCGCAGGTATCGAGCCAGTTGTGGATGCCCGGGTCGTCCGGGCAAAGCACGAAGGTGTAGGTGCCGTCGGCGTTCGGCCGCGCCTGCGCCTTGTTGAGGCTGCTGGTGCGATTGACGACCTCGAGTGTCGTGCCCCACACGTTGGCGATCGGCACGGTGAAATAGGCGGCGCCGCCGTCGTTGACGTGGATGAGGAAGGCCTCGTTTTCCTGCAGCTCGAAGTGCCCGCCGACGTAGACCTGGTTGCGCAGCATGCCCGTCTTGTCGCCGGAGACCCCGAGGCTGAAGTCATTCGCATCGCGACGCAGCGACCCCTTCGACAGGCTTGTCGTGAACTCCGCGTAGCGCAGCATGAACTGTGCGGTCAGTTCCGCCTGTTCGTCGAGGGTCATGGCCGGCTTACCGGGTTCGTCACCCAGTCGCTCGATGCACAGTTCATTGGGGTCGTCCCTGTCCCAGTTGAGCAGCACATCGCGAATGTAGAACTCGTGGGCATCCGGCGAACTCTGCACATGGTTCGGGCGGTCGCCGGCGGGGTCGCTGTCCACGGTGATCGTGAAGCCGCCCTCATTGTCCGTCTCCAGCTCGGCGCCGTTCAGGACGTCGACGGTACCCATGTTGGCGTCCCACAGGGTGAAATAGTTCTCGGTCATGCGGTTGGCCCCGACCCGCCCATGGATGCGGTATTTCTCCTCGCCCGAGATGGGTATGACCCGGTAGAGGGAATCCGGGTTATCGATGCCCCAGCGCGACCCGGGAATCGGCTGTCCCTGCACCGGGTGGGCCAACCGCGTGATCGTGGTGACCATGGGGCGCAGCGGGTCCTGGTTGGAGGACCAGATGGCGGCGGAGAACATGACCTCTTCGAAGGCGGCCTCGAAGCAGTTGCGCATCACCGGGCTGGGCTGCATGATGTCCAGCCAGTGGTCGTGCACCTCTTTATAGGCCCTTGCGACCGCGGGGTGGCGTGTCAGTTCCAGCGCCGCGAGCTCCTGTTCGTGTTGCTCGGGCGTGGCGATGGGGTGGCTCATGAGAGTCTCCAGCAATGAGGTGAGTACGGCAGTTTAGTCGTTATCGAGGAAGCGTCGGTAATACTCACTGAACCGGGCGCGGATTTCGGACTGCGCCATCCCGAAATCTTCTGGCGCATAGCGGTGCCTTGCGAGTGTTTGGCCGGCGGCGTCTTCCAGCCAGGCCGACATCGCTTCGCGGGCGTCCTGCGACAGCTCGGTGCCCTGTGCGTCGTAAATGCGCGCGACCTGGCCGAGCGGGTCGCGGGTCACATCTGCAAAGCGGATATCGGTAAATCGTATTGCCTCGTCCTGTGCGTTCGTCCGGTACGCCATGGCCCTGTCGTTGGTCCAGGCCATGCGCTCGAGCCACTGGCCGCCGGCCCGGGCGGGATCGACTTCGTCGGCGTGCATGCGCCAGAGCGTGGTATTGAGGCTGGCGCCGGAGGGGATGGTGTCCAGCGGGTCCCGGTGCATGTGTATCACGTGCGCATCCGGGAATGTCTCCAGCAGGTTGTGCAGGTAGCCGAGGTGGGCGGGTGTCTTGAGGATCCAGCGACCGCAGTATTCGCCGCGCAGTTTCTTCTGCCACTGCAGCAACTGCAGGGTGCGGTAGAGGTTGGCATAGGCCGGCGCAAAGTCCTGGTCGTTTAGCCAGGCGCGGTAGGTCGGCAGGTCACAGGAGGCCTCCGGCACGTGCGACAGGAAGGCGTCGGCGAGGAACATGATCTCTTCCTCCGCCTGCGCCGCGTAGGTGGGGTGGATGGCGAACAGGTCGGGCGCGAAGGTTCGGGTCTGCTCTTCCCGGGCGATGGCCTGCGACCGCCTGGGTTCCACATCGGCAGGGTCCGTGCCGGGGGGCGGCGCCGGCGCCATGGCTTCCCAGCCCAGCGTGCAGGTGTGTAGCGGGTCCGCCGCCAGCAGTCGCTGCACCAGTGTAGTACCGGAGCGCATCATGCCGATGACGACGAGCGGCGCCGCGATCGTCTCCCGTGTAATTTCCGGGTGCCGCCCGAGCCAGTAGCGCATCCGCAGCCGGCTGACGAGGCTGTGCACCACGCTGGAGCGCATGATGCCGGTGCCGAGGTCGTTCAATGGCGCCTCGGCCAGTGAGTCGAGCAGCACGCGCAGGGGTTCGAGGAAACCGCTGTCGCCGAAATCATCGAGACCATCCACCGCGCAAGCGCTGGCCAGGACAGCGTCCTCGTCAAATGAGGCGGTCATGCGGTCGGGAGGCAATGAGCTGAAACGGCGGGGTAGGGCGGTCGTAACATGCGGTGAGTATAGGAGAGATGGTGCGGTCCCGAAACCATCGTAATTGACGCCTAATCTTGACCGATACCCTGTGCTAGACTCCCTGAATCAGATGCATCATTTTCGAGGAGAAGACTATGCGGACCGATACGATCAACCGGAAGCGGCAGGCGGTTCTGTACATTGCCCGCACCGGGACCGTCCTGTGCCTGGCCCTGCTGCTGGGTGCCTGCACCATGAGTGAAACCGGGCAGCGCGTGGGCAGCGGCGCCGCCATAGGCGCACTTGGCGGGGCCCTACTTGGCGGAGATACGGAAGGTGCCGTGATCGGCGCCGCCGTAGGTGCCGCCGGGGGCTATGTCGTCGACCAGCACGCCAAGCGCTCGGACGCGGAAAGTGAGAATGCCCGGCTGCGGGCGGAGAACGAGCGCCTCAGGCAGGAGTCGGCAAGCCAGTAATTTGGCAGCCACGGAGTCGAGTGATCGCTGTTTTTTGAATGCAATTGCACCCCTGTGCCGGTGCTCCAGGAGCCTTAACAATGACGAACAGCAAATTGAAGAGAATATGCCTGTCCCTTTTACTCTGTGCGGGCTGGCTCGTGTCGGGTACCGCCTACGCGGAGGAGGGCTTCGAACTGGATGACTTCAGGCTCCGCTCGGCCCAGGACCTGGTGGATGTCTGTACGCTACAACCCGGCCATGAACACTACGATGTGGCGATTGCCTTCTGTTACGGCTTTTTCGAGGGCGCCACGCATTATGACAACGCCCTGGCGGATTCGAAGCTGTACGCGGATCTGGTGTGTGAACCGGACGGCGTCACCCGCTCGCAGGCCGTCGCCGTCATCATGGACTACCTGACGGCGAACACCCAGTACGGATCGGAGGCCCCGATCGATGCGTCCTTCCGTGCGCTGATCGACAGGTGGCCCTGCCCGGAATAAGCAACTCCGATGACACATAGACCTGTGTCGTGTTGCCGTCGATACGGTGTGGGGGCAAGACGGTTGGTATTTCTCCCCGGATCCATTTAGAGTAATAATCGACGGATAAAGGGACGCTCGCGCCCGACGTCGTCCGGTTACCGGGGGATTCGAGGGGAAGTGGCACGATTTACAACAGGGCTTGTTTTTTCCGCGTTGCTGGCCTTTGCGGGATTAGTACAGGCGCGTGCGTTGACCGTGGGGATTCGCGGTCACGAGGTAACGCAGGAGGTGTTCAGTCTGTTCGCCGCGCCCGGAGAAGAGATTCGGCTTGGCCTGGCGCTCGGGGATGCCCGGCAGATGCGCCTGACCCTGGACGGGGAGCCATTCGGCGAGTCCGGACCCAGCGATTGGACACTGGAGGCGCCTGTCGAGCCGGGCCTGTATCCGTTGCTGTTGCAACACGTGGAGACGGGCGAACGCACGCGGCTGAATCTCTTCGTGGGGACGCTGCTGCCCGAGGGTGACGAGGCGCTCGAGGGCTATCGCATCGGTCCGCTCCCGAGCGGCCACAGCGAGCACCCCGACATGTACCTGCGACCGGGGCTTTATTTCCGGGTGACGCCCGAAAACGTGCATACGCAACTGTCGGAACACTTCACGCTCGGCCAGTTCCTTTGCAAGCAGGAAGCCGAATTTCCCAAGTTCGTCATCGTGAGGGAGTCTCTTCTCATCCTGCTTGAGGGCCTGATCGAAGCTGTCAACGAAGCAGGTTACCCCGTCGAGACTTTCGGCATCATCAGCGGCTATCGCACCCCTGACTACAACCACGGTATCGGCAACGTGCCCAATAGCCGTCACGTGTATGGGGACGCCCTGGATTTCTACGTCGACCAGGACGGCGACGGCCTGATGGACGACCTGAATGGCGATGGCGATAACAACCGTCTGGACGTCGACTTGCTCTACGACATCGTCGATGAATTCAAGCAGCGCCCCGAAAACCGGCGCCTGTTCGGCGGGGTTGGTAACTACTACAAGACGCCCCGCCACGGTGGTTTCGTTCACGTCGACACTCGGGGATTCCGCGCACGCTGGTGACCCCCAGCGGCTAGAGTGGCAGCACAGGGAAGCCGGAAAGCCAGAGAGCGGCGTCCAGCATCAGCGCGATGCCCGGCACGATGCAGGCGTTGATCAGGACCAGCTTTATCAGTTCACGCAAAGTCATCGGGGGTGAGTTACTCCGGGCGACCGGCGACGGGAAAGCCGCTTTTCAGCCCCTGCTCGACTGCCTCGGCGAAATAGCGGTAGCCCAGTTCGGTAAAGTGCGCATCGATCGGCCAGTAAAGATCCTCCAGCCGCCCCTCGTGTTCCTGCAGTTTCTGCGACATGTAGTGCCTGGTGTCGATCATGTCGATGCTGTGCTGCTGGGCGAAGTCGACCAGTTCACCCAGCCGCTGGTACTCCTGCCTCGCGACCTCATTGCGGTAGGGCTGCAGCACGAGCGTAAAGCGGATGCCGCGGGCATCCAGCAGTGACTTGTACTCGCGCAGCAAATCCTTGAGCGACTGAATCGCGAGCGCCGCGCGCCGGTTCCTTTCCGGCCGCCGCAGCAGGGAGTGGGTGTAATCGAATACCTCGAACAGGATAAAGCGGGCAAACTGGCTGTGCTTGTACAGGAAGGGCATGTCGGGTCCGTCTGCGCCCCTCGTCGTGCCGTCGGGCAGGAAGCGCTCCATGCCGCCGCGCACGAGGATATCGTGGATGTCGCTGTCGTTGACCACCAGCAGCACCCAGTCGGGCCGGTAGGCCAGCAGCCGGTCTTCCAGGTTACGGTAGCCGAAGAAGGGGTCGCTTCCCGAGGAGCCGCCGCTGATCACCCGAAAATTGGCGTCCGGGTAATTCGCTTCCAGGTTTCCGGCCAGTACGTTCAGCCAGGTGCGCTCGAAACGCGCGCCCCAGCCCTCGGTGAAGGAGTCGCCGATCGCCAGCAGGCGAAACTCGCCCGCGGGCTTGTCCAAGGGATGTTCGATGTCGCGGAAGCCCAGGGAATTGGTCCTGATCTCGTAGTCGAACTCGGGAAGTTCGAATGTCGTCACCGAGTTGGGTTCACGGACATGGTACCAGGTCGGCTCCGTTACGCCGTAGAGGGAGACGAGGCCCTCGCCGCTTTTCTCCGTCCAGGTACAGTAATCGCAGGTGATGCGCAGGGCGATCTCCGCGGCGGGGATGAACAGCAGCAGCGTGATTGCCGCCACGATCAGCGTTGACCTCACTCCCTGGCCCTCTGCAGGTCGGCATCCAGCGTGCGCCCGGAGAGCAGGATGATCGCCGAGCCCAGTGCGCCCAGCAGTAAGCTGCACACCAGCGCATAGCGGATGGAGTTGACACCGTGTTCCGCTGCGAAGAAATCGCTCAGTGCGCCCACGAACAGCGGCCCGGCACCAGCTCCCACGATGTTGACGATAAACAGCATGATCGCCGCCGCAGTCGCGCGCATTTCCAGCCGGGCGAGGTTCTGGTTGTTGCTGTACATTGCGGCAAGGTACACGTTCAGCAGCAGGTAGAACGGACCCAGGCTCCAGAGCGAGTGCATGGCGGACTCCGCCAGCAGTGCGTAAATGCCGAGCGGAAATCCCGTCATCGTTACCAGCACCGACACGCGCAAGCCGCGTGACGCGCGCTCCTTGCCCAGCGTGTCCACCAGCCGGCCGCCCAGTACGGTGCCGACGCTGCCGCCGACGCCGACGATTACGCCCATCCAGTTGCCGATGGTGATCGGTTCCAGTTCGTGCACGCGCCCGTAATACTCGTAGCCCCACATCAATATCGCGTAGCTTGTGATCGACACGAGTGAGAAACCGGACATCATCAGCACCCAGGAGCGGCTACGCGCGAGGTAGCGCAGGGTTTCGCCGAGCGTGGTGGACTGCTCCTCGCCCGTACGCTGCTCGGACATGCCGCGGAGCGGTTCGCGCACCGTAAAGCGCACCAGCAGCGCCAGCAGGAGGCCGGGCGCGCCGACCACGATGAAGGCGGTGCGCCAGTCGAAGTACTCCCGCAGGTAACCGCCCCCGAGGTAGGCCAGCGCGGAGCCGACGAAGGCGCCGGTGGTGTAGATCGCCAGCGCCGTGGCGCGGCGGTCCATGGAGAAGTAGTCGGCGATCAGCGAGTGGGAGGGCGGTGAGCCCGCGGCCTCGCCGATGCCGACCAGCACCCTGGCCACGGCAAGTTGCAGGAAACTGCGCGCCAGGCCGCAGGCGACCGTCATGGCGCTCCATACCGCCAGGCCGATGGCGATGATATTGCGGCGGTTGCTGCGGTCGGCCAGCCGGGCGATGGGTATCCCCGCGAAGGTATACAGCAGGGCAAAGGCGAAGCCCGCCAGCAGGCCCATCTGCGTATCGCTGGCGCCGAACTCCTCCTTGATCGGGCCGATGAAAACGGACAGCACCTGCCGGTCGATGAAGTTGAACACGTAAACGATGAACAGGATGCCCAGCACGTAGTTCGAATAGCCTGGCGATATATCGGGGTTCTGCCCCGTGCGGTCATCGGCTGACTCGTTATCCTGCATGTATGCTTGTTCCTGTTGTTGCTCTATTTATACCATGTGCCGAATCGAAGCCCTAGGTTAGGGCCGGTTGCATTTCCAGTTATCTCACTCGTCACAATCGTCTATGCTTAGGAGGCGGGCAGTTGGCCTCGCTCATGCGTTACATAGTGTCAGGACCATTTTCCGGAATGACAAGCACCCAGATCAATCACGACGAAGCGCCCGCCTCTCGGCTCGGCCTCACGGCCCTGATGGTATTGCTGCTTTGCCTGCATGGCGCCGTTGTTTTCGCACAGGTGGACAGTACACTCACCCTGGGCAGGGTGGATGGCAGGTTGTCGGCATTGAGTGATGCCGGCATCGCGGAGGACTCCCCCATCTTCAGTAACTACCGGGGCGCGAGAGACTTGCTGGTGAAGGCCGAGGTGTTCCAGCAGGAGCGCCAGCAGTTCAATGACGCCTTGCGTACCGCCCCCGCGGAGGAGTCGGAAGTCCGGAACCGGATTGAGTTGCTGGAAACCGCGCCTCTGGAGGCGGGGGCGCCGGAGTCCCTCGACACGGATGAACTCAGGGCCCAGTTACTGACCCTGCGTGCCGAGCAGGAGGAGGGTGCCGCCAGATTGGCCTCCCTCGATCGTCGCCTTGCGGCGCGGGAGACCAATGAGGCGGGTGCGAGAGAAAGGCTGGCCGAGATCCGGCGCAGAATCGAGGCCTTGCCGGCAGAGAAAGTGATTGCCAGCTCAGGCGGGGAGCCGTCAGAGGGAGAGGGAATACAGTGGCGTCAGGCCGCCGAGCATATTGCCCTGCGGGAGGAGCGCCAGGCGCTCGAGGCGCGCCTTGGCAGCCAGCCTATGCGTTACAGCCTGATGGCGTCGCAACGGACAGAGGCACAGCTGGTCGTATCCCGCCTCTCCGATTCCGTCCGGTTGCTAGCGGATGAATTATCCGAGCGGAGCCTTGAAATTGCCGATGCAAAGGCTATGGGGTTCGATCCCGCGCACGACATCTATCCTATAGCCCGTCATCTGGTCGATACCGACCGTGCCCTGCTCGAGGAACGCCGCGCTACCAACCGGTGGCTTAGCGAGTCTCGCGAGGCCGTTGCCGACATCAAGGTGCAGACTGCGCAGTTGCGAGAGCGTTATGCGATCGCAAGGCGTATGGTGGATTATGCGGCGGACAGTGATTCCCTGGGTGAGATGCTCCTGACGCGCTGGCGTGAACTGGAGGCATTCGAGTCAAACAAGCGGGTACCCGATATCACCAAGCGGACCGCGCAAACGGTTATCCGTCGCATCGAACTCGAGGACACCAGGAAAAAGCTTGGCTCTTCGAGAGCCTACCTGGATGCGTTGCTCGTGGAGGAGGGTATCGATCCCGATACGGTGAGCCGGGCGGATTACGATGCGCTTCGGGAGGTCATCAGGACTTACCGTAAGCGAATCGACGAGACTATAGATACCCAGTCTTTGTATCTCGATTCACTGTCGGAGTGGCTGGATGGCAATACCGTCCTTTCCCGGTTGATCAAGGAATACACGGCTTACCTGACGGGCCGCGTACTGTGGATTCCAAACTTCCCGCCACTTTGGGAGACTGGATTGGAATCCCTGCCGCAGGAGTTGGCGGCGGTCGGGCGTGACCTGGGTTCGGTGAGAATCAGGCCGGTCATCGTTGCGGCACTGTATCTGCTCGCGGCGTTGATGCTGTTCCTGAGACGCGAGCAATGGTTGCGAATCCAGGCGGGCTTGACCCGGAAAGTCGCCAAGCCCCGGACGGATTCGATCAATCACACGCTGCTGGCCTTGCTGTGCGGCTTGCTGGCGGCGCTGCCGGCACCTTTGTTGCTTGCCGGCCTTGCCCATGCCATGCAGGGCGGGAGTGCCATAGCCGATCAGCTCGGCAAGGCCTCCGTGGCGCTGTTGATCATTCTTTTCGTCAGGTCAATTTGTGTTCCCGGAGGCGTGGGTGTGTTGCACTTCCAGTGGCCGCAGGGCGCCATGGCACGAGCCAGCAAGGATGCCCGCTGGCTGATGTACTACTGGTTGCCTGTGCTCAGCGTGTTCCAGTGGATTATTGCGACGACACCTGCTGGCAGTGATGGGGTCCTGCTTCGATCGATTCTCGTGGTGATCCTGCTGCCCTCCGTGGTGTTGCTGCTGATCAGGGTGACCCGGGAGGCAAAGGCGGCTGAGGCGCACTGGCTGTCAGATCGCCTGCAGCGTTTCCGGGTCATCGTGGCTACCGCCCTGGTTGTGCTCGCGATAGCGAACGCAATGGGCTATGTCTTTTCGGTCAATCTCATCTTCAATCGTTTGCTGTATACACTTGTGATCGGCCTGGCGTTGTTGCTTGTGTATGCGTTGCTGATCCGCTGGATACGGGTAACGCGCAGGAGGCTTCGGATGGCGCAACTGCTTGCCGCCCAGTCGGAGTCAGCGTCGGAGGTCCAGGAGGACATGCTGGTAGAGAGTGAGTCGGCAAAGCTCGTTGATGTCAGCGAGGACAGCCGGGAGTTGGTCAATGCGTCAATTGGTGCGGCTGGAATCGCCGCTCTTCTGTACCTCTGGTCGCCGCTGCTGCCTGCCCTCGCCAAGCTGTCGGAGATCACGCTGTGGACCACGACGACACTGGTTGAGGGCGAGACGGTCGAAAGCCGCATTTCGCTCGCGACGATCCTGGTAATCCTGGCGCTGGCGGCCCTGACCCTTTATGCAGCGCGGAAACTTCCCGCGGTTATTGATCTTCTGCTGCGCAGCCAGACGGTCGTTTCCCCGAGCACACGCTACACCGTGAGTACCCTGCTGAACTACTCGATACTGGGCGTCGGCGCGGTCGCCGCTTTCTCCGCGATGGGCCTGCAGTGGTCCCAGCTACAGTGGCTGGTGGCGGCCCTGGGTGTCGGCATCGGCTTCGGGTTGCAGGAAATTATCGCGAACTTTATCAGCGGTCTGATTATCTTGTTCGAACGACCGATTCGCGTCGGCGACGTGGTGTCAGCGGGCGACAGGGATGGTGTAGTAGCCCGTATCAGGATCCGGGCGACCACGATCGTGGACTGGGACGGCAAGGAGGTGCTGATTCCCAACAAGGAGTTTATAACCGGCCGCGTTATCAACTGGAGCCTGTCCGATCCGAAGATCCGGGTGGTCCTGCCCGTGGGTATCGCCTACGGGAGCAATGTCGAGGACGCCCTGAAAATACTCAATGAGATCGTCTCCAGCCATCCGCGGGTGCTGGAAGACCCTGAGCCTTCCATCATCTTCGATGCTTTCGGCGACAACGCCCTGTCGCTGGTGGCGCGCTGTTTCCTCGACTCGATGGAAAACAGGGTAGGGGTGATTACCGAGTTGAACAGGGAAATCTACCGCCGCTTCGGGGAGGCGGGCATCGTGATCGCGTTCCCGCAGCGGGATATCCACTTCGACACGGACAAGCCGCTGCGCGTGGCCATCGCGGGCGAGATTCAGGATAGACCTTGATCTGGAACAGGGAGGACGGCGATAAGCCCGGTTGCGAATTCATCTCGTAAAACCATGCGCCGAATATTACCGGGCTTCCTGAAGTCGGTGTATCGACAGTATCGCCAACGAGAGCGGCATTTACTGCCCCGAGTTCGCGGCGTAATCCGTCCCGCTACGCTCCACCCCGTTGTCGCCGAGCAGTAGCAGCGCGCCACCCGCACCAATGGTGATCGCGCTGTGGTTGCGCAGCCCCGCGAGCGAATCCGCCCGGAAGGTCCTGCCGCCGTCCTCGCTGCGCAGCAGCACACCGCCCAGCCCGGTGATGATGACCGTGCCGTCCTCCAGTTCGACCGCGCCTGTCAGGGACAGCTTGTTACCGGTCTCGACCGCGGACCAGTTGTCTCCATCATCATCGCTGCGGTAGAGGTGGCCGCGCAGCCCGAACACCAGCAACGAGCCGTCGCGCAGTGCGAGTCCGCCCCAGAAGGAGCCGGGCGATGAGGTGGCGCGCGCGTCCCAGTTCGCGCCCAGGTCGCCCGAGCGGTAGACTATCCCCCGCTCCGCGGCGATCAGCAGGACGCCGTCGCGGGCCTGGAACAGCCGGTTGAGGTGGGGGTCCTCGTCTTCCGAGACGCTAAAGCGCTCCCAGGCCCGTCCGCCGTCACCGGTGCGAAAGGCGAGGCCGTAGGCGCCCACCGCCAATCCGCGGCGCGCGTCGGCGAACCAGATCGAGAACAACGGCGTTTCCAGTGCCGTGTCCCGGTGTTGTATGCGCCAGTTCTCCCCGCCGTCGTCGCTGTGCAGGATGACTGCATCGTGGCCGACGATCCAGCCCTGTTGTTCGTCGGCGAAGTAGATCCCCGTGAGCGTCGTACGTACCGGTACGGATTGGGCCTGTCGCCAGCTTTGGCCGTCATCGTCGGAGATTACCACGTGGCCCCGGTGACCCACGGCCACCAGTCGGGAGCCCGCGTGTGCGACATCCAGCAGCAGCGAACCTGCCACAAGCCTCGACGACAGTGCCGGCTCCGGCGGCGGTGATTGGGCGACGGCACCGAGCGCCCAGGCCAGCAAGAGGACTAATGATAGCACCCGCCTCATGCAACGACGCCCCTGCGGGATATCGGTCCGGCCCCGAGCAAGCGGGCCATTGCCGGTAACAGAGTCAGCGATAGCACTGCGTGGAGCGGAACCAGTAGCGTCAGCAGCCGTCCGGCCTCGGCCTGTGCCGTAATCCCTGAGAACCACCAGATCGCGCAGGTGAGCGTCAGCGCGAGGGCCATGCAGATCACGCCCCCGCCGCAGCGTTGCAGTGCCTGTCGCCACGCCGCTGAGAGGTCGATCCCGTTGCCGAGGTCGCGTTCAAGGTTGTCCCAGAGGTAGAAGCTGAACGTGGAGCCGAGGCCGATGCCGAGTGCCACCATGGGCAGTGTCGCGGTCGTCACGCCAATACCCGCCGTTGCCATGAACGCGTAGCCGAGCCCGGTGGCAAGCAACTGGGGTGCTGCGCAGGCCAGCGCCGCGCGCCAGTCACGCCACGCGACCAGGGCAAGTATGACGATGGCGGCGAGGGGCCAGAGCAGCATGGGCTTTTCGGCCGCGGCCAGCACCTCGTTGGTTGCCGCCTGGACGGCGATCCCGCCGCTCGCCAGGCGCAGCCGCACTTTCTTCGAGGGGTTTTGATCGCGGAATTCGCGTGCCGCCGCGGTGACCGAGCGGACCGTCTCGCCGCGGTGATCGTCGGTGAACACCTGTACCTGCATGACCGAACAGTCCTCGTTGAACACGCCGAGTGCCGCCGGCACCGAGCTCATCACCTGCATGATGGCGTAGCGATTGCGGGGAATGCCTGACCACCTGGGGTTACCCTCGTTCCACATTGCGTTGAGGAACCGTGCGACGGGTGTGGGGGACATGACAGAGTGAACACCCGGGACATTCTGCATATGCCAGGTGAGTCGATCGATATAGTCGATGACCTCGTAGTCGATGCAGGAGTCCTTCGGCACCTCGGCGATCAGCAGCAGAAGATCCATGCGCAGGTCGAAGCGACCGGTGAACAGGTTCGCGTCCTGGTTGTAGCGTGAGCCGGGCAGCAGTTCGTTGGCGCCCGGGTGTTCATCGCCGAAGTGTCGATTGCCCGCCTGCCAGACGGTGAACAGCAACAGAGCGGCGCCGGTGATGATCGTGACTCTGGCCGGGCCGGGCCCGGCGAATGCGCTGAAGAGACCGGCCACCCGGGTACCAAGTTGCCGGGCGCGGCCGGTGATTGCCACGATCCGCTTGCTGAACCGGCCATAGGAAGCGAGTACGGGCAGCAGGACCAGGTTGGAGAGGATTTTTGCGACGGCGCCGAAGGCCGCCGTGATCCCAACGGCCTGTAACGTGTGCACGGGTATGAACACCATAACCAGCAAGGCGACCGCGGTGACGAGTAAGGCCAGTGAATCGGGCAGCAACAACCGGCCGAAACTCTCCCGCGCCGCGTCCATCGGCGTAGCGCCCGCTGCCACAGCCTCGGCGATGATTCGTGCCTGGGGAATGCCCTGGATCGCGCCCACGACAAATACCAGGAAGGGGATGACAAGCGTCAGTGGGTCGAAGCCGAAGTCCAGAAGACCCACCAGTCCCAGTTGCCAGACCAGCGAGATCATCGAGCAGGCCAGCGGCAGCACGGTGAGTCGCCACGAGTGCGTCCAGGCCCACAGGAGCAGGGCAGTGAGGAGTACGCCGATCGGCAGCAGTATCACGATGGCATTCTGTGCCCCCTTCGCTATATCGCCCATCATCGTCGGTACGCCGACCAGGTGTATGTCGAAGGTCTCGTCGGTGAAGGACTGGCGGATATCCGTTTCAAGCCGTGCCGCGAGGTCGAGGCGGTCGGGTTTTTCGCCCGTCTCCGGGTTGGTGCCTGTGGTGCTGCCGACGACGAGGGCGGCGCTATGGTCGATCGCGACCAGCCGGCCGTGAAGGCCGCCGCGCAACACCCGGTTGCGAATGCGCGCGACTTCCGCGTCGTCGAGGCTGTTCACCGTGAACCCGGTATCGACGATGTCTTCGGTATGCAGCCCCTCCTCGGTGATTTCCATGTAGGTGACGTTCGGCGTCCACAGTGAGGTCACCGTGCGGCGATCGATATGGGGCAGGGCGGCCAGCGCGTCGGTGACTGCCTTCAGCCTGCGCATCGCGTCGACATTCCAGATGTCGCCCTCCCGGGCGCGCAGGATAACCATCACCCGGTCCGTACCGAGCAGCACCTCCTGGTAATCAAGGAATGTCCTGATGAATTCGTGGTCTGCCGGCAGATGCGTTTCGACGCGCGTATCGATCACGAGGCGCGCGCAGAACCAGGCGCTTGCCAGCGTCAGGGCCGCCACCAGTCCGAGGAACAGCCCCCGGTGTCGGAATAGTGTGTCTTCAATGGCCCTGATCATGACTTGTCTTGTTATAGCGTCCAGTGGGCTGGCCGGATAGGTAACGATAGACTAAATTGTCTACAATAAACATAAAGCTATAAGGCTTGAGGAATTGCGGAGAAGGCATGAAGCTTGAGGGGAAAGCGAATGCAGCAAGGTCGCGATACCGACTGGCCGCACTGGCGGGATTCCTGTCGGCCGCAGTGGCGGCTCCCCTCGAGGCCGCGGAATGGCGGCGCGGTGAACTGATCGCCAAGCTGGATTCCTTCGCCTCCGTGGGCTTCTCGATGCGCACGGAATCGCCGGACTGCAGGAACATCCCCAACCTCACCGGTGAATTGGGCGAGGTCGGCGCGCAGGGCGTCACGCTCTGGGTGTTTCCGCCGCCTGCGAACAACCCCGGCGGCTGTGTCGATCCGTCCGATATCGTGACCAATTCCACGCTGGTGAATTCCGATGACGGTAACCTCAACTGGGACCAGTGGGATGTCTTTTCCGCCGTGTTCAAGGGCAGCCACGACCTGGAACTGCGTTACCGCAATTACGGCGGCTTTTTCCGCGTCAGCTACTTCTTCGACTCGGTCGCCAACAGCAACGACCCGGAACGCACGCGGCTGGACTCGGATTCGCGCTGGCGCGCGAGCGTGGTGGAGGGCGGCGTGGTCGGCGGCCAGTTCCTCTTGCTCGACGCGTATGTCTTCGCCGGTTACGAGTGGGGCGATCGCTACTTCGACTTCCGCGTCGGCAACCAGGTGGTGAACTGGGGCGAGAGCACCTTCACCCAGGGCGGCATCAACGCCACCAACACGATCGACGTCACCAAGATACGGCTGCCGGGTTCGGATATCCGCGAGGCGCTGTTCCCCGCGCCCATCGTCAAGGTCGCCGGCGACATCGTCGGCTCGCTCGGTTTCGAGGCCTATTACCAGTGGGCCTGGCGCAAGTACGAGGTGGATCCCCCGGGCACGTTCTTCTCCACCAGCGACCTGGTGGGGCGCGGCGCCGAGGGTTTCTTCTCGGCGTTCTATGGCGACCCGGGAGCGACCGGCATGTCGGCGCAGGAGATCTTCAACGTGCAGCCGGGCGACTACTGCAATCCCGAGGAGCCGGAGGTGTGCGAGGATTTGAAGGCGGTCGATCCATACAACCTCAACTGGGCCTTCTTCGTCTCCGCGCCTTTCCAGGGCGACAGGAATCCCAGCGACCAGGGCCAGTACGGGTTTGCGCTGCGCAATTATTTCGACGCCATCGAGACCGAGGTTGCGGCCTATTACCTGCGCTTTCATGCCAAGCAGCCCAGCGTCGGCTTCCAGGCCTCGACTCTCGGCACCGGCCCCGGGCGTATCGGCTACTTCCGCGAGTATCCCGAGGACATCGACCTCTGGGGACTGAGTTTCAATTCCGCACTGGCGGGGTTTTCCATCGCCGGCGAACTGTCCTACCGCGAGGACGAACCTGTTCCCATTACCAGTGCGCAGCCGGACCTCACTTACTGGGACCTGTTGCCGGAGTGGGCGGGCGGCCCCGGCGGTAGCGGCGGTGTGTACCCGGGCTTCGTTCGTGAGAACCGCGTCGTCGGGATTCTCAACGGCGTTTACGTGGTCGGCCCCGGGACGCCCGTGGCCGGGCGCGTCCTGCAGTTCATCGGCGCACAGGACATGAATTTGCTCGCGGAGCTGGGGGTGCAGTATTTCCCCGACCTCGCCGACACCTGCCCGCCCTCGGACGATATCGTGCCGTTGTCGCCCGAGCAGCGCCGGGCGCTGGGTTGTGAAAACTACGCCAAACCCTTGACGACCGACGAGGTCGACAAGACCCAGGTCACCTACACGATCCGTGCGGACGCCAGCTACGACCGCGTCTTCGGCACGGCCATTACGCTGACGCCGGTCGTCTCCTTCCGCCACGACGTGCAGGGCGTGGGCCCCGGCAACGGCTCCCTGTGGACGGAGGATGTCAAACAGCTCGGCTTTTCGCTGTTGGCCGACTACCAGCAGGTGTGGCAGGGTAACCTCAGCTACTCGGCCACCTTCGACGCGGGACAGGCCAATCCCAACATCGACCGGGACTTTTTGTCCCTGAGTCTTTCCTACAGTTTCTGATTGCGCGACCACCCGGTGAAGGGGGGGGAATCATCATGAAGAGAATGGCTTACCTGGGACTGCTGGCGGCGCTGGTGGCCGCGACGGCAACGGCGAAAGTCCCGGAGGAGGAGGCCGCGCGACTCGGCAAGGATCTGACCCCGGTGGGCGCCGAGCGCGCCGGCAACGCCGAGGGCACCATCCCCGAGTGGACCGGCGGCATCACCGAGCCGCCGGCCGGCTGGAAACCGGGCGATCCCCGCGTCGACCCCTTCGCGGCTGACGAGAAGCTGTTCTCGATCGACCGCAGCAACGTCGAGCAATACAAAGACAAACTTTCGCCGGGGCAGGTGGCGCTGATCCAGCAGCACGACGGTTACCGCATGGACGTCTATCCCACGCGCCGCAGCTGCGGCTACCCCGAATGGGCATACGAGACCGCCCGCAAGAACGCCGTCACGGCCGAGCTGGACGCGGAGCAGGTCTACCTGGCCAGCGGCTGGCACTCGTTTCTGTTCCCGATGCCGAAGAGCGGGGCAGAGGCGATCTGGAACCACCAGTATTCCTTTTTCACCGAAGGCAAGATTGAAAACTACGCCACCGTGACGCCGTCCCTGCGCGGCAACATGACGCCCACGCGGCTTACCCTCACCTACGACAATTACATGTTCAACCCTGAGGTGAAGAGCTTCGACGAGGCCCAGGGCCGCTCCGCCTCGATACTGATCGAGCGGACCGCGCCGCCGCGCATTGCCGGACAGGTGGTGCTGGTGCACGAGATGCTGAATGATCAGCGCCGAGGCTGGCTCTACAACCCTGGACAGCGCCGCGTTATCCGTGCGCCGACGGTGGCCTATGACAACCCGTTTGAGG
>CAJIAY010000211.1_pt1 | contig 22645 bp, 18 predicted proteins | sample 9199221 | NCBI WGS metagenome assembly CAJIAY01 (sample SAMEA7708283, study PRJEB35096) | sediment metagenome | biome: marine neritic benthic zone biome [ENVO:01000025]; feature: sediment [ENVO:00002007]; material: shallow marine sediment [ENVO:03000034] sea grass bed [ENVO_01000059] ...
GATCGCCGCCACCTCCTCGTCGGTGAAGTAGTCCCGGTACCCGCCCACCTTGGCGCGGCGCACCTTGTAGCTGTCCGGGTTGTCCTTATCCCGTGGCACCATGCGCCCGCCTGACAAACGAAACTGCTGCTTGCTCTCCATCTTCTTCATGTTTTCATAGGAAGAATAATCCACCGCAGCATTCACATGCGCCTCGGTGGCATCGACACCCATGAAATCGAGCAGCTCGCGCAGTTGCTCGTGGGGATGGGCGCGCAGATCCTCATAGCGCAGCAGGTGAAATTTCTGCACCCTGTCCGCCTCTTTCGCCCACAGGTTGAGAAAGTCGGTTACGGCCTTCATGCTGCCCCCGTTGTCGCCCATGACAAAGTCGAACAGGCTGATGTCGGAGCCACGCGGCGGATAGTTGTTGATCGCGACCTTGGTCGGCTTGACCCGGTGCTTCCACTGGAAGAACTGCGATACCGCCACATCGCGCGGGTCGCGGGCCAGCAACACCACGGTCTTGTCGTAAAAAGGTTTCTTGGTCTCAAAGTCGCCGGTGAAGTCCTTGATGTAGTTGTCATGTGTGAAAAAGGTCTTCGGCACCTTGCGGTTCAGGTTGTGGAAATTGTCAAACCCGAGAATGGCGTTCCTGGGCAGGTCGTACATCACGCGGAACAGGTGCGACACCATCACCCGAAGCCAGGTTCGCCCGCTCTTGCCGAAGGAGACGAATACCACGTCCGCCCTGCGCAGCTTGTCGAACTGTTCCACCCCGCGCAGTTTGCGCTCTTCCTTGAGAATGACGGCCTCCGGCTGGCCGCGCATGCGCCAGTGCAGGATGCGGCGTGACAGTTTCTTGCGCCCGGTCTGGGTGGCCTGGCGGATATTCTGCATGATCAGCTTCACGAGTCCTGCCCCCCGTAGCCGAACATGGGATCCAGCTCCGCCACCATCGACTCGAGACGCTCACACTGGGGATCGTCGAAGTGGTCGCGGTAGCCGCCGACCTTCGCCTTGCGAACCTTGAAGGATTCCGGGTTGTCCTTGTCGCCCGGTTTTACGCGGGCGCCTGAGCCCTTGAAGAAGCTGTCCTGTTCCATCTTCTTCATGTTCTCGTAGGCAGCGAAGTCGACCGCCTCCTGAACCTGTTCCGCCGTCACGTCCGTTCCGGTGAAGTCGAGGATTCTTGCCAATACCGCGGCGGGGTCGCTGCGCATGTCCTCGTAACGAACGACCAGTACATCCTTGAGTTCGGGGATGGCCTCGGCCCAGCCATTGAAGTAATCGACGATGCGCGGCACCCCGGCATCCTTGTCGAGCACGAAGTCCCAGGCGCTGATATTCGCGCCGTGAGGCGGATAATCGTTGATGAATTTCTTGTTGGGACGCATGCGGAACTGCCATTGGAAAAACTGCGATACGGCGACGTCCCGGGGGTCGCGCACGAGCAGCACGATGCGCTTGCCCTTGAAGTGGCTCTTCGAGTGCTGGTTGCCGGTGTAGTCCCGCAGGTAATTGTTGTGGGTAAAGAAGACCGCCGGCAAATGTGGGTTACGCTTCTTTAAATTATCGAAGTCCAGCAGTTCCTTGGCGTCCAGGTTGCCTTTGAGCTGGTAGGCGCGGGACAGCATCACGCGCAGCCAGGTCCGCCCCGATTTGCCCCAGCTCATCAGTACCCAGTCACATCGCTTGAGCTTGGCAAATTCCTCGCTGCCACGCAGCCACCGCTCAATCTTCTTGCGGCGTCCGGAGGGCAGCCAGAAGCAGAGCAGCAGGATTATGTGGCGAAACGCGACTCGCGCCTTGTCGGCCATGGGCGGGGCTGTCCTCGACGGAAGACTGAAAAGGCGGCAGATATTACCGCAAATCACCCCCGCGCTAAATGGCAAACCCTTGATTTGCCGCACTATTAACACCATCTGCGGGGCTGTTGCCTTGCCGGACTCAAAGGGGGCGTAATAAAATGCGCCCATGTCACAAATCCACCTGGACGCGCTGCGCACCGCTACGCTGCAGACCGATCCCTTCGACTACCTCGTTGCGCCGGGCTTTATCGACGGGGAGACCCTTGCGCGCATCAACAACGACTACCCGGCAATCGACACCGCCGCCAACCACGCCCTGGAGAACCTCAGCTACGGCGAGGGTTTCGGGTCGCTGATAGCAGAGCTGCAGGGACAGGAGTTCGCCAGCGTGCTGGGTGAGAAGTTCTCGATGGACCTTGCCGCCCTGCCTACCACGGTGACCGTGCGTAAGTTTTGCGAGCGCACCGACGGCAATATTCACACGGACCACAAGAGCAAGGTGATTACCGTACTCGTCTACTTCAACGAGCAGTGGGAACACGAGGACGGCCAGCTGCGGCTGTTGCGCTCGAAGGACGATATTGAAAACTACGCCGCGCAGGTACCACCCCTCGGCGGCACCCTGCTCGCATTCCGTCGCACCGACCACTCCTGGCACGGCCACACGCGCTTCGTCGGCGAGCGCCGTATGGTGCAAGTCAACTTTCTCGACCAGAGCCCGCTCGCGGTCGCCGCGCAACGCATCAGCCGCTTCGGCACGCACTTCATGAAGAACGTGCTGGGGATGCGCTAAACGCGCACTTCTCTCACCACTCGATTATCTGGTAATTCGATGCTGTCGGAGAGGGGTGTGCAGCCTATCGAAAACATCAGGTCGCGCTTGGCGAAGCGAGTGCAAGCGGGGTTTTCCGCGAGCACTGTCCGAGTCCCGATTTTTCGCGCAGCGAAAAATGGTCGAGTTGCGCAGCGGCCGCTTGTACGAGCGGAGCCGCGGCCTTTTCGATAGGCTGCACACCCCTCTCCCACACGCAATTACCGGGAATCGATCAGTCATTCTAAAACAGCGCTTCGATACGCTTAACGACCGCGCCGACGTCGTCGGGCAGTTGGGCGTCCGGCTGCCTGAAGGGCTCACCGGCCCAGACCGCCAGGCCCTTGTCCACCAGCAATCGGTGGAAGGCCCGGAAATCGCGCGTAGCGCACAGCACCTTGAACGCGTCGATGTAGTAGACGCCGCGTGCGACGCGGTGACGGAGCCGATCGAATGCCGTTTCCTGCCGCGGGTTGAACAGCCAGTGCGCCAACGAACGCCGCAACTGGTCGATGCTGCCCAGCCAACCCCCGGGCAGCGGGAAAATCGCCAGCGGTTTGTGCAGGTAGATCACCTCGACCATCATCGAAACGCTGTCCGCGGTGACGATGAACCCGTCGGCACTGCCGAGCAGCGCGCGGTAGGGGTTTTCCTCGGCGTCCGCCGACCACTCGAAATACACGGCCTGATCGGGGAGGTCGCGCCGCAGCACCTCGAGGACCTCGGGCGTCGTGCGCCGGCTGGTCGTAATGTAGGGCGTTCCGCCCAGCTCCTCCACCACCCAGCGCGCGGTCGCCACCAGGTCGTCCGCCACCTTGCGGTTCATGATGAAGGGATTGGTTTCACCGCCCACCAGCATGGCAATCAAGGGCTTTTCGAGGCGGCTGAACCGCTCCTGCCATTCCCTTGCCTCGCTGGCGACATCCTCCGGCGCGATACGCATCAGCGGCAGCGTGGTCGGCAGGAAGTTGTGCATGGGTGGCATCTGGTTTTCGGCACTGGCGATAACCAGGGAAAAGTCGAGCATGTGGCCGGAGGGTTTCCCCACCAGTGCGATCTTTGTCCTGTTGCCGGATTGCTGCCGCACCCAGAGCGCGACCATGGAGGGGCGCCGGCCCACCGTGATGATAAGGTCCGGCCAGGGCGCCTCCAGGGCGTCACTCTGCGCGAGGTCGAGATGGTCCAGCGACGGACGGTAGCGGGGCTTGCCCAGCACCCACTCAGGCTTCATGTGCACGTACTTGTGCTCCACAGGCCAGGACAGGGCGTCGACTATCGTTTCGACCTGGCCGTTGTCGCCGCGCTTATCGCTGAGAATAACCCAGGTACGGGGGGGCACGATCAGCTGTCCTGGCAGTAGCCCAGTTCCGGCAGCATGTTTTCTCGCACCAGCGCCTCGAGTTCCGCGACCTGCTCCTCGTTGAAGTCTTCCTTGTATCCCCCCACCTTGCCCCGGCGCACCTTGAAGGTGCTCGGGTCCTGTGCGTTGACCAGTTTCATTCCGCCCTGGCTGAAGGTGCCGCTGGTTTCCAGTTTCTGCAGGTTGTCGAAAGAGCCCCACTCCACCGCAGCGCGAATTTCTTCCTCGCTGAAATCCTCTCCCATGAGCTGCGTGATGGCGTGCAGGGTGGGCACGGGTTCCGCACGTAGATCCTCGTAGCGCGTCAGCATGCCGCGTTCGAGATCGGCGATATTGCGTGCCCAGGTGTTCTGGTACTCGATCAGGCTCGGCAGGCCGATATCGGAGTGACGTACGAACTCCCACATCTGCACCGTGTGCTTGTCGATGGGGTGTTCGATCCAGTGATTGATCAACTCGCCCTTGGCACGGGACTGTCGCTTGGTGAACTGGTGATACCAGGATACCGCGATGTCGATGGGGTTGCGCGCCAGGAACAGGACGGGCTTGTGCCGCAGCGGGTTGTCGGGGGCGCCCGCGGATAAGAGCTTACCGACCTCGCCCTCGTAGCTGTAGTATCCGTTGGTCGCCGCCAGCCGGGGTATTTCCGGAATCTTGCGGGCAAACTCGTCGGTGTTGATCAGCTTCGACTCGGGCAGGTCGTAACGCATCTGGTAAAGGCGCGAAATCATGACCTTGAGCCAGGTATTGCCGCTCTTGGGATGACCAATAATCAGGAAGTTGGCCCGGTGTGCCTTGGCCAGCTCCAGACGCGCGAGGTACTCGCGGCGCAGGGCGACCCGGGAGCCGGCCGGCAGCAATTGCGTCGGGATGAGAATCAGCGCCTTTTTGACACCATCACTCAGATTGAACATAGGGTTTCTACTCTTGAGCTCGAGAGGAACGCGGCGGCCGGCGCGAGGCGTGTAATTATGCGTGAAGCAGGCCAAAATGACCAGAAGCCGGGGCACAGGTCAGGGCTTCATGTACAATTACCGCCAGTTGCAAAAGGAACGCCGCTCCCGTTGATTATCGACCGCCACATCAGCTCGGAAATCCTCCGGCCATTCTGTATGGGGCTGGGATTGCTGGTGCTGGTCTTTGTCGGTTACTCCGCGGCCCGCCAGCTATCGCTGGCCGTTGACGGCAAACTGGATACGCTGACTGCGTTCAAGCTGGTCGGGCTGAACACCCTGATCACGCTTGAGATACTCCTGCCTTCCGCTTTCTTCTTTTCCGTGCTGGCGGCGATCGGCCGACTCTACCGGGATTCGGAAATGAGCGCATTCTACGCGGCCGGGGTCAGCCAGGCGCGCATACTGCTAGCGGTCTTCAAGCTGGCGCTCGTCATCGCCCTCATCACCGGCCTGCTGTCGTTACTGGGCCGGCCCTGGGCGTACCGCACAAGCTACGCACTGGAGTCGCAGGCGGCGGCGCAATTCGACCTGAAGCAGATGTCCGCGAACGAGTTCGTGAACATGGACGGCAGCGACTACACGTTTATCGCGGGTGATATCGACCTTGACAAGGGCCTGCACAAGGATGTTTTCCTGCAAAAGACCTACCGCGAGGAAGGCCGCTCCGAGATCATCGTGGCGGAATCCGCTGCCATGCCCACGCTCAACCCCGGACAGGCCACCAGGGCGACGTTCTTCAACGGCTACAACTACCTGCTCGACGATCGCTCGACCCGCGACATGACCGTGCGGTTCAAGGAGCTGCGGGTGCACCTGCCCAATGAAGAGGCGCAGGAGAAGTACCGGCGCAAGGCCGAGACCACGGTCAACCTGTCCCAGTCGACGCGACCGAAGGACATCGCCGAATACCAGTGGCGCATCTCCACGCCGCTGGGCACCATTTTACTGGCACTCATCGCGGTTCCCCTCGCGCACTCGGCGCCACGGGAGTCGCGCTTCCGCAACACGACGATCGCCATCGCTTCCTACATCGTGTTGTTCGCGCTGGTGAGCGTATTGCGCACCTTTATCGAACAGGAACGGCTGGGCGCGATACCCGGCCTCTGGACCGCGTACGCCATCCAGGCCGCGGTACTGATTGCCCTGGTCACCCAGCCGGGATTGAAGCGCCGATGATCCTGCAGCGCTACCTCGGTGTGAACATGATAAAAGGCTGGCTGCTGGTGATGCTGGTGCTCGGCGCCGTCTTCGGCCTCGTCATTTTTACCGAGGAGCTGGGCCGTACCAATGAACAGTACGGTGCATTCGCGGCCGCGCGTTACACACTGCTGATGCTGCCGAACCAGTTGGTGAGTCTGGCGCCGGTCATCGCCCTGCTTGGCAGCATCGTCGCACTGGCCAACCTGGACCGGCACAACGAGTTGACCATTGTCAGCTGTACGGGGTTCTCCCCGGCGAAACTGTTCGCGGCGCTGACCCTGCCGACACTGGCGCTGATGGCGCTGCTCTGGGTCTGCATGGAGTACATCACCCCACAGTTACAACAGTCCGCGGAACAGGAACGCATGTTGCTGCGCGAGGGAGCCGACGGCTGGATTCCGGACGGCGGGGTCTGGTCTACCGACGGGCAGCGCTATATTCACCTGAGGCGCATGTCCGAAGACAATGTTCCCAGCAATATCAAGCTGTTCACATTTGACGAGGCGGGCCAACTGGTCCGCGCGTTGAGCGCCGCAACCGCAGACGTCAGCAAGGACCGGCGCTGGCAGTTCCAGAAGGTCAGGGAAAAGGTGCTGGTAGCGGACCGACTCGAAACCCGCAAGCATGACGAGTTGGAAATAGCTAACCTCTGGTCGAGCGACGAGTTGCCCACTCTCAGCCTGAACCGCGAGAGCATGAACCTGTCCTTGCTCTATCGTTACAGCCAATACCTTGCCCAGATCGGGCAGCCGGCGGAGAAACACCTGAACGCCTTCTGGCAGAACCTGTTGATGCCGCTCACCGTGTGGGCCATGGTATTGCTTGCCACTCCCATCAGCGCCAGCGTCACCGCCGGCCGTGACCGCAGTTACGGCATCAGTATCGGGATCGGCGCAACGGCGGGTATTCTGTTCTACCTTGGCGCACAGATCATTTTCTCGCTGGGTCAACTGTTGCAGTGGAGCATACCGCTCGTCGCCCTGCTCCCCACATTGACTATCCTGCTGTGCGCGGGAATCCTGTTGCGACGCATGCGTTGGTGAGCTGATATAATGCGACCGGCGAACCTCGCACATAAGACTGTTTCCACCTACCCAACCGCAGGGATCAACCGATGCGCCTGATGCTCAGCTTTTTCCGGGCTCATCGCTGGCAGACAGTCATTATGCTCGTCGCGCTGCTGCTGTCCGGAATCGCCGAAGGGATAGGCCTGACTGCGCTGCTACCCCTGCTGAACATCGCCCTTGGGCCCGAGGCAACCAGCCTGTTGCCCGGGGCCGAGGTAGCGAACCAGACCGAGCTCGAAAGCACCGTGCTCGAGTTACTCGACAACGTGGGCATCGCGCCAACAATGGCCAACATGCTGCTTATCGTTTTCGGCGGCGTGGCATTCAAATCCCTGTTCCTGCTCATCGGGCAACGCCAGGTCGGCTATACCGCCGCACAGGTGAGCACCGACCTGCGGCTGCAGTTGCTGCGCGTCGTACTGCGCAGCAAGTGGGAGTACTTCCTGCACCAGCCCATCGGCAGGCTGACCAACGCCCTGGCCTCCGAGGCACAACGCTCATCCGCCGCTTTCATCAACGGCGCGACCGCGATTATCTATCTCATCCAGGCAGTGATTTATACCTCCGTGGCATTCGCGCTGTCCTGGCGCGCCTCGCTGGCCGGCATCGTAGCCGGCGCCGTGGTCATCGGCCTGTCCCACTTCCTGGTCCAGATATCCCGGCGCGCGGGACTGAAACAAACCCGCCTGATGACGTCACTCATGGCCAATCTCACCGACACACTGCAATCGGTCAAGCCGCTCAAGTCCATGGCGCGGGAGCACCTCGCCGACCAGGTGCTCGCCCATGACACCCAACGGCTGAACAAGGCCCTGCGCAAGCAGGTGATGAGCGGCGCACTGCTCAGCTCCGGCCAGGAGCTGATGTTCACGGCGTTTATCTGCCTCGGTATCTATTTGGCCGTGGACCAGTTCTCCATTGCACTCCCCGTTGTCATGGTGCTGGTGGTCGCGCTCGGGCGCGCGTTCAACTTTTTCGGCAAGGTGCAGAAGCAGTACCAGAAACTGGCGCAGGCGGAGAGCGCCTACTGGGCGCTGCTGGACAGCATCGAGGCCGCGAGTTCGGCGGAGGAGCACCCGGGCGGCACCGTGACGCCGCAGTTTGAACGCGGTATCAGATTCGAAGCTGTCAGCTTCGACTATGACGGGCATGCGGTGTTTGACGGACTAGACCTGAGTATTGAAGCGGGCGCGATGACAACCCTGGTAGGCGGGTCCGGCTCGGGCAAGACCACGCTGGTCGACCTGACCATCGGCCTGCTGCAGCCAACCGGCGGAAGGCTCTTGCTCGACGGCACGCCGCTGAACGAAATCGACATCAGGGCCTGGCGCAACATGATCGGCTACGTGCCGCAGGACACTATCCTCCTGCACGATAGTATCCTGCACAACGTCACCCTCGGTGACCCCGCGCTGGAGGCGGCCGATGCCGAGCGGGCCCTGCGGGCGGCGAACGCATGGGAATTTGTCGGCGGCATGCCCGACGGCATGGATACCATCGTGGGTGAGCGCGGTGGAAAACTGTCAGGCGGCCAACGCCAGCGTATCGCGATCGCGCGGGCACTCGTTAGCGAACCGCGCCTGCTGGTACTGGACGAGGCCACCAGTGCACTCGACAGGGAGAGCGAGGACACCATCTGCCAGACCATGGAGTCACTGAAAGGAAAACTGACCATCCTCGCCATCTCGCACAACCGTGCCATGGTCAGCGCCGCGGACCATGTTTACAGGATGTCGGGGCGCTCCGCCGAGCTTTTGGACGGCGAGGCGTTGTCAGATCTCACCAAGTAACTCCCGAATCGCGGTCACCGATCGCTGCAGGTCACTCTCGGCAGGCACCCGCGCGGTCGACAGCACCTCATCCATCCACTGCGCGCGCCCGGACTCGCGGAGCCGGGCATGTACCAGAGTAATATCCCTGCTCAATGGCTTCCATAACCAGCGCAGCATGAAGCCATACAGGGCGCCTCCCAGGCGAAAGTCCCTCGCCGTCTCATCGGCGTGGTGGCGCATGCCGCCGAGATCGAACATGCGCACGGGTTTACCCGTCGCGCAGGCCTCGGAGAGCATGGCAATGCTGTCACCGGTGACGATCAGGCGGTCTGCCCAGGCGAGTATGCCCATGTAGGGATTCGCCGGGTCGTCCCGTTGCCAGCGATAAAGGTAGTTCGGTGCGGTGATGGAGGACTCGAGCGCCTCGGTCGCTGCCTCAGCGGTGCGCGCACTCGTTGTAACCAAAAGCGACCCGCCCTGTGCGGCGGCGAGTTGCGAGGCCTCCCGCCCCAGCCGCGCCCCGGCCCGCGGTCCCAGCGTGAACGGACCGCTGTCGCCGCCGACGACTACCGCGAATCGGGGACGAGGCAGGCGGGCAAACGTGTCTTCCCACTGTTGACGCGACTGTTCGAGGCGCTCCGGGGTCACGCTGTGCAGGGTGAGCACATTGTTCAGCACGTTGGGGTGTTCCGGCACCCGGTACTGCGGTGTCGTGACGACGAGATCGAATGAATCGAGAGATCCCCAGGGGCGGCCCACGTGGACATAGCGTGTCTTGCCCCCCGACTGCTCGCGAATCCAGCGGCACACCGGTTCGTTGCGGACACCGCAGCTGATCACGAGGTCGGGCCACGGGGGGTGAAAAAGGGACCGGGATTCCGGCGTCAGGCCCTTCAGTGTCGACTGCCCCAGCACATGCGGGAGAAACACATGCTTGCGGTACTGCAGCGCCTTAATTTCACACGGCCAGCCCAGCGCATCGACGAGCGCGCGGACCTGTCCCCGCTCGCCCGCGCGGTAGGCGTCGACCAACCAAATGACTGGCATTCAGAATCTTCCGTGGGTATAGTTCGAGCCTTTGAAATCTAGCGACTTACCCCGACGGGCGCAAGGGCGGTAACGAGATGACCGACTATCAGGAATACCTCAATTTTCTCTACAGCGCACTCGCCGAAAAGAACAAGAAAAGCCTGGTGCTGTCCGAAGATACCTCCCTCGTCGCCGACATGGGCCTGAGTTCGCTCGAGGTCATGGAATTTATCGAGAAGATCGAGGATCACTTCGATATCTCCATTCCCCTGAATATCCTGCCCGACGTCAACACTATCGGCGACCTCGCCGGGAAGGTCAGGGAACTCAACCTCTGATTGCGCCACGGCGGGCGACGAGGCAGGTTAAGCCTATGCTGTTCGACAAATTCCAGGACATGGCCAACTTCCAGGCCGAGCTGCGCGCGCGGGACGTCAAGCCGTTTGGCGCCGTCACGGAGGAGATTCTCTCGGCCACTGAAGGTGTGGTGCAGGGCAAGCGCGTCATACTGGCCGGCACCAACAACTACCTTGGCCTCTCTTATGACCCGCGCTGCATCGAGGCGGCCCGGGATGCCGCGCAACGATGGGGAACCGGCACCACCGGGTCGCGGCTCGCCAATGGCTCCTTCGTCGAGCACCAGGCACTGGAGGACGAGATTGCCGATTTCTACGGCGTCGATCATGCCATCGTTTTTTCCACGGGATACTCCGCGACCATGGGCATGTGCGCAACGCTGGCGGGGCCGGGCGATGTCATCCTGCTGGATGCCGACAGTCACGCCAGCATTTATTCCGGCGTAAAGCAGAGCGGCGCTGAAATTATCCGCTTCAAACACAGCAACCCGGACGACCTCGCCAAGCGCATGCGCAGGCTGGGCGACCGCGCCGACCAGGCCCTGATCATTGCCGAGGGTATCTATTCCATGCTGGGGGATGTCGCACCCCTCCAGGAAATCGCGGCAATCAAGCGCGAGTACGGGGGCTACCTGTTCCTGGACGAGGCGCACTCCATGGGCGTGCTCGGTGAGACCGGCCGCGGCGCGGCTCAGGCCGCCGGCGTGGAGGGGGATATCGATTTCTTCGCCGGGACATTCAGCAAGAGCCTGGGCGCCATCGGCGGTTTCTGCGTCAGCCGGCACCCGGAGCTGGAGACCATTCGCTACTGTATCAGCGCCTATATCTTCACGGCGTCCTCATCGCCATCCGTCATCGCGTCAACCCGCGAGGCCCTGCGCATCATCAGGGAAGAACCCGGGCTGCGGGAGAGACTGTGGGACAATGCCGGACGCCTCTACGAGGGCCTCAAGTCGCTCGGCTTCGGCGTTGGCCCGTCCGTCAGCCCGGTGGTGGCGGTTGAGATGGAGGACCGTTCCGCAACGATCGACTGCTGGCAGCATCTGCTGGACGCGGGCGTCTATGTGAACCTCGTCGTTCCCCCCGCCTCACCGTCAACCAACTTCCTGCTGCGCAACAGTGTCAGCGCCGCGCACAGCAGTGAGCAGATCGACACGATCATCAATGCCTATTCCGGTCTCATCTCTGACGGACTCGTCACCCCGGCCTGATGGATAAGATCATCATTACGGGCAACGGCCCACTGAATGGCGAAGTTCGCGTCGCGGGCGCCAAGAACGCGGCGCTGCCGATCATCGCCGCCTCACTGCTGACGGAACAACCACTGAACATCAGCAACGTCCCCGGCGTGCGGGACATATCGACTGTCCTGCAGTTGATGGAATTGCTGGGCGCCGAGGTGGAGCGCGACGGCACGGAACTGGTCATCGGGTGCGGCGAGGTACACTCGGTGCACGCGCCCTACGAGATGGTGAAGACCATTCGCGCCTCCATCCTCCTGCTGGGACCACTGCTCGCCCGTTTCGGCGAGGCGGACGTTTCGCTACCGGGTGGCTGCGCCATCGGTACCCGACCGGTCGACGAACACATAAAAGGCCTCGAGGCGCTGGGCGCCGAGATCATTATCGAGGGCGGCTACATCAAGGCGAGGGCGAAGCGGCTGCGCGGTGCGCCTTACACCTTCGATGTGCCCTCGGTGACCGCCACGGAAAACCTTCTGATGGCTGCGGCGCTGGCAGAGGGCGTCACCACGCTGGAGAACTGCGCGCTGGAACCCGAGATTCCCGACCTTGCCCGGCTGCTGGAGTCGATGGGTGCGAAGATAAAGGGGGCGGGCACGAGCACCATCACCATCGAGGGCGTGGCAACCCTGTTTGGCGCCAGCCACCGGGTACCGCCTGACCGTATCGAAACGGGAACATTCCTCACCGCCGCGGCCGCCACCCGCGGCGCGATCACGGTGCTCGATACAGACCCCGACTTCCTGCACCACGTGCTGGGCAAACTGGAGCAGTCGGGCTGCCAACTGGAGCTCGGCGAAGACTGGATCAAACTCGATACCCACGGCAAACGCTGCCGTGCGATCAACGTCACCACGGCACCCTACCCGGCCTTCCCCACGGATATGCAGGCCCAGTTCATGGCGTTGAACGCCCTTGCGGAAGGCTCGGCCACGGTAGTAGAGAACATCTTCGAGAACCGTTTCATGCACGTTGCGGAACTCAAGCGCATGGGTGCGGACATCGAACTGCAGGGGCCGACCGCCGTCGTACGCGGGCAGGAGCGGTTGCAGGGTGCCCCGGTGATGGCGACCGACCTGCGCGCCTCCGCCTGCCTGATCATCGCGGCGCTTGCCGCCGACGGCGAGACGACTATCGATCGCGTCTATCACCTCGATCGCGGCTACGACAATATCGATACCAAGCTCGCGGACCTCGGCGCCCTCATCCGCCGGGTCTGACCCGCTGCATGTCAGGCGCTAGGGCGGTACAATAGCCGCATCATGTCGCAGCGTTTCGCACAGCTTTCCGACCCGCACCTGAGCACGCTGCAAGGCGTACACGCGAAAGACCTGTTCAACAAGCGCGCACTGGGTTACCTGTCATGGCTGCGACGACGGCGCTTCGAACACCGCCGCGAGGTGCTCGACGCCCTGCAGCAGGACCTCGACCTCGACGACATCGACCAGCTGCTGGTCACCGGCGACCTGACGCACATCGGTTTGCCGGATGAATTCGAACAATCCCGTGACTGGCTGCAGCAGCTCGGCGAGCCGACGCAGGTGGCCCTGGTGCCGGGTAACCACGACGCCTGTGTGGCGGCCCCCTGGAGCGAGACGTTCGCACTGTGGGAGGAGTACATGGCCTCCGATGAGGACAGCGGCCTGGCACCCGGCTTTCCCACCCTGCGTGTGCGCGGGGACATCGCGTTCATCGGCCTGTCCACCGGCTGCCCGAAACCGCCACTGATGGCCACGGGGACACTGGGAGCCGAACAGATCGAGCGACTGCCCGCGCTGCTGGAGAAAACCGCGGAAAGGGACCTGTTCCGGGTGGTTTACCTGCATCACAGTCCGCTCGCAGGGCAGGAGAAATGGCGCAAGCGCCTGACCGATGCCGCAGCAATACAGGCAATACTGGAGGACCACGGTGCGGAGCTGGTGCTGCACGGCCACGGTCATCGCACCCACCACAGCACACTGGCGTCACGCAGCGGCGACCTGCCCGTGATTGCCCTGCCCTCGGCATCGGCGCTGGGGCTGCACGGCGCGGACATCGCCCATTACAACCGTTACACGGTGGCCAGGGACGCTTCGGGCTGGGAGTTGGGTATCGAGACGCGCACCTACGACCGGGCATCGGGCGCCTGCCGCGACGGCGGATCGCAGGTGCTCAAGCTGGCGCGCAGCCGGAGCTGACTCAGGCGTCTTCCGCCGCCGCTTTTTCGAGCGCACCCTGGACCAGCATCAGGTCCGCGATGGAATCCACATCGATCGACGCGTTGGCGTAGGGCAATATCACCGCGCGCATGCGCAAGCCGAGGCGCTTGCTCAGCTTCGCCAGTGCCTCTTCCAGCGACAGGAAGCCGAGCCGGTAACGGATGACGGCCCACCAGCCCAACAAGCCGATGACAACCAGCGGCTTCTTGCGCTGCTGTTCGATCTTGCGCCAGAACCGCGCCGCGCGACGTCCCTCGGGAGTGACGAACGCGAACAGGTTGCAGCCGCAGAAGTCCCCGTCGCTGAAGTGCAGCACCGTTTTCCGGATGCCTGGATAGGCCTCCTCCACCAGCGCATAGGGCGCGAGCCCCACCGCGACATCCACGTCGTCCGCCAGGCTCTGGCGGCCGAAGGCATCGACGATTTCAGGCGTCAGCAGCGGGTGGTCCGCCGTCGTCAGCAGCACTGTCTCCTCCGGCTTGAGCCCCTGCATGGCCTTGTAGGCGCTTGTGCTGGGCGTCGCCTCCGGCTCGCTCCAGCTGATCTCGCCGTTGTCGATCCAGTCCTGCAGCGCCGCATCCGTCGCGACCTCGGATGCCTCGGGGCCACACATGCAGATCCGGCGCACGACGCGCGATGTGCGCAGCGCATCGAGCACCCTGCGCACCATCGGTGTGCCATCCAGGTCGATCATGGCCTTGCTGCCGGCCTCGGTATGGTTGATCAGGGAATCCGCCTTGGTCCTGTCGCCGGCCAGCACGATGGCGGTCATCTGGTGGGTTTCCGGATCAAGTTGCATCGCTAGAGTTCTTTTTCGTAGATGCGGTAGCGTTTGTACGCCCGACCGCCGATGGTTTCGATAATGTTGCGCATGCCGTCATTGTCCTCGAGTATCCAGCCCATTTCCACATCCCTCACGCCACGCGCGTGCAAAGCCTTGCGCACCGCATCGATGACGATGAAGGCGAGGGTCGGCCCCAGGCGGGAATGCTGGTACGACTGGCGCACGCCCATCAACGGTACCCGCGCCGTGGCAGGGTGACGGACCTTGAGGCGCCACAACAACTTCGCCCAGCCGAAGGGCAGCAGGCGGCCGTTGAGATCCCGGGCCGCCTCGTTGAGGTTGGGCAGCGCCACGATGAAGGCAACGGGCTCTCCGTCATACGTGGCAATCTGTATGTAATCGTCCGGCATCAACTTACCCAGGGTGGTCACCGTTTCTGTCCACTCCTGCTCAGCCAACGGCACGAAGCCCCAGTTGTCGCGCCAGGCGTCATTGAAAATGTCCCGCATGATGTCGGCGTCCTCGGTCAGCTGGCGGCGGCGGGCGGGGCGCACCGTCACCCGGTCGGACACGCGCTGCGCCAGTCGCTCCATCACCCTCGGCGCCTCGAAATCCGGCCGCACATGGTAGGCCAGCAGGTCTTTGACCCCCCGGTAACCCTGCGCTTCCACGGCGGCACCGTACCAGGGGCGCGCATGGCCCATGAGCACGAAGGGAGGCGTTTCGAAGCCCTCCACCAGCAACCCGACCTCCTCGTTGACGTGGAGGTTGAATGGCCCGCGTACCTGGCGCATACCCTCCCCGCGCAACCAGTCCTCCGCCGCGCCAAACAGCGCCGCGAATACGGCGGGATCTTCGTCCGCTTCCAGCATGCCGAAATACCCGACCGCATCGCCGTGCTGCGCGAGGTGCATGTCGTCGATCTGGGCCGTGATCCGCCCCACCGGCCGGCCGCCACGGTATGCCACCCAGCCGCGCCAGCGCGCATGATCGAAGAAATGGTTGGCGTCGGAGATCTGTTCCCGCTTCATGAAATCCAGCGGTGCTATCCAGACCGGGTCGGGGGCGTAAATGCGGTGAGGGAGAGCCAGGAAATCGCGCTTCGCCCTCGCTTGCGTCACCTCTTCGAGTGAGATGGTCGCATCATTATTATGATCAGGGCTCATAGCTGCCTTGTTTCTGGACGCTTTGCAGGCGGTCTGCAGTATAGCGCGGAACCGAGATGCTGAGAAACGAGAGGCAATTCTTATCGCACCACCTTCCGTGTATACTCTGCTGCTTCACCAGGACCAACGGCCCCGTGGACCAGCTACCCCGGCACCGAAAACGTGCAACTACGCCTACTGACAGCACCGCATTGACCCTCCTGAACCACGCAAGGCGCGCTTACGGCCCACTCCACCTGGTGCCTCCGGACGCCTCGTTGTTCGACCGGATACTACGCGTGTGCACCCTTCTTGCCGCTCTATCCGCCACCGTGACGACGCCCCTGCCGGATGCCCCTTCGGTGACACCCGTTCAAGGAAGCCGGGCCAGTGCAGGCTGATCCGTCAGGTCGTCGCGCCGGGCGAATCGCAGTACTGCTGCCTTCGCTGGAGGGCGGCGGTGCAGAGCGCTCCATGCTGAACCTGGTCCGGGGCTTTATGGACCGCGGCCGAACCGTCGACCTCGTCCTCTGCCAGGCAAAGGGCTCGCTCATGGGCCAGGAGCCCGCGGACGCCACACTCGTGACACTGGACGCGACACCGGGTTTGCTTGCCCGGCTGATCGCCACGCTGGGGGATCCAAGGCTCACATCAGCGCTGCTGCGCCCGGTCATGTTCGCCAAGAAAACGGCGCCCGAAATCGCCAGGCTGCGCTCATTGCAACGCTATCTGAAGACACGACCGCCGGACGTCATGCTCTCCGCGCTGCCCTACGCCAACCTGGTGGCACTGTGGGCCAGGGAAAGATCCGCATGCCCCGTGCCCGTGGTCGTCAGCGAGCGTATCGCCATTCACTCCTACTGCACCGCGCCCGCCAACACGCGCAAGTGGCGCTGGCGCCATGCCCCCGAACTGATACGCCGGACCTATCCCGGCGCCGCCAAGGTGGTCTCGGTCTCCCACCACGCCGCGGCAGAATTGACGGGTGCCATCGGTCTAGCCCCGGACAACGTCACCACGATCTACAACCCCGTTGTCGACGACGCCTTGCGCGCAAGGGCGCGCGAACCGCTCGATCACCCCTGGTTTTCTAAGCGTTCGGCTCCCGTCATACTGGCGGCGGGCAGGCTCACCGAGCAGAAGGACTTCGCCACTCTGCTGCGAGCGTTCGCACTGGTTCGGGCGGACCGGGACGCACGGCTCGTCATCCTGGGCGAGGGCCGGCTGCGTCCCGAATTGCAGGCCCTCGCCGTAACACTCGGCATCGACGGGGATGTGGACATGCCGGGCTTCGTCGAGAATCCGTTCCAGTACATGTCCCGGTGCTCGGTGTTCGTGCTCTCCTCCGAATACGAGGGATTACCGGGCGTCCTGATACAGGCCATGGGCTGCGGGTGCCCGGTCATCAGCACGGACTGCCCGGGTGGATCCCGGGAAATCCTCGCGGACGGCAAGTACGGCGCACTGACTAAGATGGGTGACGAGCAGGACATGGCGCGGGCCATCCTCGCTGAGCTGGATGAACCGACAAACCGGGACCTGCTGCTCGCGCGGGCCGAGGACTTTTCAGTCGATCGGGCCGTCGACAACTACCTCGCGCTACTCGACTCGGTCGTCACTCAAGCGGCTGACCGGCAATGAAGGGGCCCTGACCATGTGCGGCATTACCGGATTCATCCAATACAACGGGGGCGCGCCGGACGAACTCGCACGGCGCTGTGAGGCGATGGCCGACACCATCGCGCACCGCGGTCCCGACGCGCACGGGGTCTGGGCGGACCCTGCCTACCCGTTAGCCCTGGGTCACCGACGCCTGTCCATCATCGACCTGTCCGAAGCCGGCGCCCAACCAATGGTGTCAGCCTCCGAACGGTTTGTCGTCTCGTTCAATGGCGAAATCTATAACTTCCCTCGCCTGAGGCAGGAGCCGGGGCTTGCGAGCTACCCGTTTCGCGGACACTCCGATACGGAGGTCATCCTGGCCGCGGTCGAACACCTGGGGGTGGAGCAGGCCGTCGGCAGGCTGCAGGGCATGTTCGCCATCGCAATCTGGGACAGGGAAGAGCGCTGCCTGTGGCTGGCCAGGGACCGCGTGGGCAAGAAACCCCTGTACTACGGATGGTGCGGCGACAGCTTCCTGTTCGGCTCGGAACTCAAGGCCCTGCGCAGCCATCCGGACTTCGACAACGAGCTCGACCGGGACGCGCTGGGACAGTACCTGCAATACGGCTGGGTGGCACAACCACACTCCATTTACCGCAGGGTGCGCAAGCTGCCGCCGGGGAGCCTGCTGCAGCTTAAACAGGACAGCAGCCCGGGGAGTGCGGTGCCAAGGCCCTACTGGTCGGCGAAAGACGTGGCCGAGCATGGCGAGCGCAACCCGTTTAGCGGCAGCTACGAAGAAGCCGTCGATGCGCTGGACCGGGTACTGCAGGAGGCCGTCGCAGACCGCATGGTCGCGGACGTCGAACTCGGCGCGCTACTGTCCGGCGGCATCGACTCCTCAACCATCGTCGCCCTGATGCAGCGGCAGATGGACAGGCCCGTGAAGACGTTCAGCATCGGCTTCTGGGAGGAGAAATACAACGAGGCCGGGTACGCAGCGGCCGTCGCAAAACACATCGGCACGGATCACTACGAGATCTACGTCACTCCCGACCAGGCACTCGACGTGGTGGGGCAGCTGCCACACCTATACGACGAGCCCTTCGCGGACTCCTCGCAAATTCCCACCTACCTCGTCAGCAAACTGGCGCGGGAGCAGCTCAAGGTGGTGCTGACGGGCGACGGAGGCGATGAGCAGATGGCCGGTTACCGTCGTTACAAGAACTGCCTGTCGCACTGGCGCGACGTACAGAGGGTGCCCGCAGCCGCGAGGCCCCTGATGCAATCAATTACGGCCGCGCTGGGCCGCGGCAGCTGGCGCTTTGCGAAACGTTACGCGGAGGCGGGCAGGACCGTACCGCGTTTTACCCGCAAGCTGGGCAAGATCAGCCAGCGCTCCTGCAACTGGGCGGCCGTAGCCCCGCAGCAGGTCCTCGCCAACAAGTTCAACAGCTGCCTGTCGGTCGACCAGTTCGTGCCCGGGGCCACGGACCCGCACACGCCGCTGACCGACGCCTCGCAATGGCCGGATGTGCAGAGTTCGCTGCTCGCCATGCTGCACTTCGATTACCTCAACTACCTGCCGGACGATATCCTCGTCAAGGTCGACCGGGCCAGCATGGGCGTCAGCCTGGAAGCAAGGGCACCCCTGCTCGACCAGCGCGTGCTCGACCTCGTCTGGTCGATGCCGATGGACTACCTGTTCGACGGCAGGGTTGGTAAGCGCGTACTCCGGGACCTGTTGACCCGCTACGTCCCTAACTCGCTGATAGACCGCCCCAAGCGAGGCTTCAGCGTGCCGATCAAGGAGTGGCTGGTCGGCCCCCTGCAGGACTGGGCGGAGGACCTGCTCTCCGAGCAGACCCTGCGGGAGCAGGGAATTTTCGACCCGTCCAGTATCCGTGACGCCTGGAACCAGCACCTCTACGGATGGGCCAACCACTCCGAACTCCTGTGGTCGGTGCTGATGTTCCAGGCCTGGTGGCAGGACCAGCGCGACTGACCCAAATTGGGAGCGGCACAGGCCCGGCCGATGGTCTAACGCCTCCGGGCGAGCCCGCCGAAGCGAGTCTCGGCACACCTGGATACTCCCCGGTATATCGGCCCAATAAACAATGGCTTAGACACATCTTCTGCGAAGCCTGGTAAGAGGCGGCGAGCCGCACTGACGGCCGTTTCCGGGCGCTTTCCGGGGGGCCGGATTCACCCAGCAATGGGATTGTTCCCGCTAGCCATTGGTATTATTTCCTATAAGTCAGAAAGGCCTAAATGCTAGTATTTTCTTCCATCAGGTACCCCTTTTTAGGGCCTGAACATAGGGTGCCCGCATGGTCACGTCCATGTACGAAAAACAAGCAAGTGGCACGAACAAATACTTTAACGCGCGTCAATCCCCTGGATCAGATTGGGGAGTGTGAAGCGCTTTTGCCCTGAGAATTTTGCGCCGGTGGGCAGACCGACGAGAACGAGGATTCCACATTGTCACACGTCACCGTAAATGCCACGCCTACCGAGCACGGACTGCCATTCCGTCCCGCTGACTTTGCCACGCTCACGGAGGCCCTCGACTACGCCGCACAGGGCGACACCGGCTCCAATTTCTACACCGGCCGCGGCGTCATCTACGCCAGCATGACCTACAGGGAGCTGCGCGAGCAAGCCATCGAACTGGCCCACAAACTTCTGGGGCTCGGGCTGGAAAAGGGCGACCGCGTTGCACTGGTCGCGGAAACCAATCCCGACTTCGTCCGTTTTTTCTACGCCTGCCAGTACGCCGGGCTGATTCCCGTAGCGCTGCCCGCCTCGGTGAAAGTGGGCGCTCACGCCGCCTACGTGGCACAGTTGCAGCAACTGCTGCAGGCCAGCGATGCCGTGGCCGGCGTGGCATCCGAGGGCTACCTGCCATTCCTGAAGGAAGCCAGCGAAGAACTCGACATGCGCATGGTAGACGTCCCCGAGGCGTTCCATGCACTGCCCGGGGACGAGCAGCCCCTGCACGAGGCACAGCCCGAGGACATCTCCTACATCCAGTACACCTCGGGCAGCACGCGCTTCCCGCGCGGCGTTGTCATCAACCACCACACCGCCATGGCGAACCTGCAGGCCATCATCGCAGATGGCCTTGAGATGAGCAGCAAGGACCGCATGATGTCCTGGCTGCCGTTCTACCACGATATGGGCCTGGTCGGCTTCGTGCTGGTACCCATGTGCGCACAGGTGTCCATCGACTACCTGGATACCCGCGAGTTTGCCATGCGCCCGCGCCAGTGGCTGAACCTGATGACCCAGACCCGCGCCACCATATCCTTCGCACCCTCTTTCGGCTACGACCTGTGCGCCCGTCGCGTGCGTCCCAGGGACCTTGAAACCTACGACCTCTCCAACTGGCGCGTCGCTGGAATCGGCGCAGAAATGATCCGCCCGCAAACCCTGGAGCATTTCGCAGATATGATGGAGCCCGCCGGCTTTGACCGCCGCGCATTCCTGGCCTGCTACGGGATGGCCGAGTGTACGCTCGCCATCAGCTTTTCACCGCTGTGGACCGGCTTCACCACCCACCACATCGACGCCGACCACCTCTCCGAGCATCACGAGGCCATGCTGCTTGACGAGGGCGATACCCAGGGCCGCGGCCGCCACTTCGTGAATTGCGGGATGCCCCTCCCGAGCTTCGACGTGCAGATCCGCGACGACGACAAGGTGCTGGGCGACTGGCAGAGCGGCGTAATCTACCTGCGCGGCCCCAGCGTTATGTCCGGCTACTTCAACCTGCCGGAAGAAACCAGCCACTCACTGTGCGAGGACGGCTGGCTGAACACCGGCGACATCGGCTACATGGTCGACGGCGTGCTGACGATCACCGGGCGCAAGAAAGACCTCATTATCATTCACGGCCGCAACATCTGGCCCCAGGATCTCGAGCACGTCGCCGAGAACGAGCCGGAAGTACGCGCCGGTGATGCCGTGGCGTTTTCCGCGCCGGATGCTGAAGGCGAGGAAATGTGCGTGCTCATGGTCCAGTGCCGCGAGCGCGACCCCGCCAAGCGCAACAACCTTGTACGGCGCCTCACCGCCCTGGTGCGCATGGAAATGAGCCTCGACTGCTACGTCGAGCTGGTACCGATCCACTCCCTGCCAAGAACCTCTTCAGGCAAACTCTCCCGCGCCAAGGCGCGAATCGACTTCATCAACAGCAACGACATGGACAAGCTTGGCGCCGCTGCTGAGGAAGTCCGCCTGAGAGTCGCTTCAGCCTGACCGCCGCAAAGAACCCGCTGATCGCCGTTACCGGCGCCACGGGATTCATCGGAACCTGCCTCTGCCACCACCTGCTGGAGCACGGTTTCCGGGTCCGCGCCCTCGTCCGTAATCCCGGCAGGGCAGCCGGCCTGGCCTCCCTCGGCGTATCACTTGTCGAGGGAGACCTGGACAATAGCGCCTCGCTCGCCGAGTTCATCACTGGCAGCGATGCGGTGGTGCACAGTGCGGGGGCCGTGCGCGGCAATTCGCAGGCGGATTTCGACCGGGTCAATGTCGCGGGCACTGCGAATGTCCTCGCAGCCATCAGCGCACAAGCGGACCCGCCGATCCTGGTGCTGCTGTCATCGATCGTCGCGCGCGAGCCACAACTGTCGTGGTACTCACACAGCAAACGGGACTGTGAGGCTCTTCTGCGACAATACCCGGAACTGCGCTGGGTCGTGATCCGGCCGCCCGCGGTCTACGGGCCCGGGGACAAGGAGATGCTGCCTATCTTCCAGTGGATGCGTCGCGGCATCGCCCTGGTACCCGGCACACCGGAAGCCCGCACCTCCCTGGTCCACGTCTCTGATCTCGTGGGCGCCATCACCGCCTGCCTCACAAGCGAGCAGGCGATAGGGCAGACGTTCGCCCTGTGCGACGGTCGCGAAAACGGCTACAACTGGCATGAGATGGCGGCGATAGCCGGCGAACTCTGGTCCCGGAAAGTGCGCCTTTTCGCCGTGCCGCGCTGGCTGCTCGACGGGGTAGCGAACGTCGTCAGTGCGAGCGCGCGTATCACCGGCGCCGCTCCCATGCTGACACCACCCAAGCTACGCGAATTGCGCCACGAGGACTGGGTGGTCGACAACCGGGACATTACCGCGGCCACCGGCTGGAGGCCCGAAATTGGACTCCGCGAGGGCCTCCAGGGCCTGAATTTGTAGGCATAATGGCAGGAAAACCCGCGGCCGTAGTGCGGTATAATAGTCGGCCGCTCTCCACCACCGCCCAGGTTATCCACCCCGTGACTGAATTCATCGTCGGCAACTCGATTCGCAGATGGGCGCGCAGGCACCAGCCCATGCGCGC
>CAJIAY010000031.1_pt1 | contig 21852 bp, 17 predicted proteins | sample 9199221 | NCBI WGS metagenome assembly CAJIAY01 (sample SAMEA7708283, study PRJEB35096) | sediment metagenome | biome: marine neritic benthic zone biome [ENVO:01000025]; feature: sediment [ENVO:00002007]; material: shallow marine sediment [ENVO:03000034] sea grass bed [ENVO_01000059] ...
ATCCGCCGTCGTACATGAACTGGTACCCGCAGATCAGGTACATGGTGGATGCCACTGCGAAAAGTGACACGTTCTTGAGCAAAATCTCGGTGGTGTTCTTGGAGCGGACCAGACCCGCTTCGAGCATGGCGAAGCCTGCCGCCATCCACATTACCAGTGCGCCGCATACCAGGAAGTAAAAGGTATCCATTGCGTACTGTAGTTCGAAAATGTTGTTTTCCATGGGAATAACTCTCTGCTAACAGTCGATGGGGGATTCAGATCGCGTCTTCGCCGGTCTCGCCGGTGCGAATACGGACTACTTGTTCCAGCGAGGAGACGAAGACCTTGCCGTCACCGATCTTGCCGGTGTTGGCCGCCTTGGTGATGGCCTCGATCGTCTGATCGACAACACCTTCGGCAACGGCTACCTCAATTTTTACCTTGGGCAGAAAGTCAACAACATACTCTGCACCGCGGTACAGTTCGGTGTGACCCTTCTGTCGGCCAAAGCCCTTGACCTCGGTCACGGTAATACCCTGGACGCCGATTTCTGACAGCGCCTCTCGCACATCGTCCAGCTTGAACGGTTTAACAATGGCCGTAATTAGTTTCATAAACGTAAATTCTCCGGATTGGGAGCCGGCCAGGGACCTGGCCGGCTCGGTACTGCGTGTTGCTGGTTAGAAGCTCTTCGCGATGCTGAATACTGCGGTATCGTCGCAGGCGTCGTTGTCGCCGAAGCAGTCATCCGTATCGAGGTCGGTGCCGACCCAGGCCACGGAAAGATCAACGCCGAAGACGGAGTAGGTCAGGGTAACCGAGTAATCGGTGTACGAGTCCTCTCCAGTCGGGAAGAACGGGTCGTCGAAGTCGTTGTAGCCGGCGTGCAGGCCCAGCGAGAAGTCCTCGGCGAAGCTGAAGCTGTAGTCACCCGCGTAGTACCAGTACTCCCCCGTCTCGGCATAGAAATCGTCCGAGTAGGTGATACCAAGAGACAGGTCTCGCCAGGAACCCGTTACGTTGAACTCCACATAGTCGCCTTCGGGATCAACCGTATCTCCCGGGTAGGAGTAGTAAAAGACACCCACGTCGACACCGAAATCGGTGTCGCCGACCGGGCCGGCCCAGCCGGCGTAGTAGTCGATTTCCATGGTGCCGTAGCTGCCGCTGCCATCGGTGACGTCACCGAAGTCCACGGAGGAGGCCCAGGTGCCGAGATAAAAGCCAGGCTCCCAGCTGGCGTCAAAGCCACCCTGTATGGCTGCGTCGGTGCCGGTCTGCGAGATACCGCGGAAACGGTAGTCGGAAACCAGTGCAACGTTGGCACTGACTTCAAACGCCTGGGCCGCGGTTGCCCCCATCCCGGACAAAAGTGCAGTCGAAACTGCTGCAGTGATCAATTTCTTGTTTAACATGTCTCATGCTCCCATGTAGTTAAATTGTCAGAATACAGACTCTGTAATGCGCCAGATTTGTCGTTGCGGGCATGTTGCGTACGCGTTACCAATCTGCCGCCCGATACAAAGCAGGGTCTGTGCCAAACAGTATATTGTTTAATAATTTCAATAACATATGAATTAGTGCCAAATTAGTGCACGGTAAATTCGCACAGTTTTTGTGCTCATGTATGGTGCAATGCACCACATACGTGCGCCGCACTGAGCTGTGACCGGCAGGGGATTTGCTCTAGACTTTCCCCTCAATTGAGAACAGCACGAGGCGGAATTCCGATGGCACTGAAACCACCCCCACCCCCCTGGGAGGTCCTGCAGCAACTGGGCGACATGGTTGGCGGCAGCGGCGTCAGGGGTGAAATGGACAAGAGCATGCGTTCCCTGGCGCAGTCGGCCCTGTCCCGCCTCGACCTTGTGAACCGCGAGGAGTTCGACATCCAGGCCGAGATTCTCGATCGCACCCGCGCCAGGGTGGTCGAACTGGAAGCCCTGCTGGAAGAGATGGGCAAGGAGTTCGACGCCCTGGCGGGCGAGGGCTGACGCACCGGCGCCACGCCCCCTGTCTGAAACCGGGCTCATGGAAGAGCAATGGAACTGTCAGTTGTTTACAGCCGCGCGCTGGTAGGCATCGACGCACCCCTGGTGCGGGTGGAGACCCATCTGTCCAATGGCCTGCCGGCCTTCCATATTGTCGGCCTCCCGGAAACCGCCGTGCGCGAGAGCAAGGACCGGGTCCGCAGCGCCATCCTGAACTCCCACTTCGCGTTTCCGGACCGCCGCATCACCGTAAACCTTGCACCCGCCGACCTGCCCAAGGGAGGGGGACGCTTCGACCTCCCTATCGCGCTCGGCATCCTTACGGCCTCGGGACAGGTACCGCAGGACCGGCTTCCGGAGCACGAGTTCCTCGCGGAGCTGGCACTGGACGGCAGCCTGCGGCCCGTCTCAGGCGTGGTAGCTGCGGCTATAGCGGCGTCGGACGAGGGCCGCAGGCTGGTGCTGGCGGCGGCGGGTGCGGGCTCCGCCGCCCATGTGCCGGGCAGCAGGATCATCGCGCCCAGGGACATCCTGACCCTGTGCGCCCATTTGAACGGCGGCGAGCACATCCCGGAGACCACTGCCGACGAGGCTCACTGCGCGGCAGATCACCCCGACCTCAGTGACGTGATGGGCCAACAGGGCGCCCGACGGGTGCTCGAGATCGCGGCGGCGGGCGGGCACAACCTGCTGCTGTGCGGCCCACCGGGAACAGGGAAAACCCTGCTGGCCAGCCGCCTGCCGGGCATCCTCCCGCCCCCGCCGGCCGAGGATCTCCTGCTCGGTCTGGCCCTGCGGGATGTTCATCTACGGCCCGGCGCATGTGACGCCCGTGCGTATCGCCCCTTTCGCAGTCCTCACCACAGCGCGAGCGCCACCGCACTGGTGGGAGGCGGGAGCATCCCGCGACCGGGGGAGGTCTCGCTCGCGCACGGCGGGGTCCTGTTCCTGGACGAATTGCCCGAATTCACCCGCCACAGCCTTGAGACCCTGCGCGAGCCGATGGAAACCGGCGAGATCACCCTGTCGCGCACGCAGCACAGGATCACCTACCCGGCGCGCTTCCAGCTGGTCGCGGCCATGAACCCGTGCCCCTGCGGCTACCTCGGCGACCCGGAACACGCCTGCCGCTGCACGCCGCAGCAGGTCCAGCAATACCGGTCCCGGCTCTCGGGTCCCCTGCTGGACCGCATCGACCTGCACGTGGCGGTCAATCGCGTGCCGCCCGCCGACCTGCTGTCCCCGACAGGGGGCGGCGAGCCCTCGAGCGCGGTACGGGCGCGGGTCACCCACTGCCGGTGTCGGCAGGTTGCACGCCAGGGCTGCGCCAATGCGCAGCTCTCCCCCGACAGGCTGGCCGATACCTGCCAGCTCGCGCCGCAGGAACGAGCCCAGCTGGAGTCCGCAGCGCGACTTATGCACCTGTCCGGCAGGGGGCTGCACAGGACGCTGCGGGTGGCACGTACCATCGCGGACCTGGAGGAATCCGACGCGGTCAGGCAGGCTCATATCAGCGAGGCGCTGGCTTACCGCCTGCTGACGGATCGGTCTTCGCACCAAGTTAGTGCGTCCAAGGGCGCCTGACGGGATCTTTTCCCACGTTCCGGGAACGATCCGGGGTTCACGAATTCCTAACCGCCTACAATCAGTGCGTTTTTCGTTATTGGCACAGTGCTTGCTCAGCATAAGGGCAATGCGTGAGATCCCCTGCTCCCAGAGCCGGGTGCAGACAAACCAATAGATAACTAGGGTTCCGGTCGTGGCCTCACCACGACGCCTGGTCCGAGAGTTGTCGACCTCCTCGCAGTCCAGGGGGTTACACGGAGGGACAAAAGCCCGGGAGAACGCGTTTGCGGGATCTCTTGCGCCCCGAAAACACTGTGCAACCCTTTGGAGACATCACATGAAAAAAGCCACATTCCTCAGCCGTGTTATCAAGTCGGTGGCAGTCACCCTGTCCGCCGCCATGGTCAGCCTCGCGGCGCAGGCAGCGGACCCCCTCAAAATCGGTTACAGCGACTGGCCGGGCTGGGTGGCCTGGGAAGTGGCCATCGAAAAGGAATGGTTCAAGGAAGCCGGTGTCGACGTCGAGTTCGAATGGTTTGATTACGTCGCGTCGATGGACGCATTCGCCGCCGGCAAGCTGGACGCGGTCGCCATGACCAACGGCGATACGCTGGTCACCGGCGCGACCGGCGCCCGTGGCGTCATGATCATCGTTAACGACTACAGCAACGGCAACGATATGATCGTCGCAGCGCCTGGCATCGGCTCCGTCGGCGAACTGAAAGGCAAGAAGATCGGTGTCGAGGTCGGCTTTGTCAGCCACCTGATGCTACTGAACGCACTCGAATCCGCAGGTCTCAGCGAGAGTGACGTGGAACTCGTCAACGTTCCCACCAATGAGACGCCGCAGGTCCTGGCCTCCGGCGACGTCGACGCGATCGTCGCCTGGCAGCCGAGCTCAGGACAGGCCTTGAATCAGGTGCCCGGGTCGAAAGCGGTATACACCTCCAAGGACGCACCGGGCCTGATCTATGACGTACTCGCGGTCAGCCCGGCATCACTGGCAACCAGAAAGAGCGACTGGGAAAAGGTCGCCGGGGTCTGGTACCAGGCAGTCGCCTACATCCAGGATGAAAAGACCCAGGCCGACGCATTGTCCATCCTTGCCGCACGGGTTGGCCTGACGCCCGAAGAGTACAAACCACTCCTCGGCGGCACCAAGATCCTGACGCTGGAAGAAGCCCAGGCAGTGATGAAGAAAGCTGAAGGGCTCAACTCCCTGTTCGGTTCCTCCAAGGTGTCGGACGACTTCAACGTCAAGTACGAGGTCTATACCGACCCGCAGGATATCGACGCCTACATCGATCCTTCCATAACGCTTGGTATGTAAGCACCACTTACGCCGCCCCGCGTCAGCGGGGCAGGCTGTGCGAATAGGAAACCTATAAGTGTCGAACTCTACCCAGTGGTTTGCGGTCAGGCAGTCCCTGACAGCCAGGCAGACGACCCTTCTCACGATACTGTCTTTCCTGCTACCGCTGCTGCTCTGGGCAATGGTCAGTTACGTACCCTTCCTCTGGCATCCGAAGGTGGAAATCACCGACGCCGGCGGAATCGAATGGTTCAAACCCGGCATGCTGGTGGAAGGCGATGTTTTTGCCGAGCAGGAGCTGCTGGCGACCCAGCAACAACTGGCTTTGCCCGCAGGCGACAGGGCAAACCCGATCTACCTGCCGGCACCGCACGAGGTCGCGACCGCCTTTTTTACCGCGTTCACGACGGAACCCAAACGCAGCAGCGAAAAGTGGCTGCACGAGAGCCTATGGCACAGCATCACGGTGATCTTCTGGGGTTTCACCTTATCCTCACTGATAGGGATACCCATAGGCGTACTGTGCGGCACCTACTCCTCTATCTCCCGGTTACAGGAACCCTTTATCGAGTTTTTCCGTTACCTGCCGGCGCCGGCCTTTGGCGCGCTCGCCGTGGCCATACTCGGCATCCATGACGGCCCCAAGATCGCCATCATCTTTATCGGGACTTTTTTCCAGCAGGTGCTGGTGGTTTCAAACACCACGCGCAAACTGGACATTGCACTGCTTGAGGCGGCGCTGACACTGGGCGCAAAGAAGTTCCAGCTACTGTTTCGAGTGGTCATACCCGGCATCCTGCCGGATCTCTATCGTGACCAGCGCATACTGCTGGGCTGGGCATGGACCTACCTGATCGTCGCCGAGTTGATCGGCACCAGTTCCGGCATCACCTGGTTTATCACCCAGCAGGCGCGCTACAAGAACTTCGACAATGTTTTCGCGGCCATCATCATGATCGGCATCATCGGGATCGTGTCCGACATCCTGCTGGCCCAGTTTGGTAAACGCCTCTTCCCCTGGGAGAAGGGACAGGTAAAGGCCTGATGATATGACCGGCATAGAACTTCCCAGTTACCTAGAACAGGCGGACGACGTCCGCGCCCGCTTTGACAGGCTCAAGCAGCGGGAGGTGATCCTCGAGGTCAAGGGCCTCGGCAAGACCTTCGAGTCGCAGCAAGGCACCGTGACCGCCCTGAAGGACATCAACTTCAGGACGCACCGGCGCGAGTTCGTTTGCGTCATCGGCCCCTCCGGCTGCGGCAAGTCGACGCTGATCCGGATCCTGGCGGGACTGGAGACGCCCAGCAGCGGCGAACTGCTGCTGGACGGTAAACCGGTATTCGCGCCGGGCCCCGATCGCGGCATGGTCTTCCAGGGCTACACGCTGTTTCCCTGGCTGACCGTCAAGCGCAATGTCATGTTCGGGCTGCAGATGCAGGGAATCACCCCCGCCACGGCGGCAAGTGAGGCACTCACCTGGATAGAACTCGTCGGCCTCGAGAAGTTCGCCGACGCCTACCCGCACCAGCTGTCCGGCGGTATGAAGCAGCGGGTCGCCATTGCCAGGGCCCTCGCCAACAAGCCGCGCATCCTGCTGATGGACGAGCCCTTCGGCGCCCTCGATGCGCAGACCCGGGGCAAGATGCAGGCGAACCTGATGGAGATCTGGCGCAACATCGATATCACCATACTGTTTATTACCCACGACCTCGACGAGGCGATCTACCTGGCAGACAGGATCCTCGTACTGAAAGCGCACCCGGGAGAAGTGTACGAAATGATCGAGGTGCCGGTGCCGAGGCCGCGCACTCCCGAGCAGTTCATATCCCCGGAATTCCTGGCGACCAAGAAGCGGCTGGAAGAGCTGATCCACCCTCCCACCGAGGGCGAAGAGACCAACGGCTTGCACATGATCCGCATGGCAAAAGTCGGTGACGAAGTCGAAGAGGTGGAGTAGAATGCCTCCCCTACCGTTAACAGGCCTCCAGGACGCCCTGGCGGGTTTTCTTCATTCGGGACGGCCCGCGGTGCATCACCATGCTGTGGTTCAAGCGTCCTGATGGCCTGAGACCAAACCTCTTCCTGTTTGTTTTCCTGCTGCTGGGCTACCCGACTGCGCTCTATGGCCTGTCGATGCCCATCTGGTTCCTGCCTTCGCTCCTGCTACTGACCGGCGCCATGGTCCTGTCCGCTTACCTGCTGCACGAGTGCCTGCACAACAATATCTTCGCGCAGCAGGTGAACAATGATCGGCTGGGCAGGCTGATGGCCTGGCTGGTCGGTGCCGTCTACAGTCCCTACGAGGTACTGCGCGAGAAACACTATCGCCACCATATCGAGCGGGCCGATATCCTGGCCGTCGATTACCGGGCAATACTCGCACACCACCCTTTGCTGGACAGGCTGGTGCGCTGGGCCGCGTACCTGCACATACCGTCCGTCGAAATCCTGCTGCAGTGGCTGGATGTCCTCGCGCCTTTCTACCTGCCGCAACGGCGGCACCTGAAGACAAGGACAATGTACAGGCTGGCTGTGCGACTAGGGCTGCTCTGCGTCCTGTTCCTGGCGAGCCCGCTCGCGGCGGCGGGCTACCTCGCCGCCTACCTGCTGTTTCTCTGGGTGCTCGGCTTCATGGATGCCTTCCAGCATACCTACGCTATCCACTACCGCCTGGGGGCGCCGCAGCAAAAGCCGGAGAAGGACAGGACCTACGAGGAGGAGAACACCTACACCAACCTCCTGTCCGCGAGATTCCCCTCCCTGAACCTGCTGGTGCTCAACTTCTGCTACCACAACGTACATCATCGGAAGCCCAGCGAGCCCTGGTACCGCCTGCCATCGCTGCATCGCGAGCTCTACGCGGACGGCTGTGTTCAATGCATTCCGCTGTCAACACAACTGGCCCATTTTCACCGGCACCGGGTAGACCGGATTCTCCACAGCGACAGCGAACGCCTCACCGGAGTGGATGGCGTGTCATTCCTGGTCGGGATCTGAGCGTGGAACTCGAGTGCTACAAGACAATGTGGGGCCATACGGGCTCATTCGCCGAGGCCTGCAGGCAGGCGCTGGCGGCGGACTTCGACGGCATTGAGGGGCCGGTGCCTGAGTCCCGGCAAACGCGAGACGAGTGGCAAGAGCTGCTGGAATCCACGGGGCTGCGCTACATTGCGGAGATCTGCACCGCCGGCTCCTACGTGCCGGACAGGAGCGCGACCATGGGAGAGCACCTGTCCTCACTGGAAAGGAACCTGGAGCGCTCGATGCGCCTGTCGCCACAGAAGATCAACTGCCTCGGCGGGGTCGACGCCTGGCACGAGGAGCAGAGCCTGGACTTCTTCTCTTGCGCCATCGAACTGGCACAACAGTATGGCGCTGACATCAGTTTCGAGACCCACCGCGGGCGCAGTCTTTTCAATCCCTGGGTCACCCTGCGTCTCTGTGAGCAACTGGTGGACCTGAGGCTGACCGCAGATTTCAGTCACTGGTGCGTGGTGTGTGAACGCCTGATGGATGTCGAACGGGGCATACTCGACCAGCTCACGGCCAGGGTAGTGCACATCCACGCGCGCGTCGGCTATGAACAGGGGCCGCAGGTCGCCGATCCAAGACTCGCCCGCTATCGCGGCGCCCTCGAGAGTCACCGGCACTGGTGGCGGCAGATCTGGTACCACCAGCAGCGGCAGGGCTTTACCGCCACGACGATGACCCCGGAGTTCGGCCCGGACGGATACCAGCAAGTGGACGCCGCAACCGGGACACCGGTGGGCAACCTCTGGGAGATCAACCAGTGGATCGCCACGGACCAACGCGAACAGTTCAATCAATGGCAAGGGACAAGACAAGCGAGTGGAGAGGGAGCATGAGCGAGGAAATCTACTACGAGGATACGGTACCGGGGGGCTGCCACTGGTCCATGGAGATCAGGAAGGGACTGTCGCTGCGTTTCATCGACGATGAGGGCGGCGCGAACGTCGGCGTGCTGTTCTACAATCCGCGCAACCTGCTGGAACGCTACAACGCACCCGATACCTTGAAGTGTCAGCACACGTTCAAGCTGACGCAGGGCAACTGCCTCTACTCGGACATGGGACGTGTCTTCTGTTCTGTCGTCGAGGATACCGCGGGCTGGCACGACACAGTCTGCGGCAGCATCACGCGTACAGCCATTGCGGATCGATGGGGTGAGCGCGGCTACCAACAGTACCGCAACGACTGGTACCAGAGTGGTCACGACGCCTTTCTCGTGGAGGTCGCAAAGTACGGTCTCGGCATCCGCGACCTCGCCGCCAACCTCAACCTGTTCAGCAAGGTATGCGTCGATGATGCCGGGAACCTGCAATTCGACGAGGACGACGCCACCGCCGGGCGGTATATCGAACTGCGGTTCGAAATGGACACCCTGGTGGTCTTTCACACCTGTCCTCACCCTATGAACCCGGCGGATTCCTACCCGAAGAAGCCGGTCACATTCCAGGTTCGCCCTGCCGGGCCGGTGACCGGGGACGATGCTTGCAGGAACCACTGCCCGGAGAACCAGCGCGGCCTGCAAAACACCGAGCTCTATACGCTTGCGCCCCGCTGAAGGCCGATCAGGAAGGGAGGGAAACGATGATTAAAGAGAGTGAACGACTGCCGGAGCGGTCGGCGTATCGCGAGGTCGTCGATGCCGGCAACTACTACATGAAACCGCTGAAGCGCGGCCAGACCCTGCGCATCCTCGACCTCGAGGGCAACCAGGCCGCCGACACCCTGTTCTACAGCGAGCGGGACCCCGCGGAGCGTTACAGCGCGATCGATACCATCCGCGAGCAGGGCAACGTGTACCTGACTGCGGGAAGCGTGCTCATCAGCAACGAGGGTAATCCCATGCTGGAGATTGTCGCGGACACCTGTGGCCGCCACGACACACTGGGCGGCGCCTGCGCGACGGAATCCAATACAGTGCGCTACGCGCTGGAGAAAAAGTGCATGCACGCCTGTCGCGACTCCTGGCTGCTGGCGGTCTCCGAGAACGAGGAGTACGGCATGAGCAAGCGTGACATCACCCACAACATCAACTTCTTCATGAATGTGCCGGTGACGCCGGAAGGCGGGCTGACCTTCGAGGACGGTATCAGCGATGCGGGCAAGTATGTCGAGCTGACCGCGCTCATGGATGTCATCGTACTCATCTCCAACTGCCCGCAGTTAAACAACCCGTGCAACGCTTACAACCCGACCCCCATAGAACTCCTGGTCTGGGACCAGTGACTGGCGAAGGTATCCCATGTTCAGCAAGGTCCTGATAGCCAACCGCGGCGCCATCGCCACGCGCATCATACGCACCCTGAAACGACTGGGGGTTGCGTCGGTTGCCGTCTACAACGAGGCGGACCGGTTTTCCCTGCACGTGCAACAGGCCGATCATGCGGTCAACCTGGGCGCCGGCACGGCCGCCGAGACGTACCTCGATATCGACAAGGTCATCCGGGCGGCACGGGACACGGGGGCCGAAGCGATCCATCCCGGCTATGGCTTTCTCAGCGAGAACACCGACTTCGTCGCGCGCTGCGAGGCGGCGGACATCGTCTTCATCGGGCCCACGACGGACCAGATGGACCTGTTCGGGCTCAAGCACCAGGCCCGCGAAGCGGCAACAAAAGCAGGCGTACCGCTGGTGCCCGGCTCTCCACTGCTGCAGTCGCTCGAGGAGGCCCTGGTATGGGCAGGGGATGTCGGCTACCCGGTCATGCTCAAGAGTACTGCCGGGGGCGGCGGCATCGGCATGCAGGTCTGCGAGAGCTCCGACATACTGCAATCTGCCTGGGACAGCGTAAAGCGCCTCGGCGTCAGCTATTTCGCCAACGACGGCGTCTTCCTGGAAAAATTTATCGCCAATGCGCGCCACATCGAGGTGCAGGTTTTCGGAGACGGCGAGGGAACAGCCATCTCCCTGGGGGAACGCGACTGCTCCGCCCAGCGACGCAACCAGAAGGTCATCGAGGAGACGCCCGCGCCCAACCTCACCGATGCGTCGAGACAACAACTGCACGAGACCGCCGAGCGGCTGATGGGCTCGGTAAACTACCGCAACGCCGGCACCGTGGAATTCATCTACGACGCGGACAGTGGCGACTTCTACTTCCTCGAGGTCAATACGCGCCTGCAAGTCGAACACGGCGTCAGCGAGGAGGTCTGGGGCGTGGACCTCGTCGAGTGGATGCTCAGGCAGGCGGCCGGCGAACTGGCCCACCTCGCGACGCTGAAGCAGGGTTTGACTCCCGGCGGCCATGCCGTTCAGGTGAGGGTCTACGCAGAGGATCCCGCTCAGGATTTCCTGCCCTCGGCCGGCCTCCTGTCACGGGTCAGCTGGCCCGCGGCAGAGGGCCTGCGCATCGATCACTGGATCGAGTCGGGCATCGAGGTCCCCGCGCTATTCGACCCGATGCTGGCCAAGGTGATCGTGCATGCCGGCGACCGCGCGGAGGCGCTGGGCAAGTTGTCAGATGCGCTCGCGGCATCGGAGATCTACGGCATCGAGACGAATCTCGACTATGTGCGCTCTATCGTCGACAGCGATATCTGCCAGCGCGGCGAACTGCTGACCCGCAGCCTCGCCGAGTTCCGTTACAGGGCCAACACCGTACAGGTTTTGTCGCCCGGGACCCTTACGACACTGCAGGACTACCCGGGCCGCTCGGGACTCTGGCACGTCGGTGTGCCGCCGTCCGGGCCGATGGACTCCCTGTCCTTCCGCCTCGCCAATCGCCTCATCGGCAATGCTGTCGACGCGGCGGCGATGGAGATCACGCTGAACGGCCCTACACTGCAGTTTAACTGCGACACCCGTGTCGCGCTCACCGGCGCGGACATCGAGGCGGAACTGGATGGAACTCCGCTACCCCGTTTCGAGGTCGTCGGTGTTTCTGCGGGACAGGTGCTGAGCATGGGCAAGGTCACCGGCCACGGCGCGCGTGCCTACCTTGCCGTGGCCGGCGGCTTCCAGTGTCCCGATTACCTCGGCTCGAAGTCGACCTTTACGCTCGGGCAGTTCGGTGGACACGTGGGCAGGTCACTGCGTGCGGCAGATGTACTGCACCTCGCGGACGCTTCCACCGCCCCCGACGTGACAGAAGGAAAACGCCTCACGAACCTACCCGGGATCACCGATCGCTGGCAGCTGCGCGTGATCTACGGCCCGCACGGCGCCCCGGACTTTTTCACCGGGGACGACATCGACGACTTTTTCGGCAGCGAATGGGAAGTGCACTACAATTCCAGCCGCACCGGTGTCCGCCTGATCGGCCCCAAACCGCGCTGGGCACGGGAGACCGGGGGCGAGGCGGGCCTGCACCCGTCAAATATCCACGACAATGCCTACGCATTCGGCACCGTCGACTTCACCGGGGATATGCCGGTCATTCTCGGGCCGGACGGCCCCTCGCTCGGCGGCTTCGTCTGTCCTGCCACCGTGATCACGGCGGACCTGTGGAAACTGGGACAGTTGAAGGCCGGCGACAAACTGCGCTTTGTACCGGTGAGCCACGCGCAGGCCGTGCAGCTGGAAGCGGAGCAACTGGCAGGCATCGTAACGCTCGATCCGCGCAGTACCACCGACGCCTGCCTTGAAGAGCCGGCATCCCCGGTCGTGATGCAGTCGACTATCGGGGAAGACGAGGTCGTCTGCCGACTGGCGGGCGACCACTTCCTGCTGGTGGAGCTGGGGCCGCAGGAGCTGGATATCGAGCGCCGCTTCCGGGTTCACGGACTCATGCGCTGGCTGGAATCCAACTCACTGCCAGGCATACGCGAACTGACGCCGGGCATTCGTTCCCTGCAGATTCACTACGACGCCCAGCAACTTTCGCTGGCCGACCTGCTGGATCACGTGGCGCGCGCGACAGAGACGCTCGCGCAGACCGACGCCTCGACGATCACTTCTCGCGTGGTGCACCTGCCGCTGAGTTGGGACGACGAGGCCTGCCGGGAGGCGATCGAAAAGTACACCCAGTCCGTGCGGCCCGGGGCGCCCTGGTGTCCCAGCAACCTGGAATTCATTCGCCGGATCAACGGCCTCGAAACTATCGAGGCCGTGCGAGACATCGTCTTCGACGCCTCCTATCTCGTCATGGGCCTGGGCGATGTCTACCTCGGCGCGCCCGTGGCCACACCCATCGACCCCCGGCATCGCCTGGTGACCACGAAGTACAATCCCGCCCGCACCTGGACTGCAGAGAACTCGGTGGGCATCGGCGGCGCCTACCTGTGCGTCTACGGCATGGAGGGACCCGGCGGCTACCAGTTCGTCGGTCGCACACTGCAGATGTGGAACCGCTACCGCCAGACCGAGGCGTTCTCCAAACCCTGGCTGCTGCGCTTCTTCGACCAGATTCGCTTCTACCCGGTGACGCAGGAGGAACTGCAGCAGATCCGTCGGGATTTTCCGCTGGGCAACTACTCACTGAAGATCGAGGAAACGACATTCGACCTCGCCGAGTACCGCCGGTACCGCGAGGAGCACCGGCAGCAGATCGACGAGTTCGAGGCGCAGCGGCAAGCAGCCTTCGCCGCGGAGCTGGATCAGTGGAAGCGCGATGGACAGTTCACCTTCCAACAGGACGACCCGGGTGTCCCCGAGGCTGATGAGCTGACCCTGCCGGACGGTGTCTCGGCGATCGACAGCCCGGTATCCGGCAACGTGTGGCAGCTGCTGGTCGAGGCAGGTGACACCATCGCGGCCGGCGATACGGTCATGATCCTCGAGTCGATGAAAATGGAGATTGAAATCCAGGCGACCCGGTCAGGCTGTGTCGAGAAGCTGCTCGCGCAGCAGGGACAGGCGGTCACCGCGGGGCAGTCCCTGCTGTGGCTTAACGACGGAGACTCCTGAAAGATGGCCGCAGCGACGACACACCACGATACCGCAATGAACCTCAGCCTTCCGGCGTTGGCAAACGCCTACCGACGCGGCGATTACACCCCGCGGGAATTGATCAATCGATTAAGCGAACAGGCCCGCGCACAAACGGAGTACAACGCCTGGATTTATTTACTGGATGAGTCGGAACTGGAACCCTACCTGTCGGCACTGGAAGGCCAGGCACCCGAGTGCCTGCCCCTGTACGGCGTGCCGTTCGCGATCAAGGACAACATCGACCTGGCGGGCATACCCACCACGGCCGCCTGCCCGGACTTTGCCTACACGCCCGCCCGGAGCGCGGAGGTCGTCCGTGTTCTCATCGCCGCCGGCGCGGTACCCCTGGGCAAGACCAACCTGGACCAGTTCGCCACGGGGCTGGTCGGCACCCGCTCGCCCTACGGCGAAGGCAGGAACACTTTCGACACGGACTACATCTCCGGCGGCAGCAGCGCCGGCTCGGCCATCGCCACCGCGCTCGGGCAGGTGAGCTTCGCGCTGGGCACCGATACCGCGGGCTCGGGCCGGGTACCCGCGGTTTTGAACAACCTGGTTGGCCACAAACCCACCAAGGGTCTGTTGAGCACCCGCGGCGTGGTACCGGCCTGCCGTACACTGGACTGTGTGAGTATCTTCGCGCTTACCTGCGACGATGCGGCAGCGCTGTTCGATATCGCCGCGACGTATGACCTGAAAGATCCCTTCTCGCGGCCAAACACATTCCACAACCGTTCGCGTTATCTCGACAGCGCGGCATCCCCTGGTTTCCGGTTCGGTATACCGGCAGAACCGGAGTTCCAGGGTGACAGTGAAACGGCAGCGCTGTTTGCCGCCAGTGTCGAGCGCCTTGAGGCGCTGGGTGGTGAGGCCGTCAGCCTGGACTTCGAGCCCTTCCTGGAGACGGCGAGGCTACTGTACGAGGGACCCTGGGTCAGCGAGCGCTGGCTGGCCACCGAGGACGTGGACCGGGACTCCATGCTGCCGGTCATCCGTGACATCATCGGTGGCGCCGAGGGCCGCAGCGCCGCCGACGCCTTCGCCGCACAGTACCGGCTTGCGAGCCTCAAGCGCGAATGCGACACGCTGATACACGGGCTGGATTTCGTCATGACCCCGACCTGCCCGACCTTTTACACGCGAGCGGAAATCGCGGAACAACCCATCGCGAGGAACTCGGTGATGGGCACCTATACCAATTTCATCAACCTGCTGGACTACAGCGCAACGGCGATCCCGGTGGGCATCACGGAACGCGGCGTACCCTGGGGCGTCACCCTGTTCGCGGACGCCTTCAGTGACATCCGGCTCATTGGTTTCGCCGGCCGGCTGCATCGCGCCTGCGGGCTGCCCCTCGGCGCAACCGGCCTTGAGCCGGCGCAGGGCCGGGCGGTGGACGTCGCGGCATTCCGCGACAGCATCGAGGTCGTCGTCTGCGGGGCGCACCTGGAGGGCCAACCGCTGAACTGGCAACTGGCCGAGCGCGGCGCACAGTTGCAGCTCAAGACCACCACCGCGCCACGCTACCGGCTGTATGCGCTGCCGGACGGCAAGCGCCCGGCACTCAAGAGGGTCGACGCACAGGGCGAGGCCATCGAGGTAGAGGTCTGGTCCCTGCCACACGACAGCCTCGGCAGTTTTGTCGATGGCATCGCACCACCGCTCGGGATCGGCAAGGTGGAACTGGCGGACGGGCGCTGGGTCAGCGGTTTCGTCTGCGAAGAGTACGGTCTCCTGGGCGCCGAGGACGTTACCCGTTTCGGCGGCTGGCGCGGCTGGCTGGCGTCCCGCGGCAGCTAGGCCGCCGCGGCTCAGTAAAACAAACTGGCCCCGCATTCCCGCGCGTCACAGGTTTACCCCCCCTGGGCGCCTGTGACAGACTTTCCTCCGTAACCTGATGCCCATCAGCCCGTGCTTTTACGCCTGCAATGCGGCCTCGCTCCCGGAGAACACCATGAGCCAATGCCCCTTCGCCAACCTGCTCGACCCCGATACCTATGCCGAGGGCATGCCCTACGAGAAGCTCCGCGAAATCCGTGAGGCGGGACCCCTGGTGAAACTGGACGACCCGATCACCGGTATCCCCTACTGGGTCGTAACCCGGCAGGAGGAACTCGATATCGTGAGCAAGGACCCCGGGCGCTTCTCCTCCGCGGAGCGCTCCCCCTTCCCCATGGAGTTCGATGACTGGCTGATCACCGACGTGCATCAGAAAACCATCATCGGCATGGACCCGCCCGAGCACCAGATCGTGCGCCGGATCATGCGTGCCGCCTTCACGCCGAAGAATGTCGACGCCTACGAGCCCCTGCTGCGCGAGCATGCCAAACGCATCGTCGACGAGGTGGCCGCCCGGGGTGAGTGTGAGTTCGGCGAGGAGGTCGCCGCGGAACTGCCGCTGATCACCATTCTCGAATTACTGGGTGTGCCTCTCGAGGACCGCAAGAAGTTCTTCGACTGGACCAACACGATGATCTTCGCCGACGACCCGGACATGTCGATCGACGAAGAGGCGGGGCAAATCGCTTCGGCCGAGGTGATCGCCTACGCCAACAACCTCGCGGCCGAGTATCGCAAAAACCCGACCGACAGCCTGCTCGGCGCCCTGCTGGAAGGGGAGGTCAAGGGGCGCTCGATATCGGAGGAGGAGTTCGGCTGGATGTTTATCCTCATCCTGGTCGGCGGTAACGAGTCCACCCGCACCGTGATCGCACAGGGCATGCGCCTCCTGATGGAGAACCCCGACCAGCTGCAGTACCTCGTGGATAATCCCGACAAGATCGCGGGGGCCTGCGAGGAAATGCTGCGCTACAACACGGCGTTTATCAGCATGCGCCGGACGGCGATGGAGGACCTGGAGCTGGGCGGCGAGCAGGTCAGGAAGGGCGACAAGATCCTGCTCCACTACCACACCGTCAATCACGACGAGCACGTGTTCGGGGAGGACGCGATGACGTTCGACGTGCGGCGCGCCGAACGGATGCCGGGGCTTTACAACGAACTGCGCTCCTTCGGGATAGGCCAGCATTTCTGCATCGGCTCGCACCTCGCCAGGCTGGAGCTGAACATCATGATGGAAGCGATCATTCCCCGCCTGCGCAACCCGACGTTCAAGGGCGACCCGAAATTCGTACGGTCCTTTTTCGTCAACGCGATGAAGGAGATGCACATCTCCTTCGACCCGGAAAAAACGGGTAGCAGGGCGGCATGACCCCCTGCCCTCCCCGCCAGGGGGGGCGCGCAAGCGCCCGACGATCAGGGGCGGTCGCACCGAAAGCCCCTGTATATTGATCCATTTCAAGTCCGGCCGCGGCTGCAGGCATAAAGCGGTAGATAATCTCCCGTTCCTCTACTAGGCTTCCGGGTGCAGGCCCATAACGCACACCGGAGTTACAATGAAGACGATCAGAGCCGCCCTGGCAGTACTGTGCCTTTCCCCCTTTGCCATCCTCGAGGCCACCGCGGCCGTGTCGCCGGAGGAGGCCGCCAGGCTCGGCAAGGACCTGACGCCCCTCGGCGCCGAGATGGCGGGTAACGCCGACGGCAGCATCCCGGCCTGGAACCCGGAGGGTACGCCCGTCGCGGCGGACTTCGTGCCCGGCTCGGACAACTACACCAATCCCTACGCGGACGAGGAACCGCTGTACACCATCGACGGCAACAACTGGAAGCAGCACGCGCAGCACCTGACCGAGGGCTCCAAGGCCCTGTTCGAGAAGTTCGGGGCTGAGGGGTTCAAGATCCTTGTCTACCCCACCCACCGCGGCACGATCCGGCCCGACTGGTTCTATGAGAATTCCATAAAGAACGCCACCCAGGCCACGCTGGTCGAGGAGGGCCAGAAGATCGAGGGCAACCTGCCCGGCGTACCCTTCCCTATTCCACAGTCCGGTCTGGAAGCCATCTGGAACCACATGATTCGCTATGCCGAGGACTCCAGCGTACAGTCGGATGTCTACTATGTGGGTGCCAACGGCAGACCTATCCTGTCGACCAACGGCCTGTATATCCAGGTATTTCCCATGTTCGCAAACCCCGACGAGGTGGTCGGTGAAGCGGTGTGGGGCAAGCTGCGCATCAACTACGATGCGCCGCCGCGCCGGGCGGGCGAAATCCTGCTGGTGCACGAACCGGGCGCAGACTACACCGAGGGCAAGGGCCGCAAGGCGTGGCAATACCTGGTCGGCCAGCGACGCGTTCGCCTGGCGCCGGCAGTCTCGTTCGACACGCCCAACCCCGCCGTGGCCGGCACCTCCACCTACGACGATGCCTACGTATACAATGGCTCACCGGAGCGGTTTGACTGGACCCTGGTGGGCAAGAAAGAGTTGATCGTCCCGGCTTCAGACTACGAGATGCTCTTCGAGACCGAGGTCGAGGAGTTGCTGGGTGAGAAGTTCCTGAACCCGGACAAGATACGCTGGGAGAAACGCCGGGTGTGGGTGGTGGACTCCAACCTGAAGGAAGGCAGCCGCCATCTCTATGGCCGGCGTACTTTCTATATCGACGAGGACAGCTGGACGGCAGTGGCGGGCGACATGTATGACGGCCAGGGCACATTGTGGCGCGTGCAGTTCCTGTATCCGGCCGACCTGTATGACCGCAGGGCCCCGTTCGCCCTCGCCTACGGCGTGTATGACGTGCTCCAGAATATCTACAACCTGGCCGGCAAGCCGATACCCGGCAAGTACAAGAACGGCGTCACGGTGGGTGAAAAATACTTCACCCCTGAGGGTATGGCGCGTCGCGGCATCCGCTGATTCCGGCACCTGACGGGCAGAAAGGAACCAGCCGCGGCTGACGGACCGAATTCCGGCCAGGTGCGGGCGTCTCCGCCGGGGATGGTGCTGCCGCCTGCCACGCTGTACCGGGGCGAGAGACTACTTGGTCGTAGTTTCGCGCCAGCCCTTTTTATTTCGCGCTGACTGCACTAATCTTTGCCCTGCAGGCCCGCACAATCTACCGGAGCTATAATAATGAGCACTAGAGCCAACCTGGCAGCATTCTGCCTCTTCACACTTGCCACCTACAACGCCGCCGCGGCCGTGTCGCCGGAAGAGGCCGCGAGGCTGGGCAAGGACCTGACGCCGGTCGGCGCCGAGATGGCCGGCAACGCCGACGGCAGCATTCCCCCGTGGAACCCGGAGGGCACGCCCACCCCGGCAGACTTTGTGCCAGGCTCGGACAACTACACCAACCCCTATGCGGGTGAAGAGCCGCTCTACACGATCGACGGCAGCAACTGGAAGGAACACACGGAGAACCTGACACCCGGATCCCAGGCGCTGTTCGAGAAGTTTGGGGCGGACGGTTTCAAGATGAAGGTCTACCCCAGCAAGCGCGGCACGATCCGGCCCGACTGGTACTACCAGAACTCGGTCAAGAACGCGACCCAGGCGACGCTGGTGGAGGACGGCCAGAAGATAGAGGGCAACCTGCCCGGCGTACCCTTCCCCATTCCCCAGTCGGGACTGGAGGCGATCTGGAACCACATGGTGCGCTACGCGGAAGATACCACCATCGTCTCCGACGTCTTCTACGTCGGGGCCAACGGCAAGCCCGTGCTCGCGACCACCGGTTCCTCGGTTGCGGTATTCCCGATGTTCAAGAAACCCGAGGAGGAAGTCGGCGAGGCGGTGTGGGCCAAGCTGCGCATCAACTACGAGGCGCCTCCCCGACGGGCCGGTGAAATCCTGCTGGTACACGAGCCGGGGGCCGACTACACGAAGGGCAAGGGCCGCAAGGCGTGGCAGTACCTCGTCGGACAGCGTCGCGTGCGCCTCGCGCCGGCGGTTTCCTTCGATACACCCAATCCCGGCGTGGCGGGTACCTCCACCTACGATGACGCCTTCATCTACAACGGCTCACCCGAACGCTTCGACTGGACCCTGGTGGGCAAGCAGGAAATGATTGTTCCCGCCTCCAACTACGACATGATTTTCCAGACGGACATCGAGGACCTGCTGGGTGAGAAATTCCTCAACCCGGACCTGATTCGCTGGGAAAAGCGTCGCGTGTGGGTCGTGGACTCCAACCTGAAGGAGGGCAGCCGCCACCTCTACGGCAGGCGTACGTTCTACCTCGACGAGGACAGCTGGGCCGCCTGGTCCGGGGATATGTACGATGGACGGGGCCAGCTGTGGCGCGTCCAGTACAACTATGCCTGCAACCTGTACGACCGCACATCAGGCTTCGGCTCCGCCTACGGTGCCTACGACCTGCTACAGGATATTTACAACCTGAGCGGCAAGCCGAAACCCGGCAAGTACAAGAACGGCGCGACGGTGAACGAAAAGTACTTCACGCCCGAGGGCATGGCCCGGCGCGGCATTCGCTAGGCACGGCAACGACCTTAACTGGACAAAGGCTGGTCGCAGACCAGCCTTTTTTTTGCCCATCCAAAGGTGAAGGACCTCGCGGCAGCCGCCCCGTCGCACCCATTTACTTTCACGCTGGAAAAAGGCGAGAATCTCGCCCCTCTCCGAACGGGAACAGATTGGTATGGAAGTTGATTTGCAAGATGTTGTCACCGCGCTCAATGATCGCCGGCCCGCATTCATCGAAATGCTGGGCGGCAGGGTCATCGCCGCGGATCCCGCCGAGCGCACCTGCACCTTCGAATTCACCGTGAGCACGCAGTTCTGCCACTCGGTCGACGTGGTGCAGGGGGGCTTCGTCACGGCCATGCTGGACGCCGCCATGTCCCACGCGATTTTCGCGTCCGTGGAGGGGATTACCGGCGTGTCCTCACTCGAGATCAAGACCAGTTACCTCGAGCCGACCCGCGCCGGCCGGCTGCGGGCGGTGGGACACATTCTCAAGAGCAGCTACAAGACCGCCTTCCTCGAGGCCAAACTTTACAACGCGGAGGGCCTGCTCACGGCCACCGCCAGTTCGGTGGCGAAGCTGGGCAGGGAAAAAAGCTGAGCAGTCAGGTCCTCAGCAGCCCGGCGGCGCACCGACCGGGTCGCTGACCCTGATGCCGAGGTAATCGACGCTCACGCTATCCGACGTCGCGACACCTGCGTCCCGCTCGTTGTCGCGGACGTGGATAAACACGAAGCCGCTGAGGTTCGCCGGCAGGGTGAATTGCTGCTGTCCGCTGTTCTGGGCGTCCACGGTGAACATATCCACCCAATTCTCCGGATTCTGCTCGTACGACCGGCCGGTCGTCGAATACGCGAAAGTGAACGACTGGCCAGCAGACGCGGTCGCGACATCCGCGAGCAGGTTCACCTCACTGCCCGGCGAGATATTCAGCGCCCAGATATGCATCAGTTGTCCGTAACCCTGTTCGACGGAAATTTCTTCCTGTATGGATTCACTGACCCCGTCATCGAACCGCGTATCCACCATGGAGCCCGTCACCTCGCCCGCGGTGGTCGTCTCCCCGATGGCGGAGAAATCGGCGTACAGCGGCATCGGCTCGGTAGTGGCGACGGCCACGTTGCTATACCCGGAGTAGCCCACGTCGTTACGCGCCCTGACCCGGTAGCGATACAGCGTTTCCGGGTCCAGCCCGGAGTCCGTATACGCTTCCGTGTCGGCCGGCAGCGAGGCGACCTGTCCAAAGTTCACGCCGTCGTCGGAACGCTCCACCAGGAACGCGGTTTCCGCGCCCGAGGTATCCGTCCAGCCGAGGTCTACATCCGTCGCACCGACAGGCAATGCGGCGAGGCCCACCGGCGCGGTGGGCGGCAGGGGCGACACCTGCCTGAAGCCGGCAACGGTGGCGGCGGTCTCGTCGATGGCAAGCGCGTTCTCCGCGCTTCCCGCTATCCCCGCGGGGTAAGAGAAATAGGTGTTGTCGGCGCGCGAGAACAGGCCGACCCGGGTACAGCCACCGGGACAATTGTAGGCCATGATGGTACGGAAATAGCTGTTGGGGTCCTGGTACCCGTATGCGTAGGGGAATATCGAGGATCCCGCATTGGCCTGGTCGTGATGGGCGCCCTGGTTGTGGCCCAGTTCGTGGCCAAATGAAAAGTAGCCGGTGGCGCAGCTGTGGTGCACGACATTGAATGCGTTGGACGCGAAACCCGTGGACAGGTAGGTCATCCGGAAAGCGATACCGCAATACTGCGGTTCGTTCTCAATCAGGCTC
>CAJIAY010000176.1_pt1 | contig 21771 bp, 20 predicted proteins | sample 9199221 | NCBI WGS metagenome assembly CAJIAY01 (sample SAMEA7708283, study PRJEB35096) | sediment metagenome | biome: marine neritic benthic zone biome [ENVO:01000025]; feature: sediment [ENVO:00002007]; material: shallow marine sediment [ENVO:03000034] sea grass bed [ENVO_01000059] ...
CTCAAAGCGGACATCACGCCGGGTGACGATTTCCACGAGGTCCTCCCCGTCGAGAACGGGCACTCCCGATATGCCGTTAGCACTGGTGAGCTCGATCAACTCGGCTATCGTGGCGCCCTGCTGGATCGTAATGGGATCCTTGACCACGCCGCTCTCGAACTTTTTGACCTTGCGGACCTGCTCGGCCTGCTCGGCGATGCTCATGCTCTTGTGGATAATGCCGATGCCGCCTTCCTGGGCCATGGCAATCGCGAGACGAAACTCGGTGACGGTATCCATGGCGGCGGACACCACAGGGATGTTCAGGTCGATACCGCGGGTCAGCCGCGTGGCCAGTGAGACGTCGGTTGCGACGACCTCGGAGTACCCTGGAGACAGCAAAACATCGTCGAACGTGAGTGCTTCCTGGGCAATACGCAACATTGGGGTGATCTCCAAAACGCGACATTATAGAGACTCGGGCCGGACAGCACAATTGCCTCGGCGCCGACGGCACCGGATGAGGCCTGGCTCAATGTTTCGAGAGGGGGAATTTGATTCTGACACCGGTTTGCAAAAATTGACTCTGACCCCGTTATGGAGTGACACTTCCCGCCAGGTCAGGACACTCCCACGACATTATCTTGAACAGCCCCTTCCAATCCGGCGATCCGCCTCCCCTGCTAACGGTCAGCCAGCTGAACCGGCAGGTCAAGTCGCTGCTCGAGAGCCACTTCGATTTCATCTGGGTGGAGGGGGAAGTCAGCAACTTCGCCGCACCCTCGTCGGGGCACTGGTACTTCTCGCTCAAGGACGGCAACGCGCAGGTGCGCTGCGCCATGTTTCGCAACCGTAACCAGCGGGTGCGGTTCACGCCCGCGAACGGCGATGCCCTGCGGCTGCGCTGTCGCGTATCACTGTACGAGGGCCGGGGCGAATTCCAGCTCATCGTGGAGCACCTGGAGCACGCCGGCGCCGGCGCCCTGCAGGCAGCCTTCGAGAAACTGAAGGCGAGGCTGCAGGCGGAAGGCCTGTTCGACCCCGGGCGCAAACAGTCCCTGCCGGACACCGTGAGCAAGCTCGGGATAATCACCTCCCCGAGCGGGGCCGCCATCCACGACATCCTGCAGGTACTGCGGCGACGCTGTCCCGCGATCGAGGTCTTCCTGCTGCCGGTACCGGTACAGGGCGAGGGCGCCGCCGCCCGCATCAGCGAGGCGATCGAGGCCGCCAATCGCTGGGCCCGCGAGGACCGTATCCGGCTGGATGCCCTTGTGGTGGGCCGTGGCGGGGGGTCGCTGGAGGACCTGTGGGCGTTCAACGAGGAGGTCGTCGCCCGGGCCATCGCTGCGAGCGAGTTGCCCGTGGTCAGCGCGGTGGGGCACGAGGTGGATTTCACGATTGCCGACCTCGTCGCCGATTACCGCGCACCCACGCCTTCCGCCGCGGCGGAACTGCTGAGCCCGGACCAGCAGGAATGGCTGCAGCGCCTGCGTGCAATGGAGAGCAACCTCACGCGGCTGGCCCGGCGCCAGTTCGGCGACGCCGCCACCCTGCTCTCTCACCTCAAGCGGCGCCTGCGGCACCCCGGTGCACAGATCCGCGAGAATGCACAGCGCGTCGACGACCTCGAGCAGCGCCTGGTGCTGGTCCAGCGCAACCTGCTGCGCCGACATCGTGCCGACCTCGCACTGCGGGCGAGCCGCCTGATGGCCAACTCGCCGCTACCGCGCCTGCAGCAGTCACGGGAGGACCTGCGCAACCGTCGGCAGCGGCTGCAAACGAGCGCGCAGCACAGGCTGCGCGGCCTGACGGAGCGACTCGCACACCTCGGACAGGTACTCAACTCCCTGAGCCCGCTGGGCACCCTGCAGCGCGGCTACGCCATCGTCACGGACAGCAGCGGGAAGGTGCTGCGGGATGCGCGCCAGGCGGCGGTCGGGGATGAGGTGGAAGCCCGTCTGGCGAGCGGACGCCTCGGACTGACCGTCAGGAAGACAGAGCCGGACTAATACTTCGCGGGCAGGCGCGTATTGATAATGATGTGGCGCCCCTCGAAGCGGATGTACTCGCCGATCGTGAGGTCCTTCAGGATACGCGCCACCATCTCGCGGGAGGCGCCTACGCGGTCCGCGATATCCTGCTGGGTCAGCTTCTCCGGTATGTAGAGCGAGCCGTCGCCGCGCTCCTCCGACAGATCCATCAGCACGTTGGCCACGCGGTCGTAGACGTCCTGCAGGGCCAGGCTCTTGACGTCCGCGGTCAGTTTGCGCACCCGCTGGGCGAGGTTGCGCACCAGCTGCCGGGCGATATTGGGGTGCTGGTCGAGGACCCGGTTGAAGTCCTCCTTGTAGATGATACAGAAGCTGGACTTCTCCACGGTGCGGACCGAGGCGGAGCGGGTGGAATCGTCCAGCAGGGCCAGTTCGCCGAAATAGTCCCCGACGCCCTGGGTGTTCATGATGAACTCCTTGCCGTTCTTGTCACTGCAGTAGACCTTGACCTTGCCCGTCTCGATCACGAACAGGGAGTCGGCGGGGTCATTCTCATGAATCACCACCGTGTTCTTGGGAAAAGACCGACTCGTGCTGCTGGCCGCAAGGGCGTCCAGCTCCTCCGACGAAAGACCTTTGAAAATCTCTACCTGTTGCAGCATCAGAAACGCGCCCCCCATTAAGCGAAATCCCGGCAGCCGGGACAATAGTAACCCAAAGCTTCGCCAAAGCGCACCCATGGGGGGAAATTAGGGCGAGGGACGAAGCCACTGCCGCACCCGGGATTTCCACCCGACAACGCAGCTCGCTATACTTCCGGTAAGCCAGCAGGGGAAAAGAATGAGCAGCGGCACCACTGAGAAAGCCCCCGGGTGGATCAAGCAGATACTGTCAGACATCGGGAAGGTGCGACAGGAATTCGCCCAGGTCGAGGGAGAGCTGGGGGCGGAAACCATCGAGGACTTCTCCCACCTGCTGGAAGCCGCCGTCCGGCTGGAGCGCCTGCTCGGGCCCACCGAGCACCCCACGAACAACCATGACCTGATGAACATCCTCACGGCCCTGCGCGGTTACGCCGAGATGCTGAGGGAGGATATTTCCGAGGGCCACCCGGAGCTCGAATCCGGTCTCTCGGGACTGCTGAGCACGGTGGAATCCGCACATGGCAGCGGCGGGGCACGGCTGCCGATCGAGAGCCCCATGGCAACTTCCGAGCCGGGTTTCATCCTCGCCGTCGACGATGCCAGGGAAAACCGCGAGCTGGTGGCCAGGAGCCTGTCGCGCATGGGGCATTTCGTCATCACCGCCGCCAACGGCGAGGAAGCACTGGACGCGCTCGAAAAGAGCGATGTGGACGTGGTGCTGCTGGACCTGTTGATGCCGGGGCTCGACGGCCGCGAGGTTTTGCGCCGCATCAAGGAGCACCCCGATTGGCGAGCCACGCCGGTGATTGTCATCTCGGGCAACCAGGACATGGACGGCATTATCGAGTGCATCGAGGCCGGTGCCGACGACTACCTCTTCAAGCCATTCAACCCGGTCCTGTTGCAGGCGCGCATCAAGGCCGGCATCGAACGCAAGCGCTGGCACGACCGGGAAGAGCAGTACCGGCAGCAACTGGAGCGCAACGAGAAATTCATCCGCGCCACCTTTGGCCGCTATCTCTCCGACGAGATCGTAACGGATATCCTGGAACGCCCCGAGGGCCTCGAACTGGGCGGCGACCTGAAGCGCGTCAGCATCATGATGTCGGACATTCGCGGTTTTACGACGCTGAGCGAGAACCTCGCACCATCTCAGGTTGTCACGCTGCTGAACCGTTACCTGGGCACCATGACCGATATCATCATGGCGCACCACGGCACCATCGACGAATTCATCGGCGATGCCATACTCGCCGTCTTCGGCGCGCCGCAGCGCGGGGAAGACGACGAGGATCGGGCGGTGCAGTGTGCGCTCGCCATGCAGCAGGCGATGGTCGAGATCAACGCGCAGAACGAGGCCGAGGGGTTTCCGACCCTGCATACTGGGATCGCCATCAACACCGGGGACGTGATCGCAGGCAACATCGGCTCGGAGCGGCGCAGCAAGTACGGCTTCGTGGGGCATGCGATGAATGTGACCTCCCGCATCGAGGATCAGGCTGCGGGAGGCGAAATCCTGATCGCCGACAGCACCCTGAAAAGCCTGAAGCGTCGCTACGCGCTCGGTCGCAGCCAGGAAATCAATGTCAGGGGAATCGACGAGGCCATCGTCATCCACCAGGTCACGGGTGAACTCGAATGAGCAGCGGCGAGACTATATTGCTGGTCGAGGACAACGAACTGAACCGCGACATGATGGTACGGCGGCTGAAGCGCGCGGGGCTGGATGTCATTACCGCCGCTAACGGCCAGCAAGCCCTCGACATCATGCAGGCGGAACAACCCGGCATCGTGCTTATGGACATGAACCTGCCGATCCTCGACGGCTGGGCGGCCAGCCGCCGGGCGAAAGAGGATGAACGCATCAGCCACATCCCCATCATCGCACTCACCGCCCATGCGACCGAGGACCACAAGGCCTATGCGCTGGAAGCCGGCTGCGACGATTACGCCACCAAGCCGGTGGACTTTCCCGGCCTGCTGATCAAGATCAAGAAACTGACCCGGACATGAGCTTACGCCGCCAACTGACGCTCTCGCTGGTCACTATCCTGGTGCTGTTCGCGGTCAACGTCGGTACGCACTTCTGGGGCAGTTACGCCAGGAACGAGAGCATGGAGGCCTACCGTGACTCGGTGAGCGCCACGCAACTGTCGACGGAAATCAAGCAGCTACTGGAGGACCAGCGCCAGCAGGTACTGATCCTGGCCACACTGCGCGAGACCACCGAGGACCAGTTGGAAGACGCGGAGCTTGATCAGGCGGAACAGTCCATCGGCACCATCGGCGACAAGATACGGCGACTGGGCAGGCTGAGCCGCGGCGTCACCGAACTCAACTATGAACTGCTCTGGGAGAGCAGCAACCAGCTGCTGAAGGACTGGCTGAAATTTTACCGCGGGTACAACGATCCCGGATTCGACATGGACATGAACGACCCCCTGCCCTTCCTCGAGGTCAACCAGCGACTGAAGGCCCTGGAGCAGCGCCAGGCCTTCATCGCCTCACAACGTGCGAACATCATCGACCGCACGATTGCCCTGACCGACCGCATCACCGTCATCGCGTTTTTCTCGTCCATTTTCCTTACCGCAATACTCGGTTATTACCTCGTCAGTTACACCAACCGTTCACTGAAGCGACTGAAGAAGGGGACCGAGCGCATCGGCAGCGGCGACCTGAACTTCCGCATCAACAATATCGACGATACCGGCGAATTGGGCGATCTCGCCAATGCGTTCAACGACATGTCGGACAAGCTGCGCAACGCCATCTACGACGTGCGCCGGGCGCGGGACGCCGCGGACGAGGCCAACGCGGCGAAGAGCATCTTCCTGGCAAACGTGAGCCACGAGTTGCGCACGCCACTCAATGCCATCATCGGCTACAGCGAGATGCTGCAGGACGAAATGGGCGACAGGGGACACATCAACCGGGACCAGGTACAGCAGGACCTGGGTACCATCGGCAACTCCGGCCAGCAGCTGCTGACGCTGATCGACGACATCCTCGACCTGTCCAAGATTGAGACCGGTAAGATGTCACTGCACTGCGAGACCTTCAGCCCGGGGGAGATCATTCACCAGGCCTGCGACGTACTGACGCCCCTGCTAAAGCGCAGCGGCAATGAATTGCGGCTGGAGAAACTGCGGCAGTTGCCCCAGTTCCACAGCGACGCCACCAAGTTCCGGCAGGTTTTCACCAACCTGCTCAGCAACGCGAACAAATTCACCGAGAACGGCCATATCACCGTGACCGCGCGGGAACTCCCCGACCGCCCGCAATGGGTGGAGTTCTCGGTAAAGGACACGGGCATCGGGATGAGCGAGGAGCAGGTCGACCGTGTGTTCGACGCATTCGTGCAGGCCGATTCCTCGACCAGCGCGAACTACGGTGGCACCGGACTGGGCCTGGCAATCTGCCGCAGTTTCTGCGAACTGATGGGCGGCAGTATCAAGGTACAGAGCAAGGAGGGTGCCGGGGCGATGTTCACGGTAACACTGCCTACTGACCCAGAGTTAGCTCCCGCAGCCGCTTGAGGGCTTCCTCGCGCTTTTCGAGGGTCTCGGCGAGATCGTCGATCCGGTTCTGCTCATCGTCGATCTTCTGGTGCAGCGCGACAAATATCGCCAGCGCATCGCGCATCTGGATAATCGTCTCGTGAATCTGCACCCCCTCCGGCTGCTCGCGTTTCAGGCGGTGATAGCTTTCGCTGGCCGCCTTGGAGTTGTAGTAAGGACTGTTCGGAAACATCTTGTCGTAGGCGACAGCGATCTCCGCCTCCCAGTCCACCGCCGCCGATGTCTCCAGCCGCTGGTAGCGGCGGAAATAGTTGACGGCCTCGCGGTGATCGCCCGCATTCAGTGCCCGGAAGCCTTTCTCCAGCAGGTTGTGGTCCGCGGTGCCGGCATCGGAACAGGCACAGGACGCGTCCGGCTGGTCCGGCAGGTTGAGAGTGAGCTCCGGCTCGGGCGCCTGCTCTGCGGCGGCCGAAGGTTCCTGCGCCGGAGGCGCACTCGCGCACGCCTGCAGCAATAGCGCCAGGCCGCACAGGGCCAGAAAGGGTTGTCGGGGCTCGCGCAAGGTCACGTCCTCAGGCTGTACCGGCTACAGCGAGTGTAGCGCATTGGGATACCGGTGCCACCTCCGGGAGCGGCGGCGCCGCGCTTCTCACGACTCCGGCCGCATATGTGGAAACAGCAGCACATCACGGATAGAGGGCGAGTCCGTCAGCAGCATGACCAGGCGATCAATACCGATGCCCTCCCCCGCCGTCGGCGGCAGGCCGTACTCCAGGGCGCGGATATAATCCTGGTCGAAGTGCATTGCCTCGTCGTCGCCGCTTTCTTTCTGCTCGACCTGCGCGGCGAACCGCTCCGCCTGGTCCTCCGCGTCGTTGAGCTCGGAGAAGCCGTTGGCCAGCTCCCGTCCGCCAACGAAGAACTCGAAGCGATCCGTCACGAACGGGTCCGTGTCACTGCGGCGCGCCAGCGGCGAAACCTCGGTGGGATACGCGGTAATAAAGGTCGGCTGTTCCAGGCGCTGCTCCACCGTCTTCTCGAAGATCTCGATCTGCACCTTGCCCAGGCCCCAGCTGTCCTGCACCTCGATTTCGAGCCCCGTCGCTGCCTGGCGCGCGGCGGTGTCGTCGGCGATCTGTTCCGCGCCGATCTGGGGGTTGAACTTCAGGATGGCCTCGACCACGGTCAGGCGCTCGAAGGGACGCGAAAAATCGAAGGTGCTGCCCTGGTACTGCACCACCGTGCCGCCGGTCACGGACTCGGTGAGCTCGCGCAGCATGTCCTCGGTCAGGTTCATGGCATCCCGGTAGTCGGCGTAGGCCCAGTAAAACTCCAGCATGGTGAACTCGGGGTTGTGCCGGGTGGAGAGGCCCTCGTTGCGGAAGCTGCGATTGATTTCGAACACCTTCTCGAAGCCGCCGACCACCAACCGCTTGAGGTACAGCTCGGGGGCGATGCGCAGGTACAGGTCCATGTCCAGCGCATTGTGATGCGTGATGAACGGCCGCGCCACCGCACCGCCGGGAATCGGCTGCATCATGGGTGTCTCCACCTCCATGAAGTCGAGGCCGCTGAGATAGTTGCGGATAAACTCGATGGTTCTCGAGCGCACACGGAACACCTCGCGCGACTCCGGGTTCACGATCAGGTCGACATAGCGCTGCCGATAGCGCAGCTCCTGGTCGGCGAGGCCGTGGTACTTGTCGGGTAGCGGCCGCAGCGCCTTGGTCAGCAGGCGCGCCTCCTCCATGTTGATGTAGAGATCTCCCTTTCCGGACTTGTGCAGGGGACCGCGCGCGGCCACGATATCGCCGAGATCCCAGGCCTTGATCTGCGACAGCGTCTCCTTGTCCAGGGCCTTGCGGTTGACATACAGCTGGATGCTGTCGGAGCCGTCCTGCAGTAGCAGGAAGGCGCCGCGGTCGCGCACCAGCCGGCCTGCCACCGCGTAGTCGCGGTTGGCCTCTTCCAGTTCTTCCTTGCTGCTCTCGCCGAACTCGCGCTGGAGGTCGGCGGCCACGGCGGTGCGCCGGAAGTCGTTGGGGAAGGCGGTCCCCGCCGACCGCAATTGAGCGAGCTTGCCGCGGCGCTCCGCCACCAGCTTGTTCTCGTCCTGTGGATCGGGGGTTGCCTGTTCGTCGCTCATGATCGCTCTCTTACAGCCCGCTCTTCAGCGAGGCCTCGATAAACTGGTCGATGCTGCCGTCCAGCACCGCCTGGGTATTACTGGTTTCCACACCGGTGCGCAGGTCCTTCACGCGTGAGTCGTCCAGCACGTAGGAACGGATCTGGCTGCCCCAGCCGATGTCCGACTTGCTGTCCTCGGTGGCCTGGGCTGCCTCCTGCCGCTTCATCACCTCCTGCTCGTAGAGCCTGGCGCGCAGCATCTTCCAGGCCTTGTCCCGGTTCTGGTGCTGGGAGCGCTCGCTCTGGCACTGCACCACGATACCGCTGGGCTCGTGGGTCAGGCGCACCGCCGAGTCGGTCTTGTTGACGTGCTGCCCGCCCGCACCCGAGGCACGATAGGTATCGGTGCGCACGTCCGACGGGTTGATGTCGATATCGATATTGTCATCGATTTCCGGCGACACGAAGACCGCGGTGAAGGAGGTATGGCGACGGTTGCCCGAGTCGAAGGGCGATTTTCGTACCAGCCGGTGCACACCGATCTCGGTGCGCAGCCAGCCAAAGGCGTAATCCCCTTCCACCAGCATCGTCGCGCTCTTGATGCCCGCCACTTCCCCGGCGCTGCACTCCACCAGTTCGGCCTTGAAGCCCTTCGCCTCGGCCCAGCGCAGGTACATGCGCAGCAGCATCTCCGCCCAGTCCTGGGCCTCGGTGCCGCCCGACCCGGCCTGGATATCGAGAAACGCGTTGTTGGCATCCATCTCGCCGCTGAACATGCGCCGGAACTCCAGCTGTTCCAGCTGGCCGACCAGGCCGCTGATATCCGATTCCACCTCCGCCACGGTGTCCTCGTCATCCTCGGCGGCGGCCATCTCGAGCAGGTCGGCGGCATCGGCGGCGCCGCTGTCGAGTTGCTCGATCGTCTGGACGATGGCTTCGAGGGACGAGCGTTCACGCCCCAGCTGCTGGGCCTTCCCGGGGTTTTCCCAGACGCTGGGCTCCGCGAGTTCCAGTTCTACTTCTGCGAGGCGCTCTTTACGGTTATCGAAGTCAAAGATACCCCCTCAGCACGTCGGTGCGCGCCTCTATGTCCTTCAGTTGCGTCAACAGGGGATTGATCTCGAGCATGGTCCGTAACCGTCAGTTGAAAGCGCAGCATTCTACTGGATTCCCGCCTTCGCGGGAATGACTTCGGTCGGCAGGGCAATGACTTCGATCCGCGGGAACTGAATTCAGCCTAGGCGGGGAACTGGTTGAGGACGGCCCCGATCAGCATGACCTGCGGCACGGTGACCAGCGGCAGGAACAAGGCGATGCGCCAGGAGCGGGTCGTGTCCCTGATCGACATCACCTCCGTGTAATCGGTCGCGACGCCCGCCATCAGGAAAGTGAAGCTGTTGCCGGGCGCGCCGGCCCGGTTCATCAGGTCGGCCGCGATCGGGGTGGAGCCCTCGGAGCAGACCTCGATCAACGTCGTCGCGAGCAGGGTCAGCCACAGCCCGCCCATCGTCGCGCCGAACCAGGTGGCGAAGGCCTCCTCCGGCACCAGCGCCCGGATCAGTCCCGCCAGGACGAGACCGAACAGCGACCAGCGGATCACCACCCGCGAACCGGCGAAGCCCTCCCGCAGGATATCCACGCCGCCCGATAAAGAAAAGCGCAGGGCCCTGCGGTACTCGCGCCACTGCTCGGCAAGAGGCCTCTCCTCTCCCAGCTGTGCCTGCCAGGGGTTGGCCGGAAGCTGCCCCCGCGCCACCAGCAGGTCGAACACGACACCGGTTACGATACCGATCACCAGCGACAGCAGGATAAACAACAGGGTCCAGCCGACACCGATCAACCCGAACAGGATCAAGGTGAGGGAGAAGGAATTCCACGGGCTGGCGAGGAGAAACGCCATCACCTGGCCGATGCCTGCACCCCGCTCGTAGAGTTTCATGCCCACGGCGAGTATGCCGTGACTGCAGAGGTCGAGGAACACGCCCGCCAGGGTTGCGCGGAACAGGCCGCCCACCCCGCCATTGCGGCCGAGCATCGCCATCACCAGCTCCCGCGGCACCCGGCCAAGAATGCCCACGAAGACGATACCGATCGCGATGCCCCACCACATCTTGTTGAACAGCTCGTAGATACCGCCTGTAAACACGCCGACCGCCGACTCGTGCGCATGGGGCATCAATGCGCCTATGGGGTAAGCCACCGCGACGACGAGCAGACTGCCCCAGAGCAGGTAATCCCGCCGCTGCGGTGTATCGCAGCAGTCGTCCTGCTCCATAGACGGTTCTCCGTGGCAGGCGGGCGCCACCGCGGTTCCGTCGGGGCCTGACCCGTGCTTGCAATCACTCACGTGACCTCCGGGGAGGAGCCGGCGAGATCCTCGAGAATGGCGCAGTCGGGGCCCTCATCGCCGTGACAACGACTGGCCATGTCCTTGAGCACGTTCTGCATGGCCAGCAGGCGGTCGATGCGCACCTGCAACTGTTCGCTTTTTTCCAGCACCAGCGCCCGGGCATGGCGGCTTTGCCGGGAAGCGTCCCGCTGCAGTTCCAGCAGTTGCCGGCACTCCTGCAGGTCGAAACCCACATCCCTCGCCCGGGCGAGGAAGTGCAGCTCTTCGACGGCCCTGCTGTCGTACTGGCGGTAGCCGTTCTCGCCCCGCTCGGCGGGGGCGATCAGCTCGATGTCCTCGTAGTAGCGAATGGTCTTTGCGCTCAGCCCGCTCAGTCGGGCCGCTTCGGAAATGTTCATGGGTCCCTCGCGCTGTGTCCCGGGGAAGTAACCGATAGGACCAATGTAAACCTTCCAGCTACTGGAAGGTCAAGGGGCTATTTGCGCGACCCTGTTCTCCCGGAGGCCGTCCTGGGCATCAACCGCGGCCTGTACCGACCTGTAGAAGGCTTCTCGCTGCGCACCCACCCCCTCGTAGTCCGTCGCCCTGGGCCAGTTGCTGTTCGACGCGATCACCAGGTTGCGCCCGGGGTCGATGAATATGCCCTGGCCGAAGATACCCTGGGCGGCGTAACTGCCGTCGTCATTGGTCCACCACTGGTAGCCGTAGCCCTTGCCGGGCCTGCCGATATCCACCTGCCCGGTGGTGGCCGAGGCGATCCAGTCGTCCGGCAGCACGGGTTTGCCGTCGACCCTGCCCCCGCCCAGCATGAACAGACCGAACCGGGCGAAGTCGCGAGTGGCCGCCTGCATGCAGCAGCCGCTGATTTCGTGGCCCGTTGGTCCCAGCAGCCAGGTCGCGTCCTGTTCCATGCCGAAGGGCGCCCAGATTTTTTCCGAGAGGTACTCTGACAGCGTCTTGCCGGTCGCCGAGCTGACCAGGACACCGATCAGGTTGGTCTCGCCGGTCTTGTATACCCATTGACTGCCCGCGGGCGCCTCCCTGGGCAGCGCGCGCATGTAGCTCACCGTGACGTCTATGCCGGGGTCGGCCTCGTGTGTATTGAAGCGCGCAACGTCGCTTTCCTTGTCCTCGTAATCCTCGTTCCAGCGGACGCCCGAGGTCATGGTCAGCAACTGCCGGATGGACACCCCGTCGTAAACGGAACCCTGCATATCCGGGATATAGTCGGACACGGGGTCGTCGATGCTCTGGATGAAGCCGTCGCGGATCGCGGCGCCCACCAGTGTCGACGTGAACGACTTGGCAACCGAGAAGCTGGTCCACCGTCCCCCGGCATCGAAATCGAGCCCGTAGCGTTCCAGCCGGACCTTGCCGTCCTGCACGATGACCAGGGCAGCGGTACGCTGCTCCCGCATGTAGGCATCGACATCGATGGCGATGGCAAGGGGCTCTCCCTCGGGGAGCGGTAACACGGTATCCCCCGCGGCGATAACATTGGAGGGGGTCAGGATCGGCATCCAGTCCATGACGCGAAACGCCGTGTCCCGCTGGGGTACCGACCAGAACAACACATCCGTGTCGGTCGGCAGGTTCGCCAGCAAACGACGCGTGTCCCTGTCCGCACCGAGGTAGGCAAGGGCCAGCACCATCGCGGCCAGGCCCACTATTCCGATCAACCACTTCCACATACCAGGCTCCTGTCAGTTGTCAGCGCTACAGCGCGACGAGATGTTCCACGACCAACTGCACCGAGCGGTTGCCGCGGAACTCGTTCACATCGAGGCGGTAGGCCAGTTCGACCTCCGCAACGGAATCATCCGGCCAGCGCTCAAGGTCCACGTTGAACGCGATAGCATCCACCATCACACCACTCTCCAACGGCGCCAGGACCATTTTCAGGTGTTTTTCTCCGACGAGGCGCTGGCTCACCAGTTGAAAGCGCCCGTCGAATGCCGGTTCGGGGAAATGCTGGCCCCAGGGTCCCGCGAAGCGCAGCAGGCTCGCCAGTTCGAGATCGAAGTCCTCCGGCGCCAGTTCCCCGTCGGATTCGATAACCGCCTGTAGTTCCACGTCCTCCGCGTGGCGCGCCACCTCCGCCAGGAAGGCGGCGGAAAACGCCTCGTAGGACGCCTGCGGCAGCGTGAGTCCCGCCGCCATTGCGTGACCCCCGAAGCGCGTGATCAGGCCCGGGTTGCGGGCCGCCACCGCGTCCAGGATATCGCGGATGTGGATCCCGGGAATGGAGCGGGCGGAGCCCTTCAGTTCGCCGGGGTCACCGTCCGCGAAGGCGATGGTGGGCCGGTGCAGGCGCTCCTTGATGCGCGACGCCAGTATGCCGATGACACCCTGGTGCCAGCCGCTGCGGTAGAGCGTCATCGCGACCGGGGGCTCACTATCCTCCCCCACCTCGAGGCTGTCGAGGTAGTCGAGGGCCTCGGCCTGCATGTCCTGTTCGATCCGGCGCCGGCTCTGGTTGAGCTCATGCAACTGGGCGGCCAGCGGGCGCGCCTCGACCAGGGTTTCGCTCAGCAGGCACTCGATACCGACCGACATATCCTCGAGGCGCCCCGCGGCATTGATGCGCGGTGCCACCGCAAAACCGAGATCGGACGCCACTATGGAGTGCGCCGGGCGCGACGCCAGCTCGAGCAGGGCGAGAATGCCGGGCCGTGTCTGTCCCGCGCGCATGCGCCTTAGACCCTGGTCGACGAGGATGCGGTTGTTGCGGTCCAGCGGCACGACATCGGCGACGGTGCCCAGCGCGACGAGGTCGAGGAAGCGCGCGAGGTTCACCTCGGGGTGTTCGCCGAACCAGCCGCGGCGCCGCAACTCCGCCCGAAGGGCCAACATGATGTAGAAGATGACGCCCACCCCGGCGAGGTGCTTGCTGGGAAACGTGCAGCCCGGCTGGTTGGGATTGACGATGACATCCGCCCGGGGCAGCGTCGAGCCGGCGAGATGGTGGTCCGTTATCAGCGTGGCAATCCCCCGCTCGCTGGCCGCTTCCACACCCTCCAGGCTGGAGATACCGTTGTCGACGGTGATGATGAGGTCCGGGTCCCCGTTCGCGGCGAGCGCCACGATCTCCGGGGTCAGGCCGTAGCCGTACTCGAAACGGTTGGGTACGAGGTAATCCACCCCGCTGGCGCCGAAGGCCCGCAGTACCGATACGACGAGCGCCGTGCTGGTGGCACCATCGGCATCGAAGTCGCCGATCACCGTGATGCGCCGGTCAGCCGCGAGCGCATCCGCCAACAGCGCTGACGCACGATCGGCGTTCAGCAGTTGATCGGGGGGAAGCAGCTGTTCGAGCGCAAGATCGAGCTGCGAGATGGAATCGATACCGCGCCCGCGGTAAACCCGCGCCAGCAGCGGATGGATTTCGGCATCGGGGAATTCACAGGCCTCGGGAACGGTACGCCGACGAACCAGTTTCTGCATGCCGCGGTCAGGCGTTGATGTTGGACGCGATATACCCCTGCACCGCGGCCAGGTCGTTGGGCAGCACCTGCAATCGCTCACTCCGCTCGAACAGGTCTGACAGGTGCGGCGGCAGCGCCACCACATCGTCCAGCCCCGCTTCCGCGATGGCGCCGGGAAACTTGGCGGGGTGCGCCGTGGCCAGGCTGATTACCGGCGTGGTGGCCGCGATGCCGCTGTTAAGCGCCGCATCGAAGCCGATGGCACTGTGTGGGTCGAGCAGGTACTCACTGGCCTTCGAGGTGGCGGCGATCCGCGCGCAGGTTCCCTCGTCGCTGACACAATGACTGCTGAACAACTCGCGCGCCTGCGCCATGGCCGTTTCGCTGAACTGGATATCCCCCTCATCGAAGCGGCGCATCAGGTCGGCGATGGCGACGCCGTCGCGATCATACAGGTCGAACAACAGGCGCTCGAAGTTGCTCGACACGGTAATGTCCATGCTCGGCGACAGCGTGTGCGCGAGCGGCTGCCGTCCGTAGGTGCTCTGGGTCATCACCCGGTGCAGCACATCGTTGCGGTTGGTGGCGATGATCAGGCGCTCGACCGGCAGTCCCATGCGGCTGGCGAGGTAGCCCGCGAAGATGTCGCCGAAGTTGCCGGTTGGCACGGAAAAAGCCACCGGGCGAGCCTGGCCGCCCACGGACAGCGCGGCATGGAAGTAATAGACGATCTGGGCCATGATCCGCGCCCAGTTGATGGAGTTGACCGCTACCAGCCCGCGGTCCTCCGGCAGGAAGTGACGGTCGCCGAAGCTCGCCTTGACCATCGCCTGACAGTCGTCGAAATTTCCCTCGATCGCCAGGTTGTGGATATTGTCGCCGGGTACCGTGGTCATCTGGCGCCGCTGCACGTCCGAGACCCGGTTGTGCGGGTGCAGTATAAAGATGTCGATATTGTGGCAGTGACGGCATCCCTCTATCGCCGCCGACCCGGTATCGCCCGACGTCGCACCGAGGATCAAAACCTTCTGGTGCCGGCGTTCCAGCACGTAGTCGAGCAGGCGACCCAGTAACTGCAGCGCGAAGTCCTTGAAGGCGAGCGTCGGTCCGTGAAACAGTTCCAGCACCCACTGGTTCGCCCCGAGCTGCACCATGGGCGCGACCGCCCCGTGCCTGAACTCCGCGTAGGTCTCCTTGAGAATCCTGCCAAGGTCGTCCCCGGGAACACAGTCCTCCACGAAGGGCGTGATAATTTTCTGCGCCAGCGCCGGGTAGTCGAGGCCCGCCATGTCGGCGATTTCTTCTTCGCTGAACGTGGGCAGCGTCTCGGGTACGTAGAGGCCGCCGTCCGAGGCCAGCCCGGTCAGCAGGACCTGCTCGAAATCCAGGGCAGGCGCCTGCCCACGGGTGCTGATGTATTTCATCGTGCCTCGCTCCCGCCGCGCCGGTTAACCGTCCAGTTCCTCGACGCGAATCCGTGTCACCCGGCCCGCTATCGAGTCGAGTGCCTCGATGGCGTTGACCGCGTTGTCGACATTGCCCTGCCGCGCCCGGTTGGTCACGACGATCACCGAGACCAGCGTCTCGCCATGGGCCGGCGCTTTCTGGATCAACGCCTCGATGCTGATGCCCTGCTCGCTGAACAGGCTGGCCACGCGCGACAGCACGCCGGGTTTGTCCTCGGCCTCCATACGCAGGTACCAGGGAGTCTCCACGTCGTCCATGGCGACAAGCGGCAGGTCGCGCAGCGCCTCCCGCCTCACACCGAGGGACGCCTGGCGCGCGTCCCGTCCCGCCCCCGAGGCCCGTGCAAGGTCCACCAGGTCCGCGACCACGGCGGAAGCGGTCGGCTCACCGCCCGCGCCCGCGCCGTAGTAAAGCGTCGGGCCGACTGCGTTGCCCTCCACCAGTATCGCGTTCTTGACGCCGTCGACGTTCGCCAGCAGGCGGCGGTCGGGCACGAGTGTAGGGTGCACGCGCAGCTCGACGCCCGCGCCGTTCTGCTTGGCAATCCCCAGATGCTTGATCATGTAGCCCAGCTCGCGGGCGTAGGCGACATCCTGCGGCTTCAACCCGGTGATACCCTCGGTGTAGACCGCCTCGAAATCCAGCGGTATGCCGAACGCCAGGGACGCGAGGATCACCAGCTTGTGTGCGGCATCGGTGCCTTCCACGTCGAAGGCCGGGTCCGCCTCCGCGTAACCGAGTGCCTGGGCCTGGGCAAGTACATCGGCAAACTCCCTGCCCTTGTCGCGCATCTCGGTCAGTATAAAGTTGGCGGTGCCGTTGATGATGCCGGCGAGCCACTCGATCCGGTTGCCTGCAAGCCCCTCGCGAAGCGCCTTCACGATGGGTATGCCACCCGCGATGGCGGCCTCGTAACGTACCTCGACGCCGTGCTCGTCCGCCAGGGCGAAAATCTCGTTGCCGGACTCGGCAATCAAGGCCTTGTTGGCGGTCACGACGTGCTTGCCGGAGGCGATCGCCTTCTCGACGAGCTCGCGTGCCGTGGTCGTCCCGCCGATCAGCTCCACCAGGACATCGACTTCGGGGTCGTCTGCCACGGCGAAGATATCGCGACTGACACGTATGCCGGACAGGTCGCAGTCCGGGTGGTCACGCCGCGCCCCGACATGGGCCACCCTCAGGGGCGTGGCCGCACGCGCCTCGAGCAGCGCCGCGTTCTCGCGCAGCACGTTAAAGGTGCCACCGCCCACGGTGCCCAGACCGCAGATGCCGATATTGACTGGTTTCGAACTCATCTTCCTTCTCGATGCGGGCCGTGCCTCTTGAGATTCAGGCGAAGCCGTCGTTCCTTATCATCCGCTTGATACTGCGAATCGCCTGCCGGGTGCGGTGCTCGTTCTCGATCAGGCCGAAGCGCACGTAGCCCTCGCCATACTCGCCGAAACCGATTCCCGGCGACACCGCCACCTTGGCCTCGCGCAGCAGCTTCTTGCTGAACTCCAGGGAACCCATCTCGCGGTAGAAACCGGGTATCTCGGCCCAGACAAACATGGTGGCGCGCGGCGGCTCTACCGGCCACCCGGCCGCGTTCAACCCGCCGCAGAGAACATCCCGCCGCGACTGGTACGTGGCGACGATCTCGCCGACGCAATCCTGGTCCCCCTCGAGCGCGGCGATCGCCGCCACCTGTATCGGCGTGAACATGCCGTAATCGAGGTAGGACTTCATCCTCGCCAGCGCCGCGACCAGCACCCTGTTGCCGCAGCAGAAGCCGACGCGCCAGCCGGGCATGTTATAGCTCTTCGACATGCTGAAGAATTCCACGGCGACGTCCCGCGCTCCCTCAACCTGCAGGATCGAGGGTGCGACGTAGCCGTCGTAGCAGAGGTCGGCGTAGGCGAGGTCCTGCACCACCCAGATGGAGTGCTCGCGCGCCACCGCGACCACCCGCTCGTAGAACTCCAGTTCGACGCAGTGCGTGGTCGGGTTCGACGGGAAATTCAGCACCAGCATCTTGGGCCGGGGCCAGCTGTTGTGGATCGACTTCTCCAGCTCCGTGAAAAACTCGTCCTCGCTGTCGATCAGGGGCACATGGCGAATATCGGCGCCCGAGATGACGAACCCGTAGGGATGGATGGGATAGGACGGGCTGGGCACGAGCACGGCGTCGCCCGGGCCGGTAGTGGCCAGCGCCAGGTGCGCCAGGCCCTCCTTCGACCCGAGGGTTACGATGGCCTCTGTCGCGGGGTCCAGCGAGACATCGTAGCGCCGCTGGTACCAGTCGCAGATCGCCTTGCGCAGGCGCGGGATGCCCTTGGACTGCGCGTAGCGGTGGGTATCGCCGCGGCGGGCGGTCTCAACCAGCTTGTCGACGATGTGATCGGGCGTGGGCTGGTCGGGATTGCCCATGCCGAAGTCGATAATGTCCTCTCCAGCAGCCCTGGCCTTTTGCTTGAGGTCACCAATGATATTGAAGACGTAGGGCGGTAAGCGCTCGATACGCCGAAATTGATCATCCACGGCCGTACATTCCTGGTAGGTACGCGGCCCCGGGAGCCGCGCCTGCAACGGGTGGGCAACAGTACTGAGTCAGCCCCGCACTGTCAACGCGACGGCCTTTGTCAGGGCATTATTGCCGCCGGTTGAGCGCCTAGTTGAGACCCAGGGTCACCAGCAGTTCGTCGGCGGACTGGTAGCCGGGAATCATCTGGCCCGACTCGGTCACGATGGCGGGCGTGCCGCGCACACCGAGCTCCTGCCCGAGCTTGTACTGGGCCGCGACCGGGTTGCCTTCACACACGTTGACCGGCACCTTCTGCTTGTTGATCAGCTGCACCAGCGTGGCGTTGGGATCGTCCGCGCACCAGGCGCTCGCCAGGTTCTTGTAGGCGTCCGAGCTGAGACCCGCACGCGGGTAGGCGAGATAGCGTACCTCGACGCCGCTCTCGTTGAGCGCGGCCACCTCCCCGTGCAGTTTCTGGCAGTAGAAACAGGTGTCATCGAAAAAGACCGTGACGTGGGACCGCGCCGCTTTCTCGGGCCCGAAGATAATCATGTCCTCACGCTTCAAGGCCGCGAGCCTGGTGGCACGCTCCTTGTCGCGGCGCTGCTCCGCGAGATTGACGTAGCCCGCCGGGCCCACCTGGTACAGGTCGCCCACGATAAAGTGAGCGCCGTCGGGCGTGGCATAAACCACCGGCCCGTCGCTGAGCGTCACCTCCAGCAGACCGGGCACCGCGCTGGTTTGCGCACTGAGTACCTTGAGCCCCACATCGGGCTTTTCCAATCCGGCCCGCAGCTTGTCCAACTGGGCGCCGGTCACCGGCTCGCCCGCCATGGCCAGCGAGGCGACCGCCAGCAGCATGGCCGCCAGGGCTGACTTCAGGGTTCGGTTAATCATGTGCTGTCCTCTGTCATCGTGGGCTACCCCACGCTTATTGTGAAACCGCCTCTCCTTGGAGCGGGATTCCACCCGTTAGTTCCTCACCCCCGCGGATGGTGCTGCTCGTGCAGCTCCTGCATGCGCTGCTGGGCCACGTGCGTGTAGATCTGCGTGGTGGAAAGGTCGCTGTGCCCCAGCAACATCTGCACCACCCTGAGATCGGCACCGTGATTCAGCAGGTGCGTGGCAAACGCGTGTCGCAGGGTATGGGGTGACAGGTGCTTCTTGATCCCCGCGCGCTGGGCATAGATTTTAATACGATACCAGAAGGTCTGGCGAGTCATTTGGGTGCCCCGACGGCTGGGAAACACGACTTCGGAGGGTATGCCTTTCATCAAATCACCCCGGGGACCGGCTATATATTGCTGCAGCCACGACAGGGCCTCCTCCCCCACCGGCACGAGCCGCTCCTTGCCGCCTTTCCCGAACACCCGCACGACGCCCTGGTTCAGGCTGACCTGCACCAGCTGCAGGCCGGTCAACTCGCTCACCCGCAGCCCGCAGGCGTACAGCAGCTCCAGCATGGTGCGGTCGCGGAATTCCAGCGCCTGTTCCAGGTCGGGCGCCTGCAGCAGGCGATCCACCTCCGCCTCGGAGAGCGCCTTGGGCAGCGGACGGCCGAGGCGCGGACTGTCCACGTCGAGGGTCGGGTCCTCCGCGATCCGGCCTTCCCTCAGCAGGTAGTGATAAAAGCCGCGCGCGCAGGACAGGAAACGCGCCGCGGAACGGGGAGACTGGCCCTGCCGGAGTCGCGCGCCGAGGTACTCCTGCAGGGAAGCCTTGGTGACGTTCGTGATCGCGCCGCGTTTGTCCTTATCCAGCCAGTCCTGGAACTGGCGCAGGTCGCGCCGGTAGGACGACAGGGTATTGTTACTGAGCCCCTTCTCCATCCACATCGCATCGATGAAGACCTCGATATCGGGGTGGATCGGGGCGTCGGCAGACATGGGTCCACCCTAGCATGATTCGCGTTGGCAAGAGGTCGGCCATAGCGGTAATTTGACGGGGCGGATCGAGCCAAAAAAAAACGGCCCGGAGGCCGTTTTTGCAAGCTGTGCATCAGTGGCTGTTACAACCGCTCCTTGATGCGGGCGGCGCGGCCGCTCAGTTCGCGCAGATAGTAAAGCTTGGCCTGGCGCACGTCGCCGCGGCGCTTCACCTTGACGCTGTCGACCAGCGGGCTGTAGGTCTGGAACGTACGTTCCACACCGATGCCGTGGGAAATCTTGCGCACGGTGAACGCGGAGTTCAGCGCGCGGTTGCGCTTGCTGATGCACACACCCTCGAACGCCTGCAGACGCTCACGGGAGCCTTCCTTTACTTTCACCTGCACGACAACGGTATCGCCGGGACCGAACTCGGGGAGTTCCTTGCCCATCTGCTCTTCTTCAAGCTGGGAAATAATCTTGTTGGTGCTCATCGTGGTACTCCTGTGCTTCCGTTCCGTAGCTTCACAGCCAGGTTGCCTGTTCCCGTTCGCGGATATACTCCGCCAACAATGTCTCTTCCTCTTGCGCCAGGGAGCGGCCTTCAAGCAGGTCGGGGCGTCGCTCCCAGGTCCTGCCCAGTGCCTGCTTCAGGCGCCAGCGGCGCACCTTCGCGTGGTCCCCGCTGAGTAATACTTCCGGTACACGCCTGCCCTTGTACTCCTCGGGCCGCGTGTAGTGCGGACAGTCCAGCAGGCCGTCCGCGAATGAATCCTCTTCTGCCGAGGACTCGTGTCCGAGGGTCCCGGGCATCTGGCGAATCACCGCGTCGATGACCACCATCGCGGCGAGTTCGCCGCCGCTCAATACGTAATCGCCGATGGACAACTCTTCATCGACCTCGGCCTCGATCACCCGCTCGTCCACCCCCTCGTAACGCCCCGCGACCAGCACGAGGCCCTCGAGCCGGGACAGTTCAACGGCCCTGGCATGATCGAAGGCCCTGCCCTGCGGCGACAGGTACACTACCCTGGCGCCCTCGCCCGCCGCGCTCCTTGCCGCGTTAATCGCCTGCTGCAAGGGATCGACTTTCATCAACATGCCCGGGCCGCCGCCGTAGGGCCTGTCGTCCACCGTCCGGTGGGTATCCTCGGTGAAATCCCGGGGATTAATGCACTTCAATGTCGCGAGGCCCTGGCTGACCGCCCGACCCGTGACCCCGTATTCGCCCACGGCGGAGATCATCTCCGGGAACAGGGTCACCAATGCGATCTGCATGTTGCCCCGCCCTCTGGTTTTTCCCGGTTCCTCACTCGTCGACGAACCAATCAACCTCTATCACCCCCGATGCCAGGTCCACCCCGGTCACCGAGTTGTCCGGCAGGTAGGGGATCAAGCGCTCGCGCTGATCGACGCTGCCGTCACAGGGGGCTACAACGAGGACATCGTTGGCGCCCGTCTCGATCAGGTGATCCACTGTTCCCAGCAGGACCCTGTCGTTTCCTTCCCGGCACCAGACCTGCAGACCCTGCAGTTCGCGCCAGTAATATTCTCCCTCGGGCAACTCCGGCAGTGCGCTCGCGGGTATCACCACCTCGAGCCCCTTGTAGGACTCCGCGAGGGTGCGGTCGTCCACCCCCGCCATGTGCGCCACCAGAACCTTGCCGCGCCGTTTGCCGCTATCGAACTCGACCGTCTCGAATTCGTTACCTCGTTTTACCTGCCACTCGCCGAACCCCAGGAAGTTTTCCGGGGGCTGCGTAAAGGAATGCACCTTGAGCCACCCCTTGAGTCCGTAGCAGCCAGTGATCTTCGCCACCACAACATGCTCGTTATGGGACTCCTCCATGGAACCGGCCCGGCGGGCTGTCAGGCCGCGGCAGCGACTTCCTTGAG
>CAJIAY010000252.1_pt1 | contig 21577 bp, 19 predicted proteins | sample 9199221 | NCBI WGS metagenome assembly CAJIAY01 (sample SAMEA7708283, study PRJEB35096) | sediment metagenome | biome: marine neritic benthic zone biome [ENVO:01000025]; feature: sediment [ENVO:00002007]; material: shallow marine sediment [ENVO:03000034] sea grass bed [ENVO_01000059] ...
GACGCACGGGTCTGGCGCATGACAGGCCGACTGAAGAATGCCGCGAAGTTGCTGCTTGTCCTGGGCTTGCTCTTTTCATTGCCGATAGCGGCCAAGACCTGGTCGGCCCACGGCGCGGCACCCGCCCTGGCAACGATCCTGCTGGTCATCGTGTCCGCCCTGCTCGGACCGCTCTCATTCGTTGTTGCGAGAATGTTCGATTCCGCGTTTGTAGACGGCACGACCCTTGCGACCAGCACGGAGCTATCGACAATCCTTGCCCTGGGCGCCGCATTGCTGATTGCCTGGAGCGTGCCGCCGGGGCGGACCGCCAGCCGGCTCATTTCACACCTGCTGGTAACGGGGTGGGCGCTACTGGGCGCATATTTTTGCGTGTCCGTGGTGTTCGCGCACACGACATGACGGGGTAAGGCCGACAGGTCTTCCTTCTGGCTTTCGCACCGCTATCGTTGCTCCCCGTCCAGGGGCGGTCGCCGCCGGGGGCGAAGCGACCTCGTCCAAGCGACTGCTCACGCCAGAGCGCAACAACCTGACCAACAACCTCTGGTTCCCGGCGGAATATTTCATCCTACTGTCGGCGGGCAGGGACTTTGCGAACGGTGCGATTGACCTGGATTATGTCTACAACGACAAGGACCCGTAGGCAAACACACCGGAGTTTTCCCACGTATTCTCCCAGCGGACGATCTGGGAACACGGCAAGTGGGGATTCCGGTCAGACTGACCTTCGGCGACGAATACCTGGAGGCATTTGCCGGCATCAACCTGTTCCTGTACGGCCACAAACTGATATGGCAGAACGGCGTGCAATACGCCGACATGGAAGACAACGCCGCGGATGGCGGGCGCTACGACGGCTGGGGATTCACCTCCGCATTGCGCGTGTATTAGTAGCCGGCGGGGCGGGTAAAGAAGCGGGATTTCTGGTATCCTCCTCGGCCCAGTTTTTCAAGCGGCCTCCTGCCCATCCGATGGGAGCGGCGACCGCACCCGGACCGAGACGCCATGCCTGATTATCGCTCCAAGACCTCGACACACGGCCGCAACATGGCCGGTGCGCGCGCCCTGTGGCGCGCTACCGGCATGAAGGATGAGGACTTTCAAAAGCCCATAATCGCCGTGGTGAATTCCTTCACCCAGTTCGTTCCAGGCCACGTTCACCTGAAAGACCTCGGGCAGTTGGTGGCGCGCGAGATCGAGGCCGCCGGCGGCGTGGCGAAGGAGTTCAATACCATCGCCGTCGACGATGGCATCGCAATGGGCCACGACGGCATGCTCTACAGCCTGCCTTCGCGAGACGTCATTTCCGACTCGGTGGAGTACATGGTCAATGCGCACTGCGCCGACGCCATGGTGTGCATCTCCAACTGCGACAAGATCACACCGGGAATGCTGAACGCCGCCATGCGCCTCAACATCCCGACCGTTTTCGTGTCCGGCGGGCCCATGGAGGCAGGCAAGACCAGGCTGTCGGAAAACAAGCTGGACCTCATCGATGCCATGGTAATTGCCGCGGACGACGGCGCATCCGAGGAAGAGGTGGCCGAGTACGAGCGCTCCGCCTGCCCGACCTGCGGATCCTGTTCCGGCATGTTCACCGCCAACTCGATGAACTGCCTCACCGAGGCGCTCGGGCTCTCGCTGCCGGGGAACGGCTCCACGCTCGCCACGCACGCCGACCGTGAACAGCTGTTCCTGCGCGCTGGTAACCTCATCGTTGATTTGTGCAGGCGCTACTACGAGCAGGAGGACGAATCCGTGCTGCCGCGCAACATCGGCGGCTTCAAGGCGTTCGAGAACGCGATGAGCCTCGACATCGCCATGGGCGGTTCCACCAATACGATCCTGCATCTACTGGCGGCCGCTCAGGAGGCAGAGCTCGATTTCGGCATGGAAGATATCGACCGCCTGTCGCGCAAGGTACCGCAGTTGTGCAAGGTCGCGCCCAGCACACCGAAATACCATATGGAAGACGTGCATCGCGCCGGCGGCATCATGGCGATCCTCGGTGAACTGGACCGCGCGGGCCTGCTGCACGCGGACTGCCCGACCGTACACAGCGCGACGATGGGCAAGGCCCTGGCGGAGTGGGATATCGTGCAGACCGGGGACGCCTCGGTGCAGAAATTCTACAGCGCGGGCCCCGCGGGCATCCCGACACAGGTCGCCTTCAGCCAGGACACGCGGTGGCCGAGCCTGGACGCGGACCGCAAGGCCGGTTGCATACGCTCTATCGAGCACGCCTATTCGCAGGAGGGCGGCCTCGCCATCCTCAGGGGCAACATTGCCGAGGACGGCTGCGTGGTGAAAACCGCGGGCGTCGATGAATCCATTCTCTCGTTCTCCGGGCCCGCCTACGTGTGCGAGAGCCAGGAGGCTGCCGTGGAGGCAATCCTCGGCGACCAGGTGAAGGCGGGCGACGTGGTGATCGTCCGTTACGAGGGCCCCCGGGGCGGACCCGGCATGCAGGAAATGCTCTACCCCACCAGTTACATCAAGTCCAAGGGCCTGGGCAAGGCCTGCGCGCTGCTCACCGACGGCCGGTTTTCCGGGGGCACTTCCGGGCTGTCCATCGGTCATGCCTCGCCCGAGGCCGCGGCAGGCGGCGCCATCGGCCTGATCGAGAGCGGCGACATCATCGAGATCGATATTCCCAATCGTTCCATCAACGTAAAGCTTGCCGACGAGGAGTTGTCCGCGCGCCGGGCGGCGATGGACGCGCGCGGCGACAAGGCGTGGCAGCCAGTCGATGCGCGGCCGCGCAAGGTGACGCCCGCGCTCAAGGTCTACGCGAAGATGGTGACCAGCGCCGACAAGGGTGCGGTGAGGGACCTGTCACTGCTGGACTGATCCCGAACTGCAGGCACAACCCTCCCCGATGAGCTCTGCGGAAATCAGGAACGTAATATTCGCAGGCGGCGGCAGCCGCTGCCTCTGGCAGGTCGGCTTCTGGGACGGCGCCAACCGCGCGGGCCTCGGGCTCTCGGAGACGGTGGACTTCGCCGCCAGCACCAGTGCCGGCTGCGCGATGGCAACTGCCTGCCTGCTGGGCCGCGGCCGGGAGGCACTCGACCTTTTCAAGGCAATGACGGCTGCCAACCCATCCAACATTCACTGGGGCAACCTGCGCCCCGGCAGCGGCAAGCCCCTGCTGCCCCACATCCGCATGTACCGCGAGGCGCTGGAGCAGTTCCTTGTACCGGCCGATCTCGAGGCGCTGGCCGGCAAGCAACTGGCGTTCCTGATGGCGCGCTTTCCGCGCGCGCTGCCCTCGTTCCCCGGCGCCGTGCTCGCCTTCCTGATCTACGGGCTGGAGAAACGCCTCACCGGGAAGCTGCACCCCACCTGGACCGGCAGCCTCGGCTTCCAGCCGGTGGTGCGGGGCAACCGGGATGTCGACGACGTGGCAGGGCTGATCGATATCATCCTCGCATCGTCCTGTGTGCCCCCGGTACTGCCCGGGCCCGGCTACGAGGGCATGCGAGTGCTGGACGGCGGCGTCATTGACAACGTACCGGCGCACCTCGCCGACGGCCGCGAGGGAAAGACCCTGGTATTGCTGAGCAAGCAGTACGGGCAGCCCCTCCCCGTACTCGAGGAGCGGGTGTATGTGCAACCCAGCCAGCCGATCCGCATCGACAAGTTCGACTACGCCAACCCCGAAGGCTTGCAGGAGACCTACGACCTCGGCGTCAAAGACGGAATGGCGTGGGCCCGGGCGTGTTAACCGCCGGCAGAGCTGTCTTTGTCATTGGGCAACCCGGCGGTGTCGGATTGTGAGCGACCCTTCTTGAGATTGGCCAGCAGTACGGTACCGAGGCCGAGCAGGATTTCATCGACCAGCGGTATGACGTCCGGTATGAAGAGGTCAAAGACGAACAAGGCCGCCATAAGCAGGAACAGGTAGGGGAATCGTAACCGCGCGCCCCACCGCAGCAACATCCCCGGGACTCCGGCACGCATCAAGCCTTTCATCGACATGGCTTTCTTCCTGAAACGCAGTCGGTTTTTTTAGATGCGGCACCCGCCTGCACGGGGAGCGCTGCGCCTATTTCTTTACCATCCTGTATACGAGCAGCAGAATAAAAGCCCCAATGGTGGCAGTCACAATGCTGCCCAGGTTCACACCGTCAGCCGAACCCCCGATGCCAAGCGCATTACCCAGGAAGCCACCGACAAACGCACCGGCGATACCCAGCGCCATGGTGATGAACCAGCCGCCGCCGTCCTTGCCCGGCATCAAGAGTTTCGCCAGCGCGCCGGCAATCAGCCCCAGTACAATCCAGGCGATGATACCCATATTTCACCTCCTCTCTCTGATCTGGCTCGATGCCCGTTCGATCAGCACCCCTTCATGCCCGGACACTCGAGTCCCTGTTCGACGAGCTTCTCAAGATCCTCACGTATATCCGACAGCCTGTCGTGCAGGTGTTCGTCCTGCCGCTCGCTGCGGCTGTTGAGCAGTTTCGCGGTGGCCTCGAAGAGCAAGCCCATGTTGTATTCGTAGATCTGCACGTACTCGGGCGCCAGGTTTTCCCTCTGTTGTGCGACCGCGTCCTTGATGGCCTGTTGCCAACCGGGCTTCCGCTCCAGTAACACCTCCAGCTTCTTCAGCCAGTCCGTGCGCTCCTGCAGCCACACCCGGTCCGAGCGCAGCAGCATGCTGCTGGACACGAGCAGTTCCGCGCGCTGTTCATCGCTGAGCCGCCCGAGAAAATCCTCGGCGTTGTCCACGAAGTTATCATAGCTTTCCTCGTGGAACTCCTCATCGGTGCGGTCGAGGTATTCCTCCTCGTATTCTTCCTGCTTTTCCCACAGCACCTCGATGAATCCGGCAATCTGCTCGTCGGAGAGCTGGCCGCCCAGGTCCAGCAGCCAGTCCAGTGCCTTGCCCTCGACTCTCAGCCAGGCGGCTTCGAACTCGGAGAATATCCCGGCGATATCCTCGCTGGACAGGGGTTTATCCAGCCGGACCTCGATTTCGTCGATAATCTTTATATAGGCGGGCAGCTCCTGCATGCGGTGCCAGTCGAGGAACGGGGCGAGCCGCTCGTCGAGGTATGCATCCTGCTGGGTGTTGAGTTCGGCGTAGTCGTCGACGTACCAGGGCAGGATGAAGTCCAGCTGGTTATAGACGAAATTACTGCCGCTACAGGCACCCAGCAGCAGAAGGCTGCAGAGCAGGAACCAACCGCGCGATCCACGCGTTCGGGTACGACTTTGGATCATCGAAAACTTGCTCGCCTAGAAGTGCAGCCGAATCCCATCGGTGGTCGAAACCGTCCACCGCCTACAATACCAACCCTCGACGGTCAGGCCGCGGCGTTCTGCTCCTCTTCGGCCGCCGTGTTGATGGCGCCGAGGATACCGTCTAGGGAAGCCTGGATGATGTCCGGGCTGCGCCCGACACCGCAGTAACGGTTACCGTCGATATTCAACTGTATATAGCACACGGCTTCGGCATCCGCACTGTGGCTGAGCGCATGCTCGCTGTACTCGACCAGCACAATCTGTTTGCCGGTGAAGGCCTGCATGGCATCCACGAAAGAGGCGACGACGCCGTTGCCGGTTCCGCCCAGCTTGTGCGTGGTGCCGCCTTCCTTCAGTTCCGCCTGCAGTTTGTCCACGCCGTCCTCGCGACTCACCTGGTAATTGCCCAGCTGAAAGCGCCCGCCGGGAGCCACGTAGGTCTCCTCGAACAGCCGGAATACCTCCTCGGAGCCTACTTCCGTCTCCCTCTCCTCGGCAAAGGCCTGTACCGTGGTGCTGAAATCGATCTGCAACCAGCGCGGCAGCTCGAGACCGTAATCCCGCTGCAACACGAAGGCGATGCCGCCCTTGCCCGACTGGCTGTTGATTCGAATCACTTCCTGGTACGAGCGGCCGATGTCTTTCGGATCAATGGGCAGGTAGGCCACCTCCCAGGGCTCCTTGTCATCGCGCTGCGCGAGACACTTCTTGATCGCGTCCTGGTGGCTGCCGGAGAAGGCCGTAAACACCAGCTCGCCCACCCAGGGATGCCGCGGATGCACGGGCAGTTGCGTGCACTCCCGCGCGGTCTGCAGTATTTCGTCCATGTTCTCGAGCTGCAGCGTGGGGTCCACACCCTGGCTGTAGAGATTCATGGCCATGGTGACGATGTCCATGTTGCCGGTGCGCTCGCCGTTGCCGAGCAGGGTACCCTCGACCCGGTCGGCGCCGGCCATCACACCCAGCTCCCCGGCGGCGACGGCGCAGCCGCGGTCGTTGTGGGTATGCAGTGAAACCAGAATGCTGTCCCGGTTGGCGACATGGTCGCAGAACCACTCGATCTGGTCGGCGTAGACGTTGGGAGTGCTCATCTCCACCGTGGCGGGCAGGTTGATGATGACGGGCTTCTCGGGCGTGGGCTGCCATACCGCATTCACCGCGTCACAAATCTCCACCGCGAAGTCCAGCTCGGTGGCGGTAAAGCTCTCCGGCGAATACTCGAACACCCACTCGGTATCCGGGTGACGCGCGGCGCAGTCACGTACCAGCTGCGCCCCCTTGACCGCGATATCGATGATGCCCCGGCGGTCCAGGCCGAAGACCTGCTCGCGCTGCACCGTCGAGGTGGAATTGTAGACGTGAACGATCGCCCGGCGCGCGCCCTTGAGCGACTGGAAGGTCTTCTCGATCAGGTCCGGACGCGCCTGCGTGAGTACCTGGATGGTCACGTCCTCGGGAATGCGATCGTTCTCGATCAGCTCGCGCACGAACGCGTAGTCGTGGCCGGAAGCCGAGGGAAAGCCTACCTCGATCTCCTTGAAGCCGATCTTGACCAGCAGGTCCCAGAGCTGCGACTTCTGGCGCGCCGTCATCGGCTCCACCAGTGCCTGGTTGCCGTCGCGCAGGTCAACGCTGCACCAGCGGGGCGCCTGCTCGATGACCTGGTCGGGCCAGCGGCGGTCGGTCTTGGCGATCGGTTTGAACGCCTGGTACTTGCGGTGATCGAAGCTGCTCATGGCTGGTTTCCTGTCTGTCGTGCAGTAATGGGAGGCCGACCACCCGTGCGATTGGACGCGTGCCCTTGTGGGGCGAGTGCGGGGCGAAGTGCCTGCCCCCGGCGGGAGGGTAAACCCGCCGGGGGCTGCCGCACCGGGTGGATGCCAGGCCGAGGACACAGTATAGGGCGGGAGCAAGGGCGACTAATTGCAAATATGGCGCGATTATCGACTTATACTGCATCATTTCACTACTAATTACGGCATTCATAGTGATATATTCGTTGCCACGATCAGGGCCGGCGGATCGCCGGGAGGACAACGCCGTGAAACTCGACCGCACAGACCGCCGCATCCTGCAGGCAATGCAGATCAACGCCCGCATCAGCAACCTCGAACTGGCGGATGCCGTGGGCCTGTCGCCCACGCCGTGCTCCCGGCGCGTCAAGCGGCTGGAAGAATCCGGGCTCATACGCGGACACGTCACCCTGCTGGACCAGGCCATGCTGGGATTGAAGCTGACCGCCTATATTGGTATCAGCATGGACAGGCACACGCCGGACCGCTTCGAAGCCTTCGAGACGGAGGTCACGAGCTACCCGGAGGTCATGGAGTGCGCGGTCGTTACCGGCCAGAGTGCGGACTACCTGCTGAAAGCGGTGGTACCGGACATGGAGTACTACGAGCGCTTCCTGCTCGGCAAGCTCACCCGCATCGAGGGCGTGACGGGCGTGCATTCCAGTTTCGAGCTGAGGCGGGTGGTCAACAGGACCAACCTGCCGCTGGAGCACATCGCCGACAACACGGTGTTATAGCGAAACTGACCCGGCAGGGGCTTGCCCTCGCCCGCCGCTGGCCGCAGACTGTTCGACCCTGACCGAATCCGCGGGAGTACCCATGATTGAAATGTCCGACAAGGTCGCCATCGTCACTGGCGGCGCAAGCGGCATGGGCCAGATCTGCGCTCGCAGGCTGGCAAAGCAGGGTGCGAAGGTCGCGATCTTCGACGTCAACGAGCAGGGCCTCGAGGACACGGCAGCAGGGGACGACAACATCACCCCCTTCCAGTGCGATATTTCCGACCTTGCGGATGTGCAGGCCAAGGTCGCCGCGGTTACCTCCACGCTCGGGCCGGTCGAGCTGCTGGTACACGCCGCCGCGCTGATGCCCAGCCACAAGCTCATCGACCATACCCACGAGGGCATGGAGAAGCTATTCCGCATCAATTACTTCGGCACCACCTACATGGTGAGGTCCGTCCTGCCCGCCATGATGGCGCGCGGCCACGGCCGCATCATCGCGTTCGGCTCCATCGCCGGCATCGCACTGGTTCCGAAAATGGGTGCGTACTGTGCCACCAAGGCCGCCGTCAACGCCTACATGGAGGTGCTGCAGAACGAGATTCGCGGCTCCGGCGTACGCGCCCACCTCGTCTGCCCGCCGGCGGTGAACACGCCGCTGGTCGACCAGGCCATCGATACCGACACTCCGGGAAGCATCGTCGAGGCCAGGAAGACCGGACGCCTCGCGGACCCGGAAAAAATGATCGACGCCATCGAGAAGGGCGTCGCAAAAGACAAGGACATCATCTACCCCCAGGAAGCGAGGCTGCTCTACTTGTGGCGCGCACTGTTCCCCCGGTTGTGGTGGAAGACGGTGATGAACTTCGAGAAGTAGGGAGCGCGGCGGGCGACCCATGTCATTCGCGGAGCAACTGGCGGCCTGCCGGGTACTGCCCGTCATCACGGCCTACGACGAGGCGTCCACGCTGCAGCTGGCCGAGGCGCTGGCGCGGGGCGGCATGGCCTGCGTCGAGATCACCCTGCGTACCGAGGCGGGACTCGACGGCATCCGCGCGGTGAAGCAAGCGCTTCCCAACCTGCAGGTGGCGGCGGGGACACTGACACGCGCTGCCCAGGTAAAGCAGGTCGTTGAAGCGGGCGCTGACTTCTGCGTCAGTCCCGGAATTAGTGAGTCCTTACTGACGGCGACCGCCAGTGCCGGCATATCCTTCCTGCCAGGTGTCTCCACGACCTCGGACGTGCTTCTCGGCCTGGAGCACGGCCTCGACCTGTTCAAGTTCTTCCCTGCGGCGGCGGCCGGCGGCATCGAAATGCTGCGCGCCTTCCAGGGGCCGTTCCCCGATGTCCGCTTCTGTCCGACGGGGGGGCTGGGCCCGGCCAACTTCCGCGACTACCTGGCACTGCCCAATGTCATCTGCTGCGGAGGTTCGTGGATGGTGACAATGGAGCTGGTCACCGGCGGACGCTGGGGAGAGATCGAGGACCTCGCGCGCAAGGCGCTTACCGCTGGCGGCTAGGTGGCGACTCCCCTCGGGCGCGGCGCAACTGCTCCAGCGCGTGGATGACCCCGCGCAGTTCAGCGAGACCCTTCAGCCTGCCGGCAAACGAATAGCCGGGATTGACCCCGTCCCTGCCGATCTCGTCGCCGAGTGCGTGGCCGTGATCGGGCCGCATGGGAATGCGGTCCGCCCAGCCCTCCCCGGCGCGACGCTGTTCCTCGTCCAGCAGGGCACAGACCAGGCCCACCATGTCGTTGTCTCCCTCCAGGTGTTCGGATTCGAAGAAGGAGCCGTCGTCCTCCCGGCGGATATTGCGCAGGTGGACGAAATGAATATGCGATCCGAATTCCCGCACCATGCCGACCAGGTCGTTGTCCGCCCGCGCACCGAAGGAACCGGCGCACAATGTCAGGCCGTTGTGCCTGCTGGGCGCCGCCGCCATCAGGGCGCGCGCGTCATCCGCGGTGGACACTACCCTGGGTAAGCCGAACAGGGAGAATGGCGGGTCGTCCGGGTGGATGCACATCAGGACGCCGGATTCCTCAGCGACCGGGATGACCTCCTCGAGAAACGCGAACAGGTTCGCGCGCAGCCCCTCGGTGCCTAGCGCGATAAACTGCGCGATCGCCGCGCGTATACCGTCCCGGTCGTAGGAGCCTTCCCCGCCGGGCAGGCCTGCGATGATGTTCTCCTCCAGTAGTGCCTGTTCCCGCGCACTCATCGCGTCCAGCCGCTTGCGGGCCCGCGCGAGGACGTCCGGGTCGTAATCGGCCTCGGCGTTCTCGCGCTGCAGCAGGTAGACATCGTAGGCGGCGAAGTCCGTCATCTCGAAGCGCAGGGCGCGGGAGGCGTTGGGCAGCTCGTAGTCGAGATTGGTACGGGTCCAGTCCACCACCGGCATAAAGTTGTAGCAGACCACGGGGACGCCCGCCGCGCCGACATTACGCACCGACTCCTTGTAATTATCGAGCAGTGCGCGGTAGTTGGCGCTCGCACACTTGATGTCATTGTGTACCGGGATGCTCTCCACCACCGACCACTCGAGCCCGTGGTCCTCGATCATGGCCTTGCGCGCCTCGATCTCCGCGAGCGGCCACGGCTCCCCGGTGGGGATATGGTGCAGCGACGTCACCACCCCCGAGGCGCCTGCCTGCACGATGTTGGTCAGGCTGACAGGGTCATCGGGTCCGAACCAACGCCAGGTCTGTTGCATGGATCTCTCCTCGGGTATCAGCCCGGCAATATCGCGCCGTGGTGACGCACCACGCGAGCCGCCAGCGCCTGCGCCAGCGCCAGCGCGCTCGCAAGGTCGCCGCCGGCGAGGCGCCGTGCAAGGTAGGCCGCATTGAAGGCATCCCCTGCGCCGGTGGTATCAACCGCATCGACCTTGTCGGCCCGAAGCCGTTGTTGATCGTCTCCCGCAAAGGCGACGGCTTCCAACTCGTCGTTGCGGACCACCAACTCGCGGACGCCATGCTCCCGGTACAGGGCCTGGACCTGTGCCATGGACTCCGCGTCCCACAGCGCGCGCTCATCGTCCAGCGTCGCCATGACGGTGTCACAGAAGGCCAGAACCGAAAGATTGGCTTCCCGCGCCTCGCTGACCGAGTCCCACAGGCGGGATCGGTAATTGGGGTCGAACACGATCCGGCACCCGTCGCCCTTCAGCCGCGCGAGCAGGCTGAGGAGGTTGTCGAGGTTCGCGCGCGTGACCGCCAGCGTGATGCCGGTCAAGTAAAACACATTGAAACCGTCGATCTGCAACGAGCGCGCGGACGCATCGAACAACTCCCGGGCCGGGGCGTGATCGCGCCAGTAGCTGAAGCGGCGTTCGCCATCGGCGTCGTTGTCGATCACGTACAGTCCGGGCTGGCGCCCTTCGCAATGCGTAACCCAGTCGGTCCCTATACCTTCCGCGGAGAGCCGGTCGACGATTTCACCGGAGTAGGCGTCGTCGCCGAGGCGCGTCAGGTAGCTGACATTGCAGCCTGCCCGGGCGAGATACACCGCTGTGTTGTAGCTGTCGCCGGCCACGCCCCGACGGTACAAACCGCCGTCGTCCACGGCTGACATCTCCACCATTACCTCACCGGCGCAACAGATCCTCATTTTCCCTCCGGGCCAGTCCGGGGAGCAGCCCTGGCGACTTGACAGCAGCCGGGGCAACACCTAAATTGGCCTGACCAATTTACAGGGTCGAATTCTGCAACAGGCAGGCCCGCCTGGCAAGTATGGGCAGTGGCCGCAGCAGGGAGAGGCGGCGGGATCTATGAGCCAACCCGACAACAAGGCCGGGCTTGTCCGACTCGGGGTCATCGGCCTCGGTAACATCGCCAAAAAACATATCCAGAACATCCGCGCGGGCGAGGTTGCCGGCTGCGAGCTGGCCGCCGTGTGCTCGCGGAACCCGGGAGCCGGGGCCACGGCGCCCGGCATCCGGCACTTCACGGACTACCGGGACCTGATCGCCAGCGGGCTGTGCGACGCCGTGCTGGTCGCCACCCCGACCTTCAACCACCTGGAGATCGGGACCGCCGCGCTCGAGGCCGGCCTGCACCTCATGATGGAAAAACCGCTCGGCCTCTCGGTGCAGGAAGGCGAACGACTGCTGGCGAGGCAGCAACCGGAACAGGTGTTCGCGCTCATGCTGAACCAGCGCACCGACCCCCTGTTCGGCGCCATGCGCGACGTGATCGACGCGGGCAGGCTGGGCGAGATCACCCGCACCCACTGGACCATGACCAACTGGTTCCGCCCGGAAGTGTACTTCCAGGTCAGCGACTGGCGCGCGACCTGGCGGGGAGAGGGCGGCGGCCTGCTGGTCAACCAGTGCATTCACAACCTCGACATCTTCCAGTGGCTCTGCGGCCTGCCCGCCTCGGTGCGCGCATTCTGCCGCTTCGGCCGCTACCACGACATCGAGGTGGAAGATGAAGTGACCGCTTACTTCGAATACGGTTCAGGCGCGACAGGGGTTTTTGTCGGCTCCACGGGAGAGGCACCCGGGGTGAACCGGTTCGACATCGTCGGCGACCGGGGCGCCCTGCACTTCGACGGGGAGCGCCTCATGCTCAGCGAAAACGAACCCGCCACCAGCGAGTACAACCGCGACACCCGGGACATGTTCGGGATGCCGGAGACGACCACGCGGGACATCACCCCGGATCGTGTGCTGAACCAGCACGCCGCCGTGCTGGGTAATTTCAGCGCGGCGATCCTCGAGGGCGCGCCGCTGATCGCGCCCGCGGCCGAGGGCCTTCACTCGCTCGCGCTGGCCAACGGCATGCTGCAGTCCTCCTGGGAAGGTCGCGAGGTTCCGCTGCCGCTCGACAGCGCACACTACCAGGCCGCGCTCGAGCAGCGGCTCACCGGCTCGACCCTGCGCGAGAAGGCGGACATCGAGGCGAGCATCGACATGGACGCGTCCTTCCGTTGAGAGAACAGGAGCGAGACACCGGGTGAGCAGCGAGACGGCACAACTACAGGCACTGGCCAGGCGACCCGCGCTGCAGCGAATACCCGCCTATGTCCGCCTCAGCGGGCCGGGCTGGCTGCAGGGCGCCATGACCCTCGGCGGGGGCAGCGCGATCACCTCCCTCACCATCGGCGCGGTGTACGGCTACGAGTTACTCTGGGTGCAGCCGCTGTCGATGCTGATCGGCTGCATCATGCTGTTCGCACTGTCGTACCAGACGCTGAGTACCGCGGAAAAGCCCTTCACCGCCATGCGCGACCACGTAAACCCGCTGCTGGCCTGGCTGTGGGCCATTGCCGCGCTGGCCTCCAGCATCATCTGGGGGTTCTCCCACTACCCACTCTCCGCCGGCATGCTGGAGGAGATCGTTGCCGTGGGCACCGGGTTCGACCTGAAGGAGGGCGCGGGGATGGCCCGCGAGATGTACCTGTTCGGGCTGGCCGTGCTCGTCTGGATGGTCTGCGCCTACACCGCCTGGCACTACGGCGCGGGCGGCCGGGCGGTCACGGTGTTCGAAACCGCCATCAAGCTGCTGAGCACCATGATCGTGCTCGCCTTCCTGTGGGTGGTGATCACGGCTACCGCCAACGGCCAGGTGGACTGGGGTCAGGTCCTGGCCGGCTACATTCCCCGCAGCCTGCCCGCGGATGACGCCGGCGTGACCACCATCATGGCCGCCCTGGGCACCGCCGTGGGCATCAACATGACCTTCGTCTACGGTTACACCCTGCTCGACCGCGGCTGGGGCAGGGAGCACCGGGAACTGTCCCGCTGGGACATCGTGATGGGACTGGTGATTCCCTACGTACTGGTTACCGGGTTGATTTCGATCGCCGCCGCGGGCGCGTTTTACGGCAGCGACCTCTCGATCCAGGGCAAGCTCAGCCCCGCACAGGCCGGGGCGATGTTCAGTGATGCGGGCATGGGTCCGGTGACCGGCCGGCTCGTGTTCGCCTTCGGGGTACTGGGTATGGCGGTCGGTTCGCTGGTGATGCACATGCTGTGCTGCGGCGCCGCGGCCGGCGCGATGTTCGACTGGGAGCCGAACTCGACGAAATACCGGCTGGCCCTGCTGCTGCCGACCCCGGCCGTGCTCGGGGTGTTCCTGTGGTCGACCATGGGCGCCTACGTCATCCTGCCCACCTCGGCTATCTGCGGCTTGCTGCTGCCGATCGCCTACCTCGGCTGGCTGTTCCTCAACAACAGCCGCGACTACCTCGGCGAGGACCGGCCGGAGGGCAACAGGCGAGTGCTCTACAACTTCGCCATGCTGTTGTGTATCGCGACCGTGCTCGCCAGCGTGGTTTACAGCACCGGCATCAAGCTGAACTGGTTCTGAGGCGGAAGCGGATGGTGGATATCAAAGACGGCGCCAACTACGCACCCACTGCCGACGCGGAGAAAGTCGTCGGCCCGGGCGAATTCCAGTTCGCCGTCGCGTACCTCGACCACGGCCACATCTACGGGCAGACCAACGGCCTGCTGGATGCGGGAGCCGAGCTCAAATCGGTGTTCGAGCCTGACGGCGAGAAGCTGGCGAAGTTTGTCGACGCCTACCCCGGGGTGGAGGTGGCGCAGAGCCTTGATGAAATCCTTGCGGACCCGGACATCGCCCTGGTGAACGCGGCGGCGGTGCCCGACGAACGCGCAGGGTTAGGCATGCGCGTCATGCAGGCCGGCAAGGACTATTTCACGGACAAGTCACCCTTCACCAACCTCTTGCAACTGGCGGAGGCGCGGCAGGTGGCGGAACAGACCGGCCGCAAGTACGCGGTGTACTACGCCGAGCGCCTGCACAACGATGCGGCCTGGCGGGCCGGGGAACTGATCGCCGCGGGCGCCGTCGGGCGCGTACTGCAGGTGCTCAACCTGGCGCCGCACCGGCTGGCGAAAGACACCCGCCCGGACTGGTTCTTCGACAAGGCTCGCTACGGCGGCATCATCACCGACATCGGCTCCCACCAGGTCGAGCAGTTCCTGACTTACGCGGGCTGCGATGACGCGGAGATCAACTTCGCACGCGTCGAAAATTTCAGCCACCCGGACCGGCCGGGCCTGGAGGACTTCGGCGAATTCTCGCTCACCGGGGACAATGGCGCCTCCTTCTACAGCCGCGTCGACTGGTACACGCCCGAGGGCCTGCGCACCTGGGGCGACGGGCGCACTTTTATCGTCGGCAGCGAAGGCAGTATGGAACTGCGCAAGTACCTCGACGTCGCGCGCGACGCGCCCGCTTCAAAGCTCTTTCTCGTCAACGGGGAGGGCGAGCAGGAGGTCGAGTGCCTGCAGCAGACCGGCTTCCCGTTCTTCGGCGCCTTCATCCTCGACTGCATGAACCGCACCGAGAACGCCATGACCCAGGAGCACGCCTTCAAGGCGGCCCAGCTGAGCATGCAGGCGCAGGCGCTGGCGGACGACGTCAGGCGGCAGGCATAAACGTCGTGCAGCTACAAAACATCAAGGTCCAGCGGCTCTACCTGCAGGTGGCGCAGCAGCTGCAGGAACTGATCGCGGCCGAGGACTTCGAGCCGGGCTCGCGCCTGCCCTCCGAGCGGGACCTCGCGGAACAGTTCGGCGTGAGCCGGCCGACCATACGCGAGGCGATCATCGCACTGGAAATCGCGCGGCAGGTCGAGGTGCGCACCGGCTCCGGGGTGTACGTGCTGGAGTCCCGAGACGGCCCCGTCGCACTGTCCGACGCACAGGGGCCGGGCCCGTTCGAGATCCTGCAGGCCCGCATGCTGATCGAGGGCGAGACCCGCGCGCTCGCCGCCAGCCGGATTACCGAGGCACAGCTCGCGCGCCTGCAGGAACTGCTCGACGACATGGCGGAGGAGAACCGCAAGGCGGATATCACCGAGACCGCGGATGAAAAGTTTCACTGCCTGATCGCCGAGGCGGCGGGCAACAGCGCGCTGGCCGCCACGGTGAAATGGCTGTGGCAGCTGCGCAATGACTCGGGAATCAGCAGCCATTTCCAGGGCCAGGTCCGCGAGCAGGGCAAGCGCCCGATCGTCGCCGACCACGAGGCCATACTGGAGGCGCTGCGCAAACGCGATGCACAAGCCTCGCGCGACGCGATGTCCCGACACCTGCAATCAGTGAGCGATCACCTGCTGGAGGTCATGTGACGAACACCCCAACCGCCGGCCTGCACCCGGACCGCCTGTTCGCCTCCTGCCCGGAGCAGCGGGCGATTGCGCGGGAACTTTACGGGTCGGTGTCAAAGCTGCCCATCGTCAGCCCCCACGGGCATACGGACCCGGCCTGGTTCTCAGACAACCGGCCGTTCACCAACGCCACCGAACTGCTGGTGCTGCCCGACCACTACCTGCTGCGCATGCTCTACAGCCAGGGGCTGTCCCTGGCGGCGCTGGGGGTGCAGCCGGCAAACGGCGAAGCCGCGCAGGCGGACCCGGCGGACGTATGGCAGGTATTCGGCGAGCACTATCACCTGTTCCGCGGCACCCCGACGCAGCTGTGGATGGACCACGTATTCGGCGAGGTATTCGGCATCGGGGAGCGTTTCAACGGCGACACGGCGGCGAACTTCTACAGCGAGATCAACCGTCAGCTGGCCACCCCCGCCTTCCTGCCGCGCGCCCTGTTCGAGCGCTTCAATATCGAGGTGATCGCCACCACCGAATCACCGCTGGACCCGCTCGCGGCGCACCAGTCGCTGGCCGGGGACCCCTGGACAGGGAAGGTCCTCACCACCTTCCGGCCCGATCCCGTGGTCGATCCCGAGTACGAAGGCTTTGCGGACAACGTCGCCGAACTAGGCCGCATCAGCGGCATCGCCTGCGACACCTACCCGGGATACCTCGACGCGTTGCGCGAACGCCGCGCATTTTTCCGGTCACTCGGCGCCACGGCGACGGACCACGGCCACCCCAGCGCCGCCACCGCCGACCTGCCGCGCAATGAGTGCGAGCGACTGTTCGACGGCGCGCTTAAGGGGCGTCTCACTGCACGGGAAGCGGAGCAGTTCCGCGGGCAGATGTTGCTGGAAATGGCGCTGATGTGCCTCGACGACAACATGGTGATGCAGCTGCACCCGGGCGTGTATCGCAACCACAATCCGCGGCTGTTCGCCGACTACGGGCGCGACAAGGGCGCCGACATCCCGGTGCAGGGCGAGTTCGTCAATAACCTGAAGCCATTGCTGGACCGGGTCGGGAACGAGCCGGGCTTTAGCCTCATTCTCTTTACCCTGGACGAGACTACCTACGCGCGGGAACTCGCGCCGCTGGCAGGCCACTACCCGGCCGTCAGGCTGGGCCCCGCCTGGTGGTTCCACGACAGCCCCGAGGGCATGCTGCGCTACCGCCGGCAGGTCACGGAAACCGCGGGCTTTTACAACACCGCAGGCTTCAACGACGACACCCGGGCCTTCCTCTCCATACCCGCGCGGCACGACGTGGCGCGGCGCATCGATTGCCGCTTCCTGGCACAGCTGGTCGCCGAGCACCGCATCGGCAGGGAGGAAGCGGTGGAACTGGCGGCCGACCTGGCCTATCACCTGGCAAAACGTGCTTACAGGCTGTGACCGCAGCGCCGTCAGGAGAGCCGCGACAACAACGGGGAGTGCCTATGAAAAAACTACTGGTACTGGCAAGCGCGCTGCTGCTGGCCGCCTGCGGTGACGAGGAAGTCATCGCGCCCGGCGAGTGCGTCAACCGCCTGGGCGCCGAAGAGGAGGCCGCCGGCTGGCAGCTGCTGTTTGACGGCGTATCCCTGTCAAAGTGGCGCAGCTATCGGGAGGACGAGGTGAATTCCGGCTGGGGTATCGAGAACGGCTGCCTCACCCGGCTCGGCATGGGAGGAGACCTGATAACCCGGGAGCAGTTCGGCGATTTCGAACTGAAACTGGAATGGCGCATCAGCGATTCCGGGAACAGTGGCATCTTCATCCGCGGCGACGAGTCCGCGCGCACGATTCACTACACGGGCTACGAGATGCAGGTGCTGGACAACGCAGGGCACCCGGATGCGCAAGATCCCACCCATCGCTCCGGGGCCTACTACGACATGATCGCGCCGGACCACGACACCAGCAAGCCCGTGGGTTACTGGAACCGCGTCCATATCATCGCGCGGGGTCCGCACGTCGAATTCTGGCTGAACGAACGCATGACCGCGGAGTTCGAGCAGGGCAGCCCCGAGTGGCAGGCGCTGTACCAGCAGAGCAAGTTCACCGACCGCACGGAATACGGCAGCCTGATGCGGGGCCACATCGGCCTGCAGGATCACTGGGACAAGGTGTGGGTCAGGAACATCCGTGTGCTGGAATCTGGAGACAACCATGAATAAGAGAACCGCCCCTGTCGCCGCCGTCCTGCTGCTGGCTGCCACAGGCTGGCACGGCAGCACCGTCGCCCAGCAGCGCTCGCTGGAGGAAGTGATCGTGACCGCCCAGAAGCGGGAGCAGAACCTGCAGGACGTGCCCGTCGCGGTGACCGCGGTCAGCGCCGAGACCATCGAGGCGCTGGGCCTTGTCGAGACCGTCGACATCACGCGCGTGTCCGCTTCACTCACCTTCGGCGGCGGCGACAGCAAACAGAATACGGGATTCCGCATACGCGGTATCGGCACGAGCGTGTTCAGTATCGGTGTCGAGCCCAGTGTCGCCGTGGTGATCGACGAGGTATCCCAGGTGCAGCCGGGCCAGGCGCTGCAGAATCTCGTCGACGTCGAACGCATCGAGGTGCTGCGCGGCCCGCAGTCCACCCTGTTCGGCAAGAACGCCTCGGCGGGCCTGCTTAGCGTGGTGACGCGCGCGCCCTCCGACACGCCGGAAGGTTTCGGTGAAGTCACCGTCACCGACGACGACGAGCAGAAAGTCACCGGCTCCGTGTCCGGGCCGCTCGGCGACGGGCTTGCCTACAGGCTCACGGGTTTCTGGAAGGACTACGACGGCTGGGCCGAGAACCTGTACACGGGCAAGGACATCAACGGCTCCGACGGCTGGGGAGGGCGGGGCAAGCTGGCCTGGAACGCGCTCGACAATCTCGACCTGACGCTGACCGCCTACTACTCGGAGGAAGACAGCACCTGCTGCGGCCTCTCCCACCGCGAGCTCGATCCGCAAGCGCGGCTCGCCGCCGCCGTTCCCGTGACGGAGTCGAATCCGCGCACGCTGCAGCAGCTGTCTGACGACAACAAGGATGCGGAAATCGACCGCGTGCCGGACTCCGAGACCGAGGACAAGGGCGCCAGCCTGAAGTTCGACTGGGACATCGGCGAGTTCCTGGTCACTGCCATCACCGGCTACAACCGCTGGGAATACGACAACGACATGGATGTCGACTTCTCGCCCTGGCCCGTCACCGAGTTCTACTCGCAGGGCGAGATACCCGGCGGCATCGTCGCCGTCTCACATGTCGAGACGGAGTTCTTCTCGCAGGAGCTGCGCCTGACCTCCCCCTCGGGAGAGCGCTTCGAATACCTGGCCGGACTCTACTACGCGGACGCCGACACCGACCGGGACTTCAACCGTACAATCCCCGCGGACGCGGACTGGGTGGCGGACGCGGGTACCGAGAGTTACGCCGCCTTTGGCCAGGTCACCTGGCGACCATTCGAGCGCACCGAGGTGACGATAGGCGGGCGCTACAACAACGAGGAGATCTCCGTTGACTTCGACGACTACTTCGTTGGCGGGCGGTACTCACAGAGCGACAGCGAGGACAAGTGGCTCGGCAAGATCGCGCTGCAGTATTTCCTCGATGACGACACGATGTTGTTCGCCAGCGCGGCCAATGGTTACAAGGGCCAGGCCTACGATATCTCGACGGGCTTCAACCAGGAGAAGGCCGACAACCCCATCGCGTCGGAGGATTCCAAGGCCTACGAGATCGGCGTCAAGAGCACACTGCTGGAACAGCGATTACAATTAAACCTGGTCGCATTCTATACGGAGTACGACGACTACCAGGCGCAGAACTCGGAAGTGGTCAACGACCAGCTCGAGCTGACCATCGATAACGTAGGAAGCCTCGAGAGCAAGGGTGTGGAGCTCGATGCCATCGGGCTGGTGGGCGACAACCTGACGCTCAATGCCAGCGTCGCCTGGATCGACGCCACCATCGACGAGTATCCGAACGCCGAGTGCTACAACGGCCAGACCGAGGCACAGGGCTGCTTTGAGACGAGCCCGGGCAGCGGCATTTTCGTGCAGGACCTGGCGGGGGAAAACCTGAACAACGCCCCGGACCTGAAGTTCACTTTCGGCGCGCAGTACCTCGTGCCGCTCGCCACGCTGCCCTTCGACGGCTTTGTGAATGCCAGCTACCTGTGGCAGGACGACGTCATCTTCGACCTGAAGCAGGACCCGGGTACGAAGCAGGACAGTTACGGACTGCTCAACGCCAGTGTCGGCATCGCCGAACGAGAGCGGGAACGCTACCGGGTGACGCTGTTCGTCAACAACCTGCTCGACGAGGACTACACCGCGACCATCGTCGACCTATCCGACCTCTACCTCGGTGACACGGCTTATATACAGCTCCTGCCGCGCGACGCCGAGCGCTATTTCGGAATGCGCCTGCGCTACGCGTTCTAGGTTCGCGCATGTCGTGAAAAGACAGGCCGGTGCTTTGCGTTAGCCACGCGGTTCGGCTAGCATCGCCGGCCCATGTCCCGACTTCACACTCACCGAAGACACCTGCAGCCGGATTCGCCGTGGCTGCTGGCGCTGCTCGCAGCCCTGGTCGCCCTGGGACCCCTGAGCGTCGATGTCTACCTGCCGGCCATGCCCACGATCATGGACGACCTGGGGACGGACATCAGCGCCATGCACCTGACCCTCAGCGCGTACCTGGCGGGCTTCGCGTCGTTCCACCTCGTGTGCGGACCGCTGGCGGACCGCTTCGGCCGCAAGCCGATCCTGCAGGGCGGCACGCTGCTGTTCGTGTTGGCCTGCCTCGGGTGCAGCCTGTCGTCAACCGTGGAGGAGCTGTTGCTCTACCGCTTCGCACAGGGTATCGGCGCCTGCGTCGGCCCGACGCTGGCGCGTGCCGTGACCCGCGACGTGTTCGGCCCCACGCGCGCTGCCCGCGCGCTGTCACTGATCGCCATGCTGATGGCGCTGGGTCCCGCGGTGGCTCCGAGCATCGGCAGCGTCATGATGCTGTGGCTGCCCTGGCAGAGTATCTTCCTCCTGCTCGGGTTCTACGGCATCGCGATGCTCGCTCTCATACACTATTTTCTGGCCGAATCGCTGCCCGTGAGGCAGAGCCTGCACCCGCTGGCCATTGCGCGCAATTACGCGCGCCTGTTCAGGAGTCCCATGTACCTGTGCGCCATCGTCGCGAGCGGGTTCATCTACGCGGGCCTGCTGACCTACCTGTCGTCATCGAGTTTCGTCTACATCAGCATGCTGGGCGTGCCGGTGCAGTACTTCGGGCTCATCTTCCTGACCTCGGTGGTGGGCTACATGGCCGGCAGTGGCCTGAGCGCACGGCTGAGCCGGCATCACGACTCCGAGTTCATCGTGCTCTGGGGGGCGTTGCTCGCGGCGGCCTCTACCGGGTCGATGTGGATCGGGGTATACCTGTTGCCCGACAGCATCGCGGTGCTGGTACTACCGATGACGGTCTACTCCACCGGCATGGGCCTGGTCCTGCCCAATGCCATGGCGGTCGCGCTGCGCCCTTACGCGGACATCGCCGGCACCGCGTCGGCGCTGCTCGGCTTCGTACAGATGGCGCTGTCCGGTATCGCCACCGCGCTGGTGGGCGCCTACCTCGTGGACTCACCTGCGCCGATGCTGAATGTCATGCTGCTCATCAGCGTGGTCGCACTCGCGCTCGCGGTCATCCTCTACAGCGGTCA
>CAJIAY010000111.1_pt1 | contig 21130 bp, 16 predicted proteins | sample 9199221 | NCBI WGS metagenome assembly CAJIAY01 (sample SAMEA7708283, study PRJEB35096) | sediment metagenome | biome: marine neritic benthic zone biome [ENVO:01000025]; feature: sediment [ENVO:00002007]; material: shallow marine sediment [ENVO:03000034] sea grass bed [ENVO_01000059] ...
ACCTTGATCGGCCACATGTAGGGGCGCCAGGCGGAGTAGCTGCGTTCCTTGTACTCGATGGCATATTGCATGCTGTCGATTGCGCCATAGAGCAGGACGCCGAGGTAGAAAATCAGGAAGAACACCGTGAACGCGTCAAACCAGGCTTTCTTCTGGTCAGACCAGGCGTGGTAGAACAGATCCATGCGCACATTTGAACCCATCTGGATCGAATAGGGGCCGCCCAGCATGTAGTAAGCGACCATGGCGAATTGGGCCATTTCGAGCGTCCACAGGGAAGGGAGGAAGAACGTCTTGGAAATCGATGACCACAGCAGGATAGCGATCATGACGAAAATGCCATACATGATGACCCTGCCGACACGATAATTCACCGCATCGATAATCGAAACGTAGCGTCTAATGAACCACGTCAACAGAGCCTCCTGGCAAACGGGTCATAGCGGGAGGGCATCCCGTCACTGCACCTGAAAAACGAACTTTTTCCTGGCTATAGCCACCTGGAGAGCGGTACCGGGCGAGCGCACCATGCTGGTGCGGGCGGGGGATGCAGGGTCACCCCGGTGCAACTGGCCTGGTGGTATCGCTGAGTCACGGAAGGCTGAGCACATAGGTGCCGTTCCGCTCACGAGTACAGGTAATATTAGAGGTGTATGCGCAGGATATCTACTGAAGAACGGCGCTCGTTGGTTTTTATCCCTCGCAAGACATTGGTACCACGTGGCAGGTCCCGGTTCACACTCGAGCAGTCCCGATTCCTCGTGGAGCCGAGTGAATTACTTGAAGTAGCCTGGAAAGAGAAAGGGCGGGTGGTCGGAACCTGACGTGTAGCAGCAGTCGCAGTTTCTCGAACCTGTCCCTGGCGAATTGGTAGTACAAGCCGCTATTGCCAGATGGTCGTGTATACGTAGTTCCCTGCCATTTCCACGTTGACTGCTCTTTCAGCTACCCGACGTGAAGTAGTAGGCATGCATAAACAGTGGGTTAGTCCGCGTGGTGGACCAGAAGGAGGCCAAAATTGAGAACATTCCCTGTAGATTTCCCGTTTTCAGGGAAATCCCTGGAGACAATCCCTGCCCAGAATGCCGCCACCCGTAATTCGCCAGCCACACGTACATCGTGACTGGTCCAGGCAGTGATACCGGATGGCGCTGCCGGTACCTAGCGGCCATTCGCCTTACGCATTATCCGCCACAACAGCGAGGGTGCAAACCGGCGCAGGCGCACCAGGGATTTTGCATTCCCCGGATAGACGATTTTGCTGCGTTTTTGCAGACCGGTGTTGATCGCGTCTACGATGGACTGGGCCGAGACCATCTGCTGCCCACTGCTGCGTGCGGACTTCATGCTGGCAGGGCCCTTCTCAACGGCCTGATCGAGCAGTGGTGTATCCACCATAGGCGGGTTCACGAGCATGATGTGCACGTTGCTCGTATTCTCTTCCTGCAACACCTCGACATAAGCGTTGGTTGCGGCCTTGGACGCGGAGTAGGCCCCGAGTCCATGGGTCAGTACGCTGCCTGACATGGAGCCGACCACCACCAGTTCGCCCGCGTCCCGCTCCAGCATCGATGGGAGGGTAGCTTTGGTGATATTGACGGTGCCCATAACATTGATGGCTATAACGCGGTTAATGGCCTCCGTGTCCATATTCGCGAGGTCGCCGCCGGGCATGATGGCGGCGCAGTGCACGAGACGATCGATAGCCCCAAGCGTGGCTGCAATTTCGTTTACTACCGACTCGACGGCTTGTTGGTCCGAGGTGTCGCAGGTGAAAGTCACCACCTGGTGATAGTCACTTCTAACTTCGTCAAGTGCGGCCTGGTTTACGTCGATCACGGCTACGGTGTAGCCCCTGGTGACCAGGTCCTTTACGGTCAGCAGCCCAATACCACTGGCGCCTCCGCTGACGACGGCGACTTTCCCAGGCTTGATAGCGTTCATTGGCAGATTTTCCGGTGGGTTTGCAAACGATAAAGCGGTTAGTGATGCCCGAGGCCCACGCCCGGAAGCAGTCGAGTGCGGACGAACTCCTCCAGTTCCTCGCGGGTCTTTTCCCTGTGGCCCGGCACGCTCAGGAAAGACATGACGTTGCGAATCCACAGTTCGGAGATACTTTCTGCATCAGGTTTAAGGTAGGTATGTTCCTCGAACACCTCGGCGAATACGAATTCGCCGAACATGGCGTAGGGGTAGTGGGTCATACCCACTGTGCCGAAGAAGTCCTCGCCGGGTTCAATCACCTTGGCCAGTATGGGATTCCGGGGAAAGTGCTCATGGATGTACAGGAAGCCTTCCACGAGTTTCTCCTCGGCGCTTTCGAAGCGTTCGATATAGCGCGCCGTCGCCTCGCCAAGCTTCAGTCCCTCGCGCTGGAATGCGGCGGCCAGCAGGTCATTCTTGTTGCGGAAGTAGTTGTACACTGTTTGCCGCGCGATGCCGGATTCCTCGGCGATCAGCCGGATATTGGTTTTTTTGATGCCGTAACGCCCGATGCAGGTGACCCCGGCATCCAGCAGCTTCTGTCGGGTAATGTCCTCCTGGGTCGGGTAGGCCGTAACCTGCTGTTGTGCTCTGCTAGTCATAAATTCCATCCCTGCCGGCGGTTGACAGTATATTACATATTAACCTAAACTGTCGTCCATATACGACATAAATAGCAAAAGTGTCGTATCGCGTGTGGGTGCAGGCGCCTGAGCCTGGCTGCACGCCCCCGGCGTTTTGCCGCTAACGCATTGAAAAGAAGACTTATACGAGGTGGAGAGAGCGATGAACTCGATGGAGCAAGAACTGGCGGAAACCCTGACCGAGCGCGTCCTGGCCCTGGTGAACACTGACAGCACGGAGTTTGCCGACACGGTGCTGGAAGTGGAGGGAGGTTTCTACACAGACCCCGACCAGTGGCGCGCCGAGTGTGATCTCATGGAGAGGGTCCCCGCGGTGGCGGTGCCCACGGCGATGCTGCGTGAACCCAACACCTATGTTGCGCGCACGGTGAACAACAACCGGCGCATTCTCGTCACCCGCGACGAACACGGCCAGTCCCACGTGTTCCTCAATGCCTGTCGCCATCGGGGTGCGGCAATCGTCGACGATGGCCGCGGTTGCGAGAAACGCTTCAGTTGCCCCTACCACAGTTGGACCTACGCCAGCGACGGTGTGTTGACCGGTGTACCGGGCCAGCAAGGCTTTGATGGTATGGACCGGACAAGCCGCGGCCTGATGGAGTTACCCAGCGTCGAGCAGTACGGCTTTATCTGGTACGTGATGGACCCGGAGGCGGGGCTGGATCTGGATGCCTGGCTGGGTGACTTCGGTGCGGAACTGGGCCAGTGGAATTACCAGGACTTCGAGTACATTCAACACAGCCATTACGAAGTGCCGGCGAACTGGAAGAACGCGATCGAGGCCTTCACCGAGTTCTATCACTTCAAGTTTGTGCACGCTAATTCCATTGTGGGGCAGGGCACCATCTCTAATGTTACTGCCTTCGACGATTTTGGTTATCACATGCGCCTGCTGTCGGCATTGGCATCCATCGCCACCCTGAACGAAGACCCGCAGCCTTATAACGGCTGCGCGCACCTGGGCGTGATCTACAACGTCTTCCCGAACCTGATTATTGCTAACTCGCCGGTAGGCCTCGAGTTCCTGCATTTCCTGCCGGGCAGCGCTCCCGACCGGGGCATGCTGTATTACATTGGCATGGCCAATCAACGGATAAGTGACGAAGAAACCCTGGCCGGTTACCGGGCCCTGTTCGACAACATGCAACAGGTGGTTGACGAGGACCTGGGAGTGATTACGGCCTGCACCAATGGCCTGGGTAGCGGGTTGCCAGGTATCGTGATCGGCAGGAACGAGCCGGGTACGCAACACTTCGTGAAGTCGGTTCGCCAGGCCAGCCAGTCCCACAGGCAGGTGATCGCCGGGGCCGCCTGAGGCGGCAGGCTCTTCAGCCGTCGTAGGGGTTGGTATCGGTCAGCGCGATGCCCTGGTCGGCACGCGCATCGAGGCGAATCTCCGGGGCATCGATTTCCGGGTGCGCAAGGCTGACCGCCAGCGCCTCCAGCAGCGCCTCGGCGACGTCGTCGACCAGCATGATGCCGCCTGAAATGCCTTGTTTCTCCCAGCTCTCCAGCGCCTGGCCGAAATACGCCTCGCCCATGTGGTTGGCGAATTCCGTGGGAGCGCAGTTGCCCATCTGTACGCGAACGAAGCGCCGGTCGGGGTGTTCGACGCGCCAGGTGCGGATGCAGTGATCCAGTGCAGCCTTTGACGCCGAGTAGGCGCTGAAGAAGGCATTGTTGTCCTCGGCAGTGCGCGAAGACACGAATGCGAAAATACCCGCTCGGCCGAGGTGCTTGATGCTGGCGCCGGCGACCAGGTTGGCGCCAATCACATTGACGGCGTAGACCGAGGACCAGACACCCGGGTCGCAGTCGGCCAGCGGTTGCAGCACGCCGACGCCGGCGGCGTAGATCGCCAGGTCCAGGCCGCCCATGGCGGCCACCGCGCCATCCACGATGCGGACTACGTCCTCACGATTGGTCGCGTCACCAGCGATAGCTGTGCCCGACCCTATTTCCGCGACCAGCGCATCGAGCATGGCCTCGCGCCGCGCCGATACCACTATCTCGGCGCCTGCCCGGGCTGCAGCTTTCGCGGTCGCGGCACCGATGCCCGACGACGCGCCCACGACCAGAATGCGTTTTCCTGCGAGAGTGCTGCTCATAACTGCCTGCCGTTGCTGCTGGTGATTGCGCGGCACATTATCCCGCGGCGTCGTAGCGCTCGTAGACGTAGCCGTGGCTGCGGTTGTCGATATCCCACATGCCGCGACCGGTCATGTCAGCCCAGTCGCTGCGCGCCGCGGGCGCCTGGCCGGAGTCTATCACTATCTCCCAGGCCTGCCGCACCCGGGCGGGGTTCGTGAACGCGCTGACCGCGTCCGCCTCGATCGCCGATACCCCGGCGGCGGGGTTTACCTCCTGGGCCAGGCGGTAAAAGCCGGGGTTGGCCGGGTCGGTCAGCATGAGGTGCGCGATGCCGCGCTTCAGCGCTTCCTGCACGCCGGCGCAGTCGTTGAGCCAGGCAAGACCGCGGGTATCGTCGATGCGGGCATAGCCCATGTCGAAGTAGTCGTGGGGCGTGAAGGGGTTGAGTTGCAGGACCTTGAGGATGGCGTCCATGTCGTCGCCCTCGATGGCGAAGGTGTTGCGCAGGCGGTGCACGGTGACCGGCGCCAGGTGGTGGTACTGCTCTTGCGCCAGTGCCGGCAGGTGCTCGTCGCCGTGGTGCTCCGCGACCGAGTAATAGCAGGCATAATTGAGGATGAAAACGTGCAGCATGAACTCCTTGCACAGGGTGGCCAGACTGGCGTGTGACAGGTCTTCCAGGCAGAAGTCACGCTTGAAGGCGCCGCTGTAATCCGCCAGGCCATCGCCTGTCTGCGGCAGCGAATCGAAGGCGAAATTGGCGGCGAGTGTTTGCGCGGTGTGGTCCAGGAATGGACAGTCCTCCGCCAGCGCGATGTCGTCCTGTATGGTAACCAGCCAGCGGCAGGGACCCTTGTCGGGTATCTCCTTGAGTGGCGGCCGGTACACCGGCCGGCAGCGCATCCTCGGGTTGACCGCGATGACGGTGGCGTCGAAAGTCGGGTCTTCCATGTCGTGGCATAGCTGGGTCTGCATGGCCTCGTCGCGGTTGGTCACGTCAAAGATGTGGTTGAAGGAGCCGCAGCTGCTGGTCCAGAAGTAACCCTCGGTGGGCGACACCAGATCGTAATGGAAACACAGGAAGTTGTGCGGCGCGCCAATATCCACCTGGAAGCCCTTCAGGGCCACGCTGACGTCTTCTCCCTCGATCTTCAGGAACTGGCGATTACGGTGGTTGTAGATGGGGCTGGTGCTCATCCACTCGTCGCAGGCCACCTGGGTCTGCGCGTCCTTGCCGAACATCAGCGCCACCGGGAGCAGGGCGCTGCGGTCGTGGATGTGGTTGGCCAGCATGACATCGCGGCCGTATTGCGCCAGCAGGCTGTGATCCATGTCCTGCAGTTTCAGGCCGGGCCGGAACGGCCCCCGGTAATCTTGCATCGCCTTGCTCCCGCTTTTAGGGCTATTCATCCACCACGGTAATCACGTTGTTTGGACAAAACCGCGCCGCCCGCATGACCTTTTCCCGCAGCGCCTCCGGTGGTGATTCCAGCAGCACTTTAACCAGTGGGTATCCGCCGTCTTCCTCGACCACGTCGAAGACTTCCGGCGCCTCCATCAGGCAGACGCTGTGCCCCTGGCACATGTCGCGGTCGATGATCACTTTCAAGGGCATGGGAATTCTCCCTGGCTAGCGCGCACGCAGCGTGTAGCGCAGCTGGCACGGCGATATGGGCGGCTGGGTCATGGTGCTGGAATCGGTTGCAACCGGGGTGTCACCGAGGCTGATATCGAAACGGTACAGGAGCTTGGACATCACGACCTTCATCATCATCAGCGCGAGCGGCTGTCCGATGCAGCGGTGGCGGCCGGAACCAAAGGGCAGCCAGTCGAAGCCCTGCAGGTCTTCGCCGCGGTCCTCGTAGTAGCGTGAGGGGTCGAAGGTGCCTGCGTCCGGGAAACAGTTTTCATCCAGGTGCGCCATCGCGGGTGCGACGCCTATGTAGTGTTGCGGCGGGATGACCCAGTCCTTGTAGTGGAATTCCTGCTCGGTCCTGCGGATGAGAAACGGAATGGGCACGTGTACGCGCAGGGCTTCCTTGAGAAAGGACTCGGTGATTTTCATGTCGCGCAGGGTGTCGTAGTCGTACTCGCCTGAGGCGTCCAGTATCGGGTCGAACTCGGCGCGCATGGCCGCGACGTGTTCGGGGTGACGTGCAGCCTCCACCGTCGCCCAGGCCAGTGAGGTAGACATGGTGTCGTGGGCGGCGAAGAGGATGGATACCAGCAGGTTGGTGATTTCCTCGGCGCTGACGTTATCGCGTTGCAGCATGCGGTCCACCATGTCTTTGCCGTGAGCGCCCTGCGCCCGGCGCTCGTCGAGCACACCCTCGATTATCTCCACAATGCGCGCGCGAGATCTGTCGCGCGCCTTGAAGCGCGGATGGTCCGCGTGCGGGTCGCGGCAGGCCAGAAGCATGTTGGACAGGTCGAGGTCGCGAAAACAGGCCACGAACTCCGGGGTGATCTCCCGGCAGAACTGTGGGCTGACCAGCACGGCGCTGGTGTTGTAGAGCATCAGTTCCACGTAGTAGGTGACGATGTCGAGTTCGCCCTCGTCGCCCAGTTTCGCGAAAGCCTGATCTACCTCGGCCGAAATCGTCGGCGGGTAGGTCTGTAGGTAACGGGTCTGCGCGAAGGCGGGGCGGAACTGCTCCTTCTTTTTCTCCGGGGTCGGCGCATCGTAGGATACGCCGGCGCCCAGGATGGGTTTCATGACGACCGAGGCGGGGTATTCCGAGATCACCTCGTCCGGTGCGCGGAAGAACGCTTCCCGCGCCTCGGGGCTGTTCATCATCACGATATCCATATCGTGGGCGATAAATCGGCCCATCTCGCCACACTCGCTGGCCACGCGCTGCATGACGGCGCGCGCGTCCTGCTCCCAGGCCACGCCCTGGTCACTGTCGTCGACAAGCGGGGGTAATGCTGCATCAGTCATGGTATGTCATCCTCGGGCGCCTTCTCGCGGCGCGGTGCGGCCGGCCGCGGCGCCATCAGCGGCCCCGTTCATCAGCCTGTGATTACCGGGTTAGAGGTTGTGCGGGTTGACCAGCACGCCGCCGTCGACGTTGAGGATATGGCCCGTGATAAACGTAGACCGATCGCTCAACAGGTAACTCACCGCATCGGCGATCTCCTCGGGCTCGCCGAGGCGGCGCATGGCGTGGGTGGCGATCGTTTTATCGCGCTCGTGGGGAAAGGCCTCGAAGTACAGCTCGATGGCCGGCGTCTTGATGCCGCCCGGTGCGACACAATTCACCCGGATACCGCGCTGTGCGTATTCCGCCGCCACGGTCTTGGTCAGGGCGAGCACGCCGCCCTTCGCCGCGCTGTAGGGCGACATCTTGGCCTCGCCGCGCACGCCGCCCACCGACGATATATTGACGATGGCGCCGCCGCCGGACTGTTCGATGGCCGGTAGCTGGTACTTTAAGCAGAACCACACGCCCTTCAGTGTGACGTCCTGTACCTGTTCCCACTCTTTCTCGGACCAGGTGGTGACTTCCTTGAAGCCACCGCCGAAGGCGGCGTTGTTGGACGCCCCGTGCAGGGCACCGTAGTGGTCCATAATCGCCGCAATGGCGGCCTCGACTTCCTGCTCGTCGGCGACGTTAGCCTGCAATGCGATGGCGTCGCCGCCGTCCGCCAGGATCGCGTCGCGGACTTTTTCTGCGGCGTCGAGGTCGCGGTCAACGATCACCACTTTCGCGCCGTCCTGGTGGAACACGTGGGCGGTGGCTTCGCCGATGCCGCTACCCCCGCCGGTGACCATGGCGACCTTGTCCTCAAGCAATCGTTTCATCACTATTTCCTCGATCTGGATGGGTTTAGTCCCGGTCCGGTGTTCGTGCCAGGCCGTCGCCGGGTCCCCTGACTGTGTACATGGTAGGCGCAGGCCCGCCCCTTACCTAGGGACAGGAATCGTCAATAGGGGTACAAAATGAGACAGTTTCCACCGGTACGCAAACGGGGCCTGACCCCGTTCAGCGTCTGAAGGCTGAGGGCGACTGCCCCATGTGGCGGGAGAAGAAGTCGCGGAAGCGCCGCGTGCTGCGGAAGCCGATTGCGTCCGCCACCTGCTCGATCGACATGCCGGTGTTAGACAGCAGTTGCCGGGCGTGGTTGACGCGCACCTCGTCCTTCAGTTCCCGGTAGCTGGTGCCCTCGTGCTGCAGGTGCCTCGCCAGGGTGCGGGAGGTCATGCCCAGGCGCTGCGCCAGTTCGGCCATGGTCGTGGACTCGCTGTGTTGCATGAGGATGGAGCGCACCTCGTCGACCACGCCCCCGGGGGTGTCCATGGACTGGCAGACCTGCTCGAGCATCGCGAAGTTGAGCGGGTGCTCCTCATGGCGCACGTCCTTCAGCGCGAAGAAATTGCACACGAACTCATTCTTTGGCGCATCGAAGTCCACCGGGCACTGGAAATAGTCGTCGTAGGCCGCGGCGTGCGCCGGCCGCGTGTAGCTCAGGCGCACCACCGTGGGAATGGTGGTGGTGCCGTAATAACGGTTGAGCGCCTCGCGCAGTGAACTGAAGCACTCCTCGACGAACAGCGGCTGCAATTGTCCCAGCGGTGCGGGCGGCGTTAGCCGGAATACCGGCAGGGTATCCTCGGTGGTCCAGTGGGGCAGCATGATCTGGCCACTGAGCCGGTGATAGCGCTCCACGGTGCGCGCCTTCTGCCAGAAGTTCGACCCGGCGTTGGCGGCCTTGGTGGTAATACCGCCGTCCTCGTCGCTGTTAGCGATACCGATCTTCAGTCCCAGGGCCGGATCGCCGGTCAGGCGCAGCGCGTTTTCCGCCAGGGTGAGGGTCTGTTTGAGGCTGACGCGGGTTGCGGCGTCGTACAGTGTGGCGGTATCGATGCCGGTACCGTGCAGCAACCGGTCCTCACTCAGCCCCACGTCGGCGCAGTAGCGGATCACCCGGATAAAGAAGTGGGGTGTATAGCGACCGGACCTGGGATTGCTGTCGTTCATCGGCATCCAACTCTTTCGGCGCGGGTTGCGGGGCGTCCCGCTGAACCTGGCTCTCCGATTATGTCATATTTTGTACCCCTATTGGCCACTGCGGTGTCTAGGTGTCCCGGGCCCACGGCTCTTACACTGGCATCAAAGGATGAAGAAGTGGGCGCGTCCACCCGGTCGGCAGCGCCCGTGGGCACAGGAGCCTTATATGAAGTACCGAGTCATACAGTGGGCCACCGGCGGCGTCGGCAGGGCGGCCATCGAGGCGGTGCTGGATCATCCCGAGCTGGAACTGGTAGGTTGCCTGGTCTACAGCGACGAGAAAAACGGCCGCGACGTGGGCAGCCTCGTCGGCCGGCCGGACCTCGGCATCGTGGCGACCATGGACAAGCAGGCCGTCCTGGCGCTGGATGCCGACTGCGTGGTGTACACGCCGCAGTTCCCCGATGAGCGCGATGTCATCGCCATCCTTGAATCCGGAAAATCGGTGGTGACCTCGGTGGGGTATGTCTATCCCAGGATGCAGGACACCACGGCGGTGGAGGCCGCCTGCGCCAAGGGAGGCGCCGCCCTGCACGGCACGGGTATTCACCCGGGGGGCATGACCGAGCGGTTCCCGCTCATGGTGTCCGCCCTGACCCGGGGTATCACCCACGTGCGCATCGACGAGTACTCCGATATCCGCACCTATAACGCGCCTGGTGTGGTGCGCGACATGATGCTGTTCGGTCATGCGCCGGACGTCGCCCGGCAGTCGCCCATGGTCAAGTTCATGGGCGGCGGTTTCATGCAGTCCATTGACATGGTAGCCGACGAGCTCGGTTTCACCCTCGACAGGCACAAGCAAACCCGGCACGACATTTCCGTGGCCACGGCGCCCATCGACTCGCCCATCGGCGTGATCGAGCCCGGCCAGGTGGCGGCGCAGCGCTTCGAGTGGAGCGGCCTGGTTGATGGCGAGCCGGTTATCAGCACCTCGGTGACCTGGCTGATGGGTGAGGAACACCTGGAACCTGGCTGGGGCTTCGGCCCTGAGGGCGCACGCTACGACATCGAGGTCACCGGCGACCCGACCATGTCGATGGTGATTCACGGCTGCCACCCGCACACGGTGGAAGAGGGGCTGAAACGCAACCCGGGTGTCGTGGTAACGGCACTGCACTGTGTCAGCGCGATTCCCTACCTGTGCGCGGCGGGACCGGGCATCAAGACCTACCTCGACCTGCCGCTGATCAGTGGCCGTGCGGCGCCGAAGTTCCAACTTCCCCAGGCAAGGACAGACGGATGATTCTAGACAGGTTTAAAGTAACGGATAAAGTGGCGATCGTGACCGGCGCCGGCAAGGGCATCGGGCGTGGCATAGCCCTGGCGCTGGCCGAGGCCGGCGCTGACGTGGTCTGCGCCGCGCGCACCCAGGCGGATATCGACGACACCGTTGCCGAGGTGGAAAAGCGCGGCCGGCGCGGGCTGGCGGTGCAGTGCAACGTGATGAAGACGGAGGATCTGGACAGGCTGGTGGACGCGGCGGTCGAAACCTTCGGCAGGATCGATATCCTGGTCAATAACACCGGGGGTACCCTGCCCAGGGCGGCGATGCAGACCAGTGAGGCGTACTTCGAAACGGCCCTGCGCTTCAACGTGACCACCGCCTTCCTGCTGAGCCGCATGGTGGCCGAGGTAATGGCCCGGACATCGGGTGCCGGTTCGATTATCAATATCTCCTCGCGCTCGGGCGATATGGTGCAGACGTCCTTTGTCGCCTATGGCGCGGGCAAGGCGGCGCTGAACATGATGACGCGCAACATGGCGCCGGAACTGGCGCCGACCGTGCGCATGAACGCGATCTCTGTTGGCGGCGTCGCCACAGACTCGCTGAAGACTGTGCTGCTCGACGACAACATGCGCGAGCAGTTCAACCGCAACACGCCGATGCACCGGCCCGGCGAGGTGGAAGATATTGCAGCCTGTGCGCTGTTCCTGGCGTCGCCGGCTGCCGCGTGGATTACCGGCAAGGTTTTCCAGGTCGACGGCGGCGTGACCTCGCCGGCGATCCAGGTCCCGGTGCCGCCGTTGGGTGCTGCCTGAACGGTAGATTTTCTTTCGCGGCCCGGCCGCGATGATAACGATAAGAGTCATCCCTGGTCCTGAATGGACAGGAGGAAAACATGATAAACCTCACCCAGTTGTTCAAGGCGTCCGGCGTTACCGCATGCACCTTAATGGCCCTTGCCGTTCAAGGAATCCTGGTCCCTGCGGCGGCCCACGGCCAGGCCATGATGTTGGAGGAAGTGGTCGTGACCGCGCGCAAACGCACCGAGAGCCTGCAGGAGATCCCCATCGCGGTATCCGCCTTCAGCGGCAATGACCTGCAGGATATCGGCCTGTATGACCTGACCGACCTGTCGCGGGTGGTGCCGAACCTGATCGCAGAAAGCGGCGGCTTCTCCTCCGGGACGGCGCGCCTGTTCGTGCGGGGTATCGGTGGCCGCAATGCCGGGGTCAACTTCGACAGTGGCGTGGCTGTGTACCAGGACGGCGTATACCTGTCGCGGCGCGACGGCAACCTGCTGGACAATGTCGATATCCGGACCGTGGAGGTGTTGCGTGGACCGCAGGGCACTCTGTTCGGCAAGAACGCGACCGGCGGCGCAATTCTCTACAGCACCAACCGGCCCACCGATACCTTTGAGGGACACGCCGAACTTTCACTGGGCAATCACGAGCGGCAGCGCGGCAAGTTTACCGTCAACGTGCCGCTGGTGGACGAACGGCTGTACTCGCGGTTGTCACTTTACAGCACCGACCGCGACGGCTTCGTTGAGGACCAGTTCGGCCGCGATCTCAGCGATGAAGACCGCTACGGCGGCCAACTGCAGTTGCGGCTGCTGCCCACGGACAGCCTGGTGCTGGACCTCAACGGTCAGTACAGCAAGACGGATCAGGCCTCCGGCGGCGTCCAGTGCCAGCCTGCCACCGGCGTACCCGGAGCGGGCTGGCAGGCCGCGCTGCAGGACCCGTTCATCGTGATACCGAGCACGGGACAGTCCATCCTGGACCACTGCCGCGACGCCGCGGCGCTGGATAAAGACGAGGTGCTGTCGGCGCTGACCGGTCCCGTCAAGCCGAAGTACAAGAGCGAGGTCAAATCGTTGGCCGGAACCGCCGACTGGGCAATCAACGACCAGCTTGAACTCAAGAGCATTACCGCCTGGCGCAACATCGATGCCAGCCAGCAGGGAGATATCTACGGCATCGGCATTCCGCTGGTCAACCGGGTGAACATCGGTTTTACCGCCGCCGAGCCGCGAGATACGGACTGGTTCAGCCAGGAGCTGCAGCTGTCCGGCATTGCCGCGGAAGGCGCGGTCGACTACGTGGTCGGCCTGTTCTACTCGCGCGAGGAAACAAATGACGGCACCGCGGTCGGCCAGAGCGGGCCGTTCTTTAACGCCCTCACCGGTACCGACCCGAACGTCGCCTACTATAATACCAGCGCCACCGAGCTGCTCACGGATAACACGTCCTGGGCCGCCTTCGGGCAGGCGGACTGGGCTATCAACGACCATTGGAACCTGACCCTGGGCCTTCGCTATACCTGGGAAGAGCGTGAACTGGAGCGCAACGACTTCACCTTCGACCTGTCGACGCTCTCCAGCGGCGCGCCTGTCACGAATGTCGTTGGGCCCTACTACCTGTTTCCGGACGGTGCTGACAGCTACAACATTGGCCACGACTTCGTGCCCACGGGCAGCCTCGACAACAAGATCGACAACGACGACTGGAACCCCATGGCCAGCATCAGCTACAGCTTCGATGGTGGCGGCCGGGTCGACGGCGGTAGCGCCTATTTCACCATTGCCACGGGTTTCCTCTCGGGCGGCCTGTCCGAGAACGTGGATTTCGACGGCAACATTCCGGAGTTCGACCCGGAGGAAGTTATCAACTACGAACTGGGCATGAAAATCGATGCGCTGGACGAGACGCTGCGCATCAATGCCGCTATTTTCTACACCGAGTACAGCGACCGGCAGCTGACCAACGTCGTGCTCAACCCCAGTACCGGCAATATCGCGGCCTCCACGGTCAACGCCGATGAGTCCTCCATCGCCGGGATCGAACTGGAAACTACCTGGCTTGCCACCGAGAACCTGGAGCTGAGCTTCAACTACTCCTACAGCGACGACGAGATCGACAAGTTTGACGACACCACCCTGGCGACCGTCGGCGGCATGCCTGGCTTCGACTGCCAGACCCTGGCCGGTCCCGGTGGCGACCTGGATGTCTGCCAGGTGGACCGCACCGACGAGCGCCTGCCGAACCTCCCCGAGCAGACCTTTTACGGCGCGGCGCAGTATACCTGGGTGACCGGCATGGGCACGGTGGTCGCGCGTCTGGACGCCTCTTACCGCGAGAACACCAACATCTGTTTCGATTACCACAGTTGCCAATGGCAGGGCGGCGACGGGATGGAGTACGACCTGTTCAACCTCGGCGCACGCCTGACCTGGCTGTCGCAGGATGATAAGTGGCGGGTCACGGCCTGGGGCAATAACCTGACCGACGAACAGGAGATCACCGGCGGCGCCCCCCTGGTATCGACCACCGAGACGCGGGCGGCGGTGTGGAGCGCTCCCCTGACCTATGGCCTGGATGTCGCTTACACCTGGTAGGCCACTGTGGCGCCTGCGGTGACAAGAGAAACTGACGATGGGACGAACCGGTAAAACGCTGATCGGCCTCTTGGTGCTGTTCGTATTGGTGCCCGCGGTCGCCTGGCTCTTCCGGCTGGAACTGATCCTGCTGGCCGCTTCCATCGCCACCCGCGTTGACGCGGGGCCGACGCATGAAGTCAACTGGGAGCAGGGACCGTCAGTAGCGCAAGCCCCCGCCGACCAGCGCCCGCCGAACATCGTCATCATTTATGCGGACGACCTGGGTATCAATGATATCTCCACCTTCGGGGGCGGACTGCCAGGTCTCGCCACGCCACGCATTGACCAGTTGGCCGCCGAGGGCGTGCAGTTCTCCCAGGCCTACGCCGGTAACGGCACCTGCGCGCCGTCGCGGGCCATCCTGCTGACCGGGCGTTATCCCACGCGTCACGGTTTCGCTTTTACACCGGGGCCCGGCGGCATGGGCCGGGTCATCTCCATGCTGATGAACGACCCGGCGCGCGGGATGCCCCATACCTACTGGAACCCGGAGGCGAGCGAACAGCTGCCACCCATGGAAGCGCAGGGGCTGCCCGCCTCGGAAGTGACCCTTGCAGAGATGCTCCGGGACCATGGCTATCACACGGCGCATATCGGCAAGTGGCACCTCGGTACGGCGGACGAGTTTCACCCGAATGCCCAGGGCTTCAGTGAAAGCCTGCTGCAGTTGAGTGGCCTGTACCTGCCCGAGGATTCACCGGACGTGGTCAACATCAAGGTCGATGACCCCGTTGATCGTTTCCTGTGGGCGGCGATGGATTTTGCCGCGTCCTTCAATGGCGGTGAACCCTTCCGGCCGGGGGGGTACCTGACGGACTGGTGGACTGACGAGGCGGTCAACGTGATTCGCGCCAACCGCAACCGGCCGTTCTTCCTGTACTTCGCGCACTGGGCCCCGCACGCGCCGTTCCAGGCGGCGCGAGAAGACTACGAGGCCCTGTCCCACATCGAGTCCGAGCCGATGCGGGTCTACGCGGCCATGATCCGCGCCCTGGACCGCAGCGTGGGCCGGGTGCTGGAAGCGCTGCAGGAAGAGGGCCTCGACGACAACACCATAGTGATCTTCTCCAGCGACAACGGCGGCGCGGGGTATATCGGCCTGCCGGACCTGAATGCGCCATTCAGGGGCTGGAAGGGCACCTTTTTCGAGGGCGGCATACGCACGCCGCTGTTCCTGCGCTGGCCGGCCGGTATCGAGCGGGGCTCGGTGGTGACGCGCCCTGTCTCGCAACTGGACCTGGTGCCGACGCTGGTCGCCGCCGCCGGCGCTTCGTTGCCTGACGGTGTCATCATCGACGGCATCGATATCCTCGACCCGGACTCGGTGCGCCCCGATGATGCCCTGTTCTGGCAGACGGGTTACTATCACGTGGTGCGCCAGGGCGACTGGAAACTGCAGGTCAACCCCCGGCGGGAGAAGACCTGGCTATATAATCTGGCCGATGACCCGACCGAACAGGTGAACCTGGTGGACAGTCATACGGACAAGGTGGCGGAGCTGCAGGCATTGCTGGCTAAACACCACCGGGATGCGCGCCCGGCCCTGTACCCCTTCACCACGGAGGCGCCGACGCTGGTCGACAAGCCACCGTCCCAGGGCTATGTGCCGGGTGACGAGTACGTGTACTGGCCCAACTGATTGCGCATGGCCGGCAGATCGCTTCAATACCATATAATGCAGGTGACCGCGTTGTCGGCGCTACTGGTGGCGAGCGCCTGCAGCCGGGTCGAGGACCCGAGCCTCGAGCCCTGGTTCGATGCCGCTACCGCGGCGCCCATCCCCACCAAGCCCACCACTGAATTCAACCCGCAGCGCAACCTCTACTGGGGCGACCTGCATATCCACACAAGTTTTTCGACCGACGCCTGGACCATGGGGGTGCGGGCCACGCCGGACGACGCCTACACCTTCACCCGGGGCGGTGAGATCGGGCACGCCGGGGGTTATGGTATCCAGTTGTCGCGGCCGCTGGACTTCGCCGCGGTGACCGATCACGCGGAGTACCTCGGCCTGATCCGCGCCACCGAACCGGACCTGCCCCTGAGCCGCAGGAGCTTCAAGGAGCGGATGCGCAACGACGGCAAGCTGGCCAATACCATCGCCTTCCTGCAAACCACCATGACCTTCGATCTCAGGAATGTCGGGTTGGACGGCTGGGAGCGTTACGCGCAGGATGCCTGGGCCGAGACGATCGCCGCGGCGCAGCGGCACAACCTGCCGGGCGAATTCACCACCTTCGTCGCCTACGAGTGGAGCTCCGCGCCTGAGAAACGCAACCTGCACCGCAACGTGGTGTACCGCGATATCAATGTGCCGGACATGCCCTATAGTTCGTTGAACTCAAGTGACCCGCGCGACCTCTGGTCGGAGCTTGAGCGGCAGAGGGAGCAGGGCATGCAGGTGTTCGCTATCCCGCACAACGGCAATTCCAGCGACGGCATCATGTACGACTCGGTCATGTACGACGGCGCGGCCATGACCGCGGCCTACGCGGAGCGGCGCATGTTCAATGAACCCCTCAGCGAGATCTACCAGGTCAAGGGGTCTTCAGAGACTCACCCGATGCTGTCCCCCGACGATACCTTCGCGGGCTTCGAGATTGTCGACCGCCGCCTGAGCCGCGAAGGCGGCCTGTCCGAACCCTCCGGCAGTTACATCCGCGACGCGCTGCGACGCGGCATGGAGCTGTCCCATACCGAGGGCTTCAACCCTTACCGCTTCGGTGTGATCGGCAGTTCGGACGGCCACAACGCATCATCGCCGGTTGAGGAAGACAACTTCCACGGCAAGCTGCCCCTGCTGGATGGCAGCGCCGCGACCCGCCTGCGCGAAAACAGCTACATCCCGCGGGATCTTCCCGGCGGTACCCAGTGGAACGCCGCGGGCCTGGCCGCGGTCTGGGCCGAGGAGAATACGCGGGGCGCGCTGTTTGACGCCATGCGGCGAAAGGAGACTTACGCCACCTCCGGTCCGCGCATCGCGGTGCGCTTCTTCGGTGGCTGGGGCTTCGAGGAGGACCTGTTCACGCAGCCGGACTGGGTGGTACGGGCGCAGCGCGATGGCGTACCCATGGGTGGTCGATTACCCGAAGCGAGCGCGGACCGCGCGCCGACCTTCGCCGTGTGGGCGATACGCGACCCGGAAAGTGGCAACCTCGACCGTGTGCAGATCGTCAAGGGCTGGCTGGACGCTGACGGCCAGTCCCATGAACAGGTATTCGATGTCGCCTGGTCCGGCGATCGCAGGCCCGACGCTTCGGGGGTACTGCCCCCCGTCGGCAACACCGTGAACGTCGCTGAGGCGACCTATACCAACAGCATCGGCGCGGAGCAGCTCTTTACCCTGTGGACCGACCCCGCCTTCGACCCTGCGACCGAGGCGTTCTACTACGCCCGGGTCATCGAGATACCGACACCGCGCTGGAGTACCTACGATGCGAAGGCACTGGGTGTCGCTCCTCCCGAGCCCACCTCCTTGCAGGAACGGGCGGTGACCTCGGCGATCTGGTACAAACCAACCGCTGCGCAGGACACGCCTTGAGTAAGCGCCTGGTCGCTCAGTTGTTCGTGCCGGTAGCCTTGGGCCTGGCCGGGTGCAGCGAGTTCGAGGACCCGGTCCTGGCACAGCCGGACACCGCGCTGCTGGAATTACCGCTCCCGGCGCTAAAGCCCGTGCCTTACTCGGCGACGAGGAACCTGCTCTGGGGCGACCTGCATGTGCACACGGCCCTGTCCTACGACGCCTACACCATGGGTGTCCGGGCCCTGCCTGATGATGCCTATACCTACATGAAGGGCGGCACCATCCGCCATGCCTGGGGTTACCCGATTCGCGCGAGCCGCCCGCTCAATTTCGGCGCGGTGACCGACCACGTGGAGTACCTCGGCATCCCCCGGCACCTGGCCGGGGAGGGCAGGGATGAGCCGGACCACGCCGTGATCGGCGCGCTGGAGCGTGGCAGCCCGCTGCAGTACTCGGCCCTGTTCCTGTATCGCATCTTCACCACCATGGCCTCCGCGGAGCAGCGCGAGAAGAACTTCGGGCGAGACGACCTTGCCCATGTCTCCGTGGCTGCCTGGCAGTCGTTGGTCGACGCCGCGCAGCGGCACAACACGCCGGGCGAGTTCACGACTTTCGTGGCCTACGAGTGGAGCTCAATGCCGAATGAGCGCAACCTGCACCGCAATGTTATCTATCGCTCTGAGCAGATACCGGACTTTCCGCATTCGTCGCGCGATTCCGATAATCCCGAGGACCTGTGGCGGGCGCTGGACCTGCAGCGCGCACAGGGCCAGGACGTACTGGCGATCCCGCATAACGGCAATGTCAGTGGCGGCCGCATGTACGAATCCACGACCTTCTACGGTGAACCACTGACCGCCGGGTATGCGGCGTCGCGAAGCCGCAATGAACCGCTGTCGGAGATATTCCAGGTCAAGGGCAGCTCGGAGACGCACCCTTCGTTGTCGCCCGATGACGCCTTCGCGGATTTCGAACTGATGGATACCATCATGTCCGCGTCCGGCGAGCCAAGCGAGCCCAGTGGCAGCTACGCCCGGGACGCGCTGCGCACCGGCCTCGAGTTCGCCCATCGCGAGGGCTTCAATCCCTACCGCTTCGGCGTCATCGGCAGCAGCGACAGCCACAACGCGAGCTCCTCCGTGGAGGAGGACAACTACCACGGCAAGCTGCCACTGACCGACGGCACACCGGCACAGCGCCTGGGCATCGCCGCGGCGGTGGACCGGATCAATACGTCGCGGGTGTACGGGGCCGCAGGCCTGGTAGCCGTCTGGGCACAAGAGAATACCCGCGACTCGATCTTCCGCGCGATGCAGCGCCGGGAGACCTATGCGACCTCGGGGCCGCGTATCGCGCTGCGGTTTTTCGCCGGCTGGAATTATCCCGATGAGCTGCTGCAGGGCGACTGGCTTGAGGTGGCCTACGCGGACGGTGTGCCCATGGGCGGCGAGATGACAGCGAGGGAGGGCAGTTCGCCGACGTTCGTGCTCGCGGCGAGCAAGGATCCACAGGGCGCGAACCTGGACCGGCTGCAGATCATCAAGGCCTGGGTGGACAAGGATGGTAACAGCCACGAGCAGGTCATCGACGTAGCCGCTTCCGGCGACAGGCTGGCAGCGACCGGTGACCGCGCTGAGCCGGTGGGCAGTACCGTTGACGCGGAAGCGGCCAGCTACAGCAACAGTATCGGCAGCCCCCAGTTACTGGCGACCTGGCGCGACCCGGAGTACGACCCCGCCACGCCGGCACTCTACTACGCCCGGGTGATCGAGATTCCCACGCCCCGCTACAGCACCTACGATGCGGCCGCCATGGGGGTAGAGGCGCCCGAGCCTCGTGAAATACAGGAGCGGGCGGTGAGTTCGGCGATTTGGGTGTCGCCGCCCTGAGGGACGTCAGTATGCCGCGAAACAGTGACTGGGAGACGGCTGGTGTGGGCTGATTCTGGCGGTTTTCCCGAACGGCGATTTCGCCAGTCACAGGAGCGTAGTTTCGATATGCCACTGCTTTCAGGTGGCAATGACGTGGTTTTCCGGACAGAACGTCCTATCCAGGACCAAACCGCACTTATGAGCGCGCCGGGTACAGCAAGGTGGATGTGCTGCAATTTTCAGAACAGCGAGGCGTGCTGACCACCGTCTATTACGATGTTCTGTCCCACGATGAAGCGAGACAGGGGGCTGCACAGCAGCGCCGCCATGGGGGCCAGGTCATCGGGTTCTGCCATAAACCCGGCGGGGATTTTATTGTTCTCCAGGAAGTGGGGTAAAACGCTCTCCGCGGTGGGTTCCAGGCCAAAGGCCTCGGCGTAGATCGGCATGATCTCGGCGGCGCCCTCCGTCGCAAACATGCCGGGTAGCAGGTTGTTGATGTTTACGCCGGAACCTGCGATTTCCCGCGAGACACTCGCGGTGTAGTTGATCAGCGCCGAGCGGGCGGGCCCGGACATCAGGCGCCAGATCATGGGGTTCTTGGCGGAGAACGTTGCAATGTTCACGATACGCCCCCAGCCCTTGTCCTTCATCACGGGGATGTAATTGCGCATGATTTCAATGGGGCCGATGAGCGCGGTTTCTATAGACTCGCGCCACATATCGGGAGTGACTTTCAAATAGTCACCGTTGGGGGCGGGTGGTGTGATAGTAATACCGAGAATGTCCGGGTCGGGGCATGCAGCGAACAGTGTTTGTCGACCTTCTTCACTGGAGGAGTCCGCGACGATAGGTGTGACACTGACACCGTACTTTTCGGAGATTTCCTTCGCCGCATTCACCAGGCGTTCTTCCCGACGCGCTGAAATGTAGAGCTCCACACCCGCCTCGGCGAGACGTTCTGCAGTTGCTCGTCCCATACCAGCGCTACCGCCTGCCATGAGTGCTTTTTTTCCACGAATCTGGAGGTCCATAAACCTTTTCCTCTCGTCTGTAAGTTTGGGGCCATAGTAGAATGGCATTTACTTAAAGCTATCTACGGCGATGCATTGCAACCGCTGTCCGGCACGCAGGGTCCTGATGGCTACAAGCCCTCCTGGGTCAGGATGATGTCATCGCTGTTGGCAGGCAGTGAAAAGCTGACCCCGTCTTGGCCCACGGTATGGTCGGGGAAAATTTCCTCGGCGCCGTTCAGCCACAGTGCTTCCTGCCCGGGAACGACCAGCGGCGGCACGATATGGTAGTACAGCAGGTGGCCGACGCCGGCGTCGCGGGC
>CAJIAY010000188.1_pt1 | contig 20040 bp, 19 predicted proteins | sample 9199221 | NCBI WGS metagenome assembly CAJIAY01 (sample SAMEA7708283, study PRJEB35096) | sediment metagenome | biome: marine neritic benthic zone biome [ENVO:01000025]; feature: sediment [ENVO:00002007]; material: shallow marine sediment [ENVO:03000034] sea grass bed [ENVO_01000059] ...
CGCAAGAAGGCTAAGGCCAAGAAGCGTAAGGCGGCTCCCAAGCGCAAGAAGGCTAAGGCCAAGAAGCGTAAGGCGGCGCCCAAGCGCAAGAAGGCTAAGGCCAAGAAGCGTAAGGCGGCGCCCAAGCGCAAGACCAAGCGTAAGGCCAGGAGAAGGTAGCGCAGAGGCGCTCACGAACAACCCGCTGGGAGTAGTCCCAGCGGGTTTTCTCTTTCTGGTCGGCAGGAAGGTGCGGGGATTCCCTTTCCCCGGCGGTGGCGTTCGCGCTACAGGTCAGCCAGCCTCGTTATAGTTCAGGAAACAGCCGGCATCGTCCGAAAAATCGACGGCAACTCCGCCATGTAGCCCGTACCACTCCTTCACAGCGCGTCGACCTTCATCAAGAAAACCTTTCAGTGAGTCCAGGCACTCCCGCCTGATCAACGCACACAGATACTGGGCGCGGCTGCCATCATGCGCATAGCAGATTTGGGGCGAACCCGGTTCGGGCCCCTGCATGACTCCGGCCAGCCGATCAACCCAGTCGGGCGGGAGACTCGGCATGTCGCAGCCGGCGATGGCCACATAATCGGTACGGATTCGGGGCGCGACACTCTCCATGCCTGACAGGGGTCCCTGGAAGTCGTCGCGGCGGTCGGTCACGACGGTCGGGGCAAAGCCGCGGTACTGGTCGAGGTTTCTGTTGCAGCTGATGACGATGCCGCCGACCTGGGGCGCGAGGTTTTCACAGACGTGGGCGACCAGTGGTTTTCCGCGGAAAGAAAGCAAACCCTTGTCGCGACGGCCGACCCGCCTTCCTGCGCCGCCCGCCAGTATTACGCCGGTAATATTGGATTTCGTAGCCATGCATTCAACGATCAGGGTCGATATTGGCGCCGGGGTAGTGCTTGCCGGCCGCCGGCTGTGTGATAATCACAGTCTATCATCCTGGCTGTCTAATCCAGCCGGGGTCAATAGAAACTCCAAGCTGAAATGATTCGATATGACTGGAATCCTGGCGGTCGAAACGGCAACTGATGCCTGTTCTGTCGCTGTCGTTACCGAGGGAGAGATCCGGGCAAGGCACGTCATTGCGCCAAGACAGCATAGCAAGCTTCTCTTCGGGTTACTGGATGAACTGCTCCCCGGAGGCAACCTCGTCGCGCGAGGCATCGAGGTTATCGCTTATGGTAGCGGCCCCGGTTCTTTTACCGGCTTAAGGATAGCCGCAAGCGTGGCGCAGGGACTCGCCTACAGCAGCCGTCTACCCGCGGTCGCGGTCCCCACTCTCGAAGTCCTCGCGCAGGGCGCACTGCAATCCGGGCTGGCGACAGCGGACGATACCGTTCTATCCCTACTGGACGCCCGGGTCAACGAGGTATACGCCGCAGTGTATCGCTTCGACTCCGGCCTGGCAGTCCCGGTGGAAGACCCCTGGGTCGGTGCGCCGTGCGACATCGCGCCGGCTTACCCCGGTGAATTGTGCGCGGTGGGCAGTGGTTGTCGTTACCGGGATCAGTTCCCCGCCCCCCTGGAAACGAGGTTGAAGACCGTTCAGCCGGAACTGCTGCCGAGGGCCAGCGATATGATTCCCCTCGCTCGTGCGCGTTTTGCGCGGGGCGATGTCCAGTCACCGGGCGACATCCAGCCGGTGTACGTGCGAGACGAGATCCACTGGAAAAAGGTGGGAGAGCAGGGCAAGCGCACGTGATAGACCTCTACCAGGCGATAGTATTGGCAGTCGTGCAGGGCCTGACGGAATTCCTGCCGATCTCCAGCTCCGGCCACCTGCTGCTTCCCTCTCTGATGCTGGGATGGCCCGACCAGGGGCTGGCCTTCGACGTGGCGGTCCACGTGGGGACACTCGGCGCGGTACTCATGTATTACCGGGAAGATTTACTGCGCATGGCCGACCGCTGGTGCCGTTCGCTCGTCGGAGGGCCGGCATGTGAGGACAGCCGCCTGGTCTGGTATATCGCCGTGGCGACGGTGCCCGCGGGACTGGTGGGACTGCTGGCAGGGGGATTCATCGAGGCCAACCTGCGAACGCTGCCCTTTGTTGCCACGACGACGCTGGTCTTCGGTCTCCTGCTCGGCATAGCCGACCGACGCGCCCGTGCTGGCGGCGGAGGCCGCACAGTCGGCCTGAGGGAGGTTCTCATTATCGGCCTTGCACAGGCACTGGCGCCCATGCCCGGCGTTTCGCGCTCCGGGATCACCATGACTGCCGCGCTGCTGCTGGGCATGAGCCGCCAGGCCAGTGCGCGGTTTTCCTTCCTGCTCTCAATACCGATTATTGCCAGTGCCGGTCTCCTGAAGGTGTTGGAGCTTACCCAGGGGGAAGATCCGGTCGACTGGGCGCTGTTGGGCGTGGGTGTCGCCGTCTCAGGTGTGGCCGCCTACCTGTGTATCGCCGCTTTCCTGCGCCTGCTGGACCGGATCGGATTTATGCCATTTGTTTATTATCGTGTGGCGCTGGCTGCACTGTTGTACTTTATCTGGCTGGCGTAGTGGCCTGAACTGGAAGGTGTACTCCTATGAATATCGGGTTTATCGGGCTGGGCGTCATGGGCTTCCCCATGGCAGGCCACCTGCAGCGAGCGGGGCACCGGGTGCGTGTTTACAATCGCACCGCGCAGAAGGCGAATCTCTGGGTCGAGCAGTATGGCGGCGAGTCGGCTGCCACCCCTGCGGCAGCGGCCGAGGGGGCGGGGTTGGTCGCCATCTGCGTCGGTAACGACGATGATGTGCGTGAGGTTGCACTCGGGGCCGAGGGCGCGCTGTCCTCGGTACCCGAGGGCTCCGTGATCGTTGATCACACGACTGCCTCGGCGGAACTCGCGGTTGAACTTGCCTCCGCTGCCGCCGCCCGTGGGGTCGGGTTCCTCGATGCCCCGGTTTCGGGCGGGCAGGCCGGCGCCGAGAACGGCGCCCTCACGGTGATGGTCGGCGGCGACGGCGAGACCTTCGAACGCGTGGAGCCCGTATTGCAGGCATACGCCAGGTGCATCAGGCTGTTGGGTCCGGCAGGCAGCGGACAACTGGCCAAAATGGTCAACCAGATCTGCATTGCCGGAGTGGTCCAGGGACTCGCGGAGGCGTTCGCGTTCAGCGAGCAGGCCGGCCTGGACACGGCGGAGGTGGTAGAGGTTATCCGGCAGGGCGCCGCCCAGTCCTGGCAGATGGAGAACCGTTACCAGACCATGCTGGCGGGTGACTACGAGCACGGTTTCGCCGTCGACTGGATGCGCAAGGATCTCGCGATGGTACTGGATCGGGCGGGGCGGATGGGGCTTGAGTTGCCGGTTACTTCCCTCGTCGACGGATTCTACGCGGATGTGCAGGCGATGGGCGGCCGTCGCTGGGATACATCCAGCCTGTTTGCAAGGATGCAGCGCCAGTCGGATGCTAATTCCAGAACCGCAGAAGAGGTGTGACGGATATGGCTACGAACCAGTCTGAATTCAATCAGGGCTTGCTCGATTTTCTCGCGGTATCGACGACGCCTTTCCACGCGGTGGCGGAAATGGCGCGGCAATTGTCCACGGCGGGCTTCGAGCGGCTGTCGGATGATGCGGGTTGGGACATACAGGCCGGCAGGGGCTATTTCCTGATACGGAACGACAGTTCCATCGTCGCCTTTCGCGCGGGCAGCGAGGGCGCTCCGGGACAGGGTATGCGCATGGTCGGCGCCCACACGGACAGTCCCTGCCTGATGGTCAAGCCGCAACCGGAGATCCAGTCCCAGGGCTGTTTCCAGGTGGGCGTGCAGGTTTACGGCGGCGCGCTCCTCAACCCGTGGTTTGACCGCGATCTGTCACTGGCGGGCCGGGTCAGTTACCTGTGCAGTGACGGCAGGCTGCGGGTCGGTCTCATCGACTTCCGTGAGGCCATAGCCACCATCCCCAGCCTGGCTATCCACCTCGATCGGGATGCGAACCGCAAGCGCGAGATCAACGCCCAGACCGATGTCGTGCCTGTGCTCTGTCTTTCGCCGGACCCCGTACCGAACTTCCGTGAGTTACTGTCAGGGCGGCTGCGGGAGGAGCATACGGGAATCGGGGTGCGGGAAGTGCTCGACTACGAACTGTCCTTCTACGATACCCAGGGTCCCGCCCTGGTAGGGCTGCGACAGGAGTTTATCGCCTCGGCGCGCCTCGATAACCTGCTCAGTTGCTACACCGGCCTCGTCGCCCTGCTGCAAAGCGACGGGTCCCAGAGCGCGTTGCTGGTGTGCAACGATCACGAGGAGGTAGGCAGCGTGTCCGCGGCGGGGGCGGGCGGTCCGCTGTTGAAATCGGTCGTCGAGCGGCTGGCCGGCGACCCAGCGGGTTATGCCCGGCTCGCGGAGGGATCGGTGATGATCTCCACAGACAACGCCCATGCCATTCACCCCAATTTCGGTAAACGGCACGATGACAAGCATGGCCCGATGATGAACGCGGGACCGGTGATCAAGGTCAACGCGGGGCAGAAATACGCCACGAACAGCGAGACGAGCGGGCTGTTCAGGATGCTGGCGGCGCAGGAATCGGTGCCGGTACAGTCCTTCGTGGTGCGCAACGATATGCGCTGCGGCAGTACGATCGGACCCATAACCGCCGGAATCACGGGCATCAGGACGCTGGATATTGGTGTGCCGACGCTTGGGATGCACTCGATTCGGGAGTTGGCGGGGTCCGGCGATGCCTGGGATCTCTGTCGTGTGTTGCGGCGCTTCTACGACCGGGCTGGATCGCTCTCCGCCACCTGACGCGAGCCGTGAAAGTCCTGCTGCTGTCCGCCTATGCCGCGCAGAGCCATCGGCACTGGGCGCACATGCTGCGACGCATGCTGCCCGCCTGGCATTGGCAGGTGCTCGAACTCCCGCCGCGTCACTTCAGTTGGCGCGTGCGCGGGAACGCGCTCTACTGGTCCATCGAGGAGCGACGGGTGCTGGAGGCGGGTTACGATCTGCTGCTGGCGACCTCAATGGTAGACCTGGCAACCCTGCGCGGCCTGGTGCCTGCACTCGCTGGCACACCGGCCGCGCTGTACTTCCACGAGAACCAGTTTGACTACCCTGGGGGAGAACGCCGCCACAGCCCGGTAGATGCCCAGGTCACCAGCCTGTATTCCGCACTGGCGGCTGACCGAATCCTGTTCAACTCGAACTACAACCGCGGCTCATTCCTGTCCGGCTGCGATGCGCTGCTGGGAAGACTACCCGACCGGGTGCCTCCCGGCGTGATAGCGTCCCTGGAAGAGCGGACCGGCGTCGTACCGGTGCCCATCGATACTGGGGATGTCCATGGCATCGAGCCGCACTGGCCCGGCTCCGGAGGTACCGGCGGCGGGAGACCCGCCCGCCTGCTATGGCTGGGCCGTTTCGAGCACGACAAGGGCGGCGAGGGCCTGCTCGCGGTCCTTGAGAAACTCGAGGCAATGGATGTCGACTACGAGCTGGCTGTAACCGGGCAGCAGTTCCGGCGGTCCCCGCCGGTATTCAACGAGATACAGACAGCGTTCAGGCACCGGTTGGTACATTTCGGGTATCTCGAGGGAACGGAGCAGTACCTCGCGCTGCTGGCGGCGGCAGAGATCGCGCTGTCCACCGCCGATCACGAGTTCCAGGGGCTGTCCATGCTCGAGGCCGTGTCCCTCGGCTGCCTCCCGGCGGTGCCCGATCGGCTGGCATACACCGAATTGTATCCGCGGCACTATCGCTACACCTCGATTCCGGGGGACCGCGGCAGGGAGGCACAAGCCGCTGCCGATCTCATTGTCCAACTGGTAGACGGCCTGTGCGGTGATGGGGAGGGAGTGCCCGATGTTTCCGCGTTCCAGTGGCAGGCACTCGCCCCGCGTTACGAGGAAGCGCTGCTCGACTGTGTCGCCGCACGGGATGGCCAGCCACCCTGAATCCCGGTAACATTGGCGCCTTTTGCGAGCAGGCGTGAATGGCCAGTGAACGTGTTCTGACGGGTATCACCACGACGGGAACCCCCCACCTGGGCAACTACGTCGGCGCGATCCGGCCCGCCATTGCCGCGGCCAACAGTGATGCCAACGAGTCTTTCTTCTTTCTCGCGGATTACCACGCACTGATCAAGTGTGACGATCCGCAGTTGATCCGCCAGTCCAGCCGGGAAATCGCGGCCACCTGGCTCGCGCTCGGCCTCGATACCGACAAGGCGCTGTTTTACCGCCAGTCGGATATTCCCGAGATTCCCGAACTGACCTGGGTGTTGTCCTGCAATGCCGCCAAGGGGCTCCTGAACCGGGCGCATGCCTACAAGGCCGCGGTGCAGGCCAACGAAGAGGCGGGCGAGGACCCGGATTTCGCCGTGACCCTGGGCCTGTTCAGTTACCCCGTGCTCATGGCGGCGGACATCCTGATGTTCAACGCAGAGAAGATTCCCGTCGGTAGGGACCAGATCCAGCACGTGGAGATGGCCCGCGACATCGCCCAGCGCTTCAACCACAACTTCGAGGAGATCTTTACCTTGCCCGAGGCCGTCGTCGATGACGACGTCGCTGTGCTGCAGGGCCTGGATGGGCGCAAGATGAGCAAGAGTTACAACAACACCATCCCCCTGTTCCTGGAGGAGAAGCCCCTGCGCAAGGCTATCAACAAGATCAAGACCAACCTTCTGGAGCCCGGGGAGCCGAAGGACCCGGATACCTCAACGGTCTTCCAGGTCTGGTCCGCGTTCGCGTCGAAAGACGAAACCGCGCGCATGCGCAGCGAGTTCGAAAACGGCATCGCCTGGGGCGAGGCGAAGAAACAGCTCTTCGAACGGGTCAACGCCGAACTTGCAGAGGCGCGGGAGCGCTACCGGCACTTGATGGACGACCCCGCCTACATTGAGGGTGTGCTGCAAAAGGGGGCGGCGCGGGCAAGGGAGCACAGCGCGAAGGTGATGCAGAGGGTCCGCACCGCGGTTGGCATCTCCCCAATCACCTAGTTGGGAGCGGCCGCAAGGTCCTCCCTCAGGGTTCGGGTGGCGAGCATGAAGTGCACGGTAGACCAGGCCATGACCGGCGCGAGCAGGTAGAGCATCGACTGGCGCAGGGAGTGTTCGCCGAAAGTCGGCTGCAGGGCGTCACTGAGCATTCCGACCAGCAGGGGGCCCATCCCCAGCCCGATGATATTGAGGATCAGGAAGAGGATCGCAGAGGACAGCGCGCGCATGCGCAGTCCCACCAGCCCGTGGGTCGTGGCGATGGTGCTGCCGAGATAGACGTTGTGCAGCAGTCCGGGAATGATCGAAAGGATCAGCGCTGCGTAGACGGTGTTCACGAGATACACGGCCGCGATAAACGGTACGGAGATGAGGCCCGCCAGTGCCGGCACCCACATGTACCAACGCTTGTCTTTCACACCCAGCTTGTCCGCCAGCATACCCCCAAGTACCACGCCGATGGCGCCGCAGACGCCCGAGGTCATCGCCAGCCACGTGCCGAGTTCACCGGTAGCCATGTCGTAGCTGCGCTGGATGAAGGGCGCGGTCCAGCTGGCCGTGCTGTACCCGGCGAACGCGTTGAGCGCGGCCCCGAGGGCCATGTGCCGGAACGAGCGCCGGCTCCAGAGCAGTGAGAGTGTATCTCCCATGCTCGGGGTTTCGCCGGACTCTTGTTCGCTGGTTGCCGTACTCAGGCCGCGGATGGGTTCTGCGAGCGTGGCCCGAACCAGGAGTGCCAGGAAGATACCGGGTGCGCCCACCACGATGAAGGCGACCCGCCAGCCGAAGAATTCGTTGAGCCAGCCGCCGAGCAGGAAACCGAACAGGATGCCGATGTTGACACCGGTGGAGTAGAATCCCATCGCGCTCGCGCGCCGCTCCGGGGGGAAGATATCCGAGATGATGGAGTGGGATGGCGGGCTGCCCCCGGCCTCGCCGACCCCGACGCCGATCCGGGCCAGGAGCAATTGGGCGTAGTTCTGGGCGAAACCGCTGATCGCGGTCATGACGCTCCAAAGGCCCACCGCCCCCGCGACGATATTGCGTCGGTTTGAACGGTCGGCCCAGCGCGCAATCGGGATGCCCGCGCTGACATAGAAAACGGCGAAAGCGAACCCGGTCAGCAGGCCCAGTTGGCTGTCTGACAGGCCGAGTTCTGCCTTGATCGATTCCTGCAGGATGGCGAGCAACTGGCGGTCGATGAAGTTGAAAGCGTAAACCACCGTGAGCAGTACGAGCGCGTAGCGCCCGGCCGCGGCGGAGCTGTAGGGGTTGGGCTGGCGGGGTGTCATTGTCCGGCGTGCTCCTGCCTGGCAGGCTCCTGTTCAGGACCCATTAGTGACCTGATTCACAAATCCCTTGAGTTTGTGCGCCTGTAGGGGGAAGGTGCCAACCAAAGGCTTCTTTTTCAGTACCTTATGTGTCAGTGTTGCCATCAGGGGTTAACTGGAGCGACCCCTGAGACAGTCTTATTGTTGACCTAGTCGCGGGTGCTGCTGGCATGGATGGCGTACTGAAGTACAAATTATCGCCATCGCTAGTCATTTATAATACAGTAGCGCCTCATAATAAAGTAAAGGAGGCCAGTCCAGTGGCTCACCGCCCGGTGCGAGATCATGAAATCCTGTCGGCCGTTTTTGCGAAAATGGATGTCCCGGCGATGACGATCGCGGCCGGCACGCTCTGTTCCCTGTTGCTCTTCCTGGCTACTGCCGTCCTGTTGCTCCAGAGTGTCCCGGAAAATTACCCGGTCGGCCCGCACCTCAGCGATCTCGGCGACTACCTGCCCGGATATTCGGTCTCCTGGCCCGGTGCGTTCGTCGGTGCATGCTATGGCTTCCTCGGTGGCGCTGTCGGGGGGTTTGCCGCGGCCGTTTACTGGAACATGACGCATTACATTGCGCTCGGCGTAATGCTGATCAGCTCTGCCGAGCTGGCAGACTGAGGTCGTCACTCGAATGGGGAACTACCAGAGTATGCAAGCCACCAACCACCAGGCGCAGGACGTTAACCTCAGGCTTCTCAATGCGGCAATAAAATTCAACGCGCTCATGCTCGGCCTGACGGCGGGCACGCTCGCGGCCGTGGTGATGTATGTGGCAACCCACCTGTCCCTGGCAAAGTGGGGCGCGGAGTCCGGCAACTACCTCGGGCTGCTGGCGATCTTTTTCCCGGGATACTCGGTCACCAGCGGCGGCGCCTGGGTCGGCGCATTCTGGGCGTTCATTTATTTCGGCACCTGCAGCTGGCTCACCTATCGTCTCTACGGCAGGGCGGTTGGCACCCGGGTGGCGGACATACTGCTCAGCGCGGTCCCCACCGAGAATCCCGTACTCAAGCCCTCAGTCCTGCGACTGCATGGGTCCAGCCTCGGCCTGGCGCTGGGCGCGATCGCCGCCCTCAGCCTGTTCTGCTCAACCGCCTGGCTGGTGATTCGCGGGACCGCCGATGAGAGTGTCCACGCCGCACTGTTCTCAAACTATATCCCGGGTTATAGCGTCAGTATTCTCGGGGGCCTCTGGGGCGCCGTCGAACTGTTTATTGGAGTGTTTGTGGGCAGTGTGCTGCTCGCCGCCGTGTACAACAAGATTGTGGAGATACGTCACAGGCCTTCCTGATGACAATAGCTGTTATGAATAAGAATGAACATGTAGTAATACTTGGCGCGGGTCCCGCAGGCCTCGCCACCGGCCACGAACTGAGCGTCAGTGGCGTGAAGGTGTCCGTGCTGGACCGCAATGACTTTGTCGGAGGCCTGTGCAATACCAATGAGCACAGGGGTTACAAGTTCGACCTGGGCGGGCACCGGTGGTTTACCAAGAACGAGGACCTGAACGCCTGGTTCCGTCGCCTGATGGGCGACGAGATCGTCTGGGTCGAACGTATCAGCCGCATCTATTACGACGGGGGCTATTACAGCTACCCGATCAGCATCCTGAATGTCATCAAGAACGCCGGAATCTGGACCATTTTCCAGGCCGGGGTGACCTACCTGCTGTCCGCGGTGCAGTATTCCATTTTCAGCAAGTCCATCGACAATATGAAGGACGCGTACGTCGCCCAGTTTGGCGCCAAGCTGTACGATATGTTTTTCCGCCGTTACAGCGAGAAGGTCTGGGGCCTGCCCTGCGAGCAGCTGTCCTCCGACTGGGTGTCCCAGCGTAGCGCGGGGCTCTCGATCTGGACGGTCATCCAGGAGTCACTGCTGCAGACCAAGTCGGATAACGAGAGCCTCATCGAGGAATTCATGTACCCTCGCGACGGCTACGTCAGGATTCCCCAGCGCATGGCGGAGGATATCGCCAACGAAAGCGACGACAACGCGGTACTGCTGGAGTCCAACGTTACCGGCATCAAGTACCGCGGCCCCAACGATTTCGCGGTGACCTATACCGACACGGACGGCAACGACCACACGATCGACGCGACCAAGGTGGTCTCCACGATTCCCCTGGGTGTATTGCCGCGTATCATGCAGCCCGCCTGTGGCCAGGACGTGATCGACGCCGCCAGGGGGCTGACGTTCCGCGCGCTGATCACCGTCAATGTGATTCTGAGGAAGAAACGCGTCTCCATCGACACGTGGCTGTATGTCCAGGACGAGGACATCCTGTTCGGGCGCATGCACGAGCCCAAGAACTGGAGCCCGGCCATGGTCCCCGACCAGTCCACGACCTCGCTGGTCCTCGAGTGTTTCTGCACCAGGGACGACCATATCTGGAATATGAGCGATGAGGAGATCGGTCGCCAGTGCTGCGAGGACCTTGAGAAGAAGCTCAAGTTCATCGAGGCCTCGGAGGTCATCGATTTCAGCTGCGTGCGTACGCTGCAGGCCTACCCGGTGTACGACCTCGAGTACGGCGACAAGATCAAGACGATCAACGAATACCTGGCGGGCTTCGAGGGCCTGCACATCGTCGGGCGCGGTGGAACCCACCGTTACAACAACGCCGACCACTCGATAGAGATGGGCCTGTTACTCGGCCGCAAGATTCTCGGTTACGATGTCGACTACATGGAGGTCAACACGGAACCCGAGTACCACGAGATCAAGAGCTCCAAGGACCCGCACCGCGACTATTACAGGGTCGAGGAGGAGGTCAACTGAGCCGCGCCTGATCGCTGCCTTGTTTGGGTGTTCCACTGATAAAGGGCGACAGGGGTGAATATCGGTATTGATGCGACGAGCTGGTGGAATAATCGCGGCTTCGGCCGGTTCACCAGGGAAACCCTAACGGCGCTTTTCCAGCTGGAATCCCCCCACCATTACTTCCTGTTTGTCGACCAGCCGCTGGGTGAGCTGGACCGATTCGACAATGTCACGGTCGTACAGGTCGACGCGTCCCGTCCCACCACGGAAGCCGCCGTCGCCGACAGCAACCGGTCGCCCATTGACATGCTGCGCATGTACCGGGCCGTCGCCCGCAGTTCCCTCGATATGATGTTCTTTCCCGCCGTGTACTCCTGGTTCCCCGTCCCGTTGAAGCTGCCGACAATGCTCACCGTGCTGGATGCCATTGCCGAGCACTATCCGAAGCTGATATTTCCCGGGTGGCGGAGCCGCCTGTTCTGGACCATAAAGATGAAACTGGCCGTCTGGTCCAGCCAGAGAATCCTGACGATATCCAACGCCGCAAAAGAGGAGATCGTGCAGTATATCGGCGTGAGGCCGGAGCTGATCGACGTGACCAGTGCCGCGCCCAACCCGCTGTTCAGGCGCACCGATGATACCGCGTTCATCACAGCAGCCCGCCGCCGCGCGAACCTGCCCGCCGAGGCACCGGTGATCGTGTTCGTCGGCGGGCTGGCCCCGCACAAGAACCTGCATGGCTTGCTCGACGGCTTCGAGCGGGCGCTCGGCAAGGGCGAACTCGAGGAGGTTCACCTCGCCCTCGTCGGTGACTTCAGGGGGGCCGGTTTCTTCTCCAATTACGAAAGCCTTTCGCAAAGGGTGGAATCCAGCGAGCAACTGCGCTCGCGCGTACATTTCAGCGGCTACATAGCCGACGAGGATCTCGTGGCAATTTACAGCTCGTCGCTGGCGGCGGCGATGCCCTCTTACTCGGAGGGCTTCGGCTTGCCCGCCATCGAGGCGATGGCCTGCGGCGCGCCGGTGCTGTCCAGCGACAGGGGGTCGCTGCCGGAAGTCGTCGGGGACGCGGGGGTGTATTTCGACCCCTTTGACGTCGAGTCCATCGCGAACGCGATGATCGCAATTGTTAATGACGACGCGCTGAGAGGCCGCCTGGCCGCCAGGGCCGTGGAGAGGGCCGCGGGCTTCACCTGGGAACGGGCAGCCAGGATGACGCTTGCTCACCTGGATGCCATGGCGCCGGCAAAGGAGCGGGCATATGGGACCTGACCCGCAGGCGCCGACCCTCAGTGTCATCATGCCGGTCTACAACGGAATGGGGTTCATCAACCAGAGCCTGCCGCCCTTGCTCGAGATGCGGCAGCGGGGAGAATTGCTGGAAGTCATCGTGATCGATGACGGCTCGACGGACGGCACACCGGAGGCGGCCGGTCAGATGGGGGCCAGGGTGTTGTCCTCGGGAGGCCGCCTGGGGCCGGGAGGAGCACGTAACCAGGCTGCCGAGGTGGCGGAAGGCGACATCCTGTGGTTTGTCGATGCCGACGTGGTCGTTCACGCCGACGCGGCCAGGCGATTGCTGGAGGGATTTGACGAGCAGGGTGTCGCAGCGGTGTTCGGGTCCTATGATGTCAATCCTCCGGCGCAAAATTTCTTCTCGCGTTACAAGAACCTTGTTCACCACTACTACCATCACAAGGCCAGGGAGGAAGCCCAGACATTCTGGTCTGGCTGCGGGGCAATACGGCGTGAGGCGTTTCTTGCTGCCGGGGGTTTCAATGTCGAGCGTTACAAGTATCCCTCCATTGAGGATATCGAGCTGGGACACAGGCTCATCAAGGCGGGAGGCCGTATCCGGCTGCTGCGCCAGGTACAGTGCACGCACCTCAAGGTCTGGCGCTTTTTCAACCTGGTGCATACCGAGATCTTTCGCCGCGCCATTCCCTGGTCCCGCCTGATCATCAACTCCGGCGAGGGCATCCCGGACGACCTCAATGTCGGTATGGCGGAGCAGGCCAGGGCACTCGTGGCCGGCATCTTCGCGCTGTCGGTGCTCGCGGCACTGTTCGGCGCCCTCAGTCCACCCCTGCTGGCGATTCCGGTCCTGCTGATGCTGGTCGCCAACCGGGAGATCGCCATGTTCTTCAAGCGCCGCGGAGGGCTGGTGTTCGCAGCGGGTGCGGTACTGTTCCACCAGGTGTACTACCTGTACAGTGCGAGCGCCTTCGCGTGGGTGGTGATGGAGCGTCTCGCGGGCAAGCTTTTCGGAATAAAAACGCCTTCCTGAACGTCCCTGTCCACGCATAGCGTGCTCCGGGCTGGTTGCGCTGCCGGCGGTGTCGCCTCAAGCCTCGCCCGCTCGCGTATACTCTGGCTCCCTGTTCCCGGATACCGCTGCCCGTGAAGCACGTTTCCCTCGCAACCCTGCGTGAGCTCCTCAGGCTGTCGCTGCCGATGGTCGTGTCCCAGGGCGCGTTCGCGGCCATGGTGTTCACCGACCGGTTGTTCATGTCGTACATCGATGCCGCCCATATTGCCGCGGCACTGGGCGGCGGTGTGGCCTCCTTTGTGTGCTTTTCCCTGTTTATGGGCGTGATCACCTACGGCAACGCCATGGTCGCCCAGTACTACGGGACGGGCGAAACGGCCAGGTGCCCCCTCGTGATGACGCAGGGTGTACTGATCGCCATCGCCAGCGTACCCGTGCTGTTTATCCTGGCGTACTACGGTGTACGCGCCTTCGAGCTCATGGGCCATGATCCCGCGCAGGTGCCCCTCGAGCAGCTGTATTTCCAGGTGCTGATGGCGGGCAGCCTGTTCACACTGGTCAAGGCCAGCCTGGCCAGCTATTTCTCGGGAATCGGTCGAACGCGGGTCGTCATGGTGGCCGACCTGCTGGGGGCCGCCCTCAACATCCCGCTTTCGTGGATGCTGATTTTCGGCAAGTTCGGGCTCCCCGAGCTGGGCATCGCCGGCGCCGGGCTTGGCACGATCGTGGCGACCGTGTTCTCGATCGGCATCTTCCTGCTCTTCTACCTGTCGCGGGATCACCGGCTGCAGTTCAAGGTCGCCGCGTCACTGCGTTTCGACAGGGGCATCATGCGCCGCTACCTGCGACTCGGCATGCCCTCGGGCCTCGAGTCTTTCATGAATATTGCCACGTTCAACCTGTTCCTGCTGCTGTTCCAGTCCTATGGCGTGGTGCAGGGCGCGGCCATGGCGATTGTCTTCAACTGGGACTTCCTGTCGTTTATTCCGATGATCGGGCTCAATATCGGGGTGATGAGCCTGATCGGGCGTTTTGTCGGCGCGGGCAACATGGATCGCGCGAACCAGGTGATCGCCTCCGGCTTTATCGTCGCGATCAGCTACTCCGGACTGCTGGCGATCCTATTCCTGGTGTTCCGGGTGCAGCTGGTCGATGTCTTCGATACCAACGAGGCCAGCTTTGCCGAGGTACGTATTCTCGCCAGCCATATGATGATCGGGCTCGTTACCTACATGTTGGCGGATGCGACCATCCTGATCTCGGGCGGAGCCCTGCGCGGTGCCGGTGATACCCGCTGGATCATGATTACGTCTACGTCCGTGCACTGGGTGATGCTGGTGGCCCAGTACTTTGTCATCGTGGTTTATGGCTACGGGCCGAGGGTCTCCTGGTGGGTATTTGTCGCGATGTTGCTGGTATTGGCCATGATTTATCTCGGCCGCCTGTTCGGCGGAACCTGGCGAGAACCGGAGCGCCTCGCGCGGGTGATGCGGGAGTGAGGGGCGCTCAGAGCGTCAGCAGGCGCCGCAGGAGGCCTTCTTCCTCGCGGTTTTCCTCGCGGATGACGAGCAGGTCCGCCAGCTGGTTCTCGATTTCCGCGGCAACCTGCCGACGCAGGGCACGCAGGGTTTTCCTGTCCGGTTTCGTCCCCTTGTAGCCCGACAGGTCGAGCGCCTCTCCGAAGCCCAGGTAGCACCGCTGTGGTTTGGGGAACATCGTGCCCAGGCTGCCCAGGGGAAGCGGCGGTATGATGTCGGTGCGGGTGTTTTCATGCAGCAGGCCCAGTTTGCCCAGCAGCCGGCCCAGGGCAGAATCAGGAAACTCGTCTCCCTCGAACAGGTGATTGTAGAAATCGTCCGGCCCCACCAGGCCGAAGGGAACGATCGTGTAGCCATATTGCGCCGCCATCTTGACGAAACCGTAGCGCTCCTTCCACTGCAGGCGGTAACGCTCCGACGCGGGCTTGACCGCCTCGAAGGCGCCCCCGGGGAATACCAGCAGGTCCTGCTGGTCCTCCATCAGGGCGGCACACACCTGTGGATGACCCATGACCAGGCCATTCGACATCAGGAGGCTCGTCACGGGTTCGACGCTGAACAGGAAACGGTCTCCCATGGCGCGGGGGAAGCGGCCGAGTTCCTTGTTGAAGAGGGGGAGGATAATGGCCCCATCCAGCGCGAACAGCGAGTGGTTGCCGACGAACAGGCAGGGTTGCTCGGGAATGTTTTCCGCGCCGAAGACCATGGGCCTGCAAACGCTCTTTATGGTCCTGTAGAGAAGGGTCATGTCGAGCCCGCGGGGCGGGCCCACGCTGAGCGCCTTCTCGATATGCTTCTCGAGCGCTTGCTGGTCCGCGAGCGGATCGTGGTCTTTATCGAAGATGGACATGCCGGCCCCAGTTTTCTGCAGCGCAGGATTATAGCCCCGTAAAACGTGGTGGCAAGCGCGGCCGGCTTCCTGCTCGCGCGGAATTGGGATACAGTGCGGCGATTCCAGGCCGTGCAGGGAGGGGAAAATGCAAGACAAGCACGTTGCGATAACCGGGCCCACGGCGGGCATCGGGCGTGCGGCCAGCCTCGAACTGGCCCGCCGCGGCGCCCGGCTCACGCTGTTTTGCCGCAGTCGCGAGAAGGCGGAGGCGCTCTGCCGCGACATCGATGCCATCGGAGGCGCGCAGCCCTCGGTTATCGACATGGATATGGCGGATCTCGCGAGCGTGCGGCGTGCCGGCGAGGCATTCATGAAGGCAAATTCGCACCTCGACGTGCTGCTGAACAACGCCGGCGTGGTCAATACCTCACGCAAGGAAACGATCGATGGGTTCGAGGAGACGCTGGCAGTCAATCATTTCGCCCCGTTCCTGCTCACCGGCTTGCTGTTGCCCGCCCTGCTCGATAACGACGGTGCGCGTATCGTCAATGTCTCCTCTCACGCGCATACCTTCGTGCGTGATATGGGTTTCGACGATATGCAGGCCAACGGGAGTTTTCGCACATTCCGCGAATACGGGCGCTCAAAACTCGCGAATATCCTCTTTACCCGGAAACTCGCCAGAGACCTCGAAGGGCGCGGCGTCACCGTGAACTGCCTGCACCCGGGAGCGGTATCGACCTCCCTGGGCGCACAGAATGGCGGTCTCGCCGCCAGGCTGCTGCCGCTCGTGCTGAAGCCGTTCTTCCTGACGCCCGAGCAGGGTGCGCAAACATCGATTTATCTTTGCTGCAGCGACGACGTAGCCGGTGTCACGGGCAGGTATTTCGTCAAGTCCCGCCCGCGGGAACCCAAACCGTGGGCGCTGGATGACGAGGCCGCGGAAAAACTATGGACATACACCGAGGAGACTCTCGATTTTCGCTATCCACTGTAGCTGAATGTTGAACTCGTTTATTATCTGGAAGTCCCACGCGACGCCTGTCGCGCGGGCGTACAGCAACCAGGACTCTTCGCATAGGATGATATCTTGAAACTGGCTCTTTTCTGGGCGCTGAACCTGTTGGTTCTCCCGGCGCTGGCAATAACCCCCGAGCAACGCGTCTTCGACTTTCATTACGACCTGCCCGCGCAGGATTTCCCCGAGGACAAGCCGGTCGATATCTACATTCCCGTGCCCACCTCGGTCGCGGGGCAGGAGATTATCGTACAGTCACTGCAGTCGTCTGTACCGGGCAAAGTCGGGCGTGAGAAAGTCCACGGTAACACCTATTACCACCTGCATCGGCCGGCGGGCGACAGCACGCCCGTGAGCGCCAACCTGCACTGGACGGTGAAGCGAGAGGCCGTCGGCGCGCAGGGGGACGGCGAGCTGACACCCCGGGATCGTGAGGAGGCGCTCGCGCCGGACATACTCGTGCCGGTAGACCATGCGATCCTGCAACCCATCCTCGCGGATATTCACGCAATGCGCCGCGACGACTCTCCTGAAGCGACCGCCAGGGCGATCTACGACTGGGTGGTGGATAACGTGGAGTACAAGAAAGTCGGTACCGGCTGGGGTAATGGCGATACGTTCTGGGCCTGCAACGAGCGCTACGGCAACTGCACCGATTTTCACGCCCTGCTGATTTCGCTCGCCCGCAGCGAGGACATCCCGGCCCGGTTCGAGATCGGCTTCCCCCTCCCGACCGACAGGTCGCAGGGGAAGGTCGGGGGCTATCACTGTTGGGTTCATCTCTACCTGCCGGACCAGGGTTGGTTCCCGATGGATGCTTCCGAGGCAGCGAAGCACCCGGACAAGCGAGAGCTGTTCTACGGCGGCCAGCCAGCGGATCGCATCTACTTCACGGTCGGCAGGGACCTCGTCCTGTCGCCCGCGAGCGCCGAGGCTCCGCTGAACTATTTTATCTATCCCTACGTGGAAATAGACGGCGCGCCCTGGTCGGGCAAGGTGGACGTCAGCTTCTCCTTCGAGGAGGCCGGCACGGCGGCATCGGGCAGCTGATGTGATCGGGGAAGCCGGTTTCCTTGATCCAGGACAATTCCATGCCGCCTCACAGGCGTATCCTCGATCGACATAACAGGTACGCATAGGAGGCGAAGCCATGGCGGCTTATGCGATCCTTGAGGTGGAGGTGCACGATATCGGGGAATACCTCCTGCACCAACGCCAGGTAGCACCGCTGCTCGAGGCGGTAGGCGCCCGCTACCTCGCGCGAGGCGGGGAGTCGAGAGGTTACGAGGGGGTAGACCAGCCGGCAAGCCTGATGCTGGTCGAATTTCCGTCGCTGGCCGCGATGGACGCGTTCTACCTGGGAGAGGCTTACCGGGAACTCATTTCACACCGGGATACCTGCTCGCGGTGCCGTATCCTCGCCGTGGAGGGACTGCAGCTGTCCACGCAGCAATAGGGCGATCCGCTTACCCGCGCTTACCCGGGGGCGCTCCCCGTCAACCTACCACCTGACCGGCACGCCACTGAGCCAGGTGTGGAAGTAGGTCAGCACGCCGAATGTCACGACAGCTGCGAGCAGCGTAACGCCCTCGGCGCCCCAGCCGGGCACCTCGTCCTTGATCCAGACGCCTTCCCGCCTGTTGATGGCGAATATTTCTGCCACCGCCCAAAGCACCAGGCCGCCGAACAGGACTAGCGAGCGGCTGTCAGCGTTGAGCAGCAGGTGGCTGAAGCCCCAGAGCGCGACGCCGGTCAGTTGCGGATGCCGGACAACCTGGCGAATGCGGGATTTCGTGTTACTCGCGGTCATGATCCAGAAGGCGACGAACATCAGGCAGATTGCAAATTTGTGCAAATAGGCGGGGGGAGCGTAAAAATACACCGGGTCGGCGCCGCGCCAGCCGAAAATGATCAGTGCCAGGGCACTCAGCAGCAGGAGCGAAAACACGCCCTTGTAGCCATTTTCCCCCATCTTCTCCATGGCGCCTTGCTTCAATCCCGGCGCGAGCGACGGGATGAAATGCACGCCGGCAAACAGCAGGACTCCGATAACGAGCATCGACATCGAATCTTTCCCCCTCGAATTGGGACGACCGGAGAAGGATAACAGTACCCGTCGGGAAAGCCAGTGAGCCCGTGCCGATGACGGGTGAAAGGCCCGTCTATTTCGATAGCGGTCGCCGGCTCGCTCCGTTAAGATTGTTACATGCAGACCGATAGTACGCAGTCGCTCCCCGTAGCGGACATTCTCGATCAGTTAAAGGATCATCTGGAGACGCGAGACGAGGCGGTGCTGCTCGGCCCGCCGGGCGCGGGCAAGACCACGATCGTCCCCCTGGCCCTGCTGGACGAGCAGTGGCTCGAGGGCCAGAAAATACTGTTGCTCGAACCGCGACGTCTCGCGGCGCGCGCGGCGGCCCACAGGATGGCGATGCTGCTGGGTGAGGTCGTCGGGCAGACGGTCGGTTACCGCATACGCATGGACACCTGTGTCGGCGAGGATACCCGCATAGAGGTCATCACCGAGGGCATATTGACCAACCGGCTGCAGCGCGATCCGGGCCTGGAGGGTGTCGGCCTGGTGATGTTCGACGAGTTTCACGAGCGCAACCTCGACTCGGATCTCTGTCTCGCCCTGTGCCTGCATGGCAGAACCCGGTTCCGGGACGGGCCGCCGCTGAAATTGCTCGCGATGTCGGCGACCCTCGACGGGGCGGCGGTAGCCGAATTGCTCGGGGATGCCCCCGTTCTGGAGTCCAGCGGCCGCCAGTTTGCAGTCGAGACCGTTTACGGTGCGCCGCGCCCCTTGCGTGGCTCGATTATCGAGCCAACCGTCGAGACCGTCATGCGAGCCTTGCGCCAGCGCACCGGCGGACTGCTGGTATTCTTGCCCGGCAAGCGGGAAATCATGGCCGTTGCAAGAAACCTTGAGCAGGCGCTTGGCGACCTCGGCGGGGAGCAACTGCAGATCTGCCCGCTCTACGGGGGGTTGAGCCTGAAGCGACAGCAGGAAGCGATGCTGCCACCGACTGCGGGTCAGCGCAAGGTCGTACTGGCGACCAATGTCGCGGAAACCAGCCTGACGATAGAGGACGTTTCTGTCGTGGTGGATTCCGGGCTGGTGCGTGAACCCGTGTTCGACCCGAAGACCGGTATGACCCGGCTTACCACCAGGCGCATCTCCAACGCCTCGGCCGAGCAGCGCACGGGGCGCGCGGGCCGGCTTGCTCCCGGTTACTGCTACAGGATGTGGAGCGAGGAGCAGCAATCCCAGCTGCGTCCGCACCTGACCGCGGAGATCATGCAGGCTGATCTGGCTCCCCTGGTCTTGCAGCTCCTGTCCTGGGGTGTAGAGGACGCCAATGAGCTA
>CAJIAY010000135.1_pt1 | contig 19789 bp, 18 predicted proteins | sample 9199221 | NCBI WGS metagenome assembly CAJIAY01 (sample SAMEA7708283, study PRJEB35096) | sediment metagenome | biome: marine neritic benthic zone biome [ENVO:01000025]; feature: sediment [ENVO:00002007]; material: shallow marine sediment [ENVO:03000034] sea grass bed [ENVO_01000059] ...
CGGCGCCGCCGTCCAGCAGGTCCGAGAGTTTGCTGCGCTCGGTCGGTATGCGCGGCACCTTCACGTCGGGCTGCGCCTCCTGCAGCAGGGGCTGGCCCGCCGTGCCCGCCGTAATGAGTATGTAGTTGAGGCCGGTAATGCCCTGCGGTTCCAGCCTGGCCCGGCTGTCGATGCGGATAGGGACTTCCGACTCGACCCTGGCCCGCGCGACCACCAGAGTGGGGTCGTCCTCGTCCAGTGAAATTGCCGTGACCTCGCCGACCTTGATCCCGTTGAAGTGCACCTCGCCACCCTCGGACAGGCCGCTGACCGGCCCTTCGAAAACGATGTCATAGGTATCTAAGGCCTCTCCCACCTTGAATGCCGCCAGCCACAGGCTGAACGCGATCAATCCCACCACGAGTACGGTCGACGCGACGCCCACCAGGGCGTAATTGGCGTTGCGGTCCATCAGGTTTTGCCTCGCCCGGCCTGTGCCGTGGCTGCCTGGCGTCCCCGGGGGCCACCGAAATACTCCTTTATCCAGGGGTGGTCCGACTGCTCCAGTTCCTCGACCGGCGCGTTGGCCACGACCTTGCGATCGGCGAGCACCGCGACGCGGTCGGTGGTGGAGTACAGGCTGTCCAGGTCGTGCGTGATCATCATCACCGTCAGGTCCAGCGTGTCCGCCAGTTCGCGAATCAGTTCGTCGAACGCGGCGGCGCTGATCGGGTCCAGTCCCGCGGTGGGCTCGTCGAGAAACAGGAGTTCCGGATCGAGCGCCAGCGCGCGCGCCAGTCCCGCCCGCTTGATCATGCCGCCGGACAGTTCCGAGGGCTTCTTGGCGCCGGCACCGTGGGGCAGGCCGGCCAGCGCGATTTTCAGGTCCGCCAGTTCGTCGATCTCGTCCGCGAGCATGTCGGTGTGTTCGAACAGGGGTGCCGTGACATTTTCCTTGATGGTCAGGTTCGACCATAGTGCGCCCTGCTGGAACAGCACCCCCCAGCGGCGATTGATCGCGGACCAGTGCGCACTGCGTGACTGCCTGATGTCCTGGCCGAATATTTTCACGGTGCCGCCCTGTGCCCGTCGCAGGCCGATCACGGTATTCATCAACACCGACTTGCCGGTGCCCGAACCACCCACCACCCCCAGTACCTCGCCGCGGTTCACCACGAGGTCGAGGTCCTCGTGGATCGTGCTGTCGCCGAACCGGGAGACCAGGCCGCGCACCTCCACCGGCGGCGCCTCGCTGTCGTACAGGTGCTGTCGATTGGCGTCCGTCATATGTCGAGCTGCATGTAGATGAGGGCGAAGACGGCGTCGATCAGGATGGTCGCGAAGATAGCCTGCACGACCGCCGTGGTTACGCGCTGGCCCAACGATTCCACGTCGCCGCCCACGGCCAGCCCCTGGCGGCAGCCGATAGCGGCAATCACGATCGCGAAGGCGGGCGCCTTGGACAGTCCCACCCAGAAGTGGGTAACGCCCACGTTATCCAGCAGTCGCTGCAGGAACAGGGCCGGCCCGATGTCGAGAGACATCCAGGCCACGAGGACGCCGCCGGCCAGGCCCGCCAGCGCGGCGATAAAGGTCAGCAGAGGAATGCTGAACAACAGCGCGAGGAAACGCGGAAACACGAGTGCGTCGAACGGGTTTACGCCGAGCACCTGCATCGCATCGATCTCCTGCTTCATTTTCATCGCGCCGATCTCCGCAGCGAAGGAGGAAGCCGATCTGCCCGCCAGCAGGATGGCCGTGATCAGGACACAGAATTCGCGCAAGACGGCGATGCCGATCAGGTCCACCACGAATATCTGGGCACCGAACTGGCTGAGCACGCTCGCGCCGAGCAGGCCGAGCACCGCGCCGACGAAAAATGCGGTCGTCGTGACGATCGGTATGGCATCCAGTCCGACCCGCTCGATCAGGAGGAAGACCGTGGCCCAGCGAACGTCCCGGGGGCGGCGGGTCGCGCGCCCGAGTGCGCCCAGCAGCCGGCCGTTGAACGCGTTCAGTTGGTAGACATCCTGGCTCACGCGGACGACACCCTGCCCGGCGCGCTCGAACAGATCATGAAAGGGTCGACGCGTTACCTCGGGCGTGCGCGGCGCCGTCGCGGCCTGGCCGACCATGTCGAGTAAGCGGAGAACTTCCTGCCGGGCGGTGATCTGGCCCGGCTCCGCGGCCAGCTGGATGGCTTTCAGGATACTGTAGGCACCCGAGGTGTCGCAGCGATTGATCCGGGTCGCGTCGATCAAGATGCCTCGCGTATCCCGCAGCGCTTCCTCCAGGCGTTCGTTGGCCCAGCCCATATCCACGGCGGTCCAGTCACCGGTGAGGCCCGCGGTCTCACCCTGCTCTCGTGTTTCGAGTGTGAAGTCGGCCGGTTGACTCATATAACTGCGGGGATGGACGAGGCATCCCCGGGGCGTTATCTTGCTTTTGGAGCTTTTAGTCTAGCTTGGAATGACGGCTTGTCAGGCGGCGGACTTGCTGCGTGTGCCGACGGGATGCCCGCTGTAACGCGCGCGGGGACGGATCAGGCGGCTGTCCCGGCGGAATTCGAGGAAGTGGGCGATGTAGCCGTACACACGCGCCATGGCGAACATGGCGGTGAAGTAGTGCGTGGGAATACCCAGGCTGTGGAACACGGCGCCCTTGTAGAACTCGACGTTGGCCCAGATTTCCTTGTCCTTGGCCGCGAATTCTTTCTGGCAGGCTTCCTCGACCGCGACCAGCGTCGCGAGCAGGTTCCTGCTCTCGTCGTCCCTGCAGAGTTCCATTGCCATGGGTTTCAGGATTTTTGCACGCGGGTCGACGGTACGGTATTCGCGGTGACCCATGCCCATGATCTTCACCTTGTTGGCCAGGCTCTCCCGGACGTAGGCCTCGGCTTTTTCCGGCGAGCCGATCTGCATGGCCATCTCCAGCGCGGCCTGGTCGGCACCGCCGTGCAGTTTGCCGAAGAGGGTGCCGATAGAGGCTGAAACACAGGATTGTATGGGCGCCAGCGTGCTGGCACAGACGCGCCCGGCGAACGTGCCGGCGTTGAAGCTGTGTTCCATCTGCAGGATCTGCGCCGCGTCCAGCATGCGGCGCTGCTCCTCGCTCGGCGCGGTGCCGTGGAACATGGTCAGGAAGTTTTCATGGAACAGCTTGCCGGGTACCGGCTGCAGGATCGATTTGTTCTGGGACAGGCGGTAATGCGCGGCGATGAGGCCGGAAATCTTGGCCGCGAGAAACAGGCCCTGCTCTGCGTCCAGGCCGACGCCCAGCGTTTCCTCCCCGGGCGGGCTGAGCAGGGGTACCATGCCCTGCAGCATCAGCATGGGATGCAGGTCGCGGGACACTTTCTCCAGCAGGTCGATCTCGTCGTGCGTCAGGCGGGCGTGCCGGCACATGAACGCCTTCAGCCTGCTTTTCTCCTGCTCCGACGGCCACTCGCCGAAGAGCAGCATCCACACCACGTGCAGCACCGGGATCTCGACCATCTCGTTGATGTTGATGCCGCGGTAGCTGAGTACCCCGGAATCGCCCTGCACGTCCGAAATCGCGGTATCGCCGACGACGATGCCGGCGAGGTCAACTGAATAGATGGGTTCTTCTGAAGACATGGAGAGATCGCCCTGAAATGGTAATTTTTCACATTATAATCCAAGCATATAATTAGCTCCGTTAATTATACTTATAGATGTATTAGCGAGACTTATATGCGACTGGAAAACAGTGAATTGCGCGCCTTTCGTGCGGTGATCGAGGAGGGAGGCTTCAAGCGGGCCGCCGACGCCCTGCACATCAGCCAGTCTGCCGTCAGCCAGGCGGTCGCGGGGCTGGAATTCAAACTGGAGGCGCCGCTGGTGCAGCGGGGCAAGGAACTGCGCCTGACCGACGTGGGCAAGCGGCTGTTCGAGCATGCCGTCGATGTCCTGCGCGACGAGCAGCGGACGCTGGAAGACATCGAACAACTGAAACAGGGCAAGACCGAAACTCTGAGCCTCGCTATCAGTGCGTCCCTCAATCGCTTTTACGCGCCCGGCCTGATCAGCGAATTCTGCCGGGACAACCCCCACACGCGTATGAAGGTCGCCGAGATGCCGTCGCGCAGTATTATTTCGGCGGTCCTGTCGGGCAACGTGGAACTGGGGCTCGGACCCTTCCAGAAGGACATGGCCCCCTTCGAGGCAATCCCCTTCTATACGGACTCCCGCCACCTCGTGGTGGGCCCCCGGCACCCGCGTTACGAGGATATGATCAGGGGTGACGAAAAGGCGCTCAGGAGTACGCCGCTGATCGCGTCGGCACTCGACAGCCCGGACCTGCGGCCATCGATCCAGCGCCTGCGGGACCAGTTCAGCACCGTGTGGGAAGTGAGCAGCCTCTCCCTGCGCATACACATGGTGAAGGAAGGCATGGGCGTCACCTTCATGGACCGCAAACTGCTGGACGAGCATCCGGACTGCGTTGACTTCCGTATCATGGGCGACGTGTCTTTCGGCAGCATCGACAAGGAAGTGGGCGTATACTACCGCGCCGGTAGGAACCTGAGCGACAGCGCGAGAAACTTTATCGCGCTGTGCAAGCAGTACTGGAACCTTTAGCGTCCGGATTCGTGCCGGTCACGTCCGAATGGGAGTCCTGAATGTCCACCCTTCGCAATAGCAACCTGAAGAAGCTGGCCGAGCGGCCGTTCGATGTGCTGATCCTGGGCGGCGGCATCAACGGGGCGGTGGCCGCCGCGTCGCTGGCGCGGCGCGGTGTGCGGGTTGCGCTCATCGACCGTGAAGATTTCGCCAGCGGCGTCAGCTCCAACTCGTCCAACCTCGCCTGGGGCGGCATCAAGTACCTGGAGAGCCTGGAATTCCTGCTGGTCAACAAGTTGTGCCTGTCGCGCAATCGACTGATGCGGGCCTATCCCTCGACGGTGAAGGAGATTCGCTTCCTGACGACCATACAGCGCGGGTTCCGGTTTCCACCGTTTTTCGTATTCCTGGGCAGCCTCCTGTACTGGGTCATGGGCCGCTTTGCGACAAAGCCTCCGCGGTTTATCAGCGCGGGCGCCATCGAGGCGACGGAGCCTGTCGTCAATACGAGCCATGCCGCGGGCGGCCTGGAGTATTCCGACTGTTACCTGTACGACAACGACTCACGCTTCGTTTTCAACTTCATCCGCAAGAGCCTCAATTACGGCTGCATCGCCGCCAATTACGTGGGTTCACTCGGGGCGACGCGGGAGCGCGAACTGTGGGTGACACGTGCGCGGGACGAGATCAGTGGCGAGGAGTTCGAGATCCGGTCGAGCGCATTGATCAACGCCTGCGGGCCTTGGGTCGATGCAGAGAACCGCCTGGTCGGGGAAGAGACGACGCATCACCACCTCTTTTCCAAGGGTGTGCACCTGATCGTCGACCAGCTCACGGACAACAAGCGGGTCATGGCCTTCTTCGCGAGCGACGGGAGGTTGTTCTTCCTGATCCCCATGGGGCCGAAGACCTGTATCGGCACCACGGACACTCAGGTGGAGTTGCCGGAGGTCGGCGTCAGCGACGAGGACCGCGACTTCATCCTGCAGAATGCCAATGCGCTACTCGACCTGGATACGCCCCTGACACGCGACAGCATCGTCGCCGAACGGGTGGGCGTGCGGCCGCTGGTGATCGAGGGTGAAGAAGGCGAGGCGGACTGGGTCCAACTGTCGCGCAAGCATGTGATCGAGGTGGATGAGGCGCGCAATCACCTCAGCATCTTCGGCGGCAAGCTGACCGATTGTCTCAACGTGGGTGACGAGGTCGCGGAGTGGATCGAGCGGCTGGGGATACCCGTTCCGCAGCCCGACAACCGCTGGTATGGCGAGCCGGGACCGGATTTGCGCGAGGAATTCATGATCCAGGCGCGTCTCATGAACCTGGACGCCCTGACTGATCCCTCGTCTCCCGAACCCTTGTCGGAGCGGTTCTGGCGGCGCTACGCCGAAAGCGCTTTCGGCCTGCTCGAACGAATCCGCGAGGAACCGGGGGTCGCGGATCTGCTGATCGAGAATGCCGAGTACACGCGTTGCGAGATTGAACTCGCCGCGCGGCGCGAGATGATCGTCAAGCTGGAAGACTTCATGCGCCGCCGCTCCAAGATCGACCTCGTCGTCAGGAAGGCGGACATCGAACGGGCGCCGGGGCTGCGTGAAGCCTGCGAAATTCTTTTCGGCGACGAGGCCGAGGCGCGCCTGCAGGAGTACCTCGCAACGATCAGCGGCTAGCGGATTCCGCGGGTTCGAACCAGTGTGTCGTGCGGTTGGCGAAGGCGACCAGCGACAGCATCACGGGTACTTCCACCAGCACCCCGACCACCGTCGCCAGCGCCGCACCCGAGTGCAGGCCGAACAGGGAGATGGCGACCGCCACCGCAAGCTCGAAGAAATTCGATGTGCCGATCAGGCAGGCGGGTGCGGCGATGTTGTGCTGCAGCCGCAGCCAGCGGGCGGCGACGTACGCGACGAAGAAAATGCCGTAGGTCTGGATCAGCAGCGGGATGGCGATGAGCACGATCGTCTGCGGCTGGCTGATGATGGTCTCCGCCTGGAAACCGAACAGCAGCACCACCGTCGCCAGCAGGCCGACGATGGACCAGGGTTTGAGGCGGGACACGAACCTGTCCAGTGAGGCCGGTTCGTTGTCGTGCTCCAGCGTGTAGCGGGTGAAGGCGCCGGCCACCAGGGGCAGCACGACGTACAGCACCACGGACAGTAGCAGGGTTTCCCAGGGCACGTGGATTTCCGAGACGCCGAGCAGGAAGGCGGCGAGCGGCGCGAACGCGAACACCATGATGATGTCGTTCACTGACACCTGTACCAGGGTGTAGTTGGGGTCGCCCTTCGTCAACTGGCTCCACACGAAGACCATCGCGGTGCACGGCGCGACGCCCAGCAGGATCATCCCGGCAATGTACTCTGTCGCCGACTGAGGGTCCACCATGTCCGCGAAGATCACGCGGAAGAACAGCCAGCCCAGGAAAGCCATGGTGAACGGCTTGATCAGCCAGTTGATCACCAGCGTCAGCGCGAGCCCCCTTGGTTTCTGGCCCGCATTCCTCACCGCGGAAAAATCCACCTGGATCATCATCGGGTAGATCATGACCCAGATGAGTACGGCCACCGGCAGGTTGACGTGGGCGTACTCGATCGCGGCGATGGCGGCGAACAGCCCCGGGAGGAGGTTGCCCAGCATGACGCCCGCGGCGATGCAGAGTGCGACCCAGACGGAGAGGTAGCGTTCAAATAATCCCATGATGGCGTGTTCCTGATCCCGGTGATAGCCAGCCAGCGTGCCGCAGGAATGTTACAGGAATGAAGGGGTCGTGAAAAAGTGACTTACCGTGCCGCCCCCGCTTGCGGCACAGCCCGGTCCCGCTCGGGAAACGCCTTGGCCGGTCGGCTATAATGGGCAGCTATACCTTCGCCAACGTGTTTCTCACCATCGGTGGCGCGTCGATCATCATGTTGTAATCACGCCACGGGATCTGGCCGCCTAGAACTGCGGCTCGGCGCCGTGCACGCCCAGGTAGTGTGAGCTGAGGTTGGGCCGCTCCTCGAGCGTCTGGTTGATCTCGTAAATCCGCTCGTAGTTGGTTTCCCGGATCAACCATTTACCGTTCACCTTTTCATAACGGTCCCAGTAGAGGGCGGTACCGGTGGTGAGGGCGTTGTGGTTGAGTATCCACATGTTGTCGGCCAGGTACCAGATGCCGGTGGCCTCCGTCTCCGACAGCATCTGTATCTCGGGGTGGTGGGCGTTGTGCTGACCGACGGCCTCCTTGCTGAATGCCATGCCGATGTTGTCGACATACTCCTGCTTGCCGTCCAGGTTCCACTCGTAGCCGCCGCCCTTGAAGCGCACCCGTACATCGTCGTGGAACAGGGTGGCCAGTTCCTCGAGGTTCGCGGTGTCGACGCAGCGGAAGTAAGCGTGCTTCAGCTGCTTGATGGCTTCGATGTCCATCAGTCGCTGGATATCCTTGCGCAGCTCCTCGATACCGCCGCTGCTCGCTTCGAGCGGTATGCCCTCAGTGATGCCAAGGTTTTCCCTGCTCAGTTTCTGCCGTTCGCCCATGCTTTAGACCTCTTGAATAATCGAAATATGCCGTAATCAGGGTAGTCGATTGCGGGACCGTCTCTAAAGTGCACTCCCCGCGCGATAGTGTGGCATATTAGCGCTGTGCCGTGACCGGTGCCCGGGAAATAGTCGACCCCGGTACAATTGAGTGCCGTCGCAACGGGAGTTTGAGTTGAGTAGAGAAGAAGCCGGGTCCGTGCCGTTGGCAGACGACTCGGTGTACGCCAACGTGTTCAGTTTTATGGGCCTGCCGCTGAGTCGCGACCTCGACCAGGCGGACGCGGTGATCATGGGCGTGCCCTATGACCTGGCCGCCAGCGGTCGCGCGGGCGCCCGCAGCGGACCCAATGCGATCCGCCAGGCCAGTGCGCACCTGCGCTGGGAAACCCGCCGCTGGCCCTGGCGCTTCCACCTTGCGGAGCGGCTGCGCGTGATCGACTATGGCGACATCCAGTTTGCCTCTGGCGACAGTGCGGACATGCTGGCGGAAGCCGAGCGCTGCGCGTCGCTGGTTGTGTCTGCCGGCAGGACGCTGGTTGCGCTCGGGGGCGACCACTTCGTGACGCTGGCCCTGCTCAGGGCCCACGCCGCCACGCACGGCAAGCTGGCGCTGGTGCATTTCGACGCGCACACGGATACCTACGAGGCGCACGAGACCTATGATCACGGGAGCATGTTCTACCGTGCGCCGCGAGAGGGCCTGGTCGATCCCCGTCGATCCATTCAGGTGGGCGTGCGTACCGACTACGAGCGTGACGGGCACGAGTACGAGGTTATCGACGGCGATGCGGCCGCAGAGCGGCCCGCGGAGGACATCGCCGCAGCAATTCGTTCCCGGGTGGGCGACGGGCCTGCCTACCTGACGTTCGATATCGATTGCCTCGATCCCGCGTTTGCGCCGGGCACCGGTACCCCGGTCGTGGGCGGCTTGAGCACTGCGAAAGCGTTGCGCATACTGCGCGGCATTGCCGACCTCAATATCGTCGGCTTTGACCTCGTGGAGGTGTCGCCGGCCTATGACAGGGAGCAGCTCACGGCGCTGGCGGGCGCAACCCTGGCACTCGAGTTTCTCTACATGCGGGCCGCTCGCGGGTCCGGCGGTTAACATTGAAGGACGTGGATTGATGACGAACAGGCGTGGTACGGCGAAGATGGACTGGCAGGATCCTTTCGGGCTCGAGCAGCAACTCGATGACGACCAGCGCATGGTGCGCGACACCGCGCGGCAATACGCAGAGGACAAGCTGTTGCCCCGGGTGCGCGATGCCTTTCGTTCGGAGCAGACCGACCCGGCTATTTTCAGGGAGATGGGAGCGCTTGGCCTGCTGGGGTCCACGATAGAGGGCTACGGCTGTCCCGGCGTCGATTACGTCTCCTACGGTCTCATCGCGCGGGAAGTGGAGCGGGTCGACTCCGGCTACCGCTCGATGATGAGTGTGCAGTCCTCGCTGGTGATGTACCCCATATTTACCTATGGCACGGAGGTGCAGCGGGAGAAGTACCTGCCGAGGCTCGCCACGGGTGAGTGGATCGGCTGCTTCGGGCTTACCGAGCCGGACCATGGTTCCGATCCCGGAGGCATGGTGACCCGGGCGGCGTCGGTGGACGGCGGCTACCGGCTGAACGGCGCCAAGATGTGGATCACCAACAGCCCCATCGCGGACGTCTTCGTGGTCTGGGCCAGGACCGACGACGGGAAGATCCGCGGCTTCATTCTCGAGCGGGACATGGAGGGACTGAGCGCGCCGAAAATCGAGGGCAAGCTGGCCCTGCGCGCCTCGGTAACCGGGGAAATCGTCATGCAGGACGTATTCGTCCCACAAGAGCAACTGCTGCCGGCCGTCGAGGGTCTGAAGGGTCCCTTCGGCTGTCTGAACAAGGCGCGCTACGGCATCAGCTGGGGCGCCATGGGCGCGGCCGAAACCTGTTGGCATACCGCGCGAGACTACACGATGGAGCGCAGCCAGTTCGGCCGCCCGCTCGCGGCCAACCAGCTGGTGCAGCTCAGGCTCGCGGATATGCAGACGGAGATCAGCCTTGCGCTGCAGGGTTGCCTGCGGACGGGACAGCTGATGGACGCAGGCGGCGTTGCCCCGGAGCTGATCTCATTGGTCAAACGCAATTCCTGCGGCAAGGCGCTGGCCATCGCGCGCCAGGCGCGCGACATGCTCGGGGGCAACGGCATCTCCGACGAGTACCCGGTCATGCGGCATATGTGCAACCTGGAGGTGGTCAACACCTACGAGGGCACCCACGATATCCACGCCCTGATCCTCGGTCGCACGCAGACCGACATTCCGGCATTCTGAACGTGCAACAGGAGCGATGACCATGCAGATCACCGGCGGCTGCTTCTGTGGTCAGCTGCAGTACGAGGCAGAGCTCGACGAGCGGATGGTGGGCATCTGCCACTGCCGCGACTGCCAGATATTCAGCGGCTCGGCGTTTCGCCTGTCAGGCATCGTCCCCCCCGACAAGTTCCGCTTTACCCGCGGTACGCCAAAGTATTTCGACAAGATCGCCGATAGCGGCTCGGTGCGGCGCATGGCGTTTTGCGCCGAGTGCGGCACGCACCTCTGTTCACTGCCCGGGGAAGAGGACGGGTTCGTGTCCATACGGGTGGCCAGTGCGAACCAGTTTGCCGATATCAGGCCCGTGGCCGAGTTTTTCTGTGCGTCTCGCGTATCGTGGATGGACGACCTCGAGGGGACGGCTTGCTTCGCCGGGATGTTTGGTAGCGAGGACTGAGCCGGGTCAGCTGTCGGCCCGTGCCCTGACCAGGTCCTGTGCATAGCGGTAAAACTCGATGTCGATGGCATTGTCGGCAGCAATACGGTCCAGCAGCGACTGGCTGACGTTGGTCTCGCTGCTCACGTTTTCCCTGACGTCCTCCGCCAGCGTCTTCCAGCCGAAGCGCCGCTCCAGCTCGCCGAGGAAGGCGGGCATATCGCTTTGCAGGCCGATCACGTCGACTTTCTCCAGGTTCGCCTTCGCCCGCGCCAGCCCGTCGGGACCGACCGCGTAGGCGTCGAAGCCCGCTAGCAGGTCGCTGTCGTCGGGGACGGCGAAGATCTTCGCCTGGTGATTGAGGATCTGGCCTTCGAAGTATTTACGGTTGTCGTAGATTTCCTCGAGGGATGCATCCGCGAGTTCCGGTCGCATTTTTTTCTTCTGTTTCAATACCGACAGTGTTCGGGCGACCGGCTCCCGCAGCACGGTAAAGGTGATTGGCGGTTTATCAAGGGCGAGCCTTTGGGTCACGGTAAAAGGCATGTGCCCGTGGAACAGCCTGAAACGGGCCTGCTCGGCCGCGGGCAGGTCCACCAGGTAAGCGCCCATCTGGTAGATGACGAGATAGTTATAGAGCCCACCCTCCTGCGGCGGCGGATAGACCTCCGAACGTTCGAAGTTCTCCATCAGGTGCTGGCGCAGGCTGGTGCCGGCCGTCTTCTGGATGTGTATAAAGAAAAATCGCTCCACGGGTATGCGTGTGACCCCTTTACCCCGGTTACTCCATTATTTGTACAGGGTGTACGGGAGCGAGTTTACCTGTCGGGTTGAGCTGGCGCATCTCCGGGATCATCGCGGCGAGGTTGGCCTGTCGGTTGCCCGGGGCGGGATGGGTGCTGAGGAACTCCGGCGGGCGGGAGCCGCCGCCCTGGGAAGCCATTTTTTCCCACAGCGACACGGCGGCATCCGGGTCGTAGCCGGCCCTGACGGCCAGTTCCATGCCGATCTGGTCCGCTTCCCTTTCCGCGGTACGGCTGTTGGGCAGGTCCAGGGCCAGTTTTGCCGCGACGGCGGCGCCACCCGCGGCCACTGCCGGCTTGTCTGACAGCACCGCGACGGCTACCACACCCACGGAAGTGGCCATCGCGCGAGACATGCGCTCTGCCGTGTGGTTGGCCAGCGCATGGGAGATTTCGTGACCCATGATCTGGGCGAATTCCGCGTCGGTCAGCTTCAGCTTTTCGAACAGGCCGGTATATACCGCCATGCGGCCACCGGCCATGCACCAGGCGTTGACGACCTCAGGGTCGTCGACGATGGCGACACTCCATTCCCAATTGGCGCTGTTGGGGTATTTTTGCGCGGCGACAGTGACCAGCCGCCCGGTGATGGTAGCCACCTTTTTCGCCAGGGCGGGGTCATCGACCAGTTTGTCCTCCTTGCCCAACTCCCCGACAGTGTCCAGGTAGGCCTTTCTCGACTCGACGATGGCCGATTCCGGGGAGACCAGCATCAGCTGCGAACGCCCCGTGGGGCTGGTGGCGCAGGCGGGCAGCAGGCTAATGACAAACAGGGCGAGCAGGAGATTCTTCATAACAGCTTATGGTCTACGGGGTTATACGGAGTCATCAGTATAGACCGCAAACCCGAGGGAAAATTTCCAGGAATGGTGCGGTCCGTCGTCCCGGCACTCCGGGGGCGGGGGCCCCGGGGTGGATGTCACGCGTAGATCGGCAGACCCTTGTCGATATCGTGGTTTGCGTCGGCGGGTGTCTGCATACCTTCGGTCGGCACGATGCCGTTCACCTCCTCGCGGATATCCGCCACTTCCCCCGGCGCCGCGTAGAACTGCGAGTACCACTTGCGGTTGCGGTTGAAGGGCCCGTCGGTTTTCAGCTGCATGATCTTGATGGCGGGGCGCTTGTGCTGCCATACGTTGAAATCGGCGCCGAAGGCCTCGAGCGCACCGGCCTGTGCCTGCTTCGCCGCCTCGCGGTCCTCGTCGGTCGCGCCGTCGTCGGCGCCCTTGTACAGGCAGCCGTGAAAAGCCCTGGACACGCCGTCTTCCACCGGGGTGTTTGCGATCAGTTCGAAGATCACGTTGTCCGCGAACACCTGCTTGGACAACAGGATGCCGGGACCCGTGTACCAGGTCGTGGTGTAGAGGTAGGTCTGGTACAGCTGCATCGGGCCGCCCTGGCGCTGGATACAGATGTGGTCGCGGAACTCGTTCTCGAAATATTCGCTGGGTGCGCCGTGGGTCGGGCCGAGGTGCCGCACGTCCGCCATGTTGTCCAGGATCTCCTGGGGGTGAACGGGCAGCTCGCCGAGGTGGTCCAGCTCCCATTGCACCCATTGTGGGTCGTCCCACTCGGACAGGAACGGCGCATCGTACTCGGGCTCGCCGCCGTCGGGGTCATACCAGGCCATGATGCAGCCCATGTTGTCCACGACCGGGTAGGAGCGAATGGACGCGGACTTCGGGCAGGGGCCGTCGTGGTAGGGGATGTCATCGACGTCTCCCTGTGCGTTGTAGCGCCAGCCGTGGTAGGGGCAGCGAATGGAATCGCCCTCGATCTGTTCGCCGTTCTTGACGATCATGGCGCTGGTGCTGGCGGTCAGGTGCGTGCCCATGTGCGCGCAGTACGCATCCAGCAACACGGGTTTGCCGCTCTCTCCGCGGTACAGCGCCAGGTCCTGGCCGAAGTAACGCACCGCCATGGGGCCCTGGTCCAGTTCGGAACTCTCAGCCACGATGAACCAGCCACGTGGGTAAGTGTTGGGTCCCAGATTGTAGTCAGCTGCTCTTGCCATGATGTCGTCCTGCGTTGTCTTTGCAAAGTGAAGCGATGCCAAAGTATAGACTGGCGAGGCGCTGAGCATAGCACCCTTCACCGCACCGACAGCCAAGGATTGGCCTGCGGCTTAACTATTCAACTTTCCGGCGGGGGAGCATCGGGCGGGTTCATTGCGTTGAACTGCCTCCCAAGGTAGATACCCGTGACGGCCCAGACAGCGGCGATGCCTGCGCCGACCGCCGCCACAGCGGCCAGTCCCAGGCCGAGGCCCTGGGTGAGCGCGGTGAAAGCCCATGCGTTGAGCATGTCGCCGCCGCGGTAGATGACGATATCGATGACCTGCTTGGCCTTGAACCGGGTCTCCCGGTCCACCGCCGTGAATAACATCTCGCGGGCCGGCCTGGAAACAGCGTAGTTGCCCGCCCGCCGCGCAACCTGGATGCCGACCACGACGGAGACGAGCGGTGCGGCCGCGAGTACCAGCATGCCCCCGCCGACCAGCGCGGGTATCAGGGCGAGGGTGAAGGGCAGCCCGAAACGCTGTGCGATACGACCGGTGGCGAACATCGCGACCACCAGGGTAAGGCTGTTCACTGCAAGGTCCATGCCGCCCCAGATTTGCGTCCGCAACTCCGGGTCGTATCCCGCCAGCAGGTTCTTCAGTTCGAAGTAGACGAACGAACTGATAGCGGTATAGAGGAAGATGAACAGGCCGATGCCCAGCAGGTAAGGACTCTTCAGGAACACCGCGAATCCGGACAGCGGGTTGCCGCCGATATACTCGAAGTCGTCGCTGTCCGCGGCGACATTGACATTGTGCAGGTCGGCTTCTTTCAGCCGCTGCACCCAGACCACCAGTGGCAGCGCCAGCACGACCAGCAGGGCGGCGATCAGCATCAGGCCGTTGGTGCCTAAATCACCTACCAGGAACGTGGAGACCGCGGGCCCCAGCAGGCCGCCGATGCTGGCACCTGCCCCGATAAAACCGAACAGCCGCAGCGATTGGGATTTGGAGAAGGTGTCCGCCATGAAGCTCCAGAACACGGAGATATGGAATAGGCTGAACAGGCTTATCCAGACATAGAAGATCTTGTCCACCAGGACCTGCTCGGCCAGTAATTCCATACCGAGATAGAAGATTACAAAGCTCGCGGCGAAGAAGCCGTATACGGACGGCACGAGTCGGGCGAAGCGGATGCGCGTGACGGCCGTGCCGTACAGCGACACCGCGAAGAAGCTGACAAAAAAGGTGCAGGTCCACAGCCAGCTGACCTCCGCGTCGGTCCAGTCCGACGCCATGGCATCGCGCACCGGCCGCAGTATGTAGTAAGAGGCCATCAGCATCAGCACCAGCGTAAAGGACGCCAGCGTCGCGCGGGTTTCGTTCGGGTGAATCTCGCACGCCCGTGCCAGCAGGCGCTGCAGCGGGTTGGGTGTTGTTTCCGAGTTGTTCAAAGCGACTCTATGATGCGCAGCATTTCAGCGCGCTGTGCATCGTCCGGAACCCGGCCGAAGTTCGCGCCCATGTTGTCCGCCATGTGTGTCGGGCTCGCCGTCGCGGGGATGATGCAGGTGACCGCGGGGTGGCCGAGAATGAACTTGAGGTAGAACTGGCCCCAGCTGGAGCAGTCGAGTTCGGCCGCCATATCCGGCATTGGTTTGCCGCGCGACCTGCTGAACAGGTCGCCGCGCTGGAAAGGGCGATTGATCATCGTGGCGATCCCCCGGGCCTGCGCCAGCGGCAGCAGTGCCTTCTCCGCCTCGCGGTTGGCGATGTTGTAGCTGAACTGGACGAAGTCCAACGGTTCCGAGCGCATGATATCCAGCAGTTCCTCGTGAAAGCGGCCGTGGGAGGTGGTGATGCCGATGTAACGCACACGGCCCTCGTCCTTCCACCGCTTGAGCGTGGCGAGATGGGTCTTCCAGTCCTTGAGGTTGTGCACGGCGATGAGGTCGAAGACGCTGACGTGCATGCGCCGGGCGGATTCCTCCATCTGGGCGATGCCCCTGGACTCGCCCTCGGTCCAGACCTTGGTCGCGGCGAAATACGGCGGCAGTGGGTCCATCGCGCGCAACACGTCGCCGACGCGACTCTCGGCATTGCCGTACATCGGTGAGGTGTCGATGACCTTGCCGCCGCCGTCGAAGAAGGCCTCCATCACCGCCGCGAGATTCGCCAGCGACTGGGGGTCGTCTTTCGTGTCGAAGGTCCGCGACGTGCCCATGCCGATGACGGGCAAGAGCTCGCCCGAACCGGGAATCGCACGGTGGATCATCGGGAGCTTGGCGCCGTTGGCATCGCGCCGCACTGCATGTGCGCCCAACGAGGCGCCGGCCAATATGCCTGCGCTCAATTTGACGACCTGCCGCCGTTTTAACATGAACGTTGCTTCCGCCTAGTCGCGCGAGCCGCCGCCGAGGGGCCAGTTGAAGGACACGGAGGTAAACCAGATCTCGTTGCTCTTGTAATCGCCGCTGAAGCCGATCACATTGCGGTCGCCGCTGTTGGAGATTTCCCCGTCGCCGTAGTCCGCGTAGACCAGCGTGCCGCTTATCTTCAAGCCACTGTCGCGCTGGTAGTCGGCGCCGATGGCGTAGCGAAACTGTTCGTCGATCGGCATGTCGGCGGTGCGGTCGTTTTCATTGGTGGGACTCGTGTCGTAGGCCATGCCGGCACGCAGGGTCCACTGTTCATCCCGGCGGTAATCGAAACCCAGCGCGGAGTGGTAGGTATCGTGCCAGTCCCGGGGCAGGACGAGACCGCGGCTGTTGGTCGAGAGCAGCACCTCGTCCATCTGGCTCCAGTTGTCCCATCCGAAGGTGGCGTAGCCGATCCAGCGGTTGCCGAAATCGTGTTTCAACCCCAGCCGGGCAATGGTGGCGAGTGTGAGTTCGGTGTTCAGCCCGACCTGGCCAAGGTACCTGGACTCTATGTTCCCGTCGTAGTCGAACTCGAATTTCTCCGTGACGCGGCCGCCAATCGCCGTCTGGCTGTTGAATTGATAATGGAAGCTGGCGCTCGCCGCCACCTGTACATCATCGCCGTCGACCTCTGCCTTGCCCTCGGCTTCAGCGTCTGTCACCAGGCTTGCGGGAACGGCAATATCCAGTTCGAGATTGGAATACATCACCGGTAGCGCGAATCCCAGGGATAATTTGTCCGTGACCTTGTAGGCGACCGAGGGCACCGCGCCGACGACGATCAGGGTGACGTCCTGGGCCTGGAAGCGGCCCACCCAGTCATCGTCGTAATCCAGCGCGGAGCCGCTCAGGGCGAGTCCGCCGATCCCGGCGGACCACTTCTCGTTGATGGGGTAGGAGTAGAATGCGCTGACCGAGGGCGTCAGGTTGCCCGCATCCCCGCCATCGCCGTTGCCATTCAGCAGCGAACCCTGTTTCACGTCGAATTCGACCACGGGGAGGATTGCACCGGCGGCCACCATCACCTGCGACTCGTTGTGGCGAGACATGGCGGCCGGGTTAAAGAAGGCGTCAGTGGCATCGCCGTTGCCTGCTGTCTCTCCGGCCCCGGCACGGCCCTGGGCGGGCTGGTTGAACTCGGTGAGCCACAGGCCTCCGGCGGAGGCGTGGGCAGCGCCCAGCAGGCTGAGGGTAATGGCACTCTTTTTTATCAGGGAATTCATGCGTTCGTATCCTCGTGATGTTGCGGGCCCTGCCACGGCTAGTGCGAAGCCAGCGATTTGGACAGCCAAGTATAGTGGAATCCTACACCAGGGCTGGGCGATGGCCAGCCCCCAGTTTGGTGGTATTCACACGCCTCGCACTGTCGCGCTAGCTGTTGGCGAGCATCCATTTACGCAGCCGGTTGGAATCGCCGTAGGGCGTCAGCTTGCCGAAGGAATTGAGCAGAACGATGGAGATCTCCTCACCCTTGATGTTGGCCTGCATGACCAGGCAACGGCCCGCTTCGCGGATGAAGCCGGTCTTGCTCAGGGCGATATCCCAGTTCTCGCTCCTCAGCAGCCGGTTGGTGTTTCCGTAAGTCAGCGCGCCGCGATTGTTCCAGGGCTTGACGTCCATTTTCTCGGTCGTCGAAGCCTGCGTGATCAGCGGGTAGGTCTCCGCGGCTTCCAGCATGCGGGCGAGATCGGCGGCGGTGGAGACGTTCCCCGCGTCGAGCCCCGCCGGATCGGCAAACCGGCTGCTGCGCATGCCCAGGTTGACCGCCTTGCTGTTCATTTCCGCGACAAACTGTTCAGTCCCTCCGGGGAATGACCTGCCCAGCGCCTTGGCGGCCCGGTTCTCCGATGACATCAGTGCCAGGAGAATCAGCTCCCTGCGCGTGAGCGTTGCCCCGTAAGACAGGCGGGAGCCTGTATTCTTGATGACGTCGCGGTCGTCGCGGGTAATGGTGACCGGTTCATCGAGGTCCAACCCGGCATCCAGCACGACCATGGCCGTCATCAGCTTGGTGATGGACGCGATGGGCCGCACGGTGTCGACATCCTTGCCGTAGATAACGTTGCCGTTGGAATCGAGCACGATGGCGGATGCGGAGCGCAGCCCAGGGTTGCCCTCGAGATCGATAAAGCGGGACTCGCCGCCCGATACATGATGGCTGATCAGCAGGGCAAACGCCCAGCACAGTGCCCTGGAAATCCCCATACACACCCCCGTGTCCCCGTCATTCTTATGTTGCGCCCTGGTTTTTGTTGCGGCGGCGGCAAACACTCCTGGTCCCTGAGAATTATGCCCGAGCTGGCCGCAAAGCTCCACCGGACTATCCAGTTCGAGGCTCAGCCGGGTTCGGACTCAGCGCCGGCTTCCACCCGCAGCAGGCTGCGGAACGCGCGGCTCGCGCTGGCCTCGCCGGACAGCACCCGGGCGACGTCGCGGGCGATCGGCATCTCGACACCGTATTCTTCCGCGAGATCCATTACGATCGGCGCGCTCTTCACCCCCTCTGCCACCATGACCATTTCGCCGATGATCTCGTTCATTTCCCGGCCCTTGCCGAGTTCGATCCCCACGTGATGGTTGCGGCTCTGGGGGCTGGTGCAGGTGGCGATCATGTCGCCCATGCCCGCCAGCCCGGCGAACGTTTCCGGCCGGCCGCCCATGGCTACGCCCAGCCGGGTGACCTCGGCGAGGCCGCGCGTGATCAGCCCGGCTCGCGTATTGTCGCCCGCGCCCTGGCCGTCGCCCATGCCGACGGCGATGGCAATGATGTTTTTCAGCACGCCGCCCAGTTCGCAGCCGATGATGTCGGTGTTGGTGTAGATGCGAAACAGTCCGCTGTTGAATACGGCCTGCAGCTCCTGCACGATGATCTCGTCCTCCATGGCGATGACGCTCGCCGCCGCGCGCCCGTCGAGAATCTCCCGCGCCAGGTTGGGGCCGGTGAGCACACCGACCGGATGGCCCGGCAGTACCTCGTTGATGATCTGCGTCATGCGCATGCGGCTGCCCGCCTCGAGTCCCTTGGTGAGGCTGATAACGGGGACCCAGGCGCGGATGTGTTGCTTCACCTCCTCCAGGACACCGCGGAAACTCTGCGAAGGTATGGCCATCACCACCAGGTCGGCGTTGCCGACCAGCCCGGCGAGGTCACTGGTGGCATTCAGCTTTTCCGTCAGGGTGGCCCCCGGCAGGTATTTCTCGTTCGTGTGGCGGGTGTTGATCTCCGCCACCGTCTCCGGGTTGCGGGCCCACAGGGTGATGGGCGCGTTGCGTGTCACCTGGCAGGCCACGGTCGTGCCCCAGGAACCCCCGCCCAGGACGGCGACCCTCAGATCTGTCATGCGTGTGTCTCCTTGAACTCGGTAGCAGTCCGTTGAGCAGGGATTTTAGGGTATCCGGGGAGAAAGGGCTGCACGGTATGGAAATACCACGCATAAAAAAACGCCGTTGCAAGGCAGGTAGCAACGGCGTTTGAAGGGTAAAGCTACTGTTTTCTTATGCCCGAACTCTGTCTACCCGATCCGCAATACCGGGTATCTTCGTCCCCTGGCGGGCAAACATCTCTGACTAATGTTTGCCAGCTTTCCCACAAGGTGAGCGGTTGCCCTCAGTTGGGTGTCACCCAATGAACCGCCACGATCAAAGTATTGACCAACAGCCCGGAAACCTCAAGAAATAACTACATGATATGTTTTCATATCATAAAATTCTATATAGTTATTTCTCTGGGTTTCATGCATGGTTTTGATCTATGGC
>CAJIAY010000243.1_pt1 | contig 19631 bp, 19 predicted proteins | sample 9199221 | NCBI WGS metagenome assembly CAJIAY01 (sample SAMEA7708283, study PRJEB35096) | sediment metagenome | biome: marine neritic benthic zone biome [ENVO:01000025]; feature: sediment [ENVO:00002007]; material: shallow marine sediment [ENVO:03000034] sea grass bed [ENVO_01000059] ...
CACATCCTGCAACTCGGCGTTCGCGGCGGCGAGGCGCTCTGCAAAGGCAGTCGGATCAACCACCAGCTCTACTGCGCAAGCAGCCTTACCCCGGGCGTGAGCCTCGTGGCGGAGCCTGACGAACTGCCCTTCGAGAGCGATAGTGTCGATGCTATCGTCGCGCATCACTGCCTGGACTTCGCGGCCAGCCCGCACCAGGTGTTGCGGGAGATCCAGCGTGTGCTGACGCCACAGGGCCACCTGTTGATCGTTGGTTTCAACCCTTATAGCCTGTTCGGTTGCAAGGCGCGACTGCGGGCGCTTTTTCATGACCCACTTTGGTCACGTTACCGGCCGCTCGGAGAGCATCGCCTGACCGACTGGCTGCACCTGCTGGGCTGCGAGGTACAGGAGACGCGTTGGCGCTACGGCCTGCCGCCGCTCGGCAGCGGCAGGCTGCGTCGGACCCTCGTTGCGGGCGATGCCTGGATCGCGCGCCACAATCTTCCCTGGGGCGGTGTTTACATCCTGCAGGCAACCAAGAACGTGGCAGGTTTGCACCGGCCGCAGCGTCCGTGGCTGGCCAGGCGCGGACGCCTCATCGGCCTCGTGCCGAAACCCGCCGCCACGCCGCGTTCCGGATACGGCCGCGACACGCACCCGGCTGACCGGGGGAACGTCGCCGCTTGAGTGTGGTGGAAATATTTACCGACGGGGCCTGTCGCGGCAATCCCGGCCCGGGCGGATGGGGTGCGCTTCTGCGCTATGACGGTGTCGAGCGTGAGTTGTACGGCGGCGAACGGGATACGACCAACAATCGTATGGAACTGCGCGCGGCGATTGAAGCCCTGCGAGCATTGAAGCGGCCCTGTAGCGTGGACCTCACCACGGACTCCGAATACGTCCGCAACGGGATTACCTCCTGGCTTGAGAACTGGAAGAACAAGGGCTGGAGGACCTCCGCGCGCAAGCCGGTCAAGAACGCCGACTTGTGGCAGGCGCTCGACGAGGAGAACCGGCGCCACGAGGTGCGCTGGCACTGGGTGAAGGGGCACAGCGGTCACGCGGAGAACGAGCGGGCGGACGAGTTGGCCAACCGCGGCATCGACGAACTCAACTCTGGGGCTGACGAAACGTGAGACAGATTGTCCTCGACACGGAAACAACCGGACTGGAAGTCTCCCAGGGGCATCGCATCATTGAAATCGGCTGCGTGGAACTGGTGAACCGCAAGCTCACCGGCAATCACTTTCACCAGTACATCAACCCCGACCGGGAAATTGACCAGGGCGCCATCGAGGTGCACGGCATCACCAACGATTTCCTATCCGACAAGCCGGACTTCGCCACCATCGCGCCATCTTTCCTCGAGTTCGTGGAAGGGGCCGAACTGGTGATTCACAACGCGCCTTTCGACATGGGTTTCCTCAACGCGGAACTGCGGCGGCTGCCGGACGTGATCGACAGGCTCGAGCGGCTGTGTTCGGTCACGGACACGCTGGTCATGGCGCGGGGCAAGCACCCGGGCCAGCGCAACAGTCTCGATGCGCTGTGCCAGCGCTATACGGTGGACAATTCGCAGCGGGACCTGCACGGTGCACTGCTGGACGCGGAGATCCTGGCGGACGTTTACCTCGCGATGACCGGGGGACAGACCGCGCTGCAGTTGTCCGAGACGGGCAGCGACAACGATGGTCAGGTTCGCGCCGAGAAAATCATGCGCCTGCCCGCCGACAGGGCCGCGCTGCCGGTCATCCGCGCCTCCGCAGAGGAGCGGGCGGCGCACGAGACGCAGCTCGACGCCATTGCCGAGGCGAGCGGCGGTGCAGTGCTGTGGCGCGCGCAGGACGCTGAACCGGAACAGGCGGGCTGAGGTCCCGGCCCCGACCTTGTGCCCGGAAGCGGGCGGACATACTATACGTCTCCCTTGCCGCGCTACCCCGGAGCCCCGATGTTTCGACCCGATAACAGACCCCCACGGGACAGCGAGAACGAGCTGCTGATCGTTTTCCAGGAGGGGCAACTGCTCAGCGACATGCGCTCGCACGCGGGCTGCCTGATAGCCCGTGAGCAGCTGTTGCGCAGCGGCTGGACGGAGTTGCGGCGACAGTTTCTCGGCTACTGGGGGGACCAGCCCTGCTACGTGCTCGAGATCGATGCGCTGGATCAGCCCGACCCCATGCTGTACCAGAAAGGCAGCCTCTACCATATTCTCGGCAGGGTCGATGAGCAGGTTTTCGCGTTGGCGGGCAGGGCGGCGCAACTGCTGGACTGGGAGCGTGATCACCGGTATTGCGGCCGGTGCGGTAGCCAGATGCGGGTGGATACCGAGGAGCGGGCCATGCGCTGCGACGCATGCCGCGTCATCAATTACCCGCGCATTGCGCCCTGCGTCATCGTGCTGATAACCCGCGGTGAAGAATTGCTCCTGGCACGCAATGCGAATTTCCCGCAGCCGATGTACAGCACGCTGGCAGGTTTCATCGAGGCGGGAGAGACTGCAGAGGAAACGCTGGTGCGCGAGGTGCACGAAGAAGTCGGCGTCGAGATCAGCGGGATACGCTATTTCCGTTCCCAGTCCTGGCCTTTCCCCAATCAACTGATGCTCGGGTTCTTTGCCGAGTACGCGGGCGGCGAGATTGTCTGCGACAACACAGAAATCGTCGATGCCCAGTGGTTCCATTACCGCGAGCTGCCCATGACGCCGCCCCCTTCGTCGATATCCGGGCAGCTGATACAACATTACGTGCAATCACTGGGTTAGGTCCCCCGGAGTAAACACTTGGAATTTATCTATGAGTACGGGCTGTTCCTGGCCCAGGCCGTTACCTTCGTCGCCGCCATACTGATCATCGCCGCCGCGCTGGTATCGCTCGGTGCGCGGCAGCGTGCCGACCAGCAGGAAGGCCATATCGAGATACGCAACCTGAACGACCGTTACAGCCATTTCGGCGATCTGATCGGCGAGGTGGTCGAGGACCGGCATACCGTCAAGGAAAAGAAGAAGGCGGACAAGAAGGAGAAGAAGGCCCAGGAGAAGGCGGCGAAGAAGCGCAAACCGTCGGACGCAGTAGCCGAGCGCCGCAAGCGGCTGTTCGTGCTCGACTTCAACGGCGACCTGAAAGCCAGCGCGGCGGACAACCTGCGCGAGGAGATCTCCGCGGTGCTGCCCCGCATCGAGAGCGGCGACGAGGTGCTGGTCAAGGTGGAGAGCCCCGGGGGCCTCGTACACAGCTACGGCCTGGCGGCCAGCCAGCTGCAGCGCATCAGGACGGCCGGCGTAGCGCTGACTATCGCCGTCGACAAGGTCGCGGCCAGCGGCGGCTACATGATGGCCTGTGTAGCGGACCGCGTCGTCGCGGCGCCTTTCGCGGTACTCGGCTCGATCGGCGTCCTGGCCCAGCTACCCAACTTCCATCGCCTGTTACAGAAGAACAACATCGATTTCGAGGTGCTCACCGCGGGTGAGTACAAGCGGACCCTGACCATGTTCGGTGAGAACACCGAGAAAGACCGGGTCAAGTTCCTGGAAGACCTCGAGGATACGCATGTCCTGTTCAAGGACTTCGTGAGTAGTAACCGGCCGGCGCTCGACATGGAAAAGGTCGCGACGGGGGAGGTCTGGTACGGCCAGCGCGCATTGGATGAAGGGCTGGTGGACGAACTGCAGACCAGCGACGCCTTTGTCCAGGACAGGCTTGCGGACTGGGATGTCTTCGAGGTGCGCTTCGTCCACAAGAAGAACTGGCAGGAAAAGCTGGGCATGGCTGCCGAAGGCGCGCTGGAGCGGGCGTTCCTCAAGGTCTGGCAGCGCGGCCAGGGCGGCAGGAACTACTAGGACCTGTTAACAGACCCCGAGATCCATATCCCGGCAGGTCTGCATCCAGTACTCCACGGATTCCAACCGATAGCGTTTTTTCGGTAGCGCGAAATAGAACATACGTCGCAGGTTGCGCCGAGGCAGGGTCAGCGGTACGAGGTCGCCGTTGTCGAAGTTTTTCTGCAGTACGATGCGTGACAGGCAGCCGATGCCCAACCCGGACTCGACCGCGTTCTTGATCGCCTCGTTGTGCTTGAACTCCAGGTAGATATTGATATCGGGCAGCAGGCCGGCCAGCGCCCGGTCGAAAGTCTGCCGCGCGCCCGAGTCGGCCTCCCTCAGAATCCAGGGAGCCTCCCGGATATCCTTGTTGGCCAGGGTCTTCTTTTGAGCCAGTGGGTGATCCGCGGCGCAGAACACGACCAGCTCGTCCTCGCGCCAGGGAATAAGCTCCAGCTCCCGGTGGTGCACCTCGCCCTCGATCATGCCGATGTCCACGTCGAAGTTGAGCACCTGGGCGACCACGTCCGGGGTGTTGGCGATGTGCAGGCCGACGTCCGCCTCCGGGTAGCGGGCGAGGTAGCCCGCGAGGGAGCGGGTCGCGAGGTGGTTGCCGATGGTGAAACTCGCACCTACCTTGAGGTGCCCGACGTCGGTGTGGTCGAGCATCAGTTCCTCGAAACTCTGGCAGTGGGCGAGCAGGTACTCCGCCTCCTTGCGCAGGGTGTGGCCGATGGCGTTCAGGGCCAGCTTGTTGCTGACCCGGTCGAACAGGCTGACCTTGTAGGTATGCTCCAGGGTCAGCAGGGCCTCGCTCGCGGCGGACTGGGACATGTGCAGGCTCTGGGCCGCCCGCGAGATATTCTGGTGTTTCGCCACTTCGAGGAAAATCTGGAGCTGTCGCAGGGTGAATTTCATGGGCTGCCCCCGTAACCGGTAGAAAACAAAATCTATTACCGGAAAAACCGGTAGGTTCGTCCATAATAACCTGTTTTACACGGAGGGCATATGTCCGTACCCTTGTGCGCCTGCTGATACAGTGGCCGCCCGTCCGGGCGGCCCGGTCCCGAATATCGATGGAGAACTGACCCATGGCGGAACAGAGAGCGACGAACGTACATTGGCACGAGGGGGATATCACCCGTGAGCACCGCAGCAAGCTGCTGGGGCACAAGGGCGCCACCCTCTGGTTTACCGGCCTGTCCGGCAGCGGCAAGAGCACCGTGGCCGTTGAGTTGGAGGGCACCCTGAACGAGATGGGCGTGCTGTCATACCGCCTGGATGGCGACAACGTGCGCATGGGCATCAACAAGAACCTCGGCTTCTCCGCGGAGGACCGCACCGAGAACATCCGTCGCATCGGCGAGGTTGCCAAGCTGTTTGGCGATGCCGGGGTGGTCGCACTGAGCAGCTTCATCAGCCCCTACAAGGCGGACCGGGACCAGGTGCGCGCCCTGCACGAAGATGCCGGTATGGATTTCATCGAGATATTTGTCGACTGTTCGCTGGAAGCCGCCGAAGAACGCGACCCCAAGGGTCTGTACAAGAAAGCCCGCGCCGGTGAGATCAAGAACTTCACAGGGATCGACGACCCCTACGAGGAGCCGTTCAAGCCGGAAATCCACCTGCACTCGGACGAGCAGTCGCTGCAGGAAGAGGTGGAGGAGATTCTCAGGGTGCTGCGTGAGCGCGGCATCATCAGTTAAGTCAGCCAGCAAGTAAGCAGGAGAACAGGATGATCAAGCCCCACGGCTCGGAAGAACTCAACCCGCTGTTTGTCTATGACAGCGACAAGCGCCACGCCCTGCTCGCAGAGGCGGAGTCGCTGCCCTCGCTGTTGGTCAGTTCGGCTGCCGCGGCTAACGCGGTGATGCTGGGCGGCGGTTACTTCAACCCGCTGGCCGGCTACATGAACCTGGCGGACGCGCTGAGTGTCGCCCAGAAGATGCGGACGGTGGACGGGCTGTTCTTCCCGGTGCCGATCGTCAACCTGACGCAAGAGACCGACATCGAGGCGGGCAGCCGTATCGCGCTGACCGATCCCAACGTGGAAGGCAATCCCGTGCTGGCGATCATGAACGTCGAGGCGGTGGAAGAGGCCAGCGAGGAGCAGATGAACTTCATGGCGGAGAAAATCTTCCGCACACTGGACCCCGAGCACCCGGGAGTCGCCACATTCCTCGGCATGGGCCGCACCCTGCTGTCTGGCCCGATCGAGGTGCTGAACTTTTCCTATTTCCAGACGGACTTCCCGGACACCTTCCGCACGGCCGTGGAGATTCGCAACGAGATCGCCGAGCACGGTTGGAACAAGGTCGTGGCGTTCCAGACCCGCAACCCGATGCATCGCGCCCACGAGGAACTGTGCCGCATGGCCATGGACGAACTGGGCGCCGATGGCGTGCTGATTCACATGCTGCTGGGCAAGCTCAAGCCGGGCGACATCCCCGCCGATGTGCGCGATGCCTCGATCCGCAAGATGGTGGAGCTGTATTTCCCGCCGAACACTGTGATGGTGACGGGCTACGGTTTCGACATGCTCTACGCCGGTCCGCGTGAGGCCGTATTGCACGCGGTATTCCGCCAGAACTGCGGCTGCACGCACCTGATTGTCGGTCGCGATCACGCCGGGGTAGGGGATTACTACGGCGGCTTCGACGCGCAGACGATCTTCGACGAGGAAGTGCCCGACGACGCCTTCGAGCTCGAGATCTTCAAGGCCGACCACACCGCGTACAGCACGAAGCTGGACCGCGTGATCATGATGAAGGACGCGCCGGAGGGCCACACCATGGACGACTTCGTGCTGTTGTCAGGTACCAAGGTTCGGGAGATGCTGGGCAAGGGCATCGCGCCGCCGCCCGAGTTCTCGCGTCCGGAAGTCGCTAAGATCCTGTCAGACTACTACCAGTCCATCGACCAGTAAGTTCCCTGCGGCACCTGGCGACAGTTGCCGCACGCAATGGTGCTGCTATGAACTACGACCTGTTTAACGGCGACGCGGACGGTATCTGCGCGCTGCTGCAACTGCGCAAGGCCGAGCCGCTTGAGTCGGAACTCGTGACAGGCGTCAAGCGGGATATCAACCTGCTGGACAAGGTGAACGCGGCGGCGGGCGACCGCGTCACCGTGCTGGATGTCTCCATGGACAAGAACAAGGCGCCGCTCAATAAGGCACTGGCGGCCGGCGCCACCGTGTTCTACGTGGATCACCACAAGCCCGGGGACATCCCTGACAACCCCAACCTGACGGCGATCATCAACGAGGCGCCCGACGTGTGCACCGCGGCGCTCGTCAACGGCCACCTCAAGGGCGCCTTCCTGGACTGGGCAGTGACGGGCGCCTTCGGCGACAACCTCAAGGATACGGCGCGTGCGCTCGCGAAGGATCTTGATATCAGCGAAGGGGAACTCGGTTCCCTGGAGGAACTGGGTACCTACATCAACTACAACGGGTACGGTCCTGCGATCGAGGACCTGCACTACGACCCGAAAGAGCTGTACCTGAATCTCTATGGGGCGGATGGCCCGCTGGACTTTGTCGCGAACTCGCCGGACTTTCGCAAGCTGAGTGACGGTTACCGCGAGGACATGGCCGCCGCCGAATCCCTCGAGCCCATGCAGGCGGACGCATCGACTGCCGCGTTCATCCTGCCCAACGAGGCCTGGGCGCGTCGGGTCAGCGGCGTGTACAGCAACGACCTGGCGACCGATAACCCGGAACGGGCCCACGCGGTACTCACGATCAAGGCTAACGGCAACTACCTTGTCAGCGTGCGCGCGCCAATGAGCAACAAGCAGGGTGCCGCAGACTTATGCATGCAGTTTCCCACTGGCGGAGGACGCGCCGGGGCGGCGGGGATCAACGACCTGCCCGCCGGCAGCCTCGACGACTTCGTGGCGGCATTTCGCAACGCTTACACGAGCTGACTATTAGCTAACCGGAGGTTGCCGATGATCTCAGACTCAATGGAAGAAGCTCTTCTCAGTCAACTGAACCACGAATTCTATTCGGCGTACCTATATCTGGCGATGTCGGCCTACTGCAGCCATTGCGAGTTCAATGGTGCCGCCAATTGGTTCAAGTTGCAGTACGAGGAAGAACACACGCATGCCACAAAAATATACAACTACCTTGTAGAGCAGGGTGTGCAGGTGGTGTTGGGGGAATTGGCCAAGCCCCCCAGTGAGTTCGGCAAGCTGTTGGATGTGTTCAACGCGTCACTGTCGCACGAGCAGTCGATGACCACCCGCCTCAATGACTTGAGCGATCAGGCGCTGAAGGAGAAAGACCACGCGACCTATAATCTGCTGCAATGGTTTGTCAATGAGCAGGTGGAAGAAGAGGCAACGCTGGGAGGTATAATCTCCAAGCTGAAACTGGTCATGGACGACGGCTATGGTTTGCTGATGATAGACAATGAGCTGGGTGAGAGGACCGCAGGGGTCTCCGGCCCCTGAACCCTGTGGGTCTGGCGTCTTTCCTCGCGTGGCGTAGCGCCAAACCTTTTCCTGTAGGTCCTCGTCAGGTGGCTGTGGTCGGCGAAGCCCGTCTCCAGCGCGATGGTGCCGATCGGTTTCTGCGTCTCCCGCAACATCTGTCTTGCATTGTCGAGTCGTACCTCGGTGATGTACTGTCTTGGCGTACAACCCAGATGCTTACGGAAGCGACGTTCCAGCGCACTCACGGAGATGTTGCAGGCGCTCGCCAGGGCCTTCACCGAGACCGGGCTCGCGAAGTGTGCGCTGATGTAGTCCACCGGGGCGCGCAGTTCACGGAACGGAATCGCGGTCCTGTCGGTACGGTTCAGGTGGCGGCTGATACCGAGGGTGCCTACGATGCGGTCGCGGGTATCGTAGATCGGCCACTTCGACGTGAGAAACCAGTCGCCGCTGCCGCCTTCTCCGAGGATAAGTTCCAGCCGGTCTGAGACCTCGCCGCCCTCGAGCACGAGTGCATCGTCGCTCACGTATTTTTCCGCGAGGTAGTTCGGTGCGATGTCGAAATCACTCTTCCCGAGCAGGCCGTGCAGGGTGCTGAACCCGAACCGCTCGAAAAACAGGCGGTTGCCGTAGACGAAGCGGCCATCACTGTTCTTTACCCAGGCGTGGGCGTCGGGAATCAGGTCCAGCATGGCGAAATTCCGCTCGGCGCCCGCCAGGGAGGGGTAAACCAGTTTTGTCATTTGTTAGCGCTCACGCCGAATTTATACAAATTATAAATGAATCCGTTCAAGACTTCCGCGACGTCCAGGGAGATTATCGGGCCTTGAGCCCTTGGAAACAGGCTGATTGCTATGTATCTCGGTATCGACGTCGGTACCCAGAGCGTCAAGGCTTTGCTCTACGACCCCGAGGCTGCAGCGGTGACCGCGGTCGAGACGGCGCCGCTGGAGCTGGTCAGTAAGCCCGACGGTACCCGCGAGCAGGAGGCGCGCTGGTGGGTCGAGGCACTCGAGAACGCCGTTCCTCGCCTGCCCAGGGAGGGTAGGGCTGCCGTCCGCGCGATCGGCGTGTCGGGGCAACAGCATGGCTTCGTCCCACTGGATGAAGCGGGGGAGGTGCTCGCTCCGGTAAAACTCTGGTGCGATACCGCGACGACAGCGGAGTGCGGCGAGATCACCGCGGCCTTCGGTGGCGAGGCCCGTTGTATCGAGCAGGTGGGTAACGCCATCCCGCCCGGGTACACGGCGTCCAAGATTCGCTGGCTGAAGAAGAACAGGCCTGAAGCCTACGGCAAACTGGCCACCGTCCTCCTGCCCCATGACTATATCAACTTCGTACTCACCGGTGAGCGAGCCATGGAGTGTGGCGACGCGTCCGGCACCGGCCTGCTGGATATCCGCGAGCGCCGCTGGCACCCGGGCATGCTCGCTGCGCTGGATGCCGACCGCGACCTGTCGGCGATGCTGCCGCCGCTGGTCACGTCCGATCAGCCGGTCGGCCGGTTGCGGGAATCGGTTGCCGCCGGGCTAGGACTCCCGCCGTCTGTGCCCGTCAGCAGCGGCGGCGGCGACAACATGATGGCGGCGATCGGCACCGGCAGCGTCGCGCCGGGGCGCATGACTGTCAGTCTCGGGACGTCCGGTACCCTGTTCGCCGCTGCGGATCAGCCCGTCATCGATCCCGACGGGGCTATCGCGGCCTTCTGCTCCTCCACCGGAGCATGGCTGCCGCTGTTGTGCACCATGAACTGCACGGTCGCCACGGAACTGACGCGGTCCCTGTTCGATCTCGAACTGGCGCAACTGGAGGCGGCCGTTGCGTCCGCGCCGCCGGGGTCGAGCGGTGTGGTGACCCTGCCGTTCTTCAATGGCGAGCGCACACCGAACCTGCCCGGCGCAAAGGGCTGTGTGCTGGGGCTGGACGAGGGCAACTACACGCGGGAAAACCTCTTGCGCTCCGCCATGGAGAGTGCGGTGTTCGGCCTGCGCGCCGGGCTCGACGCATTTCGCCGTGTGGGCTGCGAGGTGGACAGCCTGCGCCTCACCGGCGGCGGCGCGGGCAGCGGCGCATGGCGGCAGATGGTGGCGGATGTATTCGACCTGCCCGTGACGGTACAGGCCTGTGACGAGGGGGCGGCGCTGGGCGCGGCCCTGCAGGCCTTGTGGGTAGAGCAGGGTGGGGATTTGCGCGCGCTGGTGGACAGCCACCTGGCGATCGACGAGTCACGCTCCTGTGCGCCAGTCCCTGCTACAGTGAATGAGTACCGCGAGTATTTCGACAATTACCAGCGTCACGTCGATGTGGCGAGGAGATTGTACGCATGACGGCAGCAGAGAGTTCGGCGGCGGCACGCGAGGTATTCAGGGGCGACAGGGAATACTTTTCCGGCATCGGTGCCATTCCCTACGAGGGCAGGGAGTCAGACAACCCGCTCGCTTTCAAATTCTACGAGCGCGATCGGCGGGTGGGGAGCAAGACGCTGGAGGAGCACCTGCGCTTCGCGGTGTGTTACTGGCATACGTTCTGCGCAAAAGGCTCGGATCCGTTCGGCGTCGATACACAGGTATTTCCCTGGGATGACCCCGCCGACCCCATGGCCGCCGCTCGGGCGCGCATGGACGCGGCGTTCGAGTTCTTTACCAAGCTGGGCGTGCCTTATTACTGTTTCCACGACCGCGATATGGCGCCCGAGGGAGGCGGCGTCGCGGAATCGGAATCCAACCTGTCCGCCATGGTGGCGCTGGCGAAGGAGCGGCAGCAGGCCACGGGCATGAAGCTGCTGTGGGGCACCGCCAATCTCTTTGGCCATCCCCGCTATATGAACGGCGCCGCCACGAACCCCGACTTCGCGGTCGTCACCCACGCCGCGGCGCAGGTCAAGGCGGCGATTGATGCCACCGTGGAACTGGGTGGTGAAAACTACGTGTTCTGGGGCGGGCGCGAGGGCTACACCAGCCTGCTAAACACCGATACCCGACGCGAACTCGATCATCTCGCCCGCTTCCTGGAAACCGCGCGGGACTATGCGCGGGGCATCGGTTTCACGGGCACATTCCTTGTCGAACCGAAGCCGATGGAGCCGGCCAAGCACCAGTATGACTTCGACGCCCAGACCGTGATCGGCTTCCTGCGCCATTACGGACTCGCGGGGGATTTCAAGGTCAACGTGGAGGCCAACCACGCGACGCTCGCCGGGCACAGTTTCGCCCATGAACTGCAGATGTGCACCGACGCCGGACTGCTCGGCAGCATTGACGCCAACCGCGGCGACCCCCAGAACGGCTGGGATACGGACCAGTTTCCCAGCGACCTTTACGATGCGGTACACGCGATGATGGTCGTGCTGGCGGACGGCGGGATCAAGGGAGGCGGGCTCAATTTCGACGCGAAGGTGCGGCGCGAGTCCGTCGATCTGGAGGATATTTTCATCGGCCACATCGGCGGCATGGATACCTTCGCCCGCGCCATCGAGGCGGCACACAGGCTGCTTGAAGACAGCGGGATCGCCGAACACAAGGCGGCGAGATACCAGAGCTTCGACGCGGGAGACGGCGCGCGTTTCGAGCGCGGCGAACTCGACCTGTCCGCACTGCGTGACCTGGCCGCGGCCGGCGGTGAACCCGCACATACCAGCGGCAAGCAGGAGTGGTATGAAAACGTCATCAACCAGTATTTGTAGGTAGGGAGACGACCCATGGCTAAAGTCAGGATGGGCATGGTCGGCGGCGGGCAGGGCGCGTTCATCGGCGCGGTGCACCGCATGGCGGCCGCGCTGGACGGCGAGATCGAACTGGTCTGCGGTGCGTTCAGCAGCGACCCGGATCGTTCCGCCCGTTCGGGTGCCGCGTTGCATCTGCCGCCGGAGCGTGTTTATCCCGACTACGAGGCCATGGTGTCCGGCGAGGCGGGCCTGTCACCGGAACAGCGAATGCAGTTTGTCGCCATCGTAACGCCGAACCATATGCATTTCCCGGTCGCCGCCGCGGCGCTCGGGGCGGGTTTTCATGTCCTCTCGGACAAGCCGGCGACCTACAGCCTGGAGGAAGCGCTCGCGCTGCGTGAAATTGTTCGCGATACGGGTTTGCTGTACGGCCTCACTCACACCTACACAGGCTACCCGCTGGTCAAGGAGGCGCGCGCGCGAGTCGCCGCCGGAGAACTCGGTGCCATTCGCAAGGTCGTGGTGGAGTACCCACAGGGCTGGCTTGCGGATCGGCAGGAGGACGCGGACAACAAGCAGGCCGCCTGGCGCCTGGACCCGGCGCAGGCCGGCGTCAGTAGTTGCATGGGGGATATCGGCGTGCACGCCGCCAACCTCGCCGAGTATGTCACCGGGCTGAAGATCAGCGAGATCTGTGCCGACCTGACCGCGTTCGTCGACGGACGTGAGCTGGACGACGACGGCGCGGTACTGTTGCGCTTCGACAACGGCGCCCGCGGCGTCCTGCACGCCAGCCAGGTCAGCGTCGGCGAGGAGAACGCGATCAGCATCCGCGCCTACGGGGAGAAGGGCGGCCTCGAGTGGCACCAGCAGGAGCCGAATACCCTGTGGCTGAAGTGGCCGGATCGCCCCACCGAGATGTTGCGTGCCTCCGGCGCTTACCTCGGCGAAATCGCGACTGCGAACACGCGTACCCCGATGGGTCACCCGGAAGGCTACCTGGAGGCCTTCGCCAACATCTACATGGCATTCGCCGGGCAGGTGCGCGCGCATGAGTCAGGACCTGAGCCCGATGCGCGCTCACGCGACTGTCCGGGCATCGAGGAGGCGGTCCGCGGCATGAGCTTTATCGAACTTGCCGTCGCTGCCAGCGCCAGCGACGTCAAGTGGCACGCCTTCGAACACCATTGAAAACGAGGAACAGCGCATGTCAAAGATGAAAGGTCCCGCAATCTTCCTGGCCCAGTTCGCCTCCGAAGAAGAACCCTTCAATAGCCTCGCGAACATCACCCGCTGGGCGGGCGACCTCGGCTACAGGGGTGTGCAGGTCCCGACCTGGGAAAGCGGGCTGATCGATCTCGAGCAGGCCGCGGACAGCAAGGACTATTGTGACGAACTGCGCGGGACCTGTGCGGAGAACGGCATTGAGATTACCGAACTGTCGACCCACCTGCAGGGCCAGCTGGTCGCGGTGCATCCCGCCTACGACGAACAGTTCGATGCGTTTGCGCCCGCGGAAGTGCACGGCAACCCCGGGGCGCGCCAGGCGTGGGCGGTGCAGCAGTTGCTGCTGGCGGCGAAGGCCAGCCGGAACCTGGGCCTCAGTGCCCACGTGACATTTTCCGGGGCGCTGCTGTGGCACACCATGTACCCCTGGCCGCAGCGGCCGGACGGCCTGGTGGAGACCGGGTTCCGGGAACTGGCGGACCGCTGGGTGCCGATACTCAACGCGTTCGATGACGCGGGCGTGGACCTGTGTTACGAAATCCACCCGGGAGAGGACCTGCACGACGGCGTGACCTTCGAGCGTTTCCTCGAAGCGACGGGTAACCACGATCGCTGTCACATCCTCTACGATCCAAGCCACTTCATGCTGCAGCAGCTGGATTATATCCAGTTCATCGACATCTACCACGAGCGCATCAGGATGTTTCACGTCAAGGACGCGGAGTTCAACCCGGACGGCCGCCGGGGCGTGTACGGCGGCTACGAGGGCTGGGTGGACCGGGCGGGTCGTTTCCGCTCACTGGGCGACGGACAGGTCGATTTCAGCGCCATTTTCAGCCAGTTCGCGAAATACGGATTCGAGGGTTGGGCCGTGCTGGAGTGGGAGTGCTGCCTGAAGCACCCGGAGGACGGCGCCCGGGAAGGCGTGGACTTCATCAACCGGCATATCATTCGTACCACCGACAAGGCCTTCGATGATTTTGCCGGCGCCGGTGCCGATGAGGCCACCAACCGACGTATACTCGGTCTGGACTGACATGCCGGTCATCCCGCGGAAGCGGTGGTCCGTCATAGTGGGGTGACGCAATCAATAACTACAAAGGGGATGGTTCCCCGGTCGAGGTGTGAGCAATGATGGACAAGGCATTGGACCGCAAGCGGTTGTATTACGTCGGCAACCTGTCGATATTCATGATCGGGCTGGGTTTCGCCGTACGCGCCAACATCGCACCGAACCTGCAGAGTGAAATTTACGACAAGATCGACCTGGCCAACTCCGCGACCATGGTAGGCGAGGCCCTGGGTGCCACCTTTACCGGGTTTGCCCTCACGCTGCTGTTCGGTAGTGCCCTGGTTGACCTGATCGGCATGAAGCGCATGCTGCTGCTGTCGGCGCTGGGTTACATCGCGGGCGCCGTGGGGCTGTATGTTGCGACTACCATGCCGGTGGATGGCGGTGTGGAGACCGTGGTGCTGGTCAGCCTGTTACTGACCGGCCTCGGCTGGGGCGCGGTGGAGGCGGCGTCGAACCCCATGGTGGCCGCCCTGTACCCCGAGGAAAAGACTCACCGTCTCAATATCCTGCACGCCTGGTGGCCGGCGGGCATCGTGGTCGGGGGGCTGCTCGGCGTTGCCATTACCGAGTTCGGCATCAACTGGAAGCTCAATATGGCTGTCTTGTTGCTGCCCGCGATTGTACTGGCGTGGATGGTAGCGACATCGGTTTTTCCTGTCACCGAGCGGGTTGCGGCCGGCGTCAGTTATGGCGATATGTTCGGGGAATTGCTCAAGCGGCCACTGTTCTGGGTGTTCTGGGCCTGCATGTTCCTCACTGCCGCCGCCGAACTGGCGCCCGGCCAATGGGTCAATATCGCGCTGTCCAATATCGTCGGCATGCAGGGCATCCTGTTACTGGTGTATGTCAGCGCCCTGATGTTTGTCGGACGGCATTTCGCCGGTCCGATCGTGGAGCGGATTTCCTCCGTCGGGCTGATGTTCGTCAGCTGCCTCGCGGCGGGTATTGGCCTGTACCTGCTCAGCCTCGCTGATTCCCCGGTGCTGGCCTTCGGTGCGGCAACCGTCTGGGGCCTGGGCGTCTGCTGGATGTGGCCCACCATGCTGGCGATCGTGTCCGAGCGGTTTCCGAAGGGAGGGGCCATGGCCATGGGCCTGATGGGCTTTGCCGGCGGTATGTCCATCCAGTTCGTACTGCCGATCATGGGGGGCATCTTCGATTCCGCCAAGGCCGAGGCCGCCGGTGGCGCCGACAAACTGGCCGGCCTGGCCCCCGACGCCATGGCGGAAGTCGTGCGCTACGCCTCCGTGGAGTCGTTCCAGTCAGTGGCGATCGTCCCGCTCTTTCTACTGCCTGTTTTCGGGATTATCTGGCTGGTGGACAAGAAGAACGGCGGTCACCAGCCCGAGATCATTGGCGAACCCGGTGCGCCTACCTCTTGAGGTAACATTTGATGCAGGTAAAAATCGGCATGAACATGCTGCTCTGGGGCATCCAGATCACCCCTGAGCACATCCCGGTCTTCGAGGGTCTTGCGACGGCGGGCTATGACGGCGTCGAGATTCCTGTCGTGGGGCAGTCGGAGGAAGACCTGAAAACCATGGCGTCGGCCTGTGATGATCTCGGGTTGGAGCGCACCGCCGTCGCCTTCGTCGGGGAAGACGTAAACCCGATCTCTCATCTCCCGGCCACACGCGCCGCCGCGGTCGACAGTCTCAAGAAGGGCATAGACGATGCGAAGCTGATCGGCGCGGACATTATCGTCGGCGGCATTTACCAGGCTCACAAGTACTTCACCGGCGCCGGGCCCACCGAGGACGAGTGGAACTGGTCCGCCGACTACCTGCGCGCCTGCGGCGAGTACGGTCAGCAGGTCGGCGTGCGCCTGGGGCTGGAGTTTCTCAACCGCTTCGAAGTGTTCCTGATCAACACGTCGGCGGATTGTAAGCGCATGGTGGAGCAGGTGGGGCTGGACAACGTTGGCGTACACTACGATACCCACCATTCCAATATCGAGGAACCTGATCCACGGCAGGCACTGCATGGCTGCGCAGGTGTCCTGAACCATATTCACCTCAGTGAAAGTCACCGGGGAACCCTGGGCACCGGGCAGGTGGACTGGGCTGCCAACTTCGCTGCCCTGAAAGAAATCAATTACTCCGGGTGGCTGGTGATAGAATCCTTTGGCACCAGTGACCCGGACCTGGCGGCGGCGGCAAACGTCTGGCGCAATGCTTTTACTTCCGAGGAGGAAGTGTATGGCAGGGGGATTGAATTCATTCGTGGGCACTTATCCTAGATGACGCTGGCCATGTACGGCAGCGGTAATGGAGCAACGAGGAAACCATGGCAATAACGCTTCGCAGGCTGTTGATCGCAACTGCGGTTGCCCTTTATCTGTATTTCCTGCTGCCGGCAACCGCCGTCTTTTTTTATGAGCTGTACCACCTGACGGAATTCGGCCCCATCTACTGGGGTTACGGCGGCTTCAAGGCAGCCGGCTATTACCTTGGTGTCTATGAACACCGCTTGCTGGCCTGCGTGCTCGCGGGTGTTGTCGTAGTGGCAATACCGACGATTGTCAGCAGGCTGCGCGGCAAGGAGGAGCGACAATGAACCGGCGAGAATTTCTTCAGTGTGCGGCTATCCTGATTTCAGGCAGCAGCGCGGCGCAACTCGGCTTCAGCCTGACCGAGGAGCAGCAGGTCTACCTGGCGACCGCCCCGAACTACAACACCCGCGAGGTCGACTACTTCACGCCGGAACAAAGAAAGATCATTGCGGCCATGTCCGAGGTGGTGATTCCCAGGACAGAGACGCCCGGGGCAATCGACGCCGGGGTGCCGCGGTATATCGAGCTCATGGTGGCCGACTGGATGGAAGAGGGCGAGCGGGACATTTTCGACACCGGCCTGAGGGATGTCGAGACGCGCATTCCGCGAGAATACGGCAAGCCGTTTCATGAACTGGCAGCGTCACAACAACTGGCGATTATGGAAGACCTGGAGAGCGCTGCCTCGGACTCCTCCTGGTATGACTTCGCCAATGTGCAACGTGAGTTCATCAGTGACGCGCCGTTCATCTGCCAGCTCAAGGAGCTGACGATTTATGGCTTCTTCACCTCGGAGGCCGGTTCGAAACAAGTGCTGCGATACGACCCCATGCCCATGGAGTTCGACGGCGAGTATCCCTTGTCGAAGGAGGACAGCACCTGGGCAGGACCCTTCATGTAGGTCGGAGATACAACGCAATGATTGAAAGCAAGCAATACGATTTCGATGCCATTGTCGTCGGCTCCGGCATTTCGGGTGGCTGGGCGGCGAAGGAGCTGACGGAGAAGGGCCTGAAGGTGTTGGTGCTGGAGCGGGGCAGTGCCCTCGAGCACGGCAAGGGTTATCTCGGCGAGCACGCACCGGACTGGAAGATACCCTACCAGGGCAAGAAGCCCCGGCAACTCTATGAGGAGGAGTACCCGATGGTGGCGCGCACCGGATACGCCATCAACGAAGCTACAAGGCCCTACTGGCTCAACGAGAAGGAAAACCCCTACGTTGTCGACAAGGACAATCCCTTTATGTGGATTCGCGGCGGCCGGGTAGGGGGTCGCTCCATAACGTGGGGGCGCCAGACCTACCGCTGGAGCGAGCAGGATTTCAAGGCCAACGCAACTGACGGACACGGCATTCCCTGGCCGGTGAAGTACAGGGACATCGCCCCGTGGTACAGCTATGTCGAGAAGTTTGCCGGCATATCAGGCAGGGCAGAGGGATTGCCACAGCTGCCTGACAGCGAGTTCCAGAAACCGATGCCTCGCTTCGCGTTGGAAAATACGATCGCTGGACGCCTGCAGAAAAAGGCCCCGGACGTGAAATTGACCGATGCACGCGTCGCGATTCTCACGGAGCCGCTGCCCGGGCGGGCGGCCTGCCACTTCTGTGGCCCTTGCATCCGGGGCTGCTCCACCGGCAGCTACTTCAGTTCCCAGAGTTCGACCCTGCCCGCGGCCACCGCCACCGGCAATATGACCCTGAAGCCCGACAGCCTGGTGGAAAAGCTGGAGTACGACCCTGCGACGGGCAAGGTGTCCGAGGTGCACGTGGTCGATACAACGACCATGGAACGAGCTGCCTACTCTTCGAAGCTTGTCTTCCTCTGTGCCTCCACTGTCGCGAGTACGCAGATATTGCTGCAGTCGACCAGCGAGCGCTACCCCAATGGCATGGCCAACGACAGCGGCGTACTCGGCCATTACATGATGGACCATACCCTGGGTATCAGCGGAATGGGGTTGTTCCTCGACAACATGGACACCTATTACAAGGGCAACCGTCCGACGGGCATGTACATCCCCCGCTTCCGCAATGTCGGGAGCCAGGATGAGGATGCGGATTTCATCCGGGGCTATGGCTACCAGACCGCCACCCTGCGCATGAACTGGCAGACAGGCTATAACGCCAGGGGTTTCGGTGCCGACCTCAAGGAGTCGCTGCGCAAGCCCGGCCCCTGGATATGGGCGCTGGCGGGTTTCACCGAATGCCTGCCGGTGAAGAGCAATCGCATGTACCTGAGCGCTGAGACGGATCGCTTCGGCCTGCCGCAGGTCGCCTTCGACATGAAGTGGAGCGACAACGAGGTGAAGCTGCGTCGTGACGCGCGTGAACAGGCGGACCGGATTCTCAAGGCCGCAGGGGCGGTATTCAGCCTGCCGGGTACGGAGGAAATGTCACTGCCCGGCGAGGGCATCCACGAGATGGGCACGGCGCGTATGGGTGATGACCCCGCCGAGTCGGTGCTCAACAAGTGGAACCAGGCGCATGACATTCCCAACCTGTTTGTCACGGATGGCTCCTTCATGACCTCGGCGTCCTGTGTAAACCCCTCCCTGACCTACATGGCTTTCACGGCGCGGGCCTGCGACTACGCGGTACGGCAGCTGTCGCAAGGCGCGATCTGAATCAGGACGGGCTGCTGAAGGACTTGCGGAACTGCCGCGGGCTGCAGCCCATGTTCTTGCGGAAGTAGCGGGTGAAGTGCGCCGGATCCTCGTAGCTGACCATGCTACCTATCCGGCTCACGCTCTCGCGGGTGGTGAGCAATAATTTGCGCGCCTCCTGCAGCCTTGTGTCATTGATCCAGCTTTTCGGTCCCATGCCCATCTGCTCGCGGAACAGGTGCGCGAACCTCGAGGTCGAGAGATTGCAGGCCTCGGCGACGTCATCGATCCTGAAGTTCTCCCCCAGCCGGCGCTGCATATATTCGCAGGCGCGGCGTATGCGCGAATCCACCGGCGCCATTTCCTCGGGCCCGGCATAGGCCCTGGCGCGGATCAGGAGCTCCTCCAGTTTGTTGTGTTGCAGGTTTGACTGTTCGGCTCCGCCGCTGCCGTTACCCAGTTCGATCAGCTCCCTGAACAGGCGCTCCAGGTGAGCCCGGCCTTCCCCTTCCGGCAGTGACAACAGCAGGATACCGTGGCCCAGTTCCCG
>CAJIAY010000402.1_pt1 | contig 19610 bp, 16 predicted proteins | sample 9199221 | NCBI WGS metagenome assembly CAJIAY01 (sample SAMEA7708283, study PRJEB35096) | sediment metagenome | biome: marine neritic benthic zone biome [ENVO:01000025]; feature: sediment [ENVO:00002007]; material: shallow marine sediment [ENVO:03000034] sea grass bed [ENVO_01000059] ...
CCGACTATGTCGCCGTCGTCAACGACCGGCACTACGAGCGTATCACCGGTTACATCGACGAGGCGAAAGCGTCCGGCGTGCGGGTGGAGCCCCTCGCGGCGGACAGCTACGACGCCCGGGAGCAGAAGATTCCCCTGCACCTTGTCATCAATCCCGGCGAGGATCTCAAGGTCATGCAGGATGAGATTTTCGGCCCCGTGATGATTCTGAAGACCTACAACGAGCTGTCGGAGTGCATCGATTACATCGCCGACCACCCGCATCCCCTCGGCCTGTATTACTTCGGCAGGGACAAGACCGAGGAGCAGTACGTGATCGAGCACACCCGGTCGGGAGGTGTGACGGTCAACGACGTGCTCATGCACGTGTCCAACATCGACCTGCCCTTCGGCGGCGTGGGCAACAGCGGCCTCGGCAACTACCAGGGCTACGAGGGGTTCCGGACCTTCAGCCACGCGCGCAGCATTTACCGGCAGGGCTGGATCAACCTGGCAAAGCTGGCCGGCACCAACCCGCCCTACAGCCCGGAGAAGCTCGACAAGCTGCTGGCGTCCCAGATCAAGAAGTGAACGCGCGGCGGTAGCGATGAACAGGCGGGACGAAATCCGGGAGCAGAAGAAGATGGGGACCGCGATGCAGGCGCTGGCCTGGATTGTGCTCCTCGGTCTCGGGGTCGCCTGGTTCGGTGACGTGCTGGAGGAGCAGCGCAATCCCAACCAGTCCCTGCAGACACAGGTCCGCGAAGGCGGCATCCGGGAGGTGGTGCTCAAGCGCAACAAATTCGGTCACTACGTCACCAGCGGCAAGATCAACGGCAAACCGGTGACGTTCATGCTGGATACCGGCGCTACCGGGGTCGCCATTGGGCAGGCCACGGCGACCGCGCTGGGCCTCGAGCGGGGCAGGGCGTTCCCGACCCGGACGGCCAACGGTGTGTCAACCAGTTACGCGGTCAACCTGGATCGGGTCAGCGTGGGGGGCATCGAGTTGAATGATGTCGCCGCGGGAATCTCTCCCGGCCTCGGGACCGAGGAGGTACTCCTCGGCATGTCCTTCCTGAAACATATCGAGTTCACGCAGCGCGGCGACACCCTGATCCTGCGGCAGTAAGCGGGGGGTCATCGGCCCGCGTTCAGCAGCTTGAAGCCTTGTTGGTCTTGTGGCGCTTTCGGCAGCGTTTCTTCTCGCCGTGTCCGTTAGTTGCGGGCTCCGCGCTTGCAGGTTCGGCACCGTCGGCCTGCCCTGTCGAGGCTGCCTCGACAGGCGCCGCGGGAATCGCCGGTTGTACCGGCGCTGCCTCGCTGTCCGCGACGGCGGGCGTGGGGGCGGTCGACAGGGTGGACTGTACCGGTGCCGTCGTATATTGGGCGACCTTCCAGCCGCCGCCGGTGTCGATCAGTACCCCGGATTCCCAGGTCTGGCCGCCTCCCGGTCCCGACAGTAATTCACTGAACCAGGCCACGTCGCCCGCCGGTGAGTAGCGGAACTCCCGCTGCACGCGCCGGTAGTTCCCGGCGCCCCCGCGTGAGAACAGTGCATCGATGTGGGTCTGCAGCGCCCGACCCGACAGCGGCCCGCTGCCGCCCATGCCGAGCACCACGGCATCGGGCGTCAAGTGGCCGAGGAACGCGGACGCATCCGCCGCGGAACGCGCCCGCTGCAGGCTGTCGAGCACCTCTTCCGGAGCGGCGCCCCATGCGGGGAGAGAGGAAAAGGCGGTGAATAGCAGGGCGAGCAGGGCAGCAGGTGGGCGCATGGTGGTTTCCCGTGTAGTGGTGCCGCCAGTGTACAGGCCCCGGGTGGTCCATCTCCACCCCGCCGCCCGGTGGGGGCGTATTGCCAGCGGAAGGCAAGCTCATTAACCTGACAGGGTCGGGGCATCAAAGGGGTAGGGCATCATGGGGCAAGGACGGGGTATCGTGGCAGGGGGTGTATTGCTGGTAGTTGCGGCGTTGTCTGCCGGTGAGGCGACCGCCGAGATCTACAAGTGGGTCGATGAACAGGGCAATGTGCATTTCGGCGACAAGCCGCTCGACGAGGAAACGGCCGAACAGGCCGAGAAGGTCGATATCGTAGAGAGTTACCAGCCGACCGAGCGCACCGCCGAAGAGCAATCAGACTTTGAGCGCGAACAGGAGGCATTGCGACGCCGCCATGAACTCTACAAGGAGGAGGATCGCAAGGCCCGGCAGAAGGAAGAGGAACAGCGCAGGGCACAGCTTGCGTCCTTCTGCAGCGAGGTGAAGAAGGAAATCGCGAAGTTTTCCGAGGTACATATGGTTGGCGGTGTGCCCACCTATTACTACCTCAAGGACGAGAACGGCGAGTCGTTCAGCTCGGAACGGCAGCGGCAGTATGTCGCAGAGCTGAGGGAGAAGTACGCCGAGGCGGGTTGCAAGTAGGCGGGCCGTTTTTCGTCTATAGTTTTGCCCCCGGCGAGAGCCCGACGGAGCTGGAAAGACCATGGCGATATCCTTCTATGACCTGAGTGTTGCAGCCTACCTGCAGATTCTGCGCAGCGTTGCCGGGATCCTGGACAAGGGTGCGGCGCATGCGCGCGATAGCGACCTCGACCTTGCGGCGATCGTCGAAACGAAGTTGCGCGACGATATGCTGCCCTTCCGCTTCCAGGTGGTCTCCGTCTGGCATCATTCCCTCGGGGCGATCAACGGTGTCCGCGAAGGCAGCTTTTCCCCGCCGCCGTCCCTGCCCGACCTCGATTACGCCGCCCTGCAGGGCCTCGTGACAGAGGCCATTGAGGGCCTTGAGAAGCTGACGCGGGAGGAGGTGGAAGCGCTGCAGGGCAAGCCGGTGAAATTTGTCACACAGAGCGTGGAGATTCCCTTCACCAGCGAGAACTTTATCCTGTCATTCTCCCTGCCCAATTTCTATTTCCATGCAACGACCACGTACGACATGCTGCGCATGGCCGGTGTACCGCTGGGCAAGATGGATTTCCTCGGCAACCTGCGCATGGGGGCCTAGGTCCCGCGAAGGCCCCGGCCGGTCAGCGCTGCATCGGTACCCTTGGCGAGGCCGACTGCTGGGGGAACAGCTTGGGTGCCGCACGCAGGCTTGACCAGCTGACCAGGGCATACTTGCGCCCCTTCTCGACCGTGTGCGCCTCGTGTTTGAACAGGGTGCCGGAGGGAAACATGACCATATCGCCCGCCGTGGGGTGATAGGTATAGTTGAGTCGTGTAAAGGTGAGCTCGCCGCCGGTGTAGTCGTCATTCAGGTACAGCAACATACTCACGTCACGGTCCTGGGCCTTGTAGAACCGGCCCGCCTGCTTGTCGAAAATTTCCGAATCCGCGTGGGCGACATACTTGCCGCCTACCTTGTAACGCAGCAGGTAAGGCCACTCGAACCAGTCGATCGGTCCGTATACGGGTTCGGCGTACTTTTTCAGACCGGTGCGGAAGTGCTCGTTGATGAATTCCGCGTGCCTGCTCATATCGACGACCTGCGTAATGCGCACGTTGGAGCGTTTCCAGACATGCTTGCCGCCGCGTGACTTTTCCTCGTCCCGCACGGTCAGCCACTGGCCGGGCTGTTTGTCGGCGTAACGCACGAGGCGGCGGCAGTCCTTGTCGGACAGGAACCCCGGCACTACGTGCACGCCGTGGGGCGGTGCCCGGTCCGGCCGGGTGCTGGCGCAGCATTCACCGAATGGTTTGCCGCTCTTGCAGTAGCAGGCCAGCGCCGGGTCGCAGGGATAGGTGGGGACGTAGTGGCGTTGACTGGTCACGTTGGGTCCGGCAGGCGTCTCGTGCGACACATTATATTTGTGCGCCGGGCACTGACAAGCGCTCGTGACTCTGCAGGCCCCGGCCCAGGAAAGCATGCATTGCTGTGAGAGTACAGGATACCCCGACCCGGCTGGAACTCTTCACAGCGACTGATTATGCTCTCCCCCTTGTTTACCGGGAGAGCACTACATGGAATATCGCAGGCTGGGCAACTCGGGGCTGAAACTCTCCGAACTGTCCTTTGGTTCATGGGTCACGTTCAACAAGCAGGTAGACGCGGGCCTGGCCGAGCGCATGTTCGGTATCTGTTTCGATGCCGGTATCAACTTCTTCGACAATGCCGAGGGCTACGAGGCGGGCCAGTCGGAGATCGTGATGGGTAAGGCGCTGAAAGCGCTGGGGCGGCCGCGGGACAGTTACTGCGTATCGTCCAAGGTGTTCTTCGGCGCCACGTCCAGCCCATTGCCCACCCAGATGGGCCTCAGCAGGAAGCACGTCACGGAAGCCTGCCACCAGGCCCTGCGCCGGCTGGGTATGGATTACCTCGACCTGTACTTCTGCCACCGCCCGGACCCCGATACGCCGATCGGTGAAACCGTGTGGGCGATGCACAACCTGGTGACCCAGGGCAAGGTGCTTTACTGGGGCACGTCGGAGTGGAGTGCCGAACAGATCATCGAGGCCTACGAGTTCGCCGGCGAGAATCATTTGGTACCGCCGACCATGGAACAACCCCAGTACAACCTGCTGGACAGGGAGCGGCTCGAGGTCGAGTATGCGCCGGTCTTCGAGAAGTACGGCATGGGGACCACGGTCTGGTCGCCGCTGGCGTCCGGCGCGCTCACGGGGAAATACCTCGACGGCATCCCGGAGGGTTCCCGTGCCGCGCTCGGCGGCTACGAGTGGCTGCGGGAAATCATGGTGGAGTCGGAACGCGGCCAGGGCCGCATGCAGCGGGTGGCTCACCTGCTGCCGGTGGCCGAGGAACTGGGGACGACGCCGGCCCGGCTGGCGATAGCCTGGTGCCTGCTCAATGACCGGGTATCCACGGTCATCCTGGGGGCTTCCAGGGTGGGGCAGCTCGAGGAAAACCTGCAGGCACGGGAGGTCCTGCCCCTGTTGAGCGACGAGATACAGGACCGGCTGAGGGCGATCTAGCCGTTGGCCGGGTATTGGCAAGGAATCTATAACGCACTGAATTTTAAGAAATTAGCTGGCTTTTTTGCCAATCTGCCGCGGGCCCCGGCGCGGCGCAGACGGCGGCACTCGCGTCGAGTCGGGGCGAATCCCCCTGTTGCCCCTTACGGGGCAGGTGGCGGCGTGAATTTTCCATCCCCCCCTTACGGCGATTTTTGCCTATAATTCAGTACGCTGCGCCGTATGGTTCGTCGGCCAGAGCATAATATTCTGGAGTTGGTAGGCCCTCACCCGAATGAGTCGATCGATAGGAGATGCCGTTCTCATTGGCGGCATGTGTTTATTTGCCAGTTGGACAGTTTTCTGTCACGTGCTGGTATCCGTCGAGGCCAGCTTTTCCATCCTGATGGCATGGAGCCTGCTCCCCGTCGTTGCGGGGATGATTTTCACCGCCCTGTGTCTCGATGACGTCCGGGCCTGCGCCAGGGCACCGGGCTCACAAGAAAACGCCGCGAAACGCTCACCGGTTCCGGGCGACAGCGTCAGCTGGGTCTTTTTCGTCCTCGCCGGAGGCACGCTGCTCCTGTACTCGCTCGGTGCGCCCTACTGGCTGGTCTGGGTGGTCATGGTGGGCACGGCCGCGCTCGTTTTCCGGTTTGCATCGAGCACCGGCGTTGGAGCCCGGGCATTGCCTGCACCCAACTGGTACTGGCAGCGGTTCGGTGCGGTCGCCCTGGTGCTGGTCGGCGCCGTACTCGTGGCGATTACTCACCGGTCCAACATCGACGATGCCCAGTACCTGAATTTCGTCGTGACCGCACTCGACTTCCCCTCGGAGCCGCTGTTCTCCCACTCGGGGCTGTGGCGTGACCAGAGTGTGCCGCTGGAAGTGCCCATCTACCGCTTCCATGCCTACGAGCTGCTGTCTGCCGCACTCAGCCAGACACTCGGCGTGGACCACAAGATCATCTACTACATGGTGCTGGCGCCCGTGCTGGGTGGCGTGGCGGTGCTGGTGCACTGGCGCCTTGCCCAGTACCTGGTGCCCCGGCACGCGCTCGCCTTCCTGCTGGTATGGTTCGTGCTGATCATTGCCCTGGGCGAATCCACGCGCTCCATGGGTAACTTCGCCTTCGTGCGCATGTTCCAGGGCAAGGGGCCCCTGGTGACCATAGGCCTGCCACTGTGCCTCCTGTTGGGGCTGCGCTTCGCCGAGCTGCCGAACTGGCGGCGGGCCCTCGCACTGGGCCTGGCAGTCACCGCCAGCCTGGGCATGAGTTCTTCCGCGCTGGCGACCGCGCCGGTGGTGGTCGCGGCCGCCCTCGGCGGCGGATTGCTCAACGCATCCCGCCAGGCCATCGGCCGCATCCTGACCGGCGGCCTCGCATCCCTGCTGCTGCTGGGGGCGGTGGGTGTGTTCCTGGTCCTGAACATGAATCCCGGCCACGGTGTTATCCCCGGGCACGCCCCGCCAACCGCGGCGGACGGCCTCGCCACCGTGCTCGGGGGCGGCCTGCTGGGCGGCGTCGTACTGGCGCTGTTCCCCATCGCGCCCATGTTCGTCAGCCGCCAGGGGCGGCGCAAGCTTTACGCCACCTCCACGCTGGTGTTCGTCGTCGTCATACTCAATCCCTGGATGTCGCCCTTCTTCGCGAGAATGTTCGACCAGGCCTTCGAGTGGCGCCTTTTCTGGTCGGTGCCCCTGGTGATATCCGCCGCCGTGGCGCTGGTCGGCCTGGCGGCCCTGGCGGCGGGGAAGCTGCCTCAGCCGAGGCGCTGGGCCGTGCTCCCGGTTATGCTGGCGTCGGTCATCGTGATGTCGTCGCGTCTCAGCATATCGCCCGAGAACGAGGTCGAATTTGCCTTCCCGCGCTACAAGGTGGAGACCACGGGGCACGCGATGGCGAATGAAATCGTCCACCGGGCGCCGGAGCGATCGACGATTTATGCCCCCGTCTCGATCGCGGCCTGGGTGACGACGTTCCGTCATCACCCCTACCCCCTGATCGTGAGGCCGCATTACCTGGGCTTCGGCAATATCCGCCATCACGTGGGCATCCCCGAGATTCACCGGCGCAAGCGTGTGATCAGGATCCTCGAGGGTACGGACAAGCGCCGGGGTGCGGCGGCATTCTTTGCGGAGCAGCTCGCCACGGACCGCCCGACCATCGTCGCCTACGAGCGCGGCACCCGGACTGCGCCGGTGATCGCCGATGCCCTCGGCGATGCCGGCTACGTCGGGGAGCAACACGGCAATTACTGGTTGTGGCGGCAGCCGCTGCTGGCGATGGAGACGCGGGTCAGCGCCTGCACGGCCCAGGACAAGGCATCCCCGCAGGACCTGGCCGATTGTGTTGACGGCCCCGGACCGTCCATCCTGCCTATTTTATGAGGAGAGCGTCTCCGGTTACGCGCTTCTACGATGACCTGAAGGACGCAATTTCCAGCCTCGGGGGCATGCACAATGCCCACCTTCACCTCGATCGCGCGGGTACGCTGGACGAGCGCTACATGAGCGGCGCCGGGCACCGCATCCTGGAAAACTCCCATATCTCGCTGAAGAAAAAACACGGCCTCATTTCCGTACTGCACGGGGGGGGCGCCTACGAGGAGCAGGACCTTCGCCTGCGCATCAACGACTGCCTGGACATCATGGTCGACTGCAACACCCGGCGCGCGGACAGCCTGGTGGATGTCACGGCCGACAACGTGGAACTGTCAGCGCTGCGCACCATGCGCGACATCCAGCGCGAGCGCGGCGAGCGCATCGAGCTGAAGATAGGCGCCTATTCGCCGCTGGGCTTCCGCGACGACGAGCCCCGGCGCTGGGAGGTGTTCGAGCAGGGCGCTGCCGAGGCGGACTTCGTCGCCGCCCTGCCGGAGGCGGATGATACGGAGGATTATCCCGGCCATATCGGCTTCGAGGAACACTGCCACCGGATACTGGATATCGCGAGGCGGAAGCACTGCATGGTGCACGTGCATACGGACCAGCGCAACCAGCCTACGGAGTCGGGCACCGAGCGCCTGCTCAAGGCGCTGCGCCGCGAGGGCAGCCTGCCGGACGTGGACGGGGAGCCCGCGGTCTGGGCGGTGCACATGATCTCGCCGTCAACCTATGGGGACGCGCGTTTCCGGCGGCTGGTCGAGGGCCTGCTGGAGCATCGGGTCGGCGTGATCTGCTGCCCCTCCGCCGCACTGGGCATGCGACAGTTGCGACCTGTGCTGACGCCCACCTACAACAGTATCCCCAGGGTGCTCGAATTGCTGGTGGCGGGGGTCCCCGTGCGGCTCGCCTCGGACAACATCGCCGACATCTGTTCGCCGAGCACGACCGCGGACCTCGTGGACGAGGTGTTCACCCTGTCGGCGGCGATACGCTTCTACAACGTGGATATCCTGGCGAAGCTGGCAGCCGGGCGGGAACTGGACGGGGCCGATCGCGATTTTATCCTCTCCCACCTGGACAAGGACCGCTCCGAGGTGCAGAAGGCACTGGGTGAAACCGGACAGTAAAATCCGGCGCGCGTGGCGCTCGCTGTTCGGCGCCGATCGCGACAACCCGGCGTCGAGCCAGGGAGACACCTCGCCCGCGAAAACAGGCCTGCCCCCCTTCGATCCGCTTCATCCCGGGTTCGTTAACGATCCGTACCCTTACCTCGAACAGCTGCAGGAGCTGGAGCCGGTGCACCGCAGCCTGAACGGTGCGTGGGTGCTGACGCGCTACGAGGATGTACTGGCGGCCCTGTCGGACCGGCGACTCGGCAATTCACCCTCCCTGTATGCCGTTGTCAACAAGCGCAACCGGGAGCGATTTACCTGCGCCGACGTGGCCAACAATATCATCCCGTTCCTGGATGTCCCCGATCACACACCCCCGCGCAAGATCGTCGCGCGCGCATTCGCCGGGTTTCTTAACGATGCCGCCATCGATTTTCACACGCTTGCCCGCGAGGCATTGGCAGGGCTCGGTGACCGGGGCGGGGACGGTGTCAAGGATTTCGCCACGCCCTACGCGTTGCGGGTGATCAGTACCATCCTTGGCGTGCCGCGGGAGGATGAAGAGAGGTTGAAGCGCTGGAGCGAGACCTTCTTCTACCTGTTCTCCATCATCCCCTCGGAGGAGGTGCGCAACCGGCTCGACCGCGACCTGGAAGAATTCCGCGCCTACTTCACGGCGCTGCTGCGCGAACGGGCCGCGCGCCCGGAAAATGACCTGTTATCGCGCCTGGCGGCAGTCGCGAGCGAAGGCGAGGGCCTGGGCGATCGCGAGATAGTCGATCACTGCATGTTGTTGTTCTCCGACGGCGTGGAGAATGTCGACAGCGGGATTGCCAACGGGCTGTATACGCTGTTGCGGCACCCCGAGCAGTTCGACCTGCTGAGGTCGCGGCGGGAACTGGTGAAGCCGGCGGTGGAGGAGTGCCTGCGTTTCGAGGCGCCGGGCCAGTTTATCGGGCGGGTCGTGCTGGAAGACTTTCAACTGCGGGGTGTTGCGCTGGAAAAGAATGCCGGGGTGTTGCTGGTTATCGGTGCGGCCAACCGGGATCCACGGCACTTCGACGGCCCCCACCGCTTCGATATCCGGCGTACACCGAATGCCCATCTCAGTTTCGGCAAGGGCCTGCATTCCTGTATCGGGGCGCCGCTCGTGCGCCTGGAAATGGAGGCGGCGCTGGACGAACTGCTCGAACTGCCGCGCCGCGTCGAACTGGCGCAGCCCGCGGCGGAGTGGGAACGCAGGCTCGGACATCGCTGGATCGCGAGACTTCCGCTAAGCTTTTCCTGACGTGAGACAGCTGGAATCATGAGCGCCCGAAACGGACAGACCATCGGTGCACTGCTGGCTGAAAATGCCCGCGCACGCGGCGACAGGACCGCCCTGATCGATCTCGAAGGCCCCGGTTATACCCACGCGGAGTTGTTTGCGCTGGTGGAATCCGGCGCCGCCGCGCTGCGCGAGTATTCCGCCGACCGGGTCGCGGTGCTGCTGCCGCAGGGCGCGCCGCTTGCACTGGTTTTGTTGGCGGTCGCGAGCAGCACGACCTGCGCCCCGCTCAACCACGAATACAGGCGGGCGGACATCCGCGAGTACCTGGAGCGCATGCATATTTCGCTGCTGGTCACAGACCCCGATGCGTTCCCGGAGGCTGCCGGCGCCGCGCGCGATGCAGGCGTACCGGTGCTGCGTCCGCAGCTTTCGCCGGGCCGGCTCGGTTTCGCGGCAGGGGAGAATGCAGTGAGCGTGCGGCGGGATCGCCCGGCCGCAGCACACACGCCCGGGGACATCGCGCTGCTGCTGCACACCTCGGGATCCACCGCCCGCGCGAAGATCGTACCGCTCACGGACGCGAGGCTACTGGCGTCCGCGCACAGCCTGGCAGCATCGCTGGAGCTGGACGCGTCCGACCGCTGCCTCAACATGATGCCCCTGTTCCACGTCGGGGCGCTGGTGGACCTGCTGCTGGGTCCCCTCAGCGTGGGGGGGTCTGTGATCGTTACCGGGGATGTGTCACCGGCGTCCTTCGAGGCGGCCATGCCGTTTCATCCGACCTGGTACCAGGGCGTGCCGACGATGCTGCAGAGCATCGTCGAGCCAGGCAGGAGACTATCGCCCTGCGGCCTGCGTTTCATACGCTCCGTATCCGCGCCGCTGCCCGGACAATTGCTCTCCGATGTGGAGGACGCATTCGGCGTACCCGTCATCGAGATCTACGGCATGACGGAGGCCGCGGGACTCATCTGTTCCAACCCCCTGCCGCCTGGAGCGAGAAAGCGCGGCTCGGTCGGTTTGCCGGTGGACCACGATGTACTGATTCTCGATGACAGCGGCAACCGCGCGGTACCGATGACGGTGGGCGAGGTGATCGTCCGCGGTGAGAGTGTGATCGATGCCTACGAGGGTGATGACGAACTGAACCGCGAACAGTTCTTTTCCGGCTGGCTGCGCACCGGGGACCTGGGTTACCTCGAAGACGACGGCTACCTGTACATTACCGGTCGCCTCAAGGATCTAGTCAACCGTGGCGGCGAAAAGATCTCACCGGCGGAGATCGACAGGCACCTGCTGGAGCACCCGGAGGTTGTGCAGGCCGGAGCGTTCCCGGTTGCCCACCCGACCCTCGGTGAAGAGATCAACGCCGCCGTGGTGTTACGCGAGGCAAGCACCGTCGGTGAACGCGAACTGCAGGCATTTCTCGCCGGCCGTGTTGCGGACTTCAAGGTCCCCCGGCGCATATACCCGGTCGGCTCCCTGCCCACCAACGCCGCGGGGAAGCTGGTCAGGGGAGACTTGCCGCTTATCTGTGGTGTTGCCGGTGCCGATACGCAGATATCGCCGCCCTACACGGCACCGGACAGCCCGCTGTCGCGCCAGTTGGCGGCTATGTGGCAATCGGCCCTTGGCGTAGAGCGTGTGGGTATGGACGATAATTTCTTCGAACTGGGGGGCGACTCCCTCAGCGCCACGACCTTCGTTACCGAGTTGCGCGACAGACTGGGCGCGGATGTATTCGTGCCGCAGCTTTACGACTCCCCCACGATCCGGGATGTGGCGAAGGCGCTCAATGAGCACACCAGCAATTCAGCGCAGCAGCTCGCGGCGGCCATGTCAGGATTGCCGGAAGCGGTCTACGATGAGGTCTCGCGCTCCGTGTCAGGCGTGCCCGGGCTCAGGAAGCGGCCCGAATCACTGGTTTTCGGCCGCAATACGCTGGGTTCCAGAACCCCCGTGTTTATCTCCACCGGTATGGACAGGACACAGGTCAGTCAATTGTTCGGCGCGGACCAGCCCGTTTACTGGATGCGTAACCTGTTGCAGCTGGAGTGTCGGTCTCCGGAGAACACCCGCGCGCTTGCCAGCTATTACGTCAGGGAGATTCAGGATATCCAGCCGGACGGCCCCTTGATTCTCGTCGGTAACTGTGAGGGCGCCAAGATTGCTGCCTATGCCGCGGTGGAACTGAGGGACGCGGGTCGCGACATTGCCCTGCTGTACATGATGGAACAGCTGGTTCCCGTGGAATACGCGGGTCGCACCCGGCTGGTGTTCGCGCGGCAGTCGAACTTCAATCCGCACCGCAAGTTCGACGCACCGGAGGCCGGCTGGCGCAAGTATTACACCGGTGAGTTGAGTGCGACCGTGCTGCCGTGGAAGCACCCCTGGTTCCTGTTGCCTGAATATGTTGACCGGCTGATCCCGGATATCCAGCGAGAGATCGAGGCAGCCCTCGCCGGTGAGCCCATGCGGGATGCCGTTCCCCGCTTCGACGGCGCCCGTTCCCTGCAGCGGCTCGACCTAGAGGACCGCAATGTGCAAATCGAGGTCAGATGCCCGCGCGTGGCCTGGACACGCAATCAGGTGAATATCGAGGTGCGGATCGTCAACCGCAGTGAGGTGGAGTGGTTGCCGTACGAGCAGAGCGGGATTTTCCTCGCGGCCCGCTGGGTGAACAGGCTTGGCCACCGGGGGCACATTGCCCGCTGGGTCCGGTTACAGCGGGGCATCAAGCCCGGCGAACGCCGAACCATGGAGTTTCCCGTGAGAACGCCGCGCAAGCCCGGCCGGTGGAAACTCGACGTCGATATGGCGGAGGAGGGCATCTGCCTGTTCCAGGATGTCACTGGCCGCAAGTTTCACCGCGAGGTTCTGTTGCTGCCGTCCCTGAAGAAAACCGGCACCGGGCGCGCGGCATAACTTACCGCGCGGACGGAGAAACGGGGTAGTCGCTTACGCCGCGGGCTTGTCGGACAGGCTGTGCACCACCCGGAACCACTTCTCCATGCTGTCCCGGTCCGAGTCGTCCAGCTGCAATCCTACCCAGCAGCCATTGCTGTTTTCCGCGTGACTCATCCATACCGCCTCGCCCGTCAGCTCGAGATTCTCCCTGCCGCTGGACAGTGGCACGGCGATGTTGAGCCGGCTGCCGGCGGGTATCGGCTGCGGCACGTACACCTTCAGCCCCCCGACGGACACGTCGACTGTCTCGCAGCGGATGATGGTGCTGCTGGCCTCCGACCGGCGCCGGCGGCTCGCGATCTCGATATAGATGGCTTGCGCATATTCGATGCGTTCGTGCTGTCGTCTTTCCTGCGAATTCCCGGCCATACCCCTGCCCCTTATTCATGTTGTTGCCGGGGCAGTATAGGAAAAACCCGGGGCGGCACCCGTGGAATATCATGACACACCACATTTCTTGCGACATATTCCCACGCTGGCTACAGTGTGCGCCATGGCAGGGTCATCGAAATCCTCTTGCGAGCCGCCCACCGTCGAGGTGGTAATCGAGGTGTCGCGCGGCGGCTTCATCAAGCGCGGCAGCCACGGCGAGTTTGATTTCCTGTCGCCGCTGCCCTGTCCTTACAACTACGGGTCGGTCAAACAATACATCGGTGGTGATGGTGACTACCTCGATGCGATCGTGCTGGGCCCGCGGCTGGCCAGGGGAAGCACGGTGCGGGTTCGCGCCCGGGGTGCGGTGGTTATGTCGGAGCGCGAGATTCACGAGGACAAGCTGGTCTGTGCCGCGCACCCGCTCAGTGACGCCGAGCAGCGCGGCGTCCTGACGTTCCTGCGCTGGTACGCGCGCTGCAAGCGGTTGCTCAACGCGGTGCGCGGCATACCCGGGCCCGTTCGCTGTGAAGGGTGGGGAGACGCGGCCCCGGCCATCGCCAGGGCACGGCCGGCTAACTGCAAGCCGCCGGGTTCGGCCTAGGCGGGCCGCGGCCAGTTGTCGGCGACCGCGGTTGCCAGCCACCGCGCCAGCACGCCGTTTACCTCGACCGGTTTTTCCTGTGCCATCCAGTGTCCGGACTTGATGACGTCGAGCGTCAGGTCGCGGCACAGCTTTTCCATCGGCTCCTTTGCACGGGAGTAGACGGTCTCGCAGGTGAAGTCGTACATCCCCCCGATGAAGAGGACCGGCATCTCCAGCACGCCGTCGTTAAGCGCGTTGGCGGCGTAGACGGCATTGGGCTCGATGTTGACGTACCAGCTGCTGGGCCCGAAAAAGCCGTTCCTTTCCAGCGCCTCCGTGTACAGTTGCAGATCCTCCTCGCTGAGCACGTCCTCATCGAGCGGAAGCTGCTCGGCCAGCTCCAGCAGCGGCAGCGTACCGCCGGGCTCCTCGGGCGTGCCGAAGAACCCGCCCATGTTCCTGACATGTGCGGTCATCGCGGGCTGGCCTACTCCGGCGGGATCGCCCTTGCGGAACAGCATTTTGATCGCCGTGCGCACGTTGGCGTCGAATTCCGCGACCGCCTTGTCGAAGTGCTCGTAGTAGTAGAGCATGTACTCCCACTGCCCGGCGGGGTACTCATCCTGCGGGTAGATGTCGCGGTCGATGTAGTCCATGTTGCTCGTGACGGGTCCGCTGTAGGGCACGCAGAGGTTCGCGATGGCAGTACAGCGCTCGGGGTGGTGGCTGGCGATGTTCCACACCACCACGGCGCCCCAGTCGTGACCGACCCAGATGGCGCGGTCGCGGCCCAGGTGATCGAGCAGGCCGAGCATGTCGCCGACGCTCTCCTCGATGGCGTAGTCCTCCTTTCTGTCGTAGATGGACGAACGCCCGTAGCCGCGCATATCCGGCGCAACGCAGCGGAACCCCAGTGCCGCGAACGCGGGGATCTGGTGACGCCAGCTCACGGAAAGCTCCGGCCAGCCGTGTACGAAGACGATAAGCGGTCCGTCTTGCGGCCCGGCGGCCAGGTAGAAGCTGGTGTGCGACCCGGTTCGGGCCTCGTGTTCCGTGATCCCGGTTATCGACATGACTCTCTCCCTGCGGTGATCGGCGATGCCGTCAGCGGTCCACCGTGTGGGTGCCCATGCAACCGGTGATCATGGGCAGGTCGAGGAACGTCTTGATCCCGGGACCGGGTTGTTCGCAGACCGCCGGCACCGAGTTGACCAGGTGGAACCCCGTCGTGCTCAGGCCCTGGGCCTGGTGTTCCTCGTTGCTCAGCTCCGGCGGGAAGTCCACGTCGACGATGAGGTTGACGTCGCCCTCGATGCGGATACGCCAGCCCGAGCGCCGCGGGATCGGGAACTTTTCCTGCAGGCGCGTCAGCTCGATGTCGTCCATGTACCAGATCTGTTCCTGCACGATCTCCGTGCCCTCGCGCGTGCGGCCGATGTGACGGTAGTTGTTCAGTGCGATGGTGTCTTTCTCGATGACGCCGGCGGCGGTGTCGATATCCTGGTTGGCCAGCACCCAGTTGTGCTGCGCCTCGTACTCGATGACTTCCGAGCTGAGGCCCTCCGCAATCATCTCGATGGGTTCGTACCAGTAGGCCTTGAGCATTTCCTTGATGGGGTTGTTGTCCGCTTCCTCCGGCGTCTTGCCCAGGTTCATCAGTTCCCGCACCACGCTCTCCGACGCATAGGCCCGGCAGTCGCCGCACTCGGTCATGGTGATGCGGTCGATGCGGTTGCACCAGCCGGTGAAAGTCAGCGGGAAGCGCTCCGCGATGCCGCCGGGGTTGCAGCCGGATGCGTGAAAGTTCACGCCGCCCTGTTCGCAGGCCGCCTGCAGTTGATCCGCCGCCTCCTTCTCCTGGAAGAAGGGATACCAGTATGGGCAGGGCGTGATGACATGCTTGCCGGATGCCAGCAGCCGGCAGATTTCCGCGACATCCCAGGGCATCGGGCAGTACAGCACGCAGTCCGCGTCCAGGGCGATGATGGCGTCGACATCCTGGATCGCCAGGACGCCGGTCGGGCCGGTGTCCGCCAGCTCTCCCGCATCCCTGCCCGCCTTGTTATCGCTGTAGACCTTGACGCCGACCAGCTCCAGCGCGGGATGGCGAATCACGCCCTTGAGGGCGGCCGTACCCACGACGCGCGTGGCCCACTGGATGACCCTGTATGTCCTCATGCGTCAGCTCCGGATTATGGCGAGTGACCATGCTACTGCCAGACCGGGGTTCAATCCAGCGCATGCGCGTCCCGCGGTGGTCAAGCCCGGTATTTGTGCTTCAATAACCTTGATACGGGTTGGTTAAAGACGGAGCGCACCGCATTGCACTGGGACATGGCCCTTGATGAAATCTCCGACGAGCAGCTGCAGGTCGCACTCGCGGAGGCCCAGATACCCGCCCTGATGGGGGCGCTGGTGCACCTGACGGGGTCGGGAGAACACCTGCGGGGAGACATACGGCCGCTGGTCGAGCAGCTCGCCGAGGAAGAGGACGGACTGACCGAGGCCCAGCGCGAAAGGGCGCGGGCGATGGCCTTCGATGCACTGCGCTCGTTCCGCGATGCCGGCTGCCCCGACCTGTCCCCGCCGGATGACGCCCTGGTCGTGGAGACCATGCACTACGTCACTGGCACGCCGATTCCCGCCGAGCAGATGGATCTGATGCGGGAGGAACTGAACCTGCTCGGCGAGGACAGGCGCCGCGTCCCGATCGCGCCGGAAACCATACCGTCGGGTTACCGCGTGCTGGTCATCGGGGCGGGTATGTCGGGCATACTGGCCGCGGTGCGGCTCAAGGAGGCGGGCGTACCTTTCCTCGTGGTGGACAAGAACCCGGAGATAGGAGGCACCTGGTATGAGAACACCTACCCGGGCTGCCAGGTCGATTCGGCCAATCACCTCTACAACTATATTTTCGCGCCCGAGAACCAGTGGCCGGGCCACTTTTCCGGCCAGCCGGAACTCTTCGAGTATTTCATGGGCGTTGTGCGCGACCACGACCTGCGGCCATTCATGCGCCTCGGGTGTACCGTCGAGGAGGCCGTGTACGACGAGGATGGTCACCGCTGGAGCGTCGCCCTGCGCGGCGAGCAGGGGCGGAGCCGCGAAAGCTTCGATACGCTGATCAGCGCCTGCGGCCAGCTCAACACGCCCGCCATGCCCGACATTCCCGGCGCGGAGTCCTTCGGGGGTATCGCCTTTCATTCCGCGCGCTGGGAACACGAACATGACCTCGGCGGCAAACGGGTTGCCGTGATCGGTACCGGGTGCAGCGCGGCGCAGTTCGTCCCGGCCATCGCCGACCAGACCGGCAGCATGACCGTGTTCCAGCGCTCCGCGCCCTGGTTGCTGCCCACCGAGAAGTACCATATGCCGGTGACCGATGCGGAGCGCTGGTGTTTCCGCAACATCCCTTATTACGCGCGCTGGTACCGCTTCTTCCTGTTCCGCGCGCGCGCCGTCGACGGGTTGTTGCCGTTCCTCTATGGCGATGCGGACTGGCAGGGCCACCCCGGGTCTGTGGGTGAGGCCAACGCCTTGCTGCGCGAGGCCATCGAGGAGTCCATCCGTGAACAGGCGGGCGACGACACGGCACTGGCGGACGCCCTGATCCCGGACTATCCCCCCGGCGGCAAACGTCCCGTGCTGGACGACGGGCAGTGGATCAGCACCCTGAAGAAAGAGCACGTGTCGCTGGTTACGGAGCCCATCGAGCGTATCGAGGAGGCCGGCATCCGCACGGCGGACGGCACCCTGTACGAGGCGGACGTGTTGATATTCGGCACCGGCTTCAAGGCCGACCAGTTCCTTACGCCGATGCGCATAACCGGCCGGGATGGCCGGGAACTGCACGAGGTCTGGCAGGGAAATCCACGGGCTTACATGGGCATGACCATTCCCGGCTTCCCCAACTTCTACTGCCTGTACGGACCCAATACGAACATCGTGGTCGGCAGCAGTATTATCTTCGGCAGCGAATGCGAGATGCGCTACATCATGGGCTGCCTCAAGCTGCAGTTCGAGGAGCACATCGTCTCGCTGGAGGTCCGGGAGGACCGCTGGCGCGAATACAACGAGGACATCGACGCACGGAGCCTGCAACGCGCGTGGGGCTCGCCCCACGTCGACAGCTGGTACAAGAACGATGACGGCAGGGTGTCGCAGAACTGGCCGGGCACGCACTTCGAATGGTGGCAGCAGACCCGCGCACCCGACCCCGAGGATTTTGCAGGACCCGCGTGATGCGGCTTATCGTTCCGCCGGCACCAGCCGGAGAATCTGTCCGCCCTGCTTGTGTTCCAGCAACAGGTAAACGTTTCCGTCCGGACCGGCCTCGATATCGCGGATTCGCGCCAGCTGTTTCAATAACACCTCCGAGTGCGTAAAACGCTGCTCTTCGTCCAGCACGATGCGGTACAGCTCCGAGCCCTTCAGCGACCCGACCAGCGCGTTACCCTGCCAGCGCGGGAACCGCGTCCCCTCGTAAAAGATGAAACTCGAAACGGCGGGCGCCGGCGTGAGGTCCACCACGGGCTGCTCGATGTCGTTGAGTTCGAAGGTCATATCCAGTAGCTCGGCGTAGTTGACGGATGTGCCGTCGTAATTCAGTCCGAGGGAGTACAGCGGCCAGCCGTAGTTGCGCCCGGGTTTGAGCAGGTTCAATTCGTCGCCCCCGCGCGGCCCCATTTCCGTGGACCAGACGGTGCCGGTACGCGGGTTGAATTCCAGCCCCTGGGGGCTGCGGTGGCCGTAGGTCCAGGTGGTGGGGTAGGCGGTCTCGCTGTCGATGAACGGATTGTCGTCGGGCACCCTGCCGTCATCGTGAATCCTGTGGATCTTGCCCCAGGGCTTGGCGAGGTCCTGTACGCCGTCGAAGTTGCTCTTGCCCTTGATGCCGACGCTGATATAGAGATAACCGCGGTCGTCGAAGGCCAGCCTGCCGCCGGCGCCGACATCGGGCACGATCGAGTAGAACTCGGGACCCGGGTCCCAGATCTCCTCCTCGTCGACCCACTGGCCGTCGCGGATGCGGCCCCGCACCACCCGGTTGAAACTGCGCGCGGGAAACCAGCAGTCCGCGCAGCGCTCGGTATGGTGCAGGTAGATCCAGCCGTTGTCGGCGAAGTCCGGGTGCAGCGCCACGTCCAGCAGCCAGCCGTGGCCCCACACCAGCACGAGTTCGATGTAGTCGTCAAAAACCTCGGGCGTGCCGCTCACCAGCCCGGAAATACGCCCGTCCGTATCGACGATGCGCAGCCCGCGCATTTTTTCCGAGACGAGGATGCGGCCGTCGGGCAGGGGCTGGATGGAGAAGGGCAGGGGATCGAGCTGGTCGGTGACCACTTCCACGCGGAAGTCATGCTCCTCGCTGGTGACCACGCCATCGGGAATGGTGATCGGCGCGTCCACCTTGAAATCGGTCCACAGCCGGTCCACGCGGCGCTCGGCGATGTAGATGGCCAGGCCGCGAATTTCCTCGGGAGAGAGCCGGTCGGACCAGCCGGGCATATCGGGAAACCCTCTCGCGATACTCTTGCTGATGTCCGCGACCGACTCTCCGTGGTCGAGTGCGCGGCCGAGCAATGCCGGGCCCTCAGCGGGAATGCCTTCCAGCTGAGGGCCGTGGCAGTTCGAGCAGTGGGTCTCGTAATTGCCGACGAACGGGTCGATCATGTCGTCCGATCGCAGAAACAGGTAGGCGCCGCCCACCAGCAGCGCAATAACAACCAGTACGATGAGTGTCTTTTTCAGTGCGGGCCCCTGTTATTGTCGTTCTGTCGCCTGCTACAAGCTTAAGGCCAGAGGCGGGGTTTAGCCTACTGTTTTTCACCGGTAAATCCGCACGGGCCCAGACTTTTACCTATACTGGGTGCTCTCTTCGACCGGGCCTGGAGGCCTTCATGCGCAAAATCCTTGGAGCACTGATCGCGCTCGTCATCGCGGCCGCACTGGGTTTATACCTCGTGACGCTGCCCCAACCGGTGCCCTCGGAGCCGCCGCCTCCCATTTCGCATGATGTACTCGA